>Ga0308010_1000333_pt1 | contig 34063 bp, 31 predicted proteins | sample Neamet129_FD_202368 | JGI IMG/M metagenome (GOLD analysis project Ga0308010, IMG submission 202368) | Marine microbial communities from water near the shore, Antarctic Ocean - #129 | ecosystem: Environmental > Aquatic > Marine > Unclassified | place: Southern Ocean | collected 2014-07-24 | reverse complement strand
AGGGTTTGTCCAACGATAGCTCAAGTGTGCGCCATTGGCCGCAGGCCACGCCGTCCTGCGGCCATTGGTCGGCGTGCTCGACCTGGCGGATGCCCTGGGCCAACAATTGCGCGGCGCGAATGATGCCGGCGTGGGTGATCCACACCCCGTCGGCTTCACCGCTCAACTCATCGAAGGCCTGGCCCACGCGGGCCATCACTGCACGCACACTCTCGCCATGGCCGCCCACCGCATGGCCGGCGAAGTCGGCGGTCCAGGCGTCGAATTCGCTTTGGGCAATCGCGTCCCAGCGCCGGCCCTCCCAGTTGCCGAAGTCCATTTCGCGCAGCCTGGCATCACTTCCAACCGTCAAATCGGGCCGCAGCCCTTGCAGCACCTGCGTGAGCTGCTCACATCTTTGTAGCGGTGAGCTGCTGACCCGCAGGCCCTGAGGCAGCACTTCCGCGAGTGCAAGGGCAGATGCGCGGGTGGCGCCGTCGTCGGCCGGCACGTCGAGCGCGCCGTAACAACAGCCGGGCGCCAGCAGCACAGGCGCGTGGCGGACCAGCCAGAGCTTCATGCAGCAATTTTCCGCAGGGCCGCCCCAAGGAAAATTAGCCCCCTCTGGGGGCAGAGAGCTACACGCAGTGACGCGAACGTGGGGGTCATGTTCAGATTCCGACGGCCAGGCCAAGGTAGAAGGCGATTTCGCAGACCTGCTGGGTGGCGCCCAGACAGTCGCCGGTGAATCCGCCCAGGCGGCGAGTGAACAGCCGTCCCATCCACAGCAGCGCGATCACGGCAAAGCTGCAGGCTGCTATCAATGCAATAGCGTCCAGCGCATAACTGGCAAGGGCAAGGGCCATGAAACACCATAAAAAAGCGGCACCCAGGCTGCCCAGGGTGATCTGGTCGGCCAGCGGTTTGGACTTGGACGTGGCGGTGTCGCCCACATGCGGCAACACGCGAATCAACAGCAGCGGCAAGCCGCGCGAGACGACGTGGGCGGCAAACAGCGCGGCGGGCACCAGCCAGGGATCGAGCGCCAGTACGGCTTCCTCCCTGTCCCGAAGCTCGGTTTCGACGGAGCCCAGCAGCGCGATCAGCGCCAGCTTGCAGGCCAGCACCAGCACCAGCGCCAGCGCGCCGAAAGCGCCGACGCGGGAGTCCTTCATGATCTCCAGCGCGCGCGGCGCATCGCCGCTTCCGCCCAGCCCGTCACTGACATCGGCCAGGCCGTCCTCATGGAAGGCGCCGGTCAGCAGCACCGTGGCCACGGTGGACAGCGCAGCGGCCACCAGCGGTGTGAACAGGCTCAGGGGCAGCAGCGCCATCAGCAGGGCATAGACGCCCGCAGCGACAGCGCCGACCAGCCAGCCAATGCCGGGAAAATGCGCGGCGCTGGCGCGCAGCATGGCCGGGCTGTAGCCCACCCATTGCGCGAGGGAACCGGTGACCGGGATGCGGGTGAAAAACTGGACGGCAAGCAGAAAGTGACGCAAGAACCGGCTCATGGCTGAACCCAGGCATCGCTTGTGATTGCGGGCCTGACCCGCAATCCATGTTGGATCACTGCAACTGTGGGTAGATGTCGCATGGATCCCGGATCGAGTCCGGGATGACAACACAGGAAGGGGGAAGTCACTGAACCGGCCACGACGCTTATGTCCCCGTTTTCCCGCTGACCCCGGCCGAATCAAAACTCGCCATCTCGGCCAGAAACAGCGCCGCCGACTGCAGCAGCGGCCAGGCCAGCAGCGCGCCCGTGCCTTCACCGAGGCGCATGTCCAGATCCAGCAGTGGTGTGGCCTGCAGGTGCGCGAGCAACAGGTGGTGGCCGCGCTCGGCCGAGCGGTGGCAAAACACCAGGTAGTCCTTCACGGCGGGCAGCAAGGCGCAGGCCGCCAGCGCGGCGGCACCGGCGATAAAACCATCAACCAGCACCACGCGGCGCTCGCTGGCGGCCTGCAGCATGGCGCCCGTCATCATCGCAATTTCAAAACCGCCCAGCGCAGCCAGCACCGCCAGCGGCTCGTGCACATCGGCGTGGCGTGCCAGCGCCCGCGTGAGGACGGCTTGCTTGTGGGCCAGTTGCGCATCGCCCAAGCCGGTGCCGCGTCCGACCACCTCGCTGAGCGGCAGCCCGGCCAGCCGGGCCAGCAGCAGCGCGGCGGGAGAGGTGTTGGCGATGCCCATCTCGCCGAAGGCCACGACGTTTCCTGGCAAATCCTTCACCACGGCCATGCCGGTGTGCAGAGCCTGCACCGCTTGCGCCGACGACATCGCGGGGCCTGCGCAGAGGTTGGCGGTGCCTGCCGCAACTTTGCGCTGCAGCAGTTGCGGGTGGTCGGCCAGCTCGGCGGCCACGCCGGCGTCCACCACCTGCAGAGCAAAGCCGTGTTGGCGCGCAAACACATTGATGGCTGCGCCGCCGGCCAGCATGTTGCCGACCATCTGCAGCGTCACGGCCTGCGGAAAGGCCGACACGCCTTCCGAGGCGATGCCGTGGTCGGCGGCGAATACCACCATCTGCGGCGTGTCGAAACGGATGGTTTCGCTGCGCTGGATCAAACCCAGTTGCAGGGCCAGGGTTTCGAGCCGGCCCAGGGCGCCCAGGGGCTTGGTCTTGTGGTCGATCAGGTGCTGCAGCCGCGTTGCCAGTGCGGCGTCTGCGGTGGTTTCAATCGCGGGCAGGAGAAGTGTTTTGTCGGTCATCGGTGATCTGTTGGAGGCAGGCGGGGCAAAAGCAGGAGGCTCCCGGAGCGCCGGTTGTAGACGGAGAGGCGGAAGGCACTGGCATGATGTGGGGCAGCTTGACGCACCAGCACGCGCTGTCGCCACCCACCAAGCCACAGCGAAAACTTGCGCCGCAGCGCGGGCAGGAGGAGTTGGCTGGCGCGCCGGCCCGTGCTGAAGTCATGGCAAGGCTGGTCAGGCTTGCAGAAACAGCCGGTAGACCGGGTTGTCGGTCTCTTCCACATGCGGGTAGCCCAGGGTGTCGAGAAAGGCCTTGAAGGCCTTGTTGTCGGCCTTGGGTACCTGCAGCCCGACCAGGATGCGGCCATAGTCGGCGCCCTGGTTGCGGTAGTGGAACAGGCTGATGTTCCAGCCCGGTTGCATGGCGCCCAAAAACTTCATCAGCGCGCCGGGCCGCTCGGGAAACACAAAACGCAGCAGGCGTTCGTTTTTCGACAGCGCGGAGTGGCCGCCCACCATGTGGCGGATGTGTTCCTTGGCCAGCTCGTCGTGGGTTAAATCGAGTGCCTTGAAGCCGTGTTTGCTGAAGTTGTTGGTGATCTTGGTGCTTTCGCCTTTGCCGCGGGTGGTCAGGCCAACAAATACATGGGCTTCTCTGGCATCGCTGATGCGGTAGTTGAACTCGGTCACGCTGCGCGGACCGCCGGGCAGCTCGCCGATCAGCTCGCAAAAGCGCCGGAAGCTGCCGCGCTCCTCGGGAATCGTCACCGCAAACAAGGCCTCGCGCTCCTCGCCGACTTCGGCACGTTCGGCGACAAAACGCAGGCGGTCGAAGTTCATGTTGGCGCCGCACAGAATAGCCGCGTAGGTTTCGCCCTTGGTCTTGTGGGTGGCCACGTACTGCTTGATGGCGGCCACGCTCATGGCGCCCGAGGGCTCGACAATACTGCGTGTGTCGATGAACACGTCCTTGATCGCGGCGCAGACGGCGTCGGTGTCCACCGTGATGAATTCATCGACCAGCGCGCGGCTGATGCGGAAAGTTTCTTCGCCAACCAGTTTGACAGCCGTGCCATCGGCAAACAGGCCGACATCGGTCAGGGTGATACGTTTGCCGGCGCCCACCGACAGCGCCATCGCGTTCGAGTCGCTCATCTGCACACCGATGACCTTGACCTCAGGGCGCACCGCCTTGATGTAGTTGGCCACGCCGGAGATCAGGCCGCCACCGCCGATGGCAACAAACACTGCGTCCAGCGAGCCTTTGCCGATGGTCTGGATCTGCCGCAGGATTTCCATCGCAATCGTGCCCTGGCCGGCAATCACGTCCGGGTCGTCAAAGGGGTGCACAAAGGTCATCCCGTTTGTTTTCTCCAGCGTGAGCGCGTGCAGGTGGGCGTCCGAGTAACTGTCGCCGTGCAGAATCACCTCACCGCCGAGCGCCTGCACCGCATCGACCTTGACTTGCGGGGTGGTGACCGGCATCACGATGACAGCGCGCGTGCCGAGCTTGTGCGCGCCCAGCGCCACACCCTGCGCATGGTTGCCGGCCGAGGCGCAGATCACGCCCTTCTTGAGCTGGGCCGGGCTCAAGTGCGCCATCTTGTTGTAGGCGCCGCGCAGCTTGAAGCTGAACACCGGTTGCTGGTCCTCGCGTTTGAGCAGCACGGTGTTGTGCAGGCGTTTGCCCAGGTTTTTCGCGGGTTCCAGGCCGGACTCGACCGCCACGTCATAAACGCGCGCTGTCAGGATTTTTTTCAGGTAGTCGGCCGGTTGAAGGCCTGCTGCGCGCGGGACAGATGTTTTTCGGGTGGGCGATGTCATGGGGTCACTTCCTGCCTCCGATGATAGTGGGGTTTGATGTGCGTCAGCGGCATGGGCAGCGTGAGCAGGCCGGTTCAACGCTGCCCGGCCGGGCTTGACGAAAAAAAACCGCCAGCGGTGAGGCTGGCGGTAAAAACCTTGGAGAAAAGAGCTGGCTTAAACCAGCGCCAGATCAGAATACATGACGAATGCCCATGTACAACTGGCTGGCATCCTGACCGACGACGTTGTTGGGCGTGCCATTGGCCGAAGCTTGGGTATACAGCGTGTAGCCAGCGTTGGCCTTGTTGTTCAACTTGGCATAAGAAACGCCCACTTTGGTGCGCTTGGACAGCGAGTAGTCGTAGCCCATGAACCACAGCGCAGAGCTGCTGTTGGCTATGTCCACACCGTTGCGCTCGCCGTTACCAGCTTTGGTGTAGGTGAACAAGAAAGTGCCCGCACCCACGGGCACGGTCACAGGCATGGACCAGACATTACGCTTGGTTTTGGAATCAGCAGCGCCAATCAGGCCAGCGTTGATTTCGGATTGGTCATAGGTCAAACCCACGGTGGCCACGCCAAAGTTGTAGTCGCCAAACAGCGTATAGGCCCTTTGGTCGCCACGGGCAGCGCCGGCAATGCGGCTTTCAGACTTGGCATCCCACACGGACAGGCCAGCCTTGATCGGGCCCTTGCCGTAGTTCAGGCCGGCCTGCATAGCGCGTCCCTTGCCTGCGGCGCCGACCGTGCCTTCATTGCCAAATGGACTGGCACTGTAGCTCAGCTGACCCTGGAAGCCCGATAAATTGGGTGTGGTGTAACGAACCACGTTGGGGGTGCGGGCGGCAGTATTGGCGACGGCCGTATCATTGATATAACCGAGCAGTGCGCAGCTGTTGGCCTGGCGGGCGGTTGCACGCGAACCTTCCGAGTCCATGCCCAGGCAGTAGTGCGTGTCCAGATTGCCGAGTTGAATCATGCCCAAGCCGCCGCGCAGGCCCACAAAGGTATTGCCGCCACCTGGCGTGGCAGTGGAAGGTCCGTCCACGCGGAAGCGCGCGTCCATCTGGAAGAGAGCTTGCAGGCCGCCACCGAGGTCTTCCGTGCCGCTAATGATGAAGCGCGAAGAGCCGTCAGCAACGCTCAGGCCATTGCCATTGGCCGAGCCAACAGGACCGTTGGAGTATTTTGTCTGGGCAACGCCACCCTTCAAGGTGCCGGACAAGGTGACCGAGGATTGGGCGAAGGCACTGACAGCCGTCAGGGCTGCGATCGCAATTAAGGTTTTTTTCATTGCAAGGTTTCTTTGATGTTGAAGATGACGGTCCAAGTGGTGTTCACCCTTGGGCGAACTTTCGTTTTCGAAAGTTTTGTTATTAAATCAAAAATCTGCGACGGTTTGATGACACTGCGACAAGTCTTGTCTTATCGACTGTCTAAAGCGCACAGAAAGCATGAAGCATGCGAGCCATACGCATGAATCGATCATGAAAAAAGCCGCCAGTCAAAAGAGACGGGCGGCTTTTGAGGTTCAAATCTCAAGCTGGCTTAATAAGCCAGCCGGGGATCAGAAAGCGTGGCGAACGCCCATGTAGAGTTGGCTGACATCCTGACCAAAAGCATTTGGTGGCGTACCACCCAATGTGGCCTGTGTGTACAAGCCATAACCAGCGTTGGCCTTGTTATTGATGCGGGCATAAGACACACCCAGCGAAGTGCGCTTGGACAGGGAGTAGTCGTAACCAGCGGACAACATCGTGGCACCCGTGTTGCGATTGGCGGCCGCAGGCGCAGTGCCCGTTACATCACCCGCTTTGGTGTAGGTGAACAGGAAGGTACCTGCGCCCAGCGGCACGGTCACAGGAAGAGACCATGCGCGACGTTTGAACTCGGTTTGAGCCGCAGTCATCAAGCCGCCGTTGAGTGTAGATTGGTCCATGGTGAGGCCAACCGTCGCCACGCCGAAGTCGTAGTTGCCAAATACCGTATAGGCTTTCTGGTCCGCACGGGTGGCGGTAGCGCTACGATCTTCAGACTTGGAATTCCAGACAGACAGACCGGCCTTGATCGGGCCATTGCCGTAGTTCAAACCGGCGTGTATGGCGCGTCCCTTGCCTGCAGCGCCGACTGTGCCTTCGTTGCCAAAGGCGTTGGTGCTGTAGTTCAGCTGGCCCTGGAAGCCCGAGAAATTGGGCGTTGTGTAACGAATCATGTTGCTCGAACGGGCGGCGTTGGCAATGGCATTGGAGCCTGCGCCAAATTCCCGGCCGTTGACATAACCCAGCAACGAGCAGCTCGAAGCACCCAGCGCCGTGGCGCGTGCACCATTCTGGTCCGAGCCCAGGCAGTAGTGTGTGTCCAGATTGCCGAGTTGGACCATGCCCAAGCCGCCGCTCAGGCCAACAAAGGTATTGCCGCCGGCTGTGGTAAAACCACTCCCTCCGTCAACGCGGAAGCGCGAGTCGACCTGGAAAATGGCTTTCAGGCCGCCACCGAGGTCTTCGGTGCCGCCAATGATGAAGCGCGAACTACCGTCGACGACGCTCATGCCATTACCATTGGTGCCGGCAGCACCGTTGGAGTATTTGCTTTGGGCAACGCCGCCTTTGATAACGCCGGACAGGGTCACAGAAGACTGAGCGAAAGCGCTAACAGCTGCGAATGCAGCCAGAGCAACTAGGGATTTTTTCATTGCGAGTTTCTCCAAGGTTAAACATAGGGCTCCAGGATTTTGGATCCCCGGGCCAACCTCCATTTAGGAAGTTGTATGTATTGCACCAGAGGCCGGAAGCTTTCGCAAAGGAAATAGCCTGCTAAATACATTTCCGTTGCACACCTGCAACAAAACTTTTTTGCCGGTGAGGCAAAGCCGCGGCAGGTGTTGGGGATTTTTTGTACTACAAAATGTAGTACATTGGTTGGTCATGCTTCCCCGGGCCCCTCTGATGGCCCGCCCTCAACCTCTTCATGCTGTCCCTGACCTGATGCCTCACCAAGCGATCTCCCTGCGGGAGGCCAACCAGAACTTTTCCCGCCTGATGGCTGCCGTGGAGCGTGGCGAGGTGTTTGCCATTACCCGGCGTGGACGGGAAGTGGCCCGTCTGAGCCCGTCAAACCCTGCGGCGCGTGCCTCGCAGGCCGCCGCCGCCGAGGCAAGGCCCCTGACGGATGCGGCACTCGCTGAACGCATGCACAGGCTGGAAGCCCTGGTGGATAAACTGTTGTCTGCTCTTTCTATGCCCGACAAGAAATAAACACGCCATGGATACCCTGCTCAACGCTGCTGACAGTGCCTTGCGCACGCTGTTTGCCAAACCGCATGCGAGCCGGAGCTGCCCGACTGTCGCCGGCCAAACAACGGAGTTGTCCGGCGCAGACAAGGCACTGGCCGGCGCGCTGATGCGCGTCAACCATGTGGGCGAGGTGTGTGCCCAGGCGCTGTATGCCTCGCAGGCGCTGAGCACGCAAAACCCGGTGCTGCGCCAGCATTTCATCGAGGCCAGCAAGGAAGAGGGCGACCATCTGGCCTGGACCCGCGACAGGCTCGATGAACTGGGCGCCCGGCCTTCGCTGCTCAATCCGCTGTGGTACGCCGGAGCGTTCGGATTGGGTCTGCTGGCCGGGCGGCTGGGTGACAGGGTCAGCCTGGGTTTTGTGATGGAGACCGAGCGCCAGGTGGAGTCGCATCTGGCCAGCCACCTGGAACGCCTGCCGCAGGGCGACCACGCTTCACGCGCCATCGTGGCGCAGATGAAAGACGATGAAGCGCGCCATGCCCAGGAGGCGCAGAGCGCTGGCGGCTTTGATTTGCCCACGCCCGTGAAGGCCTTGATGCGCGCGTCGGCCAAAGTCATGACAACGACGGCGCATTACATCTGAGACGAGACGCTCCTCTTTTGATAGCTGTCCACGCCCGCTGGATATGGGCTGAAGGCCGATTTGACTTGAAGTCAGGCTTCGATCAGCTCAAAACTCGTGGTGATGTCGGCGGTCTTGCCGAGCATGATGGTGGCTGAGCAGTACTTGTCGTGGCTCATCGCAATCGCGCGCTCCACCGCGCTGGCCGGAATGCCGTGCCCGGTGATCACAAAATGCATCTGTATCTTCGTGAAGACCTTGGGATCGGTTTCTGCCCGCTCGGAATTGAGTCGCACCGTGCAGCCGCGCACATCGTGGCGCCCGCGCTTGAGAATCAGCACCACGTCATAGGCGGTGCAGCCGCCCGTGCCGGCAAGCACGGTTTCCATGGGGCGGGGCGCGAGGTTGGCGCCGCCGTTGTCTGGTTTGGCGGCATCCGGCGCGCCGTCCATGACCAGCGTATGGCCACTGCCAGTGGTGGCCAGAAAACTCATCGCCGAGCCGGGCACGCCTGACGTTCCGGTTGAGGTGCTGGCGCCGGTCCAGCTCACTGTGCATTCCATAAATACCTGTCCTTTAAAACCAGAAATAGTTGAACAAAACGCTGCAAATGTTCATTTTTCACAACAGATGATTGCTGCGGTGCAACACGGCTCCGCTATACTGAAATCATCGCACGAACATGGCCATGTGTTCATTGCAATGTTTGTCTCCTCCATCCCTGAAAGGGTGGATTTACAGGTCCAGATCGCAAGGTCTGGACCTTTTTTCTTTCCCGCAGGTTTCTCATAGCTGGAGCCCGCCCTGCACCACGGACCCAAAACGGCCTGTAGGTGATTGTCAACAGCGCTGCCTATACTCGCGCATTGTTTTAACCGGGTAAGCGGATGTTTTGTAGCGCAGCAAGAGTGTTGGCGGCTGTGGCTGTGTTGCAACTGGCAGCCTGTGCATCGCCGCCCATTGTGTCCGAGGGGCCGACGACGCAGGCCGGGCTGGCTGCCACGCCCTGGACCATCGCGTCCGGTGCTGCGCCGGGCGCGCCGGCCTGGCAGCACTACAAATTGCCGGGCAAACAGCCCAGCCAGTTCAGCTACGTCCGCAAGGACGGGCGTGACGCCATGGTGGCGCATTCGACATCTTCCGCCAGCATGGTGCGCCAGGCGGTTCGCATCGAACCGGATGAACTGGGCAGTGTCCGGTTTTCATGGAAAGTGCCCGACCTGATCGCCCAGGCCGACATGGCCTTGCGCGAGAGCGACGACTCCCCGGTGCGCATCGTGCTGGCCTTTGAGGGCGACCGCAGCAAGTTCAGCACCAAGAACGCCATGCTGTCCGAACTGGCACGCGCGCTGACCGGGGAAGAGATGCCCTATGCCACGCTGATGTATGTGTGGTGCAACACGCGCCAGCCGGGCAGTGTGATTGTCAACCCGCGCACCGACCGCATACGCAAGCTGGTGGTGGAGTCCGGCACCGGCAAGCTGCGCCAGTGGGTGGACTACGAGCGCAACATCCGCGCCGACTATGAAAAGGTCTTTGGCGAAGCGCCAGGCGCGCTGGTGGGCATAGGCATCATGACCGACAGCGACAACACCCGCAGCACGACCCAAGCCTGGTATGGCCCTGTCACTGTGGAGACTGCCGGCCGCATGAAGTAGCTGCAGTGCAGCAGTCAGTGAAGGAAAGCCCTGATGCCGTCCCGGCCTGCTTATTGCATAGTGTCTGTCTTTCGATATGAGGAGTTTTCATGAAATTCAAACAGCTTGCTTGGGTCTCTGCCGCCCTTGCGGTATTTGCGGCCGCACCAGCGTTACAAGCCAAGCCTTTCAAGTGGTCCAGTGCCAGCGACATTCCCACGCTGGACATCCATTCCCAGAACAATGCGCTAGGCAACGGCGTGCATGCCGCGATTTACGATTCGCTGGTTTATTACAACAGCCAGACTTTCAAGCCCGAGGCCCAGCTCGCGACGGCCTGGCGCGATGTGTCGCCAACGCAGGTGCGGTTTACCCTGCGCTCTGGTGTGAAATTCAGCGACGGCACGCCGTTCACGGCGGACGATGTGGTCTATTCCATCACCCGCGCCATGGCCAAGACCTCGAATTACGCGGTCTATACCTAGGGCATCGACAGGGTGGTCAAGGTCAACGACAGCACCGTCGACTTCATGATGAAAGGCTCGAACCCGGTGCTGCTGAGCCAGTTGACCGAACTGCGCATCATGAGCAAGGCCTGGGCGGAAAAAAACAAATCCGTCGAGCCCAAAGACATCCGCGCCAAGGATGAAACCTTTGCCCACCGCAACGCCATGGGAACCGGCCAGTTCGTGGTCAAGGAATGGCAGCCCGACCAGAAGCTGGTGCTTGTCAAGAATCCCAACTATTGGGGCACCATCCCTTCGAATGTGACGGAAATCATCTACACCCCGATCAAATCTGAAGCGACGCGCGTGGCCGCGCTGCTGTCGGGAGAAGTCGATTTGGTGCTGGACCCGAGCCCGCAGGATATGACGCGTCTGCGCGGCAATTCCAACCTCAAAGTGATCGACGGCATCGAGAGCCGGACCATCTTTTTCGGCATGGACCAGTTCCGCGACGAGTTGCCTGGCTCCAACATCAAGGGTAAAAATCCGCTGAAAGACCAGCGCGTGCGCAAGGCGCTGTACCAGGCCATCGACATCAACAGCATTGTCCGCGTGACGCTGCGCGGACTGGGCCAGGCGACCGGTACCATCGTGGCGCCGCAGGTCAACGGCTGGACGGAGGGGGTGCACAAGCGCTTCCCTTATGACCCGGAAGCGTCCAAAAAACTGCTGGCGGAAGCTGGCTATCCACAAGGCTTCGAGGTGGATTTCGCGTGCCCGAACAACCGCTACATCAGCGACGAAGAAATCTGCCAGGCGGTGACGGCCATGTGGTCGCGTATCGGTATCAAGGCCAAACTGCGCACACTGCCACTGGTGACCTATTTCCCGATGATTCAGCGTTACGAAGCCAGCATCTACATGCTGGGCTGGGGCGTGCCGACCTTTGACGCCCTGTACAGCCTGCAATCACTGACACGCAGCGTGGGCACGGGCGGCGACGGCAACTACAACGTCGGCCGCTACAGCAACCCGCGCATGGACATCATCGTGGACCGGGTGAAGGTCGAAACCGATCTGCCGGTGCGCAACCGCTTCCTGACTGAAGGGCTGCAATTGAGCAACGACACGGTCTCGCACCTGCCGCTGCACAACCAGATCATTCCCTGGGCCATGAAGAAAAATATCGATGTAACTCACCGCGCCGATAACCGCCTGGACTGGCGAGTGATCAAGGTCAACTGAGTTTCGCTAGAGCGGACGCTGTCAAAAGAGCCCTCAGGGGCTCTTTTTTTGAACACAAAATAATATCTTTAAACCTAAAGTAAACCCGATGTCGGCACGTTGCTTGCTCTGATAGCATCGACTCTCGATTAAAAAACCTGCACGATGTTCGCATTTATTCTCCGTCGCCTGTTCCAGGCTGTGATCGTGATGGTTACGGTGGCTTTTCTGGCTTTCATGCTGTTCCAGTACGTGGGCGACCCTGTGGTGTTTTTGCTTGGGCAGGACGCGCAGCCCGACCAGATCCGGCAGCTCCGCGCTGATTTGGGGCTGGACAAGCCTTTTTTCGTGCAGTTCGGCCACTTCCTGGTCAACGCCGTGCAAGGCGAGTTCGGCTTGAGCCTGCGTCAGGGAGCCAAGGTGTCGCGTCTGATCGCCGAGCGCTTTCCGGCCACGCTGGAGCTTGCGCTGGTGGCGGCTCTGATGGCGCTGCTGATTGGCGTGCCCATGGGTGTGTATGCGGCCTTGCGCCGGGGTACTTTTTTCAGCCAGTTGCTGATGACGGTGTCGCTGCTTGGCGTGTCGCTGCCAACCTTCCTGATCGGCATCCTGTTGATTCTGGTTTTTGCGGTTGGTCTCGGCTGGTTTCCCAGTTTCGGACGCGGTGAGGTCGTGCAGATGGGCTGGTGGAGCAGCGGCTTGCTGACGCTCAAGGGCTGGCATCACATCGTGCTGCCGGCAGTGACGCTGGCCATCTTTCAGCTGACCCTGATCATGCGGCTGGTCCGCGCCGAGATGCTGGAGGTGCTGCGCACCGACTACATCAAGTTTGCGCGCGCGCGCGGCCTGTCCAACCGCGCGATTCATTTCGGCCATGCGTTGAAGAACACCCTGGTGCCGGTGATGACCATCACCGGCCTGCAGCTTGGCGGCCTGATCGCCTTTGCCATCATCACCGAGACGGTGTTCCAGTGGCCCGGCATGGGCCTGCTGTTCATCCAGGCCGTGACTTTTGCCGATATTCCGGTGATGGCCGCCTACCTGTGCCTGATTGCGCTGATCTTCGTGGTCATCAACCTGGTGGTGGACCTGCTTTATTTCGCCGTTGATCCGCGCCTGCGCGTGGGCAATGCAGGAGGCCACTGATGTTGGCGCCCCGTCCCGCCCCAACGCTCAAGGCCAACGGCCGCGTGTTTGCCCGGATCGCCGAATTTCACCCGGAGTTGACGGCTTTCCGGCGTGACCTGCATGCGCACCCTGAACTCGGCTTCGAAGAGGTCTACACCGGCGCACGCGTCCGGGAAGCGCTGGAGCGCTGCGGGGTCGACGAAATTCACACCGGCATCGGCAAGACCGGTCTGGTCGCTGTTATCAAGGGCCGGCAGAACGGCAGCGGCCGCATGATCGGCCTGCGCGCCGACATGGATGCGCTGCCGATGACCGAGCACAACGAGTTTGCCTGGAAGTCGTCCAAGGCCGGCCTGATGCATGGCTGCGGCCACGACGGCCACACCACCATGCTGGTCGGTGCGGCGCGTTACCTGGCCGCCACCCGCAACTTCGACGGCACGGCGGTGCTGATTTTTCAGCCCGGTGAAGAAGGTTTTGCCGGCGCCCGCATCATGATTGAGGACGGCCTGTTTGACCGTTTCCCGGTGCAGGCGGTGTACGGCATGCACAACTGGCCGTCGATGCGGCCCGGCAGCATCGGCATCCGGCCCGGCCCGATGATGGCTGCGGCTGATCGCATCTCCATCGACATCACCGGCCGCGGCGGCCATGGCGCGCATGCTTACATGACGGTGGACCCGGTGCTGGTGTCGGCGCACATCATCACGGCGATCCAGAGCATTGTGTCGCGCAACGCCAACCCGATTGACAGCGCGGTGATCAGCATCTGCGCCATGCAGGCCGGTGACATGGGCGCCTTCAGCGTGGTGCCCGGCAAGGCCTCGCTGGTGGGTACGGTGCGCACTTTCAGCCCCGATGTGCAGAACATGATCGAGCGCCGGCTCAGCGAGTTGTGCAGCGCCGTGGCCCTGGGTTTCGGCGCCACCGCCTCGGTGCGTTACGAGCGCATTTACCCCGCGACCATCAACTCCTACGACGAAGCGGTGTTTGCCGCCGACGTGGCCGAAAGCCTGGTCGGTGCCGACCATGTGGTGCGCGACATGGCGCCCAGCATGGGGGCGGAGGATTTTTCCTTCATGCTGCAGGTCAAGCCAGGTGCCTACCTGCGCATCGGCCAGGGCGCCGAAAACGGCGTCGGCAGCTGCTTCCTGCACAACTCCCGCTACGATTTCAATGACGACATCCTTCCGCTGGGCGCCGCTTTGCATGCGGGCCTGGTAGAGCAGTCCATGCCTTTATCCGTGTAGCCCCAAGACATTCCCATCAACAGGAGAATTCCATGAATTTCAAGAAAAAAGCAGCTCTAGCCCTTATGGGTACTGCATTAGCTGCTACTACTTTGGTAGCGTCTGCGGTCACCCTGCGGGTCGGCAATCAGGGCGATGCCCTGTCGCTGGACCCGCATTCGCTCAATGAATCGCTGCAATTGACGGTGGTGGGCAATGTGTACGAACCGCTGGTCACGCGAGACCGCAGCTACAAACTGGCGCCATCGCTGGCCACCGACTGGAAGCAGACTGCGCCTACGGTGTGGCGTTTCAATCTGCGCAAGGGTGTTGAATTCCATGATGGCACGCCCTTCACCGCCGACGACGTGATCTTCAGTTACGAGCGCGCCAAGGGTGACGGTTCGGACATGAAAAGTTATGTCGGCCAGATCAAGGAAATCAAAAAAATCGACGACCACACGATTGACTTCGTGTTGAACAACCCTTTTCCGATCCTGCCCGAGCAGTTCACGCAGTGGCACATGATGAGCAAGAAGTGGTGTGAGACCAACCAGGCCACCAAGCCGGTGGATCGCCGCAAGGGCATTGAAAACGCCGCGTCCTTTCGCGCCAACGGTACCGGCCCGTTTCGCGTGCGTGAGCGTCAACCGAATGTGCGTACCACCTTTTCCCGCAACGGCAGCTACTGGGGCAAGATTGACGGCAATGTTGACGAGGTGATTTTCAACGTGATTGGCAACGACAGCACGCGCGTGGCTGCACTGCTGTCCGGCGAGATTGACGTGATGGAACCGGTGCCGGTGCAGGACGTGCCGCGCATCAAGGCGGCGCCCGCGCTGCAGGTCCTGCAGGGCCCCGAACTGCGCGTGATCTTCCTGGGCATGGACCAGAAGCGTGACGAGCTGCTGTTCTCCAGTGTCAAGGGCAAAAATCCCTTCAAGGACAAACGCGTGCGCCAGGCCTTCTACCAGGCCATCGACATCGAAGCGATCAAGAGCCGTGTGATGCGTGGTGCGGCCACGCCGGTGGCGATCCTGTTTCCGCCACAGGTCAAGGGTTTTGCGCCGGACCTGGCCAAACGCCTGCCGTTTGATGTCGAAGCCGCCAAGAAGTTGATGGCCGATGCCGGCTACGGCGCCGGTTTCGAGCTCAAGATGAACTGCCCGAACGACCGTTATGTGAACGACGGCGAGATTTGCCAGGCGGTCGCGGCCAACCTCTCGCGCATCGGCGTGAAGATCAATCTTGAAGCGGAAACCAAGGGTACGTATTTCCCGAAAATCCTGCGGCGCGACACCAGCTTCTACATGCTGGGCTGGACCGCCAGCACGGTGGACGCGCACGCCGTGCTCTACCCCATCATGTCCACCCCCGGTGAGGGCGGCCGCGGCCAGTTTAACCTGGGTGCCTATAGCAACACGCGTGTTGACGAGCTGACCAACCTGATCGCCTCAGAGACCGACGACAAGAAACGCACCGAGATGATCCGCGAAGCGCTCAAGATCCATCAGGACGACGTGGGCCATCTCCCGCTGCACCAGCAGGCCATCAACTGGGCCACCAAGAAGAACATCGAACTGGTGCAGTGGCCTGACAACGGCATGCCCTGGAAATTCGTCAAACTGAACAAGTAATTCCTTGATGAGAAGCGCGCTTTTCCGGTTCTGGGATGGCGACGTCGGCTACAGCTTTCGCACCTCCCCGGTGGCGATGGCTGCGGCCGCAGTCGCCCTGATCTGCATTTTTTGTTCGGTGTTTGCGGGCTTTGTTGCGCCGCACAACCCGTTTGACCTGACGACGCTGGAACTGAGTGATGCGCGTTTGCCCCCGGCCTGGTCGGACGGGGGCTCTTCCAAGTACCTGCTGGGCACCGATGACCAGGGCCGCGACATCCTCTCGGCGCTGATGTACGGCGCGCGCATTTCGCTGGCGGTCGGCTTTGCGTCGGTGGTGCTGTCGGTGGTGATTGGCGTGGGCCTTGGCCTGCTCGCCGGTTTTTACGGCGGCTGGATCGACGCGGCGCTGATGCGCCTGTGCGACGTGATGCTGTCTTTCCCGGCCATCCTGGTGGCCCTGCTGATCGCTGGCGTCGGCCGCGCGTTGTTCCCGAATGCGCAGGATTCCCTGGCGCTCGGGGTGCTGATCATCTCGATCACGCTGACCGGCTGGGTCCAGTACGCGCGCACCGTGCGCGGCTCGACCCTGGTGGAGCGCAGCAAGGAGTATGTGCAGGCGGCCCGCGTGACCGGCGTGACGCCGCTGCGCATCATGCGCCGCCATGTGTTGCCCAATGTCATGGGGCCGGTGCTGGTGCTGGCGACCATCCAGGTGGCCACGGCCATCATCACCGAGGCCACCCTGTCCTTCCTGGGCGTGGGCGCGCCGCCGACCTCGCCGTCGCTGGGCACGCTGATCCGCGTCGGCAATGACTACCTGTTCTCGGGCGAGTGGTGGATCACCGTGTTTCCCGGTGTCATGCTGGTGACGATTTCCCTGAGCGTCAATTTGCTGGGCGACTGGCTGCGCGATGCGCTCAACCCCAGGCTCAGATAAACAATGGCCCCCACGCTTGTCGCTTCGCGTACGACGCTGCCCCCCAAGGGGGTGCATTTTTCCTTGGGGCGGCCCTGCGGAAAAACCTTTCCCCCCGGCCGGCGCTTGAATTGATTGAGAAGCGAATGAGTCTTTTACAAGTCCAAAACCTGATCGTCGAATTTCCCGGCCGGCGCGGCACGCTGCGCGCGCTGGACGACATTTCCTTCGAAATCGCGCCCGGTGAAATCCTCGGCGTGGTCGGTGAATCCGGCGCCGGCAAGTCGCTGACCGGGGCGGCCATCATCGGCCTGCTGGAGCCGCCCGGCCGCATCGGTGGCGGGCAGATCCTGCTCGAAGGCCAGCGCATCGACAACCTGCCCTATGAGCAGATGCGCCACATCCGCGGCCGCAAGATTGGGGCGATCTTCCAGGACCCGCTGACCTCGCTGAACCCGCTGTACAGCGTGGGCCGGCAACTGATAGAAACCATCCAGGCGCATTTACCGGTGAGCCATGCCGAGGCGCGCCAGCGGGCGATTTCGCTGCTGCAGGACACCGGCATTCCCGCGGCCGAACAGCGCATCGAACATTTCCCGCACCAGTTTTCCGGCGGCATGCGCCAGCGCGTGGTGATTGCCCTGGCGCTGGCCGCCGAACCCAAGCTGATCGTCGCCGACGAGCCGACCACCGCGCTGGACGTGTCGATCCAGGCGCAGATCATCATGCTGCTCAAGAACATCTGCAAGAAACGCGGCGCGGCCGTGATGCTGATCACCCACGACATGGGGGTGATCGCCGAAACCTGCGACCGCGTGGCCGTGATGTATGCCGGCCGGATCGCCGAGATCGGCCCGGTGCATGAGGTCATCAACCATCCGTCGCACCCCTACACCGCCGGCCTGATGGCCGCGATCCCCGACATCACGCTGGACCGTGAGCGGCTCAACCAGATCGACGGCGCCATGCCGCGGCTCAACGCCATCCCGACAGGCTGCGCCTTCAACCCGCGTTGCCCGCAGGTGTTCGACCGTTGCCGGCAGCAGCGTCCCGAGCTGTTGCCGGCCGGCGCGACGCGTGCCGCCTGCTGGCTGCACGATGTGCCGGTGGGGGTGGCCGCATGAACACCAGCAATGTGAGCGAACAATTTTCCGCCGGGCCGCCCCAAGGAAAATTAGCCCCCTCGGGGGGCAGTGACGTACGCGAAGCGACAGGCGTGGGGGCTCCACTGGTTCAGGCGCACGACCTGGCCAAGACCTTTGATGTGTCGCCGCCGTGGCTGAACCGCGTGATCGAGCGCAAGCCGCGCCTGATGCTCAACGCCGTCGACGGCGTGAGTTTCGAGATCGAAAAAGGCAAAACCCTGGCGCTGGTCGGCGAGTCCGGCTGCGGCAAGAGCACGGTGGCCAAGCTGCTGGTGGGGCTGTACAACCCCACGCGCGGCGGCCTGACCTTCGACGGCCAGGACGCGCATGCGGCCTTCAAGACGCCGCAGGGCCGCCAGTTGCGCAGCCGCATCCAGATGATCTTCCAGGATCCCTACGCCAGCCTGAACCCGCGCTGGATTGTCGAGGACATCGTCGGTGAGCCGCTGCGCGAACACGGCCTGATCACCGACGAGGCACAGCTCAAGGACAAGGTCGGGGAGCTGCTCAAGTCGGTCGGCCTGTCGCCGCTGGACATGGTCAAGTACCCGCACCAGTTTTCCGGCGGCCAGCGCCAGCGCATCTCGATCGCCCGCGCGCTGGCGACCGAGCCGGAGTTCCTGGTCTGCGATGAACCGACCTCGGCGCTCGACGTGAGTGTGCAGGCGCAGGTCCTCAACATCATGAAGGACCTGCAGCGCGAACGCGGGCTGACCTACCTGTTCATCTCGCACAACCTCGCGGTGGTGCGCCACGTCAGCGACCAGGTCGGCGTGATGTACCTGGGCCGGCTGGTGGAACTCGCCGACAAGCAGACGCTGTTTGCCGCGCCGCGCCATCCCTACACGCGCATGCTGCTGGACGCGATCCCGAAGATGCACGACATCGGCCGGGACCGCACGCCGGTGCAGGGCGAGGTGCCGAATCCGCTGAACCCGCCGACCGGTTGCACCTTCCACCCGCGTTGCCCGCACGTCAACGACCGCTGCCGCGCCGAGCGGCCGCAGCTGCTGACCCTTCAGGGTGTGAAGATTGCCTGCCATGCGGTGGAAGAAGGCAGGATCTAGTTGCTATTATTTTGATAGCTGCTTACGCTTGTCGTATAAAGGCTGGATGGCAATTTGATTCGTGAATCGGCTTGCAGGTCTGCGCTGCATCACGCTCCGTCCCCGGCTCGCTTGAGACAGTAGGCGCAACTCCCCACTCCCACCCCTGGCCCCTCCCTCGCCCCGCTGGGCGATGGAGGGGGACTTCATGTGGCCGCGTGCGCTGCACTCGCGTGCAAACATGACCGTTCGTTGGGATTCCCGCACAAGAAGCGCTGGGCGCTTCTTGTGCTCCGGATTTCTCCCCGCATTGATTTTTATTCCCCACCCTTCTGTATGCGCCGAGGAGCGGAGGTCCAGACGGATCAGGGCGAGCGATTGTTTGAGCCGAAGGCGAGTTCGAGCTCGACCCCGGCTGGACCGAGCACCGCAGGTTGCCCCGGAGCGCAGCGAAGGGGACGCAGACAGCAGGGTCGCCTTTTCTTTGCTTACTTTCTTTTGGCGAAGCAAAAGAAAGTGAGTTGCCGCCGGGCAACCCCCGGCCAACAGGCGCGGACAAACTAAAACGTCGGAAGATGCAAATGCCTCCACAGGCTCCGCCAGAACAAACCAAACAACTTACGTGTACCGCTTGCTCCGCAAATTGTTCTTCATCTCCTTGAGCAGCGGCTGCAGCTTCTCGCCGCCAATGCGCAAGGCCACACAGGTCGCCAGGACGTCGATGATCATCAGGTGCAGCAGGCGCGACACCATCGGGCTGTAGCGGTCGTAGCCCTCCGGGTGGTCGGCTGCCAGGTGGATGTGGCCGGCCGCGGCCAGCGGTGAGCCGCTGGCGGTGATCACGATGGTGGTCGCGCCGTTCTTGCGCGCAATGCTTTCAGCGTCCATCAGGTCGCGCGTGCGGCCCGAGTTCGAGATGATCACCACGCAGTCGCCCGGCCTGAGCAACGAGGCGCTCATCACCTGCAGGTGGCCGTCGCTGCAGGCGATCGAATGCACGCCGAGGCGGAAAAACTTGTGCTGTGCGTCCTGCGCCACGATGCCGGAATTGCCGACGCCAAAAAATTCGATGCGCTGTCCGCTCTGGCAGGTGGCGGCCAGGGCCTGCGCCGCCTTTTCAATGGCGACCGAACTGGCGTCGTTGCGGTACTTCAGGAAGGCGGCTACCGTGTTGTCTATCACCTTGACCAGCACGTCGCTGGTCTTGTCGTCGGCGTCAACGCTGCGGTGGATGAAAGGCACACCTTCGCTGACATTGCCGGCCAGCTTGAGCTTGAAGTCCGACAGGCCGTCATAACCGACGCTGCGGCAAAAGCGGATCACCGTCGGCTTGCTGACATGGGCACGTGCGGCCAGCTCGGTGACCGGCAGGCTGGCAAAGGCGCGCGGGTCGCCGAGCACCAGGTGCGCGACCCGCTGCTCGGCCGGCGCCAGCGAGGGCAGGCAGGCTTTGATGCGGTCAAGCAAGATGGCCCCCACGGTCGCGCACGACCAGGCAGCTGCAAGCAGGGGCCGCGGGTCCGGCCTGCAGGCGCGGCGGCCCCTTTTCCAGGGCAAGGGGCAGGGAGCTGCCGCAGGCTCGCAGTGAGCGACCGTGGGGGCTCAACTCTCTTCGCTCCACCAGTGGCTGTCGCGCGCAATCATGGCGCTGGAGGCACTCGGTCCCCAGGTGCCGGCCGTGTAGGGGCGCGGGCCGTCGGTATCGTGTCGCCAGGCGTCCAGGATCGGTTCGACCCAGCGCCAGGCTTCCTCCTGCTCGTCGCTGCGAACAAACAGGTTCAAGCGGCCATTGATCACGTCCAGCAACAGGCGTTCGTAGGCACCAACGCGTTCGGTGCCAAACCGTTTGTCGAAGTCCAGGTCGAGCTGCACCGGCGCCAGCGTCTGGCTGGCCGCGTGTGCGCCCAGCCGGTTGTCCTGGCCCTGGGCGAGCAGGTGCAGCTCCAGCCCGTCCTTGGGTTGCAGGTTGATCACCAGCCGGTTGCCGGCGCCCAGCGGCGACTTGAAGATCGCATGCGGCGTCGGCCGGAAGTTGACCTCGATGTGGGCATCGCGGTCGGCCAGGCGCTTGCCGGTGCGTATGTAAAACGGCACGCCGGCCCAGCGCCAGTTGGCGATCTCGGCGCGCAGCGAGACGAAGGTTTCGGTCCGGCTGTCCGGGCTGACGCCGCTTTCCTGCAGGTAGCCGGGCACCGCCTCGCCGTTGATGTTGCCGGCGGTGTACTGGCCGCGAATCACGTGGTGTTTCAGGGTTTCCGGTGTCCATGCCTTGAGCGAACGCAGCACCTTGAGCTTTTCGTCACGGATGGCATCGGCATGCGCGTTGATGGGCGGCTCCATGCCGATGGCGCAGAGCAGCTGAAGCGCATGGTTTTGCACCATGTCGCGCAACGCGCCGGTGCTGTCGTAGAAGGCGCCGCGTTTTTCCACGCCGAGCTCCTCGGCGATCGTGATCTGGATGTTGGCAATCGTTTCGCGGCGCCACAGCGGCTCGAACAGCGAATTGCCGAAACGCAGGGCGAACAGGTTTTGTACCGAGGGCTTGCCCAGGTAGTGGTCAATGCGGAAAACCTGCTTTTCAGGCAGCACCCGCAGCACCGCTTCGTTGATGGCGCGGTTCGAGGCGAGGTCGTGGCCCAGCGGTTTTTCCAGCACCACCCGGGTCTGCGGGCCGTTCAGGCCCACGGCGGCCATGTTTTCGCAGATGCCGGTGAACAGGGCCGGCGCGGTTGCCAGGTACATCACCACGGTGTCGGCTTGGCGGGCCTTGAGGATGTCTGCCAGTTGCGCATAGTCGCCGGCCTGGGACAGGTCCATGCGCAGGTAGTGCAGCAAGGCGGCAAAACGCTCGAACTCGTCGCCGGTGGGCCGTTTGGCCAGTTCCACACTGTCGAAGCGCGACTGGATCAGCGCGCGGTACTGCGTATCGCTCATGCTGTCGCGGCCCACGCCGATGATGCGGCCGTCCGCAGGCAGGGAGCCGTGGCGGAAGGCCTGGAACAGCGCGGGCATCAGCTTGCGCCAGGCGAGATCGCCGGTGCCGCCGAACAGGACCAGGTCAAAACTCATAAGCAACCGCCATGTAATAAAGTTTCATATTCTCTGCGCATAATCGTAACCCAATCGGGCCATCTTCCGACACCCGCCGCCGCGGCCCGCGCTCTACACTTGGCCCATGAACCAACTCGACGCGCTCAAACAATTCACCACCGTGGTTGCCGACACCGGCGACTTCAAGCAGCTCGATGCCTTCAAGCCGCAGGATGCGACCACCAACCCCTCGCTGATCCTCAAGGCGGTGCAAAAGCCGGAGTACCAGCCGCTGCTGGTCGAGACCATGGCCCGATTCCGCGGCCGCCCCCTCGACGAAGCCATGGACCGCCTGCTGGTGCGCTTCGGCTGCGAGATCCTGTCCATCATCCCGGGCCGCGTCTCGACCGAGGTCGATGCACGCCTGAGTTTTGACAGCAATGCCACCTTCACGCGCGGCGAACGCATCATCGAGCTGTACCAAGCCGAAGGCATCCACATCGACCGCGTGCTGATCAAGGTGGCGGCGACCTGGGAAGGCATAGCGGCCGCGCGCCGGCTGGAGGACCGCGGCATCCACACCAACCTGACCCTGCTGTTTTCCTTCTGCCAGGCCGTGGCCTGCGGACAGGCCGGGGTGCAACTGATCTCGCCTTTTGTCGGGCGCATTTACGACTGGTACAAAAAATCGGCCGGCGCCGCCTGGGACGAAGCTGCCCGGTCTGGTGCCAACGACCCCGGCGTACAGTCGGTGCGCGAGATTTACAACCATTACAAACATTTCGGCATCGCCACCGAGGTCATGGGTGCGAGCTTTCGCAACATCGGCCAGATCATCGCGCTGGCCGGTTGCGACCTGCTGACCATCAGCCCGGAACTGCTGGCACAGCTCGCCGCCAACGAGGCGCCGCTGCAGCCCGCGCTGGACGCCAAAGCCGCCCAGGCGCTTGACCTGCCGGCCGTCAACTTCGACGAAGTGACTTTCCGCTACGCCCTCAATGAAGACGCGATGGCCACGGAAAAACTGGCCGAGGGCATACGCGCCTTTGCAGCGGATGCCGTCAAGCTTGAAAAGCTGATGCTGGCCGCATGAACGCCGAACGCAGCGACGGGCCGCCCCGAGCAAGTTCAGCCCCCTCGGGGGGCAGCGCAGCACACGCAGTGGCAAGCGTGGGGGCCCCAGGACTCCGTTGCGACCGCACACCGGCCTGGGCAGCGCTGCAGGCCCACCACGCTACGGCCGGCAAGTCCTTTGACCTGCGCGAGGCGTTTGTCGGCCACCCGGGACGTTTCGCCGAGTTCAGCCAGGACGCGCCGCATGTGTTTGCCGACCTGTCGAAAAACCTGATCGACGCGCCAACCCAGGCGTTGCTGCTGGATCTGGCGCGCCAGTGCGGCCTCGAGGAGCGCCGCGACGCGATGTTTGCCGGCGAAAAAATCAACCGCACCGAAAACCGTGCGGTGATGCACTTTTTATTGAGAAATCCGGCTGCAAGCCACGAGGCGCTTGCGTCAGCAGCTCCTGAAAACATAGCAAAAAACGAACTTGCCGAGGTGCACCGGACGCTGGACGCCATGCTGGCCTATGCCGGGCAGGTGCGGCAGGACGAGGCCATCACCGACATCGTGAACATCGGTATCGGCGGGTCCGACCTGGGGCCGCAGATGGCGGTGCTGGCGCTGGATGAATTCCGCCAGCCGGACAAGCGCCTGCATTTCGTCTCCAACATCGACGGCCAGGAGCTGGCGGGGGTGCTGGCGCAGCTCAGACCGCAGAACACCTTGTTCCTGATCGCTTCCAAGACCTTCAGCACCACCGAAACCATGACCAACGCTGCATCGGCGAAAGGCTGGTTCGAGGCGCAGGGTGGCACGGACATCGCGCGCCACTTCGCCGCGCTGACCACCAACGTCGCGGCGGCCCGGGACTTCGGTATCAGCACCACCTTCGGCTTCTGGGACTGGGTCGGCGGACGTTATTCGCTGTGGTCGGCGATTGGCCTGCCGCTGGCCATCGCGATTGGTGCCCAGGCTTTCCGCGACTTCCTCGCCGGTGCCCACGCCATGGATCAACACTTCCGCAGCGCGCCGCTGGCGCAAAACCTGCCGGTGCGCCTGGGCCTGCTCGATGTCTGGTACCGCAACTTCCACGGCTTCACCAGCCGCAGCATTGCGCCCTACAGCAGCGCCTTGCGCCGCCTGCCGGCCTACCTGCAGCAGCTCGAGATGGAGAGCAACGGAAAACGTGTCGATCTGGACGGGCAAGCCCTGCCTTTTGCGACTGCGCCGGTGCTCTGGGGCGAACCCGGCACCAACGGCCAGCATGCCTATTTCCAGATGCTGCACCAGGGCACCGAAGTGGTGCCGGTCGAGTTTGTTGCCGTCAAGCGCGCTGCGCGCAGCCTGCCGGGCCACCACAACAAGCTGCTGGCCAATGTGCTGGCCCAGGCCCAGGCGCTCATGCAAGGCAAGAACGATGTGGGCGGCCACAAACATTTTCCGGGCAACCGCCCCAGCACCTTCCTGCTGCTGGAAGCGCTGACCCCGGCCAGCCTGGGCGCCCTGATCGCGTTGCAGGAGCACCGCGTATTTGTCAGCGGCGCGATCTGGGGCATCAACAGTTTCGACCAGTGGGGGGTCGAATTGGGCAAGGTGCTGGCCAAAGCCCTGGAAAGCCGGCTGGACTCGGGCGATGCGGCCGGGCTCGATGGTTCCACGGCCGGCTTGCTGCAGCGGCTGCAATCGCCTGAATAACCCGGATTCCCCCAAACCGCCGCCGGGTAATCAGGGCGCCGCGGGCGGCTGCTGCCTGAGTCGGAGAGCATTCATGGGTTTCTTCAACCCATGACTCAGGAGCTATAAAAATGATCAATCGCCGTGACCTGCTTGTCGGAGGGGGCGCCGCTGCCGCCGCCTACCTGGCCGGATCCTTCGTTCCCCTGGTGGCGCAAAACGCCCCGAATTTTGGCGCACCCAGCGTGGTCCAGGTGGGTTATCGCCGCCAGCAGATGGGTGACATGGAGGTTATCGCGCTCAATGACGGCGTGACCCGCCGCCCCCTGGCTGCAGAGTTTGTGCGCAACACGCCGCTGGACCAGGTGCAGGCGCTGCTGCGTTCGCAGAATCTGCCCACCGATTACATCGATGTGCCCTACACCGCCTTCCTGATCGTCATGGGCAACCGCCGCGTGCTGATCGACACCGGTTTTTCTGACAACGGTGGACCGACCACGGGCCGGCTGGTTAGCAACCTGAATGCAGCGGGCTACAAGGTGGAGGACATCGACACCGTGATCCTGAGTCACTTCCATGGCGACCACATCAACGGCGTACGCAACAAGGCCGGCCAGCTGGTGTTCCCGAACGCCAAGATCATGGTCCCGACGGTGGAGTACGACTTCTGGATGGACGACGCTCGTATGGCTGCCGCTCCCGAAGCGATGAAGGGCGCCTTCGCGAATGTGCGCCGTGTCATGGGCGGACTGGGGGCAGACCGTCTGGTCAAGTTCGTGCCGGGGACCGAGATCATCCGTGGTGCGAACAGCCTCAAGTCGGTCGCCGCCTTCGGACACACGCCGGGTCACACCCTGTTCGTGGCGCAGAGCTACCGCTTTAAGTTCGCCTACCTGGCCGACCTGACCAACATCCCGCAGCTGTTCGCCCGCAATCCCGACATGGCCGTGGTGTTTGATATGGATGCTGCCGCTGCGCGCGAGGTGCGTCGAAAGGTCTTCGAGATGACGGTGCAAGAGAATATGACCGCCGGTGGTTTCCACTTCCCCTTCCCGGCGTTTGGCCGCATCGAGAAGCTGGGCAACGGTTACGACTTCAAGCCGGTCGCCTGATTCTGAACGTGCAACAAAAACCCGCAGGGCGCGAGCCCTGCGGGTTTTTTGTTGCTTGCGCGCGGTCGCAGGCGGAATGCCCTGCGCTACTCAGGCAGCGACTTTGTGCGGCATGTTGATGGCGTCGGGAGGGTTTCTGCCCTGCAGCACCGCAATGATGTTGTCGGCGGCACTTTGCTCGATGGCCACTCGCACCCTGTGGACCGCGGAGCCGATGTGAGGGGTGAAGACGGTGTTGTCCTGCGCCAGCAGCTCGGGAGAAATCACCCGTGGCCGATCATTGAGCTGCCAGTCTTCGCAGGCAAACACGTCGGCGGCGTAACCCCCGAGGCGGCCGGCTTTTAATGCCCGCAGCACCGCGGCTTCGTCCACCACCGATCCACGCCCGATGTTGATGACGAGCTGGCCGGCCCTGGCCTGCTCGAACTGCGCGTCGCCCACCAGGTGGCGGGTCGAGGCTGTGAGCGGGGCGGCTACAAACAGGAAGTCGGCCTGTCTGGCAGCGGTTTCCAGTGACACCCTCTCGACCTCCGGGGGCACCGCGTCAGGGTCCACCCCGAGGATGCGCGCGCAGCCAAAACCGGACAGTCGTTGCACTATCGCCCGGCCCACATGGCCCAGCCCGACCACGGCAGCGACGGAACCGTGCAAACCGGTGCCGTAAAAATGCGTGCGCCACCCTTCGAAATTGCCAGAGCGGACGTAGGCGTCCCCCTGCCGCACATGCCGGGCCAGTGTGATGGCCAGGCCGACGGCCAGCTCGGCCGTCGGCTCGGTGAGCAGGTCCGGCACGATGCTGAGCCAGACGCCGGCCTCGGTGCAGGCCTGCACGTCGAAGTTGTCGAAACCCTTGAGCGCGCAGGCGACGATCTCCAGGTGCGGCGCGGCGCGAAGCAGGTTTTGGTCGACCTGGTCGGTCATGAACCCCATGATGGCCGTAGCCTGCGCGGCGCGCCGGATCACCTCTGAGGCGGGCCAGGGGTCCGGGCCGGTGTTCATGTCGAGTTCCCCATGGGCGGACAGGCGGCGCTGCACGTCTTCATGGATACGCTGGGTGACCAGAATTTTCGGGCGTGTGCTCATTGGAATTTGTTGGATGTCATTATTTCAATTTGCGGCGCAAGGCTGCGCCTATGCTGTCAACCACGAGGACACAGGCCAGGATCGCCAGCAATATGGCCGACACCTCGTCGTACTTGATGAGCCGCAGCGCGGCCATCAGCTCGAAACCGATACCGCCGGCGCCGACAATCCCCAGCACCGCGGAGGCGCGGAAGTGGTACTCCCAGCGGTAGATGGTGATGTCGGCCAGCTGTGGCAGCACCTGCGGCAGCACGGCATGTGTGATGACCTGCAGGCGGCTGGCCCCTGCGGCACTGGCCGCTTCCAGCGGCCTGGGGTCCACATGCTCAATCGATTCGGCGTAAAACTTGGCCACCATGCCCATGGAATGCAGCGCCAGCGCCAGCACCCCGGGCAGGGCGCCGAAACCGACCACGGCCACAAACAGGATGCCCAGGATGATTTCCGGGACCGACCGGAACGCCGCCAGAAAGACACGCGTCATCCGGTAAACGACGGCGTTGGGCGTGGTGTTGGGCGCGGCCAGCAGGGCCAGCGGCAGTGAAAACAGCACCGCCAGCGCCGTGCCGGCGATCGACATGGCCAGCGTATCGAGCAGCGGCTTGAGCCAGCTCTGCCAGCGCGAAAAGTCGGGCGGCACCATTTCGGACGCCAGCTGCGCCACCGCCGGCGCGCCCTCGACAAACCGCGTCAGGTCGAAAAAGCCGGTGAGCCACAGCGCACCTACGCAAACCGCGACGATGCAGGCCACCAGCCGTGCCTGGCGGCCCGATCGCAGGCTGGCCAGCGAAAGAATCTGCGTGTAACGCGCGGCGCTTGTTGCACTCGTCATTTGGTTTTGGCCAGATCGAGCTTGAGCAGCGTGGCGGTCTCACGCAGCACGTCGTAGGCCTTGTCGTCGGTGGCGGCAAAGCCATCCACACGAAACGCCCTGAGCACTTCCTTGTCTTTCATCGTCAGGAACGCTGAGCGCAGGGCCTGCTTCAGCCCCGGCGCCAGGTTGCCCTGCATCACCATGGGGTAGTTGGGAATCGGTGCCGACAGGTCGAGCTGCACCACCTTGCTGGCGTCGATCGTGCCCTTGGTCACGAGGGTGTCGAAGATTGCCTTGGAGAGCGCGCCGGCCGGGACCTGGCCTGCCTGCACCGCACGTGCCACCGCGTCGTGGGCGCCCAGGTGCACAGGTTTGTAATCTTTCGTGCCGTCCAGCCCGGCTTTTTTCAGAAGGTGCGCGCGTGGCGCCAGGTGGCTGGAGGTGGAAGCCTGGTCACCAAAAGCAAAAGGCTGGCCCTTGATGTCGGCCAGGGACTTGACCGGCCCGCCTGCGGTGGCGATCAGGATGGAGTTGTAGGTGGGGGAGCCACGCTCGACGCCGACCGCGAAGGGTTCGATCTCGGGCGCGCGGGATTTGGCCAGCACATACGAAAACGGACCGAAATACGCCACTTCGATGCGGCCGAAACGCATGGCTTCGATCATCGAGGAGTAGTCGGTGGTGACGATGAGCTCGATGTCCTTCTTCAGGGTCTGCTCAAGATACTGCTTGAGGGGCTGGGCATTCTGGATCAGCGTGGCGGCGTTTTCGTCGGGCAGCAGGGCGACGCGCAGTTTGGCCGGATCTTTGCCCTGGGCAAATGCCGGGACAGCCAGGCTGGTGGCCAGGACGGTGAGGGCGAGCAGATGGTGGCGACGGTTCATGACAGGACTCCGGTGGATTGCAAATGGACAAGGGTGGGAAGGGGGCGTTTGGCCGGCGCTGGCTCGCCTGCAGCGCGATACAGGCTCTGGGCGCGTTCCGGTGTCAGTTCCGCCGGCGTGCCATCGAAGACGACGCGTCCGCCCTGCAGGCCCACAATGCGGTCGGCAAACTGGCGTGCAAATTCCACCTGGTGCAGGCTGACAATGAGCGTCAACCCGTCACTGCGGCAAATCCCGTGCAACAGCGCCAGCAGGCGCTCGGCGGTGCTCGGGTCCAGGCTGGCCACCGGCTCGTCGGCCAGCAGAAGCTTCGGTTGTTGCACCAGGGCTCTGGCGATGCCCACCCGCTGTTGTTGGCCGCCAGACAACTGGTCGGCCCGGTCCAGCGCGCGGTCCAGCAAGCCGACCCGGTCCAGCGCGGCCAGTGCGCCTTCCTTTTCGGCCCGCGACCATGGGGCCAGGGTGGCCAGGGCGCTGTGGTAGCCCAGCCGGCCCATCAGCACATTCGCCAGAACGGACAGACGCCCGATCAGGTGATGCTGCTGAAAGACCATGCCCGTCTGCCGGCGGTGACGGCGCAGCTTGGCCGGTTCGGACAAGGGCCCGATGTCGGTAGCCACGACCTGCCCGGCCCCGGGGCAAACCAGCCCGTTCAATGAACGCAGCAGCGTGGACTTGCCCGCGCCGGATGCGCCCAGCAGGACGACAAACTCACCCTCCGCAAAATCCAGCGATGTGGGATGCAGGGCGCGCGTGCCGTTGTTGTAGGTGACCTCGATCGCCTCGGTGCGCAGCGCGACCTGTGCCTGTCTTCCGGCCTGAAAAACGCGGGAAGCAACTGAAGCGTGGGTGTTGTTCATGACAGTCGGCCAGGTTGATGTGAAGGACGGAACCCGGTGGAGGATCCATGCACCCAGTATCTGCAGCGTGCATGACACCGGTATTAATCAAACTGTCATCTCTGCCGATTAACCTATAGATCAAACCTATGGATCTGTCGTCTTCCGCTGAACTGAAAGCATTTGATGCAACTGCCCGCAGCGGCAGCATGTCGGCGGCCGCCCGCCTGCTGGGGATTCGCCAGCCGACCATTTCGGCGCATATCGCAGGACTGGAAAAACGTTTTGGCGTGGAGCTTTTTGTGCGCCGTGGACGCGGGGTGGAACTCACGACTTTTGGCCATGCACTGCACGAGGTCAGCAACCGCATTTATCGCGCCGAGCAGCAGGCGGCGCTGCTGCTGCTGAGTGCACGCAGCCAGTACGAAGGGCATCTGAAAATTTCCGCGGTAGGGCCCTACAACGTGTTGCCCATGCTTGCAGGTTATCGCGCCCTGTTTCCGAAAATCCGCCTGGCGGTCAGCGTGGGTGATTCCCGGCAAATCGTCGAGGGCATCCTGGACCACCGCGACGATGTGGGTGTGCTGCTGCATGCGGTCGATGATGAACGGGTCTATTGCGTTCCCTACCGCCGCCAGGCCTTGATCGTTTTTGCTGCGGCAACGCATCCGCTGGCGCGCCTGAAGGACATGCAGCTTTCCGATCTGGAAGGCCAGGAATTTGTACTGCGCGAACAGGGCTCGCAGACGCGGTCGGTGTTTGAAGCCGGATTGTTGGCGGCCGGCGTGCGGGTGCGCAGTTCGCTGGAAATGGGCAGCCGGGAAGCGGTACGGGAAGCGGTGGCCCAGGGCCTGGGCCTCGGTGTGGTGGCGCAGACCGCTTTTGTGCCGGATTCGCGCCTGACGGTGCTGCCCATCGCGGACATGGCACTCAGCACGCATGTGCATGTGATCTGCCTGGCGGAGCGCCAGTCGGCTCCCTTGATTGCCGGATTTCTGGAGGTGGTCAACCGGCTCAAACGGGGCGACAGCGCCCGGGTGGGCTTGCCCGTTGCACGAGACCCGGCACCCCGGGCAGCAAGTGAGGCACGCTCCGGCGGCTCCCTGGCCTGAGCGGCTGCGCCAGGGCCTCGCGTCATCCCCGTCGAATATCATGTCGCGGGGAATTTACCCTGACACTCCTGAGGAGGAGAACCCATGAACTTCGGTCAAGCCATCTCGACCTGTTTTGCCAAATACGCCACCTTTTCCGGGCGCGCATCGCGTCCGGAGTTCTGGTGGTTTTTCCTGTTCCAGATCCTGGTGTCGATTGCTGCCTCGATGTTCGGCGATGTGATCAATGCCCTGGTGAACCTGGCCTTGCTGCTGCCGGCGCTCGCCGTGGGCGCGCGCCGCCTGCATGACATCGGCAAAAGCGGCTGGTGGCAACTGATCGCCCTGACCATCATCGGTTTGCTGGTGCTGATCTACTGGTGGGTCCAGCCCGGCAACAACGACGATCCGGTCTGAGTTCAGGCGCGCAAGAAAAAAACCCGCAGGGCGCGAGCCCTGCGGGTTTTTTTTGTGAGCTGTCCGAAAGCATGGAAGCCGCCGGACGCAGCATGAGGGCTTAGCGCAAGGCGCGGGGTCGCAGACAGTACCAAAGGTACGGCAAGACCCCGCAACGCGGCGATCAGTCCTCAGGCAAGGACCTTACATGCCCATGCCGCCCATGCCGCCCATATCACCCATGCCACCAGGCATGCCGCCGCCGCCGGCGCCGGACTCGTCTTTCGGAGCCTCGGCCACCATGCACTCGGTCGTCAGCATCAGCGACGACACGGACGCTGCGTTCTGCAGGGCAGTGCGGGTCACTTTGGTGGGGTCCAGGATGCCCATGTCGATCATGTCGCCATAGGTCGCATTGGCGGCGTTGTAGCCGTAGTTGCCCTTGCCGGCCAGCACGGCATTGACCACAACGCTTGGCTCTTCGCCGGCGTTGGAGACGATGATGCGCAGCGGCTCTTCGATGGCGCGCAGGATCAGCTTGATGCCGGCGTCCTGGTCAGGGTTGTCACCCTTGATGGTGCCAGCGGCCTGCTTGGCGCGCAGCAGGGCCACGCCGCCGCCAGCCACAATGCCTTCTTCCACCGCAGCGCGCGTGGCGTGCAGGGCGTCTTCCACGCGGGCTTTTTTCTCTTTCATCTCGACTTCGGTGGCAGCGCCAACCTTGATCACGGCAACACCGCCGGCCAGCTTGGCCACGCGCTCTTGCAGTTTTTCACGGTCGTAGTCGCTGGTGGCTTCTTCGATCTGGACACGAACCTGCTTGACGCGGGCCTCGATGTCAGCAGCCGCGCCGGCGCCGTCGATGATGATGGTGTTTTCCTTGCCCACTTCGATGCGTTTGGCCTGGCCGAGGTCAGCCAGCGTCACTTTTTCGAGGGTCAGGCCGACTTCTTCAGCAATCACCTTGCCGCCGGTCAGGGTGGCGATGTCTTCCAGCATGGCTTTGCGGCGGTCGCCGAAACCAGGGGCCTTCACAGCCACAACCTTCAGGATGCCGCGGATGGTGTTGACCACCAGCGTGGCCAGGGCCTCGCCTTCGACGTCTTCCGAGATGATCAGCAGCGGACGGCTGGACTTGGCGACTTGCTCCAGGGTAGGCAGCAGGTCACGGATGTTGCTGATCTTCTTGTCGTAGAGCAGAACAAACGGGTTGTCCAGAATCGCGGATTGCTTTTCAGGGTTGTTGATGAAGTAAGGCGACAGGTAGCCGCGGTCGAATTGCATGCCTTCGACGACGTCGAGTTCGCTGTTCAGCGACTTGCCGTCTTCAACAGTGATAACGCCTTCCTTGCCGACCTTGTCCATCGCTTCAGCGATGATCTTGCCGACTTCTTCGTCGCTGTTGGCGGAAATGGTGCCGACCTGGGCAATTTCCTTGCTGGTGGTGGTGGGCTTGGAAGCTTTTTTCAGCTCTTCGACCAGGGCTGTCACAGCCTTGTCGATGCCGCGCTTCAGGTCCATCGGGTTCATGCCGGCGGCGACATATTTCATGCCTTCGCGAACAATGGCTTGTGCCAGAACGGTAGCGGTCGTGGTGCCGTCACCAGCGATGTCAGAGGTTTTGGAAGCAACTTCCTTGACCATCTGCGCGCCCATGTTCTGCAGCTTGTCCTTGAGTTCGATTTCTTTTGCGACGGACACGCCGTCCTTGGTCACGGTGGGGGCGCCGAAAGAGCGCTCGAGCACCACGTTACGGCCTTTGGGCCCCAGGGTGACCTTGACTGCGTTGGCCAGGATGTTCACACCCTCGACCATGCGTGCGCGGGCTTCGCCGCCGAAAATGACGTCTTTTGCTGCCATGTTTAATTCTCCAGATTCAGTTAATTAGGGTTGCGACAGGTATGCGAGAACTTACTTCTCGACAACTGCAAACAAGTCGTCTTCTTTCATGACCAGCAATTCGTCGCCATCGACCTTGACGGTCTGGCCGCTGTATTTGCCGAACAAAACGCGATCACCGACCTTGACGGCCATGGCGCTGATTTCGCCCTTGTCGTTCTTTTTGCCGGGACCCACAGCCAGCACTTCGCCCTGATCAGGCTTTTCGGCGGCGCTGTCAGGAATGACGATGCCGGAGGCAGTTTTGGTTTCGTTTTCGACACGTTTGACGATCACGCGGTCGTGCAGGGGGCGAAGTTTCATGAGGGGCTCCTGAGGTGAAACAGTGGTTTTGGGATCAAAAAGCAGCCGTGCGGGGCGCGACTGCAATGAAAGGGCTGGATTGGTGTGGTTGTTAGCACTCAATACCATCGAGTGCTAATCATAAGGCTGTTTGGGGGCTGTTTCAAGTTCGAGGGGCAAAAAAGCTGCGCAACGTCACTGGTCTTTCCCGTTTGCGCCACTGAACGTTAACTTCTAGGCCCCCCTGCCTCCTTGGCTTAAGAGTCGTGCGTGACGAGAGCCAGCGCGCTGAGGCGCCTGGAACTCGGCCGAGTGCGACGGTTTTGACTCTGGTATCTGTTGCGTGCCTTAGGGCGAGAAGGGGTGCTATATAGCTTGCAGTCCCCCTAGAGTGTTGAATTCCGTCGAAATCTGACCCACTTAGCGCAGTAATTTCCATCCAAAACTGACCCATGTAGGCACTACCCTGCTTGTTTTAAAAGCAGAGGGAAATTAGGAGTGATAGACGTGGCGACATTGAATGTCATCAGGCGTTGGGCATTGAGGGATCAAATGTCCATCCGCGAGATCTCAAGGCGTACAGGCCTGGCTCGCAACACCGTGAAGAAGCACCTGCGATCGGAAGAGAGCGAGCCCAAGTACCCAAGGCGGGCCAGCTCAAGCAAGCTCGATCCCTACGCCGAGAAGCTGGCCACCTGGCTGGGAATCGAGGCAACAAAATCGCGGAAACAGCGGCGCACTTTGAGGCAGATCCACACAGACTCAGCCTAAAAAGGAGAAAACCAAGAACTTATCCACATCGTGAGCACCTTCTGCTCACAAAGAGTGTGGGTCAATATTCGATGGAAAACTCGGGTCAGACTTCAGCGGAATTCAACAATCCGCGACTTCGATAGCTAGGTACTGCTCAGTGCTTTCTAGTTTGGCATGCCCCAAAAGCGATTGCACCGCTCGAATGTCCCTAGCGCAGCGATCAATCAACGCTGCTTTTGTGCGGCGAATCGTGTTGATTCCATGGGCCGTTTGATTAAGTAACGACGCTCTGGGATTCCCCCAATATCACGGACACACAGTTAAGCTCGCGTAGCGTTTTTCAAACTCTACCGGACTCAATCCATTGAGCGTCGAATGCCGACGCCTGGGGTTGTAGAACCTCTCAATGTAGTCAAA
>Ga0308010_1000331_pt1 | contig 34315 bp, 14 predicted proteins | sample Neamet129_FD_202368 | JGI IMG/M metagenome (GOLD analysis project Ga0308010, IMG submission 202368) | Marine microbial communities from water near the shore, Antarctic Ocean - #129 | ecosystem: Environmental > Aquatic > Marine > Unclassified | place: Southern Ocean | collected 2014-07-24 | reverse complement strand
TTAATGAATGATAGCCGAGCTTCTTCCCATTTCAATTTCTTCATTTGCGCATATCCTCGGAATGTAATCATATAAGGATCATCAGTATTTTTGGTAGCTTCCAGAAGTTCACTTACTTCACCTGCTAATAAATTGACATAAATATCTCTGTAGTTTGCTGCTTTATAGATTAATGATGATTCGGGTTCCTTTTGGATCACTTGCCGATAATATTGATGCGCCAAGTTATAAATTTGCATCTCCTCATAACATCTGGCGATATAATAATTGATGGTCGGACTTATTGGATCGTCAGAGAATTGGTACAAAAGTTGGAATGCTGTAAGAAGACACCGTTCATAGTACCCTTCCTTGAAAAGAAAATCGCAGAAAGAGACTCTCTCGTCTTTTTGGTAAGACGTGTATTCGTTCCATTCAGATTGGATACTTTCCACAGACCTGTAAGCCTGTTGAGACAACACCCAACTGAACAAGAACCCCAAAAGAATTTGTTTTTTTGTGTTCCGCATAAAAAAATTCCCCTATCAAAGATAGGGGAATTTAGTTAAAAGTTACAGTTTAGGAATAGTATTAGCGAATCAATAACATTTTCTTTCTTGCAGTGAAAGAATTGCTACGCAATTCATAAAAATAGATTCCTGAAGCAACAGCATTTCCCATAAAATCTGTTGCATTCCAATCTACAGTATAAGAACCAGGACTCATGACTTCATTCACTAGTGTATTCACGTTCTGACCTAAAATGTTGTAGATATTGATCATCACATGATCTGCACCCGCAGGTACATCAAAAGAGATCTGTGTGGATGGATTAAATGGATTGGGATAATTCTGATTCAATGCAAACGCATCCGGGAAAATTTCACCATTATCGGTTGCAACGTTGGATGTATTAATTACAATAGGATTATCTTCATCAGGATAGCCACAAACAACATTTAAAATATTTGGATCCATAGATGTACCAGGCAGATTTGTTGTTCCAAAATGGAATGCGATTTCAGCTGGCAGTGCACCAGCACCCTGAGGTAATCCATAAGTAATAAAAAATAAATCGCCTTCTTCACCATTTCCTTCAGTCCAAGCACGAGATGTATTGTAGGCTAAAACTTTCACATGATCATTTAAACGATTGCTTAATAGAGTCATGGTACGTTGTTCACCATCTTCATCAGTGACATTTATTAGTTTGCTTCCTTTTTCAACACGTGAGCCAAATGCGCTAGATGACCATTCACCATCACCGTCCAAATCAGTAAATGATTCTCCAGAATCGTAATTCCCATTACCATTTGCATCTTCATAGGCTTCAGCACCGTAATAAAGCACATCACCAGCATTATGATATACATCCAATTCAACACCACGAATTGGTTCGTTATCAACCATCCGCACAGTAAAAGTGATTGTGTTTTCATCTATTTGCACACCATCTACAAAACCGAGACAACCACAAATACCAGTTGCTATTTCTTGCCCGTAAGTTGGGTTTGGGCTACCATCAGGTAACATAGTTCGCATATCAATATGAAGGGCTGAATCCGCCGGACAATCAATGTCTGCCCAAACGTTTGTCATTAGCAATCCGCTTGTTAATATTAATCCAAATATTTTTCTCACAATAAACTCCATTATGGGTTGGTCTTAAATTTAATTAATTTGATACCTATTTTGCAATCATCTATTCTATTTTACAAAAGCGATTTTTTGATTATGATTATTTTTGCCGGAGACTACTTTCATAATATAAACACCTGTTGGTACCAATCGTCCGTTTTGATCTTTTCCATTCCATTCAACAGAATATAGTCCAGCTTCTAATTTATCATTAACCAATGTATTAATTAAACGCCCGGTCACATCAAAAATACTCACAATTAAATTATTAGTTTCAGCTAATTGGATTTCGATGGTTGTTGACGGATTGAATGGGTTTGGATAATTTTGACTCACATAAAATTTGTCTGGTACAATTTGATCTTTTGGCTCAACGGAAGTCAGGGTGGTATTATATAATCCAGTTCTCATCATATTCCCTCGATGCAACTTCCATGAGTCTCTTTCCCCACTCTCTGATTTAATATCAATTACCTGTAGTCCTGATGTTGTACCAAAGACTATTTCATAATCATCATCGGTATCCAATTTTCCAATAGCGAGAGTTGTTTCAATATTCCCGGAAACAGTATAAGGAAAATTATTAAAGATTGATCCGTCGTGATGGAAAATATAAATCGTACCTGATTTCATGGCGGTGACAATTTCCAAATCACCGTCATTATCTAAGTCTGCTGTTACTGGACATGATAGAGCATTGTTTCCCATATCGTAGGGCCAACCATCCAATTCTGATTCTGTTGTGGGATTCCAAACATGAATTTTATCATCATAACCAACAAATAATAATTCATTACTGCCATCATCGTTAATATCAGCGACTGAAATACCGCCTCGAATATCATCCCCTACATCATAGGTTGTCATGACTGTACCATCATGATGAAGGATATAAAGATTCCCATCATCATTTCCTGCTACAATTTCTAGATCATTATCACCATCTAAATCAACCAGAGTAGGAGGTGATCTAAAGCGATGAGACGCCTCATATGGAAAACCGGATTTAATTGATCCATCGCTATTGATTGCGTAAATATTGTCTTCATATGTTGTAACGACAATATCCAACAATCCATCCCCTTCCAAATCGCCAATAGCAGCACCCACAACCATTTTTTCATCCAGATCGACCGGAAATCCATCCATATTCTCGCCAGTATGATGAATGGCATACAGTTTTCCTGATGTACCACTTTGCGTTGTAAAAACGATTTCCAAGTCATTATCGCCATCAAAATCACCCAAGGCAGGAGCACCAATGATAAAACCGGATTGTGAATAAGCTAATTCCTGGTTCCCATTTGTACTCAAGATGTAAAGCTTACCATCATAAGAACCGAAAACAAGTTCATTATTACCATCCCCATCAACATCACCTGCGGCAGGACTAGATTGAATTTTATCACCAGCATCAAAGGGAAATCCTGTAAGAGGAATACCAGCCATCATGTAACCGTACATGTTGTCATCTTCACTGCCAAAATATATTTCTCCAAGTGAATTATTATCTAGATCTGCAATAAGTGGAGATGATTTAATAGAAACGCCTTCTACTGGAAACCCATATTGGTTTAAGGAAAGAGAAACAGCAATATCAAAATCGATATTATAGTAAGGCTCACTTGCTCCTGCTTGTATATGAACTGTGCAGGGAATATTCCCCAACTGGGCATTACTAAGTGAAAATAATAAAAAATGATCAATCAAGGTAAAGGATGAATTACCCGCGGGTATAGGATTATCAAATGCGATTGAATTATCTAAAATTGCAATTCGATCATCTTCCGTTGTGAGAGTCGCAATTACATTTTCTGCATCAGCCCAACCGTCTCCATTTGCAATCACAAGTTTAACTTTTACCTGTTCACCAGGATTGAATACACCATCTCCATCTGAATCATTTTGATAATTGACATCCTGAATAGACAGGCTTGGGTATAATCCTGCAGTCAATGCTTTATTAATATTCAATCGTCCCGAGCCTAGCATACCCTCCAAGCTAGTGCCTTGACAGGACCCAGTCATATCAGAGAATTCATCAGTAGAAGTAATGATTCTATCTTCCACCCATTCCTGATCTGCTGTTGGAAATTTTGACCATAAAAGTGCAACTGCACCAGCCGTTATGGGTGATGAGAATGATGTACCCCAGGCAGAACCATACCCACCTCCTATATTTGTAGTATATACACTTTCTCCCGGTGCGCACAGGTCAACTGTTTCTCCGGCTGTTGCCCAACATCCAAAATTATCGCCTGGGCCAGTTGCCGATACAGATATCACATGATCTAATCCGGAAGGATTATGCATTCCAAAATCTGTATTTCCATCTTCACCACCATTTCCTGCACTTGCAACGATGATACAACCATAAGTATTATAAGCTGTATTGATCACAGATTGATTTCCCCCGCCTGTACTTCCCCAACTACAATTGATCACATCGGCACCCATTTGTGCGGCAACTAATATGCCGTTATACCCGTGGGTGACAAATCCGGGATCATTGGTAGAATTAATGCCCATGAGCTTTACTGACCAGCCCGTTGAAGCAATGCCTGTGCCATTATTTGTTGAAGCAGAAACGCATCCAGCGACCTGGGTACCATGAGTATAATTATTATCTGGAGGCACTGGATCATTATCATTAAAGGCCACATCCCAACCAATAAAATTGTCCGTATAACCATCATTGTCATCATCCACACCATTTTCATCATCAGGATCAAAAATCCATGTACTCCCTGACTGAACGATCACCACGCCATCTCCGTCAGCATCTTCGCCCAAATTTTGCCATATATTGTTAATCAAATCGGGATGATCCCAATCCAAAGCATTGTCAACAATACCGACTACCATCTCACCATCAGACATTTGCCCGGGAATCTCGCCACCATCAATGTCCCAAATATCATAAGCATGATCTGCTTCAATATTTTGCATATGCCACTCTTGGTTCCAATATGGATCATTCGGTATATAGTCAGGACGGTTAATGCCCATGGTTTCAGAAAAACGAATTGAAGATAATAATTCAACATCTTTCACTAACGTTAAAATATCCATTCGAGGAGAAGATAATTCGATCACATAGTATCGATTTAAATAAATATCCCCGTCTCGATCTGTCGGTCTTGCATTGGGTAGCCATTGCCGAATTTTATCTACCGCTAAATCATCCAACTTTTGATTTAACTCTTCCAGGTTTGTACGGCCTGTATTTTCATCAACCTGAAAATTAGTAATGGAATTATCAATATAGACCAGCATACGATCAGAATAGATATCGCCATAGATAGCACTTATAACGAATAGATTAAATAGGAAGATGATTTTTTTCATTGAGTTTTTCTCTTTTTGGATAAAGAAGATGGGCATTCGCCCATCTTCTTTCAATTTGCAAACTATTTCATCAATACCATTTTTTTGGTTGATAAAAAGATCATTTGACCGTCATTATTTTGGGCTGTTAACTTATAAAAGTACATACCGGATGGCAAGTCGCTTGCATTCAATTCGAATACATAATGGCCTGCTTGAAGGTTGCTATTCACAAGTGTCTTTACTTCCCGACCGGTTAGATCATAAAGTATTATGGAAGCAAATGCACCTGATGCCAAATCAAATTCGATGGTTGTTGACGGGTTAAACGGATTTGGATAATTCTGCTTAAGCCCGAAAGATTCTGGAATATTCACAGCTAAACCATCATCAATCCCCAGAGCATTCATAGAATCCAATTCTGCACGGATCATAAACGCACCTTCAAAAATATTACCAAAAGGTTGCCAACCACTCCCGTCACCAATATCAATAATGCTATATGTGGAAGAATTATCTGTATCTACACCAATGGGTGGCGTTTGATCCGTTTCTCTCATTCCAACATAAAAACTACCGTCAGTTATGGTAATGTTAAAATCGGATAAAGAAACGTATTTCCAGGTATTTCCTACAAATGTGATAGGAAGACCTTCTAACAATATTGTTCCTGGCATTCCATTCTCACCATCATCGTCCCACACATGAACAAGACCAACACCATTGGAAGTACCAGCAGTATAAAAACTAGCTCGGTATAAATCAGCGGGATAACCGGATGGTGTGAATTTCACGGCATGATAGTTTAAGGTACCGGCATTAACGCTAGTTTCTGCGCTTCCATCATCATAAGCAATTTCATAAATCGTATTTGATTCCGGAGTTGCGCACACTGGACCAGCCAGGTCACTTTCTTCTGCTCCATAAAGAGCTGAAACTTTATAACAATATTCTATCCCGTTTTCTGTCAGATTATCAACATATGCATTCGTGCTAATATTCTGCCCATTGAACATGAGTTGCCATTGGCTACCATTCACACCAGGATCACGATAAACATTAAATCCAGGATCAACGGCCGTACCGGTTGTGGTGACATTGGAACGGATTAACCATTCACCGCCAATATCATAATAATTAACTGGAAACCAATCACCCGAACTGGCGATATAAGAATAGGCAGTAGTTGCATCCTCATCAATACTCATATAAACTGTGGAATCAACGACCAATGCAATGAGAAAGTCACCTGCAAAAGTCCAGTTTGAAAACTCAACCGTGGTCCAGGCCTCATCTTCTAACGTAGCAGTTGTCGTATAAACAGGTACCATTTCAGGGACACCTATAGGAGACACATTATATGCTTCAATTTCTGCCAAAATGGGTTGATCATCTATAGAGTTTGGAACAAAACTAGCAGAATGAACTACCACTGATTCGGTTCCATAGGGCATATCAAAAACAGATCCAAACTTGACTGTTTCTGCGCTGAAAGCCCAACTATTTTCAGGTGCACCATCATCATTTGCAACTTCATCGTTATTGTAAGATTCTGATGGTGGCATATCCCAAGTGAGTGAGATCTGGCTGTCTTCACTATATATATTTAGATTTTGAACCGTAGGTATTACATTGTAATTAACTTGCCAAACATGGATATCATCAATAAAAAACCCATCACCATCACCGCCATCATCATTATCATCGAGTCGAACTCTCCATCGGAACCTAACATCGGAACCGGCTAAATCAGAAAGGTCAAGCATAATATTTCCGTTAAAAGGATCACCGGGATCATAAGTATCCCAACCTAGACCACCTGGGCGTGTAATATCCCCATAATCATAAAATACTTGATTCCATGCAATACCCTGTGGTGTCATGGAAGTCTGGTCGTCCCCGTTATCTGTGAAAAGAACACCAGATGATGAATTGGAGACTTCAACATTATCAACAAAAAATCCGATAATGGATGGATCATCTATGGTCGAATAGGAAGGGTCGGATCCAAAAGCAAAGCGTATCTTTACATTTTCTCCCGCATAAGCACTTAAGTCAAACGTTCCATCTACCCAATCACCGGGTGCATCACCGCCGCTATAGCCGCCCCAGCCAGGAATATCTGCACCTTCTCCATTATATCCCCAACCATAACCACTGGTAAAATCATAAGCGGGTGCACCATTTAAAACATCCCAGGTAGCAAAATTATCAGTCGATATCCTAATATTAGCTGCATCCCATCCATTATAAGGAGGGTAATCCCCGGGAATCTCAATGGCATAGAACATTTTAAATGTTAAATCAGTTGTCCCTTCAGCAGGAACATCTATATCTGGAGTATCAAGGAACTGTAGCCAGCCGTCCAGATAGCCGCCCACATCTTCGCTGCCACACCACCAAGAATTTCCTTCAAAAGCATTATTTTCAGATGGGTGCCATGGGGAATTGCCAATATCAGCAACTTCGCAAAAATAGTAATCTTCAAGATAACCATCACCATCTCCATCAGAATCAGGTAAGTTACAATTCAAAGCGAAGGAAAAATTGATCCCTGAGTTTTCATCTATCTCTGGGAAAGTCATAATTGGAGAAATGATTGCAGAAACAGTATCATAATTACTATCGTCTATAAAAAGACTGTGGGTAGGACTGTTAGATTCTGTCTCAGTTAATTCCCACTGGGAGTCTATGATCCATCCTGATATATCTCCTTCAAAATCTTCGAACCAAATTGTGGTGGTATCTTCACGGGATGCTCTAAGTTCATTAATCTGAGAATCATTTCGCCCCCGATTGAAAGATGAACTGGTTGCATCTTTTTCGATTGGTTGAACTTTGTGGTTAATATCTTTTGCGAATAAAAGACTTAATGTTGTAATCAGAATTAGTATTGAATGCATAAGGATTCCCCTTTCTTTATATCTATAACGAAAAAGAGGGACATTGTCCTCACAATGCCCCACTTTTTTCATCGATTATTTAATGCTGTTAGATTTATTTCATTAAGACAAGTTTACGTGTTTTGGTAATCCCGTTTGCTGTCATGCTGTAGAAATATACACCACTGGATAATTGTGATCCATCAAATGCAAACTTATAGGAACCTTCAGGTTTGTTCTCATTGATGAGTGTTCGAACTTTTGCGCCACGAATATCAAATAGTTCCATGTTTACTTGACCAGCAGATTTCATTTCATATTGAATCTGCGTAATCGGGTTGAATGGATTTGGATAATTCTGATTCAAGGTAAAATCCTTGGGAGTAAGATCTTTATCAATGCCAACACTCGTAGTATCCTCATATTCCCAATCACTCTCGTAGACACCCACATAGACCCAATTTTTGTAATCTTCATAGCCAGCTTCATCAGCAATAGTCATAACATTAAAGTCGGCTACTTGATAGAAAACACCTACAGATTCATCCATACCCTGACTGGCGAGATGCAAACCAGCCTCCAAGACTGCTTCGGTTGGATATCCACCTGCATTTAGGTCACCTTCACCGTAAGTATTAGTCACATTTTCTGCTTCCGACCAATGAAGTCCATTGTCTGTTGATTTTGACATAAAGACATCAATATCTGTCGGTATATATGTTTCTGAACTATCCGAGTCATATTCAATTTCATAATCTGACATTGCGGATATAGCAAACCACATTGTACCATCAGATTCAGCACTCATGGTAATATTTGGATAGAAGTATTGCATGGTTCCAAAGTAATCACCATCACCATCATGAAACTGTGATGCAATATTAGATTGCATCCACTCGGCTTCATAATCAACTGCCATATCATGTACTAAAGAAGCAGTCCAATTATCTTCACCTGACATAGGATCAGGGCTGTAAATATGGATGATACCTGACCCTCCTAATGTCCACGTATAATACAATGAGTCAGCGTACCCGTCACCATCATTATCATCACATCCGCCATTGTAATCGTAACAAATACTCCTCAAAGTTGGAAAAACAATGTGTAACCCACCTTCAGCATCTGTTTTCATTTCAAAGGTGTAAAATGGCCGCCAGCCCGGGGCCATTAAATAAGGAATATATTCACCATCTTCTGTTGTGTCATCTTCGAAAAATAATGAATCTCCATAATGCCAATAATATTCATTTTCTTCTTCGGTCCACGTAGTGTAAAGTGAGTCAGTCAAACGCAGTGCAACTTCATCAGGAATCACATGGTAACCGGAATTTTTGAATCCGTCATATTCTGACCAAGAATCACCGTAGTCATCTGTCATTTTATAGAAAATGCCCTGGTTCTGACCTGAGTGTAGATCAACATCCATATCATTTCCATCTATATCGGTTAAATTACTCCAGCCAACCTGGACCATATATCCGACACCATCAGCATTGATGTGATAATCTGGTGTGGAAATGTATCCAGCACCAAGCCATAATGAATCTCCATCGCCTGTTACTTCCAGATCATCTGTCCAAACATAAGGCGTATTTAATAAGTTATATCCTGCGGTATGATAGGAACTTGTGATCATATAGGTTTTCTCTTCACCGGCTGCCCAAGTTGAATAAGCGCCTAAGAATTTATAAGAATTACCTTTTGGAATCAGCATTGCATTACCATTCCAAAGATCCGGCGGATCACAGGGTAATGTTGCACAGCCTGAATTGGATGCAACTGAAGCGACCCAATAGGCATCTTCGCCCATTCCTAATGTATTGTAGGTATGGACTGGATATCCTCCATATGAGCCACCGCCAAAAGATGCATTGGTATATTCATTCCAGATAGCGGTAGGTTTTGCACCTTCAGCATATCCAGCACTTGGATACCTTCCTTGTGGTGTTCCCGTGGCTGTTGGAAGATTAGGCGATTCTTCGCCTGTGGGATATGCCATATTCAGTTCTTGGGATGTAAACCAATCTTCACCATCTTCAGATTGAGCGGCACCAATGATACCGTGCGTTGCTTCTTCAGTAATCCACTGACGATAAACAGCAAAATAGCCTTCATCCACACCATAAGCCAATGGGTTTGTAGTCTTATAATATGCACCATATCCATTTTTAGATGAATCTACAAGGGTTGCAGAAAAGTGTTCATCACGGCTATTCATCTGCGGTGCTTTTCCATGATTATATGTTACACCGTGGGTGTTAAAGGACATTTGTCCATCAACGAGTTTTACACGTTCTTCAATAAGTTTTGAAATATCCTTTTGCTGTGCAAAAAGTGATATTGATGCACACGAGAATACCGTTATTGCCAAAAAAGAATTAGCCTTTAATTTCATGATTCTCTCCTCTTTTTATTTTTCGTCAAAAAATTCTGAATTATTATAAACCGAATCGTATGTAGAATGAAGGTGGAATATAGTCATTCTCATTCCTGAATTTCTATGATTAAAATTCCAGTCCAATAGCGATCTGATTGGTCTGTTTCAATACATCATAATTCACGTAGGCGTAATCCACACGTAAGGCCATTCTCCCTAAACGTAAGTTTAGCCCAACACCGGCACTCAACCCTGCTGTGTCATGATTTATATGGGTACCGGCACGGATAAATGCCAGGTTTTGCCAGCCATACTCCATTCCCACGCTCCCATAAACTATATAATCGCTGGGCTTGATCCCGTCCATACTCAAAATTAGCCTATGCTTATCACTCTTCATAAATGTACTGTTGGGACCCAATAGCTCATTTTCAACTCCTAACCGGAAAATAAGCGGTAAAGGGAACTTAGTGGTAATCCGTTCTAAACTCCCTTCTACATCTATGGTGTCCGGAACCTGAACACTTAAATCTTCTCCTGCATATTCAACATCAGGACCAAAATTTGTAATACTCATTCCCAGAATGGTACCGTAGATCCCTGTATTAAAGTTGGATCCAATATCATAGGAAACTGCCTGCATCCCTGTCTCTGCAATCTTATCTCTAATATAATTGATAGAACCACCAATCTTTAACCGGTCTGTTAAGGAACGGGCATAAGTGGCACGGGCGGCCATGGAGATAACACGAAAATCTTCACCAGTTCCATCCGGAAATAATTCTGTCGTTACACTCATAGGACCACTGTCTAAATAGAAAAGGTGAAACCCTACAAAGTCCGAAGGTCCAATCCGTGTGCCATAGGTAAATACACCATGTTTAATACCCGCTAAATAATTGACTTGGGAAAAATAGGCTTCACTCTTTTGGATAAAACCGATACTGGATGGATTATAGGGGATCCCGGATACGCCACGGCCCGAAGCCACATTAGCGCCACCCATTCCGATTGCTCTGGCAGAAGTCTCCAGTTTTAAGAAACTTCCTGCAGCAGTGGCAACCTTTGTTACCACATCAGGAATATCTCGGTATTGACCCAATACAAAGGATGTAATCAAAAACAGCGCTATGGATATATTTTTCATCGAACTACCGCAAATTTACCAATATGGTCTTTTGTTTTTCCATCATCAAATTGAACAATATAGAAATACAGTCCAGGAGCGATTTCAGGGCCATCATGATTATTACCGGAACGAAGGTTCCACCATGCATTTCCATCAAACTCCTCTTCATTGTCAAAAGTTGTTACATGCTCTCCTGTGAGAGTATAAACCGAAATTCTACATTTTTTGGGTAAATGAGTAAATCGTATTTTTCGATTATCTTTTGATTCATTGAACCGAGAGCTTGCCCTGTAGGGGTTAGGGACCACCTTGATAGTATCTAATTTGATTGAGTCAGCTATACCCACTTCTCTCCCCAAAGCGGACATATCTGAGAACCAATTGTCACCATCTACAAAAAATTTCTGTGGGCTTAATACAAGTTTTTCCCCACCAGTCCACGGATAAACGATGCTCCAGGGATTATTTATTTGGCCATCATCGACTAAATCGTTATGTCTAGACAAAGGAATTGTCCCCGCATCCACGGGAAGATTGGCTACCCAAGACATTTGTTTATAAGACACTGTATCTCCAGTATCATAGGATTTGAGTTCATCATATTGCTTCATGCTAAATCCGGATCCGAATGCACGAATCAAATTCAAATTGAAGTTATAATTATAAGTGCTTTCCCATTCACCGGCAATCTTAATGGTATCTTCCTGCATTAAAATATCTTCACCTCGAGTCCATACATAATCTCCCGCTCCATCAGAAGTGGCTTGAGGTCCATCATTATTGGCCCCAAAATCATTACAATTTAATCCTACTTTTTTATTGGTAGTAAGATTGGTGATCCTAAAGGGTGTATACATATAGATCGGGCCATTATTATCTTCACCTAGTTTTATCGAATCTCCCACAGGTGAATCAAAGAATTCAATCATATAATCCGAGTTTAACCGCCGTTTGTAACTGGAAATATTTGTATAACTTAACTGTGGAATTACAGTGTTGTTTAGGGCAAAGACAGCTGCACTATCCAGTGGCTGTCCTGTTTCGACCCAAGTCCAGATTAAGGTATCCATTTCAATATCTGGAGGGGAAGATGGATTTAGTTTAAGTGTGTTTTGAATTTTAAAGCGAATACCTTTGAATTGATTGCTCCACTGCCCAACTGGAGTGATAATATCATATTCTGGAACCAAATAAGACCCATTTTCAAGAATAGTACCCGGCAAACCAGAAATGGAATCTTCTTCAAGAAATCCCAGATCATCCTGCACAAAGGTTTGGGTTGTTAATGGCATTCCAAGCGTATCTTTTACAACATAACCAAACACATAGGGGTCTTCGCACGCCATGCCTTCCATGGCATCTCTCCCTTGTTCAGCCTGTATTTCATAAATGAGCTGGTCCTGAACAATTTTTGTTCTGTCAACAATAAAATACTCACGTACTCCGGTTCCTATATTCTGTGAACCAGTTTTAAATAATGCTTCTATATTGGATGCATCCGGGAATGAAATATCCAGAGCTGTATATCCGGGAATCACAGTGATAAAATTATTGTCACTGCTGTCTCCCTTTGCCGATTCTAAACTATAATAACCACGGTTTGGATTCCCTGCTTTTCTAATAGCGTCCCCAGTTTCATTATAATACATGATAGAATCCGGTCCCAGGAATTCATCCGGGTTTGTAGTTGTCCATAAGGTATCCATCATAATAATATCATTGTAGGAAATAATGCTTTTATACACACACCCGCCTGCATAGTAGGTTGAATCCACAACATAGGAATAGGTAATTCTATCAATGGTATCAAGCAATACAGTATCGGTTGCAATGCCCAGGTTGTCAATCTCTAAATCAAATGGGTCAAATCCAATATCATAGGCTGTAACAGTGTATGAATACTGTACCCCATCTATCACATTAGAGTCTACAAAAGAATATTCAATCCCAGAGTCATATCCGAGGGAGAAACGAGGCGCCAGTGGATCCAGTCCGTTAATGGGAACGTCACGGATAAGCCCGGATTCACACCCTTCGTCATCATAAATACAATGGTCTATGTCTTCATCACTTGATAAATCAAATTGGGCATAAGGCATCCAACCCACAAAATGGCCGTTAAAATCATAGAGTTTATCTTCATCTCCACCCCATGTAGTACCACCATCAATTGATCGATAAAGTTTGTAGCCTTCAAAATCTGCATATCCTGTCAGCGAGTCAACCGTTGATTCAGATGTGGCATCCCAAGATACAAGCACCCTGTTATGATCTGCTACGGCATAAATGGCTGGTGCTTCAGGGGATGAAAAATTGCTGAATATCACTTCAACTGAATCTTCAGAGATTGAATTTTCTTCATCCATGACCTTTAAGGTATATATATACCGTGAATACCGTTTGTTGGGTTCCAAATCTTCCACGATCACAACTGAATCTGTAATGATTACTCCCGAAGGTGTTGTCCATTCAAATACAAGATCTGAACTGTCGGGATCAAAGGAGCCTCCCGCATTTAATTCAACAGGCCTTGTACTAAATTTTGGGATCCTTACTGCTTCACCGGCATCCGCAATGGGACAAATATTGTCCGAAATGGTAATTGAAAGAGTGTCATAATTTGAACAATAACCATCATTCACTTCCAACACAACACGATAAGTGCTATCTGATTCTAAATCTATGGGGCTTGAAATTATGGGCATCATAGAAGATAGACTGCTTAAATTAAGACCATCCAAAGATTCCCAACTATAGGACAGCTCATTTTTGTTAATATCATAGGACCGAGATGCATTCAGTAATAATTCATATTCGCAAGTTGCAATGTCACTCCCCGCCACTGCCACGGGTGCATCATTCAGAATATAAGATACAAAAACAGAATCCGTACCAAAATTGACACCATCACTCACAGATAATAAAAAAGTGAAAACCAAATCCTCCGGTACATCCGGAATTGTAAACAAAGCGGTATCTGAATCGCTATTTGCGATCAGGTTGGTGTATCCATCCAAGGATGTCCAGGCATAAATAAGCGTGGAATCTTCCGGATCATAGGAGTTTTCACTGATAAGATCAAAGGTTGCATTACAGCCACTGGGAATTTCCATATCTTCACCTGCATCTGCCGTGGGACATTTATCAGCGAGCAATGTGACTGAAACTGTATCATAATCTTCACAATATTCTTCAGAATCATAAGCACGCAATTGAAAAATGACATCTGAATCATCGATTAAGTCGGATGGATAATTAAAATAGGGTGTTTCTTTTTTGGACTGAGAACTGGATAAGTTGACATCAATCCCTTCAAGTTGTGTCCATTTATACTTAACGGTACCATCTATATCTGATGAACCTGATCCATTCAAATAAATACGATAATTACTCCCACTTTTATCATATTCACAAGATTCAAAATCTACACCGGCATCAGCAACAGGAGGAATATCATCCAATATAGTAACTGCTACTGAATCCATATTTGAAAGCCCTGCCACATCTGTCACGGTTAAATAAAAAGTAACCTTTTCTCCAATGACCATATCATTTATCGTAAACATGGCTGAATCAGCAGAATTGGCATTCGATAAATAAGTAGATAATTCATTTGTTACAGACCATAAATAAGTCAAACTGGTTCCTTCAGGATCATCAGAATCAGTACCATCCAAATAAAATATCGATTGGCAGCCACCGCTCAAAGCAAAGTTATCTCCTGCTTCAGCAATTGGATTCATATTATCCAAAACAGTTATCATGACTGTATCTGTATGGGAACAATAGCCATCATCTACTACCAATTCAAACTGATAGACTCCACCTGTGTGGCTGTCATTAAAATTTGCAGTTGCCACTGGTTGATTTGAACTGGATATGGAAGGTCCATCTAACGAAGTCCAGCCATAATCTAAATTCGATATGTTATCATCTGTTGAACCGGACCCATCCAATATTACTGAAATTAAATTTGTGGAAATATCTTCTCCTGCATCCGCAACTGGTGCTTCATCAAATTTGAATTCAACTTCTAGCGTATCCTTGTCTTCATTTGTCCCATCGGATACAGTAAGTTCAAATCTCAAATCTTTATCAACTGTAAAATCCGGGATGTTAAAAGTGGCTGAATCTGACATCCCATTTTGAATATTGGAGATATAGCCATCCAAAGAGATCCAATTGTAAGTTAGAGATTCTCCATCCGGATCCAATGAGCTGGAGCCATCCAGAACAAAACTTGCATTACAGCCACTGCTTAATTCAAAATCATTTCCTGCGTTGGCAAGGGGACACATATTTGCCAGGCAAGTCACTCTCACCGTATCATATCCGGAACAAAATCCACTGCCATCGGTGACAAGCAATTCAATTCTGAAATCTGTATCTTCGGATAAATCAACGGGATGATTAAAATACGGATTGGGTTTTGTTGATTGTCCTGCTGAAATTGTAATTCCTGTGTCGATTACTGTCCATAGAAAATCTATATCGGTACCATCTTCTGAATCAAAGGAATTACTGCCATTTAAATAAACGCGATAATCACCTCCGCTTGCCATTAAATCACAAGCAGTAAAATTTGGGCCTGCATTTGCTACAGGAATATTGTCACTTAATACCGTCACTGTTATTGTATCTGTACTAGTGTCTCCGCTACCATCAGTCACAGTGAGTGAAAAATAATAATCATAATCAAAATCTGTCTGTGGAATTTCAAAAATCAAGCTGTCTTCGTCAAAATCCGTTAAAACGGTACAATTGATTGCCAGCCAAAGATAGTTCAGGTTATCCCCGCTGGATGAACTACCATCCAGAATGACCGACTCTGTACATCCCGAACTAACGGTAATATCATCGCCCGCATCAGCAACAGGAGGATCCTGGGCTAATAAGAAATTTGCAAATAGCAAAATGAGTAATGGAATAATTCTAATTTTTTTCATTAAAAGAGTCATTTAAAATTCCAGTCCAATAGCGATCTGATTGGTCTGTTTCAATACATCATAATTCACGTAGGCGTAATCCACACGTAAGGCCATTCTCCCTAAACGTAAGTTTAGCCCAACACCGGCACTCAACCCTGCTGTGTCATGATTTATATGGGTACCGGCACGGATAAATGCCAGGTTTTGCCAGCCATACTCCATTCCCACGCTCCCATAAACTATATAATCGCTGGGCTTGATCCCGTCCATACTCAAAATTAGCCTATGCTTATCACTCTTCATAAATGTACTGTTGGGACCCAATAGCTCATTTTCAACTCCTAACCGGAAAATAAGCGGTAAAGGGAACTTAGTGGTAATCCGTTCTAAACTCCCTTCTACATCTATGGTGTCCGGAACCTGAACACTTAAATCTTCTCCTGCATATTCAACATCAGGACCAAAATTTGTAATACTCATTCCCAGAATGGTACCGTAGATCCCTGTATTAAAGTTGGATCCAATATCATAGGAAACTGCCTGCATCCCTGTCTCTGCAATCTTATCTCTAATATAATTGATAGAACCACCAATCTTTAACCGGTCTGTTAAGGAACGGGCATAAGTGGCACGGGCGGCCATGGAGATAACACGAAAATCTTCACCAGTTCCATCCGGAAATAATTCTGTCGTTACACTCATAGGACCACTGTCTAAATAGAAAAGGTGAAACCCTACAAAGTCCGAAGGTCCAATCCGTGTGCCATAGGTAAATACACCATGTTTAATACCCGCTAAATAATTGACTTGGGAAAAATAGGCTTCACTCTTTTGGATAAAACCGATACTGGATGGATTATAGGGGATCCCGGATACGCCACGGCCCGAAGCCACATTAGCGCCACCCATTCCGATTGCTCTGGCAGAAGTCTCCAGTTTTAAGAAACTTCCTGCAGCAGTGGCAACCTTTGTTACCACATCAGGAATATCTCGGTATTGACCCAATACAAAGGATGTAATCAAAAACAGCGCTATGGATATATTTTTCATCGAACTACCGCAAATTTACCGACAAAGGAATCTTTAGAATTTCCGAATTGTTCTACATGAAATAGATAGAGTCCCGGTGCTACTTCCTGGTTATTCACGGTTCGCATATCCCACCATACATTTCCTGATTCTGCATTTTCATGCTGGATGGTACTTACATGTTCGCCTGTTAATGTGAAAATTTTGATGGTACATTTTTCAGGAAGATTTGTGAACCTGATTTGTCTTAAATGTTCATTTTCCTTGAATCCAGATTGTACCTTATACGGATTGGGAACCACACCAATATCACTTACATCATTAGCAGGCATCACCCCTGGATAAACTTGCACAAAATTCCGATCAAGGATGGTTGTGCCTTTTGAATTTTCAATAGAAGCATATCCATCTGGATCAGCCCATTTATCTGGATTTGAATAATTGGTATCGACCACAGCTTCAAAAGAACCGTTTCCAATATCTTTATAAGTTGTTTTATAAGGTGGTTCAACACCCATATCATAAGCAACGACTGAATAGGTGTATTCTAAACCATCTGTAACATCCTTATCCACATACATATAGGTCATTGTATCACCATTAATAACCTTGGGTTCAGTAAGACGTATGGGGTCCAGCCCAGTATCCGTCCCAATATTGAACCATGGGAAATAAGGATCTTCGCCATTGATAGCATGTCCTCGTTGTTGAAAAGGATCATCTACACAATCTTCAGGATCGCTGGAATAAATACAATGAAGTGAATCTTTTTCAGCAGACAGGTCGTATTGTTTAAAAGGACGCCAGCCGGCAAAAATACCATCTGTGTCAAAGATCATATCATTGGCTTCGCCCCAGGCAGCTCCACCATCCAAACTTTTAAAAATCTTATATCCTTCAAAATCAGCATAACCCGTTACCACATCCCTGGCAGTTTCGGCCCTACCATCCCAATAAACTCTGACTTCTCCCTGACCTGTTTCAGCATAAACAGTAGGCCGGGTAGGTGGTGTGAATCCTTGGTATTTTGAATTATACATAACTTGAGCAAACCGTGCGTTATTAATCAAGTCACTTTCAGTTTGTCCAAAAATAATGCAGAATGAAAATGGCACTTCCCGACCAACGGGTAAATCAAATGGTCCACAACTCATGATCAATACACAATCCAGACCAGGGCTATCCCGTAAATATACAGGCTCTTCCTTCAGCCCAATAACCGAGTCAAAATGAGGGTTGAGTTCAGTCCCAAAATCCGTTCCAGGATTTTCTGTATGAAAATGCCAAGCATTTTCATTCTCGCTTAGATTGGATGTATCTCCAACCATAAGTTTATACAAAATCTCTTCTTTATTTCTTGCAACAGGGCAGCCTTCGCTCCCGGCATAACACGGCGGGGAAGAATCTTCGGGTCGGGTCACTCCCGGTCTTTGATACCAATCCACCCAATGCCAATCTGTCATTTTTAAGGGTTCACCAGGAAAAATATCAATCGTACCATCTTGGTCAAGATCAACCATACCAGTTGCTTTGGGAGAATCCAATAACTGAGTTGCAACTACACCAAATTCGTTTCCAGGGTGAACAGCTGCAGAAGGCTCATCCAGTGCATAACCAAGGGCTCCCGATACACCATCGTGGTCACCTATCATGGCCATACTGATAAGCATTCTTTCATTATTGACTTCAAACACATCCCAATAATATTTCATGAAATCATCATCGTTGGTATGATAAAAACCATTATAGCCAGCCCAATCACCCATTAGGGCATCCGCATCCATATAGAATCCAAGAGCCGTTCCGCTATAGTCAAAGCCTTTACCGCGGTTTAGTTTGGTTCCATCGGGCATGATCATCGCTTCGCCACAAATTTGATTCCCATCCTTATCTAAAACAGGATTTCCATCTTCATCTTCGGCACAAAAATCACCACTCTCATTTCGAACCTTTACTGTCACAAACATGATATCTTCTGCATAGGAGACACCATAAGAATGGGCAGAAGCCATGACACGCAACCCCATAGGGTAGCCTGTTTGCTCATACGCATTGTTGGTATTGATATTATTGGCTCGGTGCGACCAGCGGTCATCGAATTCCATATATACATCCATATCGGAAATAAACCGACCCGGTACATCTTCCCAGCAATCAGGATCTTTCCGGGATTGAGAACAACCAGGTAAATTGATATTATAATCCTTCGCCCACCATCCTGGCCAAAATGATTCCGTCAAACCTGTTTGTTCATTATATTTTTTTGGCCAAGTCTGGGAATACCCGGAATGAGCTAAAATCGGGTAAGTATCTTCACCAGCAATCCAAGGTGAATTCTTAAAAACATCCTCGGCATTAAATTCTGATTGATGGGTATTTATCCTCGACATTGTTGAAGCGTGCCAGTCCGTTTTATATTCAGTATCGATAAAATGAGATTCAGCAGCATTGGCACCATAATACACATAATTATCATCATCAGTCCATTCTTCCAAGTCTGGTCCGTAATCATAAAAATCAAAACTACTTTCGCGGGTGATCAATTTAGGTCGCAATGCCCAAGGATATATAAATCCAATACGCGTACTTGAATTACTAGGATCCATTTCACCAAAAGTACTTAAAATGATTTTATGGTTTTCATGATCAAACATGAATAGTTTATCGGAATCAAATTCTTCCAATGATGATTTTTCATTATCGGGAAGATAGACCCCTTCATCATTGCCTAAATCAAAAAGAAGTCCTTTAAATAAAGTATCGCCGGAAGTTGGATACCAGGCTTCATAGGCATTGGTTGATGACCATAAACTATACTTTGGAATTCCTTCTTCATCTACTACGGTTTCAAGGTTTTCCCAAGTGTAATTCGCTGTATTTGAATGACCCGGGACAGCTGCAATAAATGAAACTGCCGGCAAATAAGAATAATCACCCCAGATACCGGACGGATGAGCATCCCAATTGATAAAACTGCCGTAATTGGTAATGGCTGTTTTGACACGCCCCTGATCTACATATCCTTTGGCACGATCGCCCATGGGGTTAGGCGGGAATGGATTATCACCGATCTTTGCGGCGCTCGATTGACGAAATGGATCAATACTGGGCTTATGTTGCTGCACATAGTTCTTGTCTATAGCAAGTAATGAACTCAAGAGTAAAATATTAAAAAGATTATTATATTTCATTTGGTTCAATCGAAATCGATTCGGACAAAAAAGTTAATTTCTCGAGGGGATGACAATCGCCAAGGCCTGTCATAATAAGCACTGGATTTATTTGCATATTTACCTTGACCACTGGGATCGGTACCGGGAAGCCCTACATAATCGGTATAATAGGTTCCCGGATCATCAGGTTTACCTGTCATCGCATAAATATCGACGGGATTTCGTATATCCAAGATATTGAAAACATTCAACCCTAAAGCAATTTTATGATTCATGACCTTGAAATATTTAGAGAGTGAAATATTCAGATTTTTATTACCCGGTCCCCGTTTTGAATTACGATTTCTATCATCTTCCACAGGATCCTTTCCACGAAAAATGATAGGTGTATAAGGGTACCCGCTTCGGTAACTAGCAGTTAACCCCGCCTGGATTCCGAATGGTAGAAAGGTATAAGCATAGTAGGTTAAACCATGTGGCCGATCGAAATAAGTGATAAATTCTTGGCTCGGGGCATCTACATATTGCCCACTGATACTGGCCCAGGCATATTCGCTGTTTGCTTTGGAGATCGAGTATGTATATTGAAGCTGGGACCCAAAAAATGCTCTTCGCCATTCAAGCGTTAAATCAAGTCCTCTAGCTGAACCATAGTCTCCATTGGTCGAAATTTGGTAGGAGTAAACTCCGGAACGCTCATGGGTAAAACGCGTCATTTGGTCCATGTCCCTAACCCACGCTCCAAAAGAGTAGGCCCAACTCTCCCCCACTTGTACGTTAAAGGCCACAGAATAATCTTGCGTTCTTTCTGCACTCATAGTTGCATTCCCAACCTGACCTTCTCCCTCTTCGAATAAGTCTTCTGGGTCTTCGAGCCTATTTGTATTCAGGTAAATACTTTGGTAAACCGGTGTTTGGTAGTATAAGCCATAATTAAATGTAAAGGTGGATTTGTCTGTGATCACATGGCTGAACCCCAGACGTGGACTAATCTTATAAAACCAACCCGATTGTTCTAGAAATACCTTTTGACGAGGAAGACCGGCAATATCAGAGTAACTCTCATCATCATCCCAGATATTATTATCATTCAAATCAGAATAAAAATATGGATTGCCGGGACTATAAATTCCTAAAGAATCCTGAAGGGGTGGTGGCATACCCCAGATCTGTGTATTATAATTTACCATATCAATCCGGATACCATAATTAATCACCATCCAGGGTACTTCAAATGTATTTTGGACATAGGCCGAAAATTCTTCCGGTTCACGAAATTCATCCCATTTACCATTGTTATTTGCATCTGTAAACTCTTCACCTTTATCCCAGCGGCCATTACCTTCACCTTCGTCCGCTTCTAAATAATCAGAATCCCCAAGAACCTTACCATCAGGACCCGTATCTTCCCAGAATTCAGCAAATGTTTGTACATAGGCACCAGCACCGAGCCATGGTGCCTGGACTTCATAAAAATTGAGCTTGTGGTATTTATAGTCTATGCCGGTTCTTACTTTCCATTTATCAGTTATCTGTGATGTGAGATCAAACCGTATTTCATCTGTAATAGCACGAGAATCTGCATAAAAAACATCGTGACCGCCAAATGTTCGGCCCTCATCCCAAGCAATCCCACCTTCAGCATAATTAGGCATATAGTAATACGGATTAGGAACTCCGGGAATAAAACTATTATTGAAAGGGGCATTAAAGTATCCTGGCGCATTTTGGTAGCGAAGTTCTACAGAACGATAATCATAAAAAAGCTCCGGATCTTCGTACATTTCCGGCTCAAGCCAATAGCTGCCATCCCGCTTGAGTAATGGCTTGATCAAGTCTGGGCCATCCCATACACCATCTCCGTTAGTATCTGTAAAGTCCTCTCCAACATCCCAAACACCATTCCCATTTTGATCTTTGAAATTCTCTGCCATTTCCCAACTATATAGACCGGGATCTGCACCATGGTACCAACCGGTACGTCCATCTACATTGGTATATCTAATTGTGTCACCATCTTCACCAATACTATAAGGAATAACTCTTTCATTTTCTGGATCAGAGATATCTTTATAGCCAGCTGGATGGCGCCATTCAAACCAGTTTGGATACCCGTCTGCATCATTATCCCGCCAGCGAACTCCCTGGAATTGATCCTGTGTAAACCTTGATGTCCTTATTGTATAAAATGTTCTTTGGGTCAAAGAGTGATTTACCTCAAAATTAAATCTATAAGTATCCCGAAAAAGTTCATTTCGCCCTTCATCCCAATATAAATACGTTGGGTTAAAAGATTGACGATGGTTCCCAACCTGCCAATAGGCACCATGGAATCGGAGCTTATTCGTTAATTTGAAGGTCAATTTTGCAAAAACATCCCAGGTTTCATTAAATCCAAATCCGCGGAACCCTGCCACATTATCCCAAGGATAAACAAGTGCTTTTTTATTATTTGAAATATTTTCCTGGTTTGCAGTTAGATCCGCATCGGTTCTATAAAAATAATCTCCATCATGAAGTGTAAACACTCTATCATCAAATTCAAAAACACTGTAATTATCTTCAGTTGTATATTGCCCCGAAATCCAGAAAGAGAGTTTGGGAATCCCTAGAATAGGGCCCCCAATACCAATATTCAGATCGTCATAACCACGGATCAGATCAAAGTTCTCATTTTCTTGAGTTTTACCCCTGGCAGCATTGAATAAGGCACCAACCTGACTTGTTTCAAACTTAATATTATAGGTGATCTGCTTTCCACCCGAATTGGTGTGAAAGTTTGATACAGCAGACTGGGCATCACCATATTCAGCATTAAATCCACCTTCCATCCAGTCAAATTCTTTTACAGCAAACAGGTTTAGCCTAGTGCCAGATCCGATGGAGCCAAAGATCGGATTTCTCAGATACATACCATCCATCATATATGCAATCTGCCCCGATCGGCCTCCTTTCACATGAATCTCTTCAATACCTCGCTCTTCATGACCAGGAACTGATTTTTCCCTACTTTCAACCTTTACCACACCGGATTGTAAAGTATAAAGTTCAGTTAAATCACGAATAGGTAAAGCTTGAATTGCTTCTTTACTCACGGTGATTTTTTTTGATGTCGTTCCTCTCTCAACGAGAGCTTTTGTCCCTATCACTTCCACTTCCTCACCAGCAACGATTTCTTCCTCTAATTTAAAATTCAACCATAGAGTTTGATCCATGAGTACGCGGACACCTTTCATTGTTGTCTTTTTATATCCCATCATGGAAATGATTATATCATATTTTCCTACGGGAATATTCAAGATTAGATAATTACCATCCATATCAGAAGCTGCGCCCATGCTTAGCTCTGGGATAATAATATTCGCACCAGGAAGAGTACTACCATTTACATCTGTGATTTTTCCGCGGATAGTTCCATCTGTACCGGCAAGCCCAAAAGAGATAAGGAACATGAACATAAAATGATGTTTTAGTTTCATCATTCTGTTAACTCCATTAGATCTAGAGTTTGTATCCCTTTTTGAGTGCTAACACGAAAAGGTTCAAAATCAAAATCTGGGTGATTCCCTATATCACGAAGTTCAATGGTATGAACAGGTTGAGTTAATTTTCTAAAAACTCCCCCGCTCGGTGTTACATCAAGCGATGTTAATTCAATTTTATTCAAGCCAACCCATGCTTCATTATTATCATCCGGAGGCCCATTTTGTGTCCAGTCAGCATTATAGGGGTGTTCAGTCCAACGAATATATATTTCACTTTTCACTAGACCTTTTTTATATGCTAGCCACGATTCTGTTCGTTGGCCAAATTCAACACCGCTTCCCAACATTGTCATTGTCATGATTTGGGTCACTTTAAAACAATTATTGAATGTTGTATCAGCCGGTGGACATTCATTTCCTTCCGCCACTATAGAATTATTTGCAAGACATTGAAAATTACCATCATCAGTGGATGAAAAAGTTTTAATAGCTGCAGGTACAGTCACACTGGATGATTCAACATCGTAACTTTTCTCAATAAGATAAACTGCAATATCGGTAGTATCGTAATAGGCAGTGTCCACATGCTCACCATCCCGCAGCGAGCCTTGATGTGTATAATAAAGAACTTCACTTTCAAGGTTTTGCCCACTCCAAAATCCATTAGCGATTTCTTTGGGCTGGAAATAGAAACCAACCGGTAGAAAATAAGATGGATAAACAACCTGATTTAAATGTTTTGGCTCGTGAAAAATGTGATAATTGTAAAAACGTTCTGATCCACTTCCGCTAGTTTTAACCCATTCAGACTTTGTTATATAATAGTCGTCTGGTGAAAGTGATCCTCCATTAATATGGCCAATTTTTTCACGTGTAAACAACGTGACTAACGAATCAACATCATCCACATACTGCTGTTTAAGGTCATTAAATTCAATGCCCTCAATCAAATCAAAGTATTCTCGTCCCCAACGATCAATGATGTCATCCCCCAAATTAATTTCTAAAAGAACGGCGGGATTTTCTGGATCAGTATAATCAACAATCAGATTATTGGGTTTATCACCTAAGACATAAAAATATTCTTCTAATGTTCCATCTCCGTCAGAATCCTTTGATATATATTCTTCATCCAAGTCATAAATTTTATTTCCTCGATCACAAAATCCACCATCTGCATCTTCAGTGAATGTTCCAATTCCAGCACAATCTGATTCATTATTCACTCGGGGTTCAGCATCATCCCAAATCTCATTACAATTCCGATCCTGATAGGGTTCACTGTTATTAAATACTTCATTTCCATTTATATCAAAATACGGTTCTTCCTGGTCCCAGATTCCATTGCTTCTATCTTCAAATTCATAAGCGATTGAAATAACACCATCATTATTATAATCTGCAATCGTATCATCACCTGCATCATAAAAACCATTATTATTATTATCTTCATATTCATAAAGTGCTTCATACTCCCCATCCTCATTGTAATCCACAAGGGGATTCTCCCCCGCATCCCATTCTCCATTATCATTACAATCTGTATTGATCCTAAAGACAAGAGAATCAGCACTGAGTTGTTTTTTCTCAAATTCAAAATTCGAGATAAACCTTATCTGATCATCCGCCAGGAAGACATAGTTTGTATCAAACCATTCAGAAGAATCAACAAAGAGCAGCCCTTCATCAATAAATGGCGTATCCACCACAGACCAATAAGCGCTCACATCAAAGGTGTCTGAAAAATATAACATGGTGTCCGCCTGGACCCAGTCAGAATTCACCAATTTATACCTCTGGAGGGATGGATCTGCCAAGAGATCCCATTCTAATTTTTCAAGGTTTTTGAATGAGGTGGAAGTCATCAGTACGGAGTCAGGTACAATAGAATCCTGGACCGAAAGAGAATCAATATAATGCCGCTCGGTAAATTGTGATTCATCAGATGGTGTCATGGAAACCAGGTGGTTCTGGAAAGTACGGTATCCTAATTCTGGCGGGGTCTCTCCCGAAAGTTCGTAATAATCAAGGTAATGCTCGAATGCGGCCATGAGGCTGGGATCATACCGGAAAAATTTGGCATCGATTTCATCTTCAAAATTGTAGAAATAATCGGTGATGGAACCTGAGTTACCTGTCAAATCATCGTTCAACGTATTTCCGAAAAAATTACTATCATTCTCTTGGGTGGAATTATCTGTCTTTTCACAGGCCCAATGGGATACACCTATAACAATCAGAAATAATGGCAATATTTTTTTCATTGATATAATCTTGAATTAAAAAGAATATAGAAGATAGGAAATTAAGTAAGAATGACAGATTAGTCGTTATTATTTTATGAACCATCTAAAAAACTTATGATAAATATGAAATATTTAAAAAATATACTTACCTTTTTAATGCTTTCCAATGGAATGGCAGACCTTGCCAGTCCAACTCCATTTACAGTTACCCAGCCCAATGGTATTGAAATTCATATTTACAATCGGGGGAATCATCTCCAAGGATGGCATGAATACCAAGAATGGACGATAGTAAAAAACCCCCAGAATTGGTGGGTATACGCATCAGGCAATGATGGCTTCAGTCTACTACCTTCGGATTTGAAAGTTGGGATAGATCCTGAACCCAACCTGCTTTCTTCTACAATTCAAAAAGGCATTCGTCCTGATAAAAGAATTTTAGAAGATCGTGCGCCGATTCCAAATTTGCAAGCCACAAGAACCGATACATTTCATGTTCCACTTATTCTGGTAGAATTCCCAGATGCGGCTGCAACCTACGATTCTACAGATTTTGAATTAGTTATGAATCAACCGGGCTATACCCATTTGAATTATAATAACACGGGTAGCTTTCGAGATTTTTACCAAGAAATTTCTTACGGTCAGTTTTTACCCATATCGGAAGTAACAAACTGGATCACAGCACCAAATTCACATGATTATTATGCGTACAATAATCCAAATGGATGGTCACACGTGCAACAATTGGTTCGGGCAATGGTTGATTCTTTGGAAGCGCAAGGATTTGATTGGTCTCTATATGATAATGATAATGATGGCTATGTAGATGCACTGAATTTGCTTCACCAAGGTGAAGGTGCAGAACAGGGCAATCATTCAAATATTTGGTCCCACAAATCGAGCCTTGGAAATTTATCCGTTAATTATGATGGTGTAACAATTAGCAGCTATACCATGAACCCAGAAATCCAAAGTGGAACCATTGTGGCAATTGGGGTTCTAGCTCATGAATTTGGACATGCCTTAGGCTTACCCGATTTATATGACACAGATTATTCATCTACAGGCGCAGGAAAGTTAGCCCTCATGGCAAGTGGATCATGGGGAACAAGTGGAAATTCTCCCTGGTATCCTGCCACTATGGTTGGATGGTGTAAAAATAGATTGGGATGGGTAAATGTTGTTGAAATAACGGATGACACAGATCTTATTTCTTTACAGCAATCCTATTCAAATAATACTATTATTCGCGTTAATCATTCTCAAATATCGGAAGAATATTGGCTTATTGAAAATCGTCAAAAAATTGGGTCCGATACACTCATGCCAACACCAGGTTTGGCCATCTGGCACATCAATGATAATATCGCTCAAGGGTGGGGACCCAATACCAATGAACCTTATTATGGCGTTGGACTGGAACAAGCTGACGGTCAATTTGCTTTGGAAAACGGCGGGCCAAGTGATGGCGGCGATGTGTTTCCCGGCGATTCGGATAATCGTGAATTTAGTCAATCATCAACGCCAAATACCACCAGCCTCTATGATGTGGTATCCATGCTAAGGATTGACAATATTTCTGATCCAGATGAATTCATGTCCTTCGATGTAGAATATGGAGAAATCATTTTAGCGACCGCATTTATTTACAATGGATCCGGATATGCCAATAATGAAGGAAATTTTTCTATCGGTCTGAGTAACGAGATGGTAATCAATGAGTTAGAATTTCAACTCCATTTTTCACCCAATGTACCGGAAATTATTGCTGTAGAGCCCACCGAAAGAACGAGTTTTGATTCTGCAATATTTACGGATAATACAGTTACGTTGGTTAATCCAATTATCGAAGCGGGCACAGGCGCTATACTAGATTTGACTTTATTTAATAATACCGGTGTTGAAACAGATGTAAATGTATCCTTTGAATACTGCCTAGCTTTTAATTACGAAAATGTAGAAGTTGGTATAACAGTATCCGACCAAGCCACTTATCATATTAATCCTCTGGATCAATATTTCAATATTCAAGATGGAACAGGAACGGCAGGAGGCAGTGCGTCTTATGTTGTTTCATTATATAGTACAGTACCAATCCCCATGGCGGTATTTCAATTATTGCACTCTCCCGATTTACTTAGCCCCAGCGATGAACCCTTTGAAGATCTAAACAATAATGAAACCTATGATATGGGTGAGCCTTTTACAGATTGGAACCAAAATAGTGAATGGACGCCTATGATTGAGCCTATTGATTTAACAGAATCATGGGAATTTGATGTTACACTTTCAGGCTCAGATATTATTGTTGGATTATCCAATTGGCCGGCGCCTCTGGAAACAGGTTCCTACAATTTATTCCGTGTGAATTGTGCAGTGAGCCTAGACGCCCAATTAAACGAAGAAATTACCGTCACGACGAATGTGATGATATTGATAGATGGCTGGGGACATGAAGGTGTGCCATTTGTGAATGGATCGGGAACGGTTACAATTGATAACGTCTTATCTGTAAATGAAGCTATCCAATTTCCAACTGAGTTCTCACTAAATCAAATTTATCCAAATCCATTTAATCCTGTAACAACCATTCAATATGGTATTGCAAACACGGGGGAAACATCCTTAAGGATATTTGATTTAACGGGTCGATTGATTGAAACATTGATCCATGAAAATTTGGAACCGGGTCATTATCAAATCAAATGGCAACCAACCAATATACCATCAGGACTTTATTTTATAGAACTAATATCAGAAGCTAAACGGGATATCCAAAAAATCACATTATTGAAATAAGTTGAATATACCTTTCAGATGTTTAAAAACCCCTTTAAAAGGTTGATAGAATCAAGCTGATTTCCGTTTTTGGCTATGTTTATATAGGGGCTCCTTCCCTTTCAGGATCGTATCCCTGGTTATGATTACCCGTTCTACACCTTCCATTTCAGGAATATAATACATGATATCCAATAAATGTTCTTCCATGACAGACCTAAGTGCTCTCGCGCCTGATTTTAGTTCCATGGCAAGTTGAACAATAGCCTTTAGTGCTGATTCACGAAATTCCAGCTCAATCCCTTCCAGCATAAAAAGTTTCTTATATTGCTTCACTAAGGAATTTTTTGGGGATAGCATCACCTGCATCATATCATTTTCATCTAAGGTATCCAATGTACTCACCACCGGAAGTCTGCCCACTAATTCGGGGATCATGCCATAGGCAATCAAATCTTCCTGCCTTACGTCGGAAAAAATTGCGTTGATATCTTTTTTCTGTATATTTTTCTTGGTGCCAAAACCTAATTCGCCCTTACCTACCCGTCGGGAAATGATCTCTTCCAATCCTGAAAATGAACCACCGCAAATAAATAAAATATTGGTTGTATCGATAGCAATCAAACTTTGTTCAGGATGCTTTCTTCCCCCTTTGGGGGGTACGTTGGCAATGGTGCCCTCCAGAATTTTCAAAAGTGCTTGTTGGACTCCTTCTCCACTCACATCTCGGGTGATGGATGCACTGGCACTTTTTCGTCCAACTTTATCAATTTCATCAATATAGATGATCCCTTTTTCGGCAGCTTCTATATTATAATTAGAAACCTGAAGCAGCCGAACTAATATATTTTCCACATCTTCTCCAACATAGCCCGCTTCAGTTAATGTTGTTGCATCTGCAATAGCAAATGGAACAGAAAGAAACCGAGCCAATGTTTTAGCGATCAATGTTTTTCCTGTCCCCGTAGAACCGATCAGTAAAATATTACTTTTATCTATTTCTACATCCGAATTGTAGGCCTGGTGAATAATTCGTTTATAATGATTGTATACTGCAACAGCGATGGCTTTTTTAGCACCATTCTGCCCGATGACATGAATATCCAGGTTGGACTTGATCTTGGAAGGTTTTTGTAAAGTAACCTTAAATCCGTTTTGGGGTTGATTCATTTCCGACTCCAGATTAATCTCCGGACTTTTCCCTTTCTGAATTCTGCTCATTTCCTCTTTGACATAATAGAATCTATCAGGCCGTATGATTTTGCTTCTTTAGATGTTAAATAATTGTCCCGATCTGTATCCGCTTCGATCTTTTTTATACTTTGTCCTGTGTTTTTTGCCAAAATTGTATTCAACTGCTTTTTCATCCGAAGAATTTCTTCCGCCTGAATTTTGATATCAGTTGCCTGTCCTTCCGCTCCGCCCATGGGTTGATGGATCATAATACGTGAATTGGGTAGTGCATACCGTTTCCCTTTGGTCCCGCCAGCCAATAAAAATGCGCCCATACTTGCAGCTTGACCTAGACAGATCGTGGATACATCAGGTTTGATATATTGCATGGTGTCATATATTCCCAAGCCGGATGTTATGATACCACCCGGTGAATTGATATAAAGAAAAATATCTTTTTCAGAATCTTCTGCTTCCAAAAATAATAACTGCGCAATAATTAGGGATGCAAGGGAATCATCAATAGGCGTGCCGAGAAAAACAATCCGTTCTTTCAAGAGCCGGGAAAAAATGTCAAAGGCTCGTTCAGATCGTCCTGTCTGTTCAATAACGATAGGTACCAGTTGATTCAATGTCTTTTGCTCAATGTTCATGGTCTTCTCCGCGAAGGTCTTTTGTATGTACTTGTACTTCTTTAACTTTAGCAAATTGTTCAAGATATTCCAAGATTTTCTTTTCTATAAGATCGTCTTCGATTCGCTGACAGTTGCTGGGTTTCTTGTAGAATTTTCTAATTTCTTTTTCCGATTGGGGTGATTTTTCAATCATTATTTCGATTTCACCTTCCACTTCTTCACGAGATGCATCGATCTTCTCTCTCTCAATCAATTTATTTCTAAGTGAAAACCATTTCAAATTACGTTCTGCTGTTGGTTTATAATGTTCCCTTATTTTTTCATCATCTATAGGCTCACCATTATTCTGTTTTTTTACATCTTCTACTAAATTATTTAGATAATTATTCATCATAGATGGTGCAAAAGATGGATTGGCTAAGTCGATCAAAGCATCGGAAAGATCTCGTTCAAATGCGGTCTGAGAACGTTCTGCAAAATTAGCCTTAATTTTCTTTTCAACATCAGCGGTCAATTCGTCAACGGATGTCAATTCAGGGTTCACTAGCTTCAGAAAATCATCATTTACTTCTGGTAAGATCTCCCGTTCAATATTTGCCACGGTGAGTTCATATTCCGCATCACCATCTTCCTTGCTAACGGGTAGCATGATACGAGTGATATCATCTGGTTTCAGACCAATCAATTTATCTTTTTGATTCTCTGTGAAAGATCCTTTTCCCACCCGGAGGTATTGCTTCTCGTATTTTTTGCCAATGATGGGCACACCTGATACATCCAATTTTTGGAGTGTGCAAATGAGATAATCCCCCTCCTTGGCACCATCTTCCACAGTGGTGATGGTGGCATGTGCCTTCTTTAATTGAGTAATAGCATCTTCAATATCGTGTTCATCATGAATATAGTTTGAACGTTGCACTTTTAATGATTTCCATTTCATGTTGGGCAAGGTCACCTCCGGTTCAACTTCAAATTTTGCCATGAATGAAAAATGCTCGTTCATATGGAAATGGACATCGCTGATCTCTGCCTGGTTTACCGGAATAATTTCTTCTTGTTGGACAGACAGGAGATAAAATTTCTGAATATTATCTTCCATAAATTCTGCTTCAATGTTGGATTGAAACTGCTGCATCAAGCGATCCAATGGGATTTTACCCGGACGAAACCCTGGCATTTTAATCTTTCGACTAAATTTTTTAATTGTTGAATTGAAGTCCGACTCCAACTCACTCCAAGGAACTTCTATCGAAATTTCCCGGGTGTAATCATTAATTATTTTAACGTCAACTTTCACGTTTTCTCCTAAAAATAGCGGGCAAATTTATATGAATATTTGGAAGAGGATAAGGATTAAGATCAAAAATTAAGATTTGGGGTTTGGAATCAAGAGTTTTAATCAAAATTATTTAGAACGGTGGAATCTCCAATCCTCCGCTATACATTAAATACATTCCCAACATCTGGATTACATGGAAGAGATCATTATGATTGAAATTCTCATGAAGTGATATTCTCATGACTTGCACCCAAGATGCAGCAAGGCTCACCAACAATCCAATTGAAATGGATAGTGCACCTGTCATTCCATAATAGAAAAATGCTACTAGAAATCCAATAAAGGAAATCCCCATCAAGGGTAAATAGAATATGACTACTGATCGAAAATTATCCTGAGTGCGAATACGATTGTAAAAGCTTATAAGGAGAACTCCAGCGGTAATGTATAGTGCATCCTCTCCTTTCCCGGTCACAAAGACTAAAGCAGTAGACATGGCTAAGAGTAAACTGGTTGCAGCAACAAATATCAATGTTGCCCGCCAAATAACTGTTTGGGGGATCTGGGATAATTTTGGGCCAAATCCGTGAGTAGTTCCACCTAAAAGTGCACCAATGGCTATGGTGATAAAAGATGTACCCCAAAGTTGATGAAATTGGGAATCTGGGATAGAAAGAGTAAACCATCCAAAGGTAATACCCAAAATAAAAATAATGTAATCGGTGATAGCCGTAGTGGGCTCATAAAGAAATGGATGTTTTTCTGACATATATATCTCGATCCTAGTTATGGATAGACTATCGGAGAACCTTTTGATAAACTAAGGACAAATATAGAACCAGAAAATCCGGTGAATAATCACGGATAAATAATCATATTCACTAAAAAAATCACATCAATAACATTCAGATTTCCATCACTGTTTATATCTGAAACTGTTTGTGGACAGCTGCCCGGAAAATAGCCGGAATTAACATAATCAGCCAAAAGCAGAATATCAAAAACATCAATGTTACCCGAATTGTTCATATCACCTAAATCCCATTCCAAACAGGTATTTGGAGGCAATGCCCAAAATTCATGCCAACCAGCCAGTGGACTATTTTCAATTCGCCCCGATGAATCAGCAGACTGAATATAATATTGGATCGTACCTTCTTCCTGCGTTGGTATCCATCCTGACCAAGTGTTGGGTTCTTCCGGAATATCAGATCCATAAAGGTATTCTGAATTCCAATCATTCATGCTGGGAATTTTCCAAAAAACTTTGATGGAATCTTCGATTAAACCTGCTTCGCTTAAGTCATCAATAATAACTTCTACGGGGTATCCATTATCAATTGCTTCGGTACTCTCGTTAATGGGATTGTGAAAAACCTGGAGCATCTCAAGATCTGGAATTCCTTTTATCCTACAATGTAAAGCATCTGTGGATTCCCATGATCCCGTAAAGGGTATAATATCAAATCCTGGCATGGCTTCTTCGTAAGATACAATTGCTTCGTCATCCCAACTACTTCCGGTGACAGGAACCAATACTTTTTCATTCAAAATCAATGAATTTGTGTAAGGTTGATCATTGGGGGTCCAGATTCGGTAAACATCCCAGGGTTCCCCCCATTCGTTCGTAGAATTTCCGAAGTAAGTAGCTATTGCTTCTATTTCATCATACTGGGCGTGGCTTGTGGGTACTTCCCTAATCAATACTTTAGTTGGGCTTAAATATTTCCCCCAGCAATCAATATGATCAATGTAAGTGTTATTAGGATCATCTAATACATGGTAGGTCTCAATTCCATAGTAATCTTCCATGATCTGGAGTACCTGTGAATTTGGAATGGAATTTTCTACATATACAAGATCCGTTGATGCGGATGTCCCCAGTCCGTCCGTCATATAATTCCCGCCGGCATGAACAATATCTGAAGCAAAATAAGGCACATCCAAATAATTCGCCATTTTTGTCGGGGCCTGATTATCATTAGGACGAGGACGATTGTAGGTGAAATCAACAACAGATACACTCCTGTTTCCATCTACAACCCACCAAGGACCATAATCCCGGGTCCAGTAACTGTCTGTAGAGCCTGTGACATAAACAACATTTTCCATATTCACGCCACCATTTTCCATAGAAGAATTAGCAGAATTCTGCTGGCTGGATGAAACCAGACAATAGACGGTTACATCTTCGCTCATTTCGGCGATCACGGCTGTGGAAATTCCAAAAGGATAGCGAATCAACACGCCT
>Ga0308010_1000329_pt1 | contig 34403 bp, 36 predicted proteins | sample Neamet129_FD_202368 | JGI IMG/M metagenome (GOLD analysis project Ga0308010, IMG submission 202368) | Marine microbial communities from water near the shore, Antarctic Ocean - #129 | ecosystem: Environmental > Aquatic > Marine > Unclassified | place: Southern Ocean | collected 2014-07-24 | reverse complement strand
AGGCCCCACCCACCCCCCCATACCAGGTGAGCTCATTTGTGCATATTCTCACCTCTCTGTTATCGCCCTTTTCACCCGCCCCTGTCTGTGTAGGTGGATGCAACATGTCTGCACCTCATTGCAATTTCTTCATGATCCCGTTGCTGCGCACGCTGGAGGAAGCACCACCCCCTGGATCCGGGATGACTTGTACGCCACACCCTGCTACATGTGCTACCGTATGCCCCTACACGCACTTAATGTCCGAGGCGATCTTTATCGATCCGGTTGTCCCTGGTGCAACCGATTTCAGCCAGTGGAACCAGGAAAAATTCGGGGGGGTATCCACTTCGTCGACCGGTCCCACGAGGGTAGCACACACGCACATTCGCACACAGAGAACGCACACATACACGCACACAGAGAACACATACATACAGAGAACATATACACGCACACACACACAGCGAACGGATTCGGTGCCGGTGAAGGACGCGATTGTCGAACCGGAGGGGAAGGATGCGATTGTCGAACCGGCGGGGAAGGATGCGATTGTCGAACCGGAGGGGAAGGATGCGATTGTCGAACCGGCGGGGAAGGATGCGATTGTCGAACCGGGGGGGATCTTCTCGGGACTGAGTGGACTGAGTCAGATCCAGGAGTTTGTGAATCTAAGGCGAGATACACTGAAACTGGTTGCGCGGGAGGAATTATGCGCCAATATGACGGACCTTCTCCACTGTCAATCATCCGCGTCGGATGGGTTAGAGGTGAACACACGCGTACATATGCACACACACGTAGTCAATGGCTTTTGCGCACACACGTACACATTGCACACGTAGTCAATGGCTTTTGCACACACACGTACACATTGCACACGTAGTCAATGGCTTTTGCATGCACACACACGCAGAGCCTGGGTGTCTCCGGGAACACACCGGTGCGCCCACGTCCCGCGAAGAGGTTGATAGGAACTCAATCAGAGGCGCCTGTCAAGCGGCTGAAGCCACGTGCAGACGGCAAGATGGTCGAGTCTTTCAAGATTGGGTCGACAATGTCTTCGCCGATTAGTACCGGTACGATATGTCGCATTGCGGATCTCCACATGAAAACGAAAACCATATACACATTCCCGCCCGCATATGGTGCAGCCAAGGTATTGTCTTTTTTCTGTGTTACACTATATATTTTATCTCTTGACTTATTGTACACATGCCCGACCGCCCCTCGCCAGTCTTTCTTCGCGTGAATGCAAACATACATGCTCGCTACGCGTCACTCATATACAACCACGACACAATGCCAGACTACCCCTTATTCCCTGGCTCGGCCTCGGTAGGATCGTCCCTGCCTCGCGCGCCGCTGACGCCCGCTGAATTTCAAGCGGACATCGATCGTAATGGTGAGTTGATCTACCATGTCGAGATGGAGGGTGACTGGTCGGAAAACGCGGGCAAGATACTCCAGAAAGGGTGGCTTCAAGACAACTCGCCGTCTAGCCCGAAATTCTGCACGGCTTTCGAGGGACAAACGGAAGTCGACCAGGCTCTCCCACAAAACGCGAAGGGCTGTCGGAATTTGCTACGATATGACTATGCATACTGCGCGGACCACGGCCGGGAGATTCTGGGCGTAGAGGCCAGGCCATCCGAAGCGATGGCGGACAATTGGTTGATCATCCCTGCATGCGTGGGTTCCAATGACGGGAAATTGTGCAACAAGCAGAGCGTAGAGTCTTCCCTCTGCCCCAAACACTACATCTCCATGTATGGAGAGAAATCGAGTGTGCTGGAGCTGGCGACTGGGCAGTTGGTCGAGAAGGGCAAGAAGAAGTTCTGGAAGCTCAAGAGCCCTGTCACCGGCATGGGTCTGTACTGCGTCGACAAAAAAAAGCTCACAAAGAACGGTTTGATCTACCCAGGGGAAAAGATGAGTAAGGATGAGACCGCCTCGCATTACGACAGCAAAAATACCGACGGAATTAAGACGAACCCTACCATCCCATACGCTTTAACCTTCCCTGATGGTAGCACCATCAACGCCGCTCAGAAGCGCAGGGGGTTCGCTGCCCTTATCAATGACCACCGCAAACTCTACAGGGAGGATGTCAAGCCACGCCCGTACGCCTCGAATATGATTGCGGACCCGGATAGGCATGGCTACCTAAAAGTTAGCGATACACGGGGGCCCATCAACAACAAAGAAATTTTTATGGTCTACAGTGAGGCATACCCCGCCGATGGCTATTGGTCGGGAATTGGCTACAAGTACTTGTACTTCGCGACGCTGCCTGTCGCGAGCGAGGCGGACTTCATGGTCGAGTTCAAGAAGATCGTCACTGCCCAGCGGGAATCCAAATACATCGGCATCGGGGACGGCCGCACCGGCAACGGAAACCGACTGAAGAGCAACAACAAGATGTGATCGCCATCACCATCATCATCACCGCAGTAGTTATTAGACCAATGTGCCTTAGACCGATATACGATGGTGTGTTGACCCCGTACTGTCGTCATACTAGGACCTGTTACGGTAATCCCAGTAATGTCATAATAGCCATAGACTAGCTGTTTTTTTTTAACTTTGAAAGTCAAATACGCCGATAATAGCCATAGACATACTGTATTCTCGTTGCGGCATTATAAATAACCGTGAAGGCTTTAATCCGTGGTCTCAGTACCAATAAAACAGCCATTTTCAAGTGCAATAACAGCAAATCAAAATAACCGTTGCAATGTAATGAACTAGTAACGTGAAATGAATTTATTCGGGAAATAACCGCACATGGTGCGTTGAAACCGTATTAGTCACGGAGGGACCACTGATAACCATCTAGGACCGACGACAGCAGTTAAAACGCAACCGCGAAGTGTACAGGACTAGTAACGTGGAAATGAATTTATTCGGGAAATAACCGCACGTGGTGCGTTGAAACCGTATTAGTCACGGAAGGACCATGAATAGCCATCTATAATGGTGATGGTGGCGGGGTTGCCTGCTCAGATGTACTCTCTGCGAATCTTACCGGTAACCTTAGATTTACGCTGCACGAACAATCCGTGGGCTGATTTCCAGACGACCCTACCGTCATGCATTCTAGAGGTCTTTGTCTTAGAGGATGGAGCCTTGCCCGAGACCTTGCCACCAGTAGTGGCCCTAGCCCTGGCCGTGGGCTTAGCCCTAGCCCTGGGAGCAGCCCTAGCCCTGGGAGCAGCCCTAGCCCTAGCCCTGGGAGCGGCCCTAGCCCTAGCCCGGCCACCTAAGACGGCCTGGGCACTGAAGCGGTGCGCGCTAGACTTCTCGTACAGGGGCATGCACTTGCGAGTAATGGCCGAGGGGTTGCGCACGGGACCCGTGTCGGTCTCGATAAACTCTTTGACGACCCGGTTCTTCTCGTCCACAAACACACGGCCACTGCCACTCGGGCATTGGTTCATCATGGGGCGGGAGTAGGCACGACCGACATAACCGTAACCGTTAACAGCGCGAGCTTTGGCACGCTCGTAAATCACCTGCACATCTCCGTAAAGCTGCCAGAGTGATTCATCGATCCTGAGCTCGTGTATGATTCGTCTGAACAACGCCAGGTTCTGGATAGGGTGGTCAACACCGCCCAGTGCATTGGCGTGACTATCGATGGTACGGGGGTCCAGTGATTTCGCAGTGGTCGGCACCCCACCAGCTTTGGTATCAATCATCAAAGGTCCAATGGCACCCCCTTCCATAGGCGATTCGTAGGCGGCAGCGGTGGCAACTTTATATTTGGGTCCGCCACCAGCTTCTGATCGTTTGAACCGATTCTCCATATAGTGATTGTCCCCTACGGCACTGGGGAGTGGCTGCTGGGCACAAAGGTAATGGAAGTCTGATGTAATGGCCCCGACAGCACCGGGGCCATCCGCAGATTGCACAGGTGTTTCAGTGGCGTTGATCCAGTAATTGCGATGAACCAACAAATCCGTCGGTTTCGGGATTAGGTTGTCCATGAACCTGGCACGGGTGTAAGTCACCCGCCACAGGCCCTGGCTGGCCGCCTGGATATTGTTGATGTGTTTGTACGAGTATAGCTTGGCATTATCACATGCCATTTCATACTCGGTCTTTGCACGAATGTTGCTGGAACCGGGGGCTGCCGAGGCCGGTAAGATGACGGGGCCACCACTCCCGGCATTGGCTTCGTAGATACGAGGGTCGCCGAGCACTTGCCCGGTTGACTTGACGTTGCCGGTTTGATCCTTTTCACCCAACGGCATGTGTACATGAGCCTCTTCCGGTCGGAAGTCCATACGCAAGATACTCGCAGCCATGTCCGTCTTCTCGGCCGCTGTCAGCTGGTCCATCTGGCGTGCGTTCTGAGCCGCATTCACTAAATCATCGACGATGGAGTCGATAGTAAATATCATATCATACGTCTCTGCGATGGGAAAACCAGCAAAGCTGGAGCCGCCCATCATGTCGCGAATCTCGTCGTGGGTCCATTCAATCTCGTCCGCGCTTTTGAGGCCCAGCTTCTGGAGCAGACGGAGTTCCATGGGCGGGTCCTGAGCAAGCACCCGTCGCCCGAATGCCACTGCTAATTTGCGGTCCCCTGTTTTACGTCGTGCGGTCCTGCGCTCGTTGTTGAATAGAGAGTTGTTGGTGACTAGGGCCATGTTGTTGTATACCTCTTAGAAAAAAAAACTGAAGTGAACGTTATCATGTGTCGAAAGTTCTGCCCACCACTTCCCAGCCTAGCTCTTTCATGACCAACGTCCACCATTTGTCCTGCTTGTTGATGAGCGAAACCGATTTCAGCAGCGTGCAGTTGAGGTTATACTCGTCCCAGCTGTTGAGCTCGTTCAGCTTGAAGTACACGAACGGGTAGCTCAAAAAGTTCTTGCGGCCACGTTTGACTATATGTTTCAACTTGTCGAACGGCTTCTCCAACTGACAAAACATGAGGCACATTTTCTCCTCGTGCGCAGGGTGGATGACCAGTGGTTTGTACTCCGGGCTGAGTTGGATGGATATGGTCACGCTGTGTTCGTAAAACTTACTCCGGTTGAGTTTTTTCAACATACGCTTGACGCGGGCGGGGTTGATGTCGCTGGTGGGGATGCGGGCCTTTTGGAACTCGGCGTGCAAGTCAGTCAATAACTCCACCGGGATCGTGGTCCGGGAACGACCCTGAATCTGGCGCAGGTACTCTCGGAAATGATTGAGTCTTCGGTATGTGTACTGCCGACCGGGGGCGTTCCTGAGGTCGGCCCAGTTGAGATTGTTAGTGGCATCATATGAGAATCCAACATGCTGGACGACTCCACAGCCCGAGCACACAATGTAGGAGTTCTCACTTTCGATCACCTCACCCCCGCAGTCGTTGCACACATCGCCACCCGTCACCGCCCTGAACTGTTTATCCGAGTCGCGCACGAGGTCGGTGTGATACTTGGACGTGTACTCGTGCGAGTTGGCGTGGAGCTGAACCGTGAGCGACTGGATAGAAGTCGCCGTGGTAGCTCCCCCGTCGGAGGCTGGTGCCTCTGACTGACCCTTCCTCAGCGCGATGATATCAGCAGTGAGTGCGTGGTGCGTGTTGAGGTACGGGATGGCACTGAGCAGGTAATCATGCAATGTTTGCCCTGACGCCAGGGACTTCAAATACTTGCCCTGCTGCACGAGCTCCTGCTTGGTGGTCTCTAGGCTTGTGTACAAGGCCTCGGCGGCACCAACATCCCCATCGCCGGTGGCGGAAGTCATCGCCTCGTACTCGTTCTTTTGAGCATTCCATGCCCGTACGGCTTCATCGAGGTCCTGTTGCATAGTAGGCACGCTGTCTTTGAGCACAGACAGCTCGTTCACTCGCCTGGAGTACAATTCAACCACGTCGTTGGTGATGTTGGGGCGCTGTGTGACTTTTCTGCGCTTGGCCGTACGCCTGAGTGGCTGCTGCTGGGGTTGCTCTCGTTCGGCGGGAACGCTTGCCATTTGAATGAATGGCTGACAGGACAGCACAATTTGATGAGTCAAGTGCATTTGAATCTTTTTCTGGAAAAGTCTCCTTGTCTTAACGTCTATAGGAAAAAAATACCGTCTTTAGCGCAGTTAAGAAAATTCGGGTGTCCCCGAGCCAATCATTTGTCAAAACTACCTGGAACTGGCAATGTATGACACAGATCTTCTGGCCGATGACCACAGCGGATCCGATCACGAGCACGAAGAGGGGGGGCAAGCCCATGAAGGTGACTACGGTGACTACGTCATGACTGCAGCGGATGCATATGTGCACCCGTGCGACGAGTACGATCCACAAAATCCATCCTACTCACCCATTGCCTACTCACCCACGTCCCCATCCTACTCACCCACGTCCCCAGCCTACTCACCCACGTCCCCAGCCTACTCCAACACGTCCCCATTGGTATATGGGTACATAGACTCCCCCGTCTACAACCAGCAGACAGGTGGTGCACCACCCCCGCCCCCTCCTGTCAGCAGCGGTGCGTCAGAGGCATCATGTAACATAGATCACTCATCTGACCAGCTGTTCACAGGAGCATCATGTAACATAGATCACTCATCTGACCAGCTGTTCACAGGAGCATCATGTAATATAGTGGATCAGCTGGTCACGGGGACAGGGTCTGAGTTCAAAGCTTCACCAAGGAAAGAGTCGGAAGCTTGCACCGACTTTACCCGCGCCACGCCCCTGCCGCGACCTTTGGCGAGTAACCTCGCAGTCTACAGCAAACGCCACATCGTTGTAGTCGACGATGCGGTCAGTAAGCTCGCCCGTCTACTCGACAGTATCAACCGTTTCACGGGCACTCTGCTAACCGCACCGGCGTTCTTGCTGCAGAGCACGCAGGAGGTGTATCCCGACGTGTGGGACCACAATTGTTGGTGGTGTGCCCATCCATTCGACACCCGACCCGTCGGATACCCCATCAAGCACGTGCGAAAAAACAACACGTTCCACCTGATGGGCTACTTCTGCTCCTACAACTGTGCACTGGCCTCTGCCATGCAGCGCAACGTCAACGACATTAACATCAAACCACTGATGATGAGGCTTGTGAGCCAGCAAACCCAGTCCGCGGGGGGCAAGCTCGATTACAATAAATACACACTCGAACCCGCCCCCCATTTCACGGGCCTGCAAGCTTTCGGTGGCCCCATGAGCATCACTGCGTTTCGGAAGCAGCACTGCCAGCGCAACCGGGTATTGGCATTCCCCTCCAGTTCTCGAATGGTCCCATTCGGGTTCAATCTCTTTTCCATACCCAGAAACAAGGGCGACATCATTGCCCCCGCACGGGAGGTACCCATTGCTACCCCCTCTACTGTGGCTCCAGAGAAGGGTACCAAGCGGAAGGCCCCTGCCGGCAAACGCACGGCTAGAAAGAAGAAGGGTGCATCGAGCGACAAGCCCAAGCGAGTCGAGACGAACTGTGGTAAGATCTCTCGATTGCTGGATCAGAGCAAGAAGCCAATGCCCGCGGCCGACGCGTACAAGATGCGCCGCGTTTCTAACGTCGGGCATAACTCCATTCGAAATATCATGGGGCTCAAATTTGGCCAAACTCAGAAGTAATAAAAGAGTTAAATTTATTGGGTGTGAGTACGAACTTGATTTACTGTATTGCTTTATGCCAAGCAGGGACTAGTAGTCAGCAGCATTCGTTTTGTCCATGACAGCATCCACGTAACGTTCGTGGTGGTCGCCACTGAGAGCGATCCAGCTCATGGCACGCTGTATTAGCTGTATGTAGAACATTGGATCGAGCCACGCGGAGTATATGTGTCGAACTAATGCATGTGCATGCGTCGCCTTACCGGTATCGACCGAGTACGTGTAGAGGTCCATTACGAGGCAATGCCTAAGGTCAGCGACGAGCGCCATCATCTCGGCATTTTCCCGCTGGGCGAGAAACTCGTCCATCTTGGGCATCTGTTCGATCGGCACGTACCAGTCGCCGGCTGCCCAGGCATCAGCGAAGATGAATAGATGTGCATTGTAGCGACGATTCGCCCACGCCATGAAATGATGGTGCATGGCGGGGTGCATCCACGTCACCCCCTTGGCGGTGTACGTGAGCCCATCAACGGTGATGCCATGCACCAGGGCCAATCCTTGAATGACCTCGCCGCTGTGTTGGAAGTAGTGAGCCAGCGACATGGCATATACACTCCCGGCCATCGTGGTGATGATGTCATCGACGCACACGAACCCGTCCGCACTCACTCGGATTGTAACAGTGGAGTTCCCAAAGTTGTAACTACCAGTGGCCATCATGTCAAGCTTCTCGTGACTCATTTCACATGCATGTGTGCCTTTGTACACCTTGTCGAGCATCCTGTTGACAATTCACGCAGTTTTTTGAGCATCATGTAACAGACGTCTTAGACCATTAAATATTTTGCCCAGAACGCGCCAAAGCCAACCATTATTTTTTCTACTCATTTTCCAACTGATCAACAGTCCCGTCCAACCATGCAACGCCCTGATGACTGCCTAGTACACCTCCGCACCACCGAGAGTGTGAAGATACGAGCGCTCTTCGAGACCCTGAACCCCATCCTGGTGGAGGGCAGCGTAGAGTTCAACCAGAAAGGCATGACGGTCAAAGGTGTCAACATGATTATCCTGTGCGACCTCATTGTCCGCGCCGATGACGTGGAGGATTACGTGTGCACCGAAGACCAGCATGTCTCCATCAACTTCAACACGTTGTACACATGCCTGTGCTCCGTCGGCCAAGACGAGGCCATTTGCTTCCAGGTGACCCGGGAGAGTGCTGACGCCACAGTACCATACATGTCCGTGTTCATCATCAACAACACCAAGGATGACGAGTACGTCTTCGCATTCCAGGTGACTCTCCTGGCTCTGACCAAGGAGAACTTTGAAGTTCCCGACACCAATTTCCAGTCTGTGGTGTCCATCCCGTCAGTGAGTTTCCAGCGAGTACTGCGTTGTTGCGACAAGCGAGGCGACAGTGTGCAGATATGCACGCGCACCCAGAGCCCTACCGACAACTACATCATCTTTTCCACTGACGGGGACGACGCCAACCTACGATTTCACATGAAGTTCAGGCCCGAAAGTACCGATACTTGGACCGACAACAGCTGCCTCAAGATGGAGCGATACTCATTGAAATACCTGCTGCTCATTACCAAAGCAACCTCGCTCAGTAACTTCGTCACTCTCTACCTGGCCAACGACTTCGTATTGGCTATCCGCTACAGTATCGGCACCATAGGAGAGATCACCTTCTGCCTAGCGCCGCTAGTGGACAAGAGCACTACAATCCCCCCGCTGGTTGTACCGGTTAGGGATATATTCACGAGCAGTACTGACGACGCCAAGCAGGAGACCCCCGAGCTTGATAATAACACGGAGCCAGTCTCGGGTGACACCGCCCCGCCCGTCGCAGCAGTGGAGCACGATGTCACCCCGCAGCGGGTAATGAAATTGGTGGACAGCGGCGAAGTACCCAAGCGCAAGCGCCGGCGCCGGAAAATTACCGAGAAACCTGCCAGCAAAGCTCAACAATCCCTGTTGTATTCGGGTGTGCACATGCGCAATGCCACCGGGAAAACAGTAGCAGAGGCACTAGCAGTCACTGATGTAGAAGATGCGCTTACTATGCCCACTCCCTCACACACGGGACGCCGCTAAATTACACGCGCCGCTATGATGCAGAGTTTTGAAATACATAAATAAAAGATGTTTCGTTGATTATTTTATCTACCAGTACATGTAAACTACAAGTATGAGCCAATTCGTAAACTCTAGTGGCTATGTCCACACGGACCCTCGCGTGTACCACAACCAGGTCAGTGAAAGTGATATCGCCGTTGAGCTGTCACACGAACGGTTTGATGGTGGTAGGCATGCAGACGGCAATGTCACCCTGACACCAGCCACCTTCACGGGTAATATTGACAACCACGGTGCCCTTGGGGCTATACACGTCACGCTACCATCCCCATCGAGTGTACAGGGCACGGAGTGCCAGTTCACCTGCCTGGTAGACCAGACACTCACACTCGTAGCACCTGTGTCAGATACGATCGCTGTAAACGGGCGATTCTACACTCGAGTGAACGTACCACGCAACGGCGGCTCGATCAATGTGTACAGCGATGGTATCCATTGGCACGTCGATGTCCAACCGAGTGTGGTTGTCGGACAGTAAGCCCTGACATAACTATTTTTTATCTTTGCAGACCGTGAAATACAATGAGTCAGCACGTGAACTCGAGAGGATACATCAACGGCCCCCGTGGCCAGGTCAGCGACAGTGCCCCTGTCGTGGTTTTCCGCACGAGTGGTGTGCAACTGAAACCCGCGGAGTTCGGCGACATTATAGCCAACGCCGATGGCAACGACACCGGCGCGGCGGTCGACGTGGAGCTGACCTTGCCCGACGTCGGATCGGTAAAGGGCCAATCGTGCCGGTTCACACAGATAGGGGGCAAGTCGTTCACAATCAGGGCACCGGTTGCCAGTACGATTGCCTTCCACGGCCGTACGTACAGAACTGTCAAGGTCCCCGACGGTGCCCCGGGGGGGTCCGTCACCCTGTCCAGCGACGGGCTGCGGTGGTTCATTCGAGTGTCTTCCACTCTTGAAGTATTAGCGTAAATATGTGTTTATTTTTATCTTCACTGAGCAATAAGTATGAGTCAAACTCACGGGTACATCTCAGTTACCCTTCCCAATCCTGCTGATGGTCAACGTGCAGTGGGGATAGCGCACACGCAAACCGGTACCGCCATCGTAAGTGCCGATGAATTCAAGGGCAATATCGACAATCACGGGGCAGATATACCCATTATAATCACACTGCCCGCGTTGGCCTCGGTGCAAGGCAGAATCTGCCGCATCGCCCAAGTCAACGTCAATACTGTGACTATTCAAGTCAAGCTCGAGGAGCAGAATAAGATCTTATATAACGGCATGGTGCACAGTTTAGTTAAACTGCCAGGAAAAGGTTCCGCGGTCGTGCTACGCAGCGACGGCACGTGGTGGCACGTGGAGCTAGCTGCTGCGGTTGCGCTCGACGAACCGTACGTAGCCCCTGTGGCGGAAGAACAGGCACCCGACCCCGAACCTGCCCCGGAAATAATTATAATTACCTTACCCGACTTGGTGACAGAGTAAGTCTAGGATCAAGTCTAGGATCTCGCTTTTACCATAACACGCACCGGCGCGGTGGTGGGTCGACCGTGCCCCACGTCCTCGACGACGGTGACGGCGGGTGAACCCCCTTGCTTCCACTCCTCGAACAATTCCAGTGCCTCTATATGCACTTGGCGCTTGAACTCGTCTTCCACTGTCGTTTTCGCCAGCTCGGCCTCGGCTCGGCTCATCACCTGCTTGGACGACGCCACCCTTGAACCCTGATCGCCGACCATGATCTCGTTCAATATGTCGTCGCTGTACTTCAAGTTGGCGATGTCTGCATCGTCTGGCGGAGGCATAGGAAAGAACCCGTGGGCGATGTCGACGATAAATAGGTCGAACTCGGTGTAGCCATTGCTGCGAGCCTTTTCCACGATGCGTTCGGCCTCGTCGGTCGTGGCACAGGTGCAGTAGATACGCATCCCCCACCAGCTGGCACTGGGCTTGGTATGTTCCGCGACATAGCTGATTATGGCATAGTTCTGATTGGGCAAATTCACCGGGAAATCGAGTGTGATGAGTTCACTCGGTGTGTGTTTTGAGGTGCACTCAACACGGCGTCTGGTTACGTAGCTATCCATTATTGGTATTCGCTGAGATATTCTAGCAGTGTCACTGAGCGCACTACGGCGACGAAATGTTATCAAATAAACAATTTATTCACTTTTCTTCCTCGACTCTTCTTCCGGGGTATTGCCTAACTTGGTGATGCTGTTGTACATTATGCCCAGGGTGGTGTCATTTCCGTCACTCACGGGGACGCGATATGCGTCGCCCACGCAGAAAAACATCCAATGGCCATCGCTACTCGATTCGATCCCAGCCACGGTGAGAACCTGGTTCAACGTGATATCACGAGTCTCCTCGAAATCACCACACGCGCCTTGTAGCTGGTCAAAAAGCCGAGTGACGTTCGTATGCGCATCATCGGTAGCACTGAAAGCCACCGCCAGGATTGGACTATCAGATGGGGACCGGAGCTCCGATTGGCTGTAACTCAGCATGTTTACACATTCTTGTACCTCTGCGGGTCGATGGAGCCGACCGTCTCTGACAAGCTTGTACGAGATACCGGCAACCTTGTAGTCGATCGACAGCAGGTGCGCCATCGAGCAGACAGCATCACTGCGAATCGAGTGAGCGTGGAGATCGGCGTGGTGGCATATAACATCCGATGTAGCTGCCGCAGTCGAGTCCAAATCCATTGTGTCTGCGTTGACCACTGGAGGTGTCGTCCAGAACTTGACTTGCAGGTACGAGATGCACACAATCAACGTGTCTAGCACATAGGGACCCAGTGCCAAAACGCACGCGCCCATCTCTCTTGGTGTTGTGTCCAGCAGGGGATGTGCCACCGCAAGAAGAGGCTTCGCCACTGCGACACTCACCATCATAATCAAACATGCAGTGATAATGAACATTTCGGCTATACTGGCTTTACTCTGGGTGTAGAAATTATAATTCGATAGTTTGCGGCGCATAGAATACCGGCGAAGTCTTCTTAAACAGGGTTAGCAGAAATCCAGTCATACCCGGCTGCAGCCTTTTGATAAATTCGTCCAGAAAAGCAGACCGATCAGAGTCGGGGATTGGAGCCAGTGGGTCGCCTCCTTCCATCATTCTATCAACAAACCAGCCACACCACAGCACACACTGGTGTTCGTCCAGTCGTTGAACTTGGAAATCAAGCAGCGCGTACCCAATGATACCACCAATTCCAATGATACCACGCAGCGCCGTAGCTGTCACGGTACGAACCGGCGATTGTGGTCCCAGTGGGTCGAACAGCATGGCGATGTGTTCGAATACCATCAACATGCTGAGGTGATGACTACAATGCTCACTGCTCTCGTTGTTCTCTTCCACTTGCGTGACGGGGTCCACCACGTGAATGGCAAACATCCACACTTGTTGGAGGTCCGGATCCTGCGCGCGGAGTTTGTCTAGCATGGGCGAGAGTGTTAACATTGTTTCACACGAAAACGCTTCATCCATGACAAGCAGTTGTGATTTGCGCAGTCGCCGTCGGCGTTTAGCCGGTCTGCCCATGGCCCAGCCATTCAGCCGTAGCATTCCCCCGTATAGGCAACGACCAGCATGCATCGAGCATTCTAAGCTGGCAAACATCAAGTCAGTGTACGCGTCAGGCAACCCGTCATATACACGGGAACACATCAATGGGTCAGCAATTATCCCCGCGGGCGGTAGCGGGTATGACGATATATCATGTAATCGGTCCGCGCATATGCCATCGTTAATCATCGCCCAGCTCACTCGATATCAAACATATTCTATTGGGCTGGGCTGCCGCGGTAGATTTGTTTTTTTTGTCTAGCGGGTGTGTTAATATAGCAATGGTTCTCGAGCAAGTGCATTCAGCAGAGATGTACAAAGCGGGCAGCGGCCCCAAGCCACCCCCATTGAAGTCCGTTAAAACAGTACATATGGACTATAATCGACCCCCCGATATCACCCTGAAAGGCTGGGAGAGCGCGTTCTCACCGGGTGGTAACACGTGTGACAGCGGAGACACTTGGATCGGCACCACGGGGTGGGATATGGGCTACACATCTAAGTGTGTGGATCTGTCTAATCCGGCCAATGCCTGTTTCAAGTTGCCCTCTCACGTAGCGACAGCACTCCCGCGCCCCGTAGGCGCCACGGTGGAAAATTTACAGTGTACCTACCCAAGCGATTACGTGCAGACCCCAGAGGATATGGTGGTATTGGCTGACATGCACGCCGACGGGGATATCAACGACACCGCCTTCAATGCCCTGACTGTGCCTTACTGTATGCAGACTACAGAGGACGGTGGCCCCAGACTGGCCTCTGATCCCAGCTGCCAGCACTGGTGCACAGACAACCCCGATCAGTGTGACAAGATGAAGAAAGAATTCTGTAACGCCAATCCCGGGCACTCGTTGTGCCAGTGCATCAACCCCGACAAGGATCCCGGGTACAAGGACTTCATGGCACGACGTATAGCCAGTGGCCTGCCGGTTCCGAACGCACCGGTGCACTGCTGGTGGCCAGGCTGTAAGAAAACCACCGGTGCCAGCAGCTCGGGTGTGTTCAAGACAAACGAACTCTTTTTAGCGGAGCAGAAATGCACATCCGCCCCTCTGAACATCTGCAATCAGAACGTCACCACGGCAAAGGGATCCTCTGGTAATATTCTTGACCACCCTGCGTTCCGACAGGTGTGCCCGGGCTCCCATGCCACGTCTACAACAGGGGGAGCCGCATCTACGGGGGGGGGCACATCTGTGCAAGAACCCGAGCCATTGAGTGGCGGGAATAAGACTACAAAAGTTGTGGCAATCAGTTTAGGTATACTTGTTTTATTGTTAATTCTTCTATACATCGTGTATTGATCATACGCTAAGTCGTATTAGACATGCGCCAAACAGCCAGCATCATGTAACAGATCGTCTTAATGGATGACATGTTTTTCACGGGAGGCGCCAAACAGCGAGCATCATGTAACAGAACGTCCTAGATGGATGACAAGTTTTTCACGGGAGGCGCCAAACAGCGAGCATCATGTAACAGAACGTCCTAGATGGATGACAAGTTTTTCACGGGAGGCGCCAAACAGCCAGTATCATGTAACAGATCGTCTTAGATGGATGACAAGTTTTTCACGGGAGGCGCCAAACAGCGAGCATCATGTAACAAACATTGAGCATCATGTAACAGATCGTCTTAGATGGATGACAAGTTTTTCGCGAGAGACGCCATTCAATTTCCCAGCCACAGTTCCATCTGGTTACAGGTTGCTCATAAACCATTATTGTTATCATGAGCAAAGTCAAACGCCGCTTCACTTGCAGTCAGCCTGACTGCGATAAAGACTTTGCTAGCAAGCAAGCAATGAAGCGCCACGTCAACGTCGTGCACCTGAAACTCCAGCAATTCAAGTGCGGCGAATGCAACAAGAAATTTGGCGACCCGGGCAATTTGAAGAAGCACGTGGACGCGGTCCATGTCCAGCTGAAGTTCGACTGCCACGAATGTGGTGGACTGTTCTCGTCTTTGGGGTACCTCAGGAAACACGTCGCCAGGATCCACGAGGGCAAGAAGCCATTCGCCTGCGATCTGTGCCCCAGCACCTTTGCAGCCAACTCCGAGCTCACTTCGCACCGAGCTGCCATACACGAACGCGAGTTCGCCTGTTCCGAGTGCACGATGTCGTTCAAGACGGATACCAAGCTGCAGCAGCACATCGACAAGGAGCATCTCGGACTGCACCCCTTCAAATGCGACCGCTGTGAGTACAGGACCAAGGACTCCGGCGATCTGTTGAAACACGTGAGAGCCGTACATGAGCACCAGAAGCCGTTCAAGTGCCCTGACTGCGACCTGCACTTCAGCCTGGCTGGCAACCGAGCCAAGCACGTCCGGGCTGTCCATCTCAAAGAACGGCCCCATTCCTGTGGCCAATGTGAATCGAAATTTGCAACAGCTGTTGGATTAAAACACCACGTCCGTGCCGTGCATGACAAGATCCGAGACTTCGCCTGCGAGGATTGTGGCCATCGTTTCGAACAGAAAGGTCATCTGCGCACTCATATCAACGACGTACACTTGGGTTTGAAGCCGCATTCATGCGAACACTGTCCCTACACGTGCAGCCAAGCCGGCAATTTGCGCATCCATCTGAAATCACACGAGCGCCAGAACACGTACAAGCACGTCTGTACCATGATCGACGGTGGCACGGAAGTCTACGAGTCGGGGCAAGGCCATATCGCCTGCGACATCCGCTGCAAAACCGCGTACCACCTGCAGTACCATATTCAGCGTCACCACACGCAGACGGGCATTGCACAGAAACGACAGTCTGAGCGCAAATTAGCCGAGTTCCTTGACTCAAACGACTTCCCCTACTCGCAGGACTGGGCCAATCGCATCTCGTCTGATGCTGGGTGCTACAAGTTCACGAAGGGCACGTCCGCGCGTCCCGATTTTCACCTATTTACGATGTCTGCGGCCCTTAGGGCTTTCGTGTTGGTCGGGAATGATGAATACGCTCACCGGTACAAGGAATGCGACTTCGAGCGTCTGTTCAACATCGTCAACTCCCTGGCTGCGCGCAAAGGCTACGCACACGTGCCTGTGGTCTACATTCGATTCTCTCCTCACTGGTACCTCAAGGACGGCGTTAACCACGACCCGCCTCTAGAGGAAGGTCACAACCGCTTACTGGATGTGCTGCGGGCACTGGAAAAGGGAGAATTGCCCATCCAACCGGGCTGCAATCTGATTTACATCAACTATGACTGCTTTACCAATGAAGATGGTGGTCTGTCTGTTGACGTGCTGACGGGCGTGGACAAGGAGTCTTATGCTGCTCAGTACGTGAACTGTGTCACCCACATCGTGGGATGATTGGGCACGAGGCCTTCAATTCAATTTCAAAATAATAAATTACAAGTTCTTTATTTTCGACAAATTACACTTACAGTAAATCACAAGTGCTCTACTTGTACATCCAAATTTTAGAGTTAGGGCTCGAGAGTACCACCAAAATGACCGCAAAGCGATGGCGGTTCTCATGAGGTATGTTAAGACATCTAACTCGACCATTTGAGGCTACTTACCCCAGAGAACACCTTAACGACATTGACAGAGCGTACAAACACGAAGAAGTCAGTGGTATCGGGTAAGCCAGCACCAAAGTTGATCTCGAAGCGTGTATTCTCGATACGAGACAAGTTCAAGGAGCCAGAGGGAGAGCTGGACTCAGGAGCAATGGCGATGGAGTACACGTAGATGTGCTTGTCAGGGACACGGGTGTGGTGCTCAGCGTTCTGCAAGATACGGAAATACAAGGGATCACGCTCCTTGATACGATCGTTGTTGTTGAGCGTGAGCGCAAGGCCGTTGAAAGCCTCCTCGGCGTACTGGCCAGTCTCCTGCCCCGCGAAATTGAACCAATCCTTGTTGGCGGTGTTAGTAGCGGTGCGGTTCATGATCATGAACTCCTTGACGGGGTGATTGAAGTACAAGGGGAGAGTGGCGGAGCTGTTACCAGCCTGCACCGTCTGCACGTGACGCTGTACCTGGTTGATCAAGTACTGGTGGCGACTGCGGGCGAACACGGCGCGCTCGGCGTCGTCGAGGAAGACGAACTCGCCCACCAAGAACATGTCGAGGATTTTGGCGTCATCTGACTGCACTGCGTATTCGGGGTTGACGATGTCTTCCTTGTTCTTGAGCTTGACCTTGATCTTGAGGTCAGTCAAGTGGAGGCTGATGAGGGGAATGGCGGAAGCGTAGTCGCGCTGGAACCAGAACTCCAACGGCACGTACAAACGCTGGGTGTTGCGAGCCCAAGTCTCACGAGTGGCGTCAACGGGCGATTTGCCCGTCAAACGCTTCAAATGGCGCTCCTGAGGCACACTGATTTCCTCCCAGGCGTGCATGAACTCAGGGTACAACACGTCGTACTGGACAGAGCCAGCTTCGATGGTGATGGAGTCGATGATGGCACGGCCAACGTCGTCCACGAAGTTGACGCCAGCGCCGCCAGCGCCGCCGGCCAGGTTGCCCAAGTCAATCACTAAGTATAATTTCGCAAGCAAATCAGCGCTGCGAGGGATAGTTGCGGTGGCCGTGCGGCCATAGTCCGTCTGGTTCTGGAACTGGATCTCCTTGGGTTCCTGGGCAAAAGGCGTGTGACGCCTGTACTTGCTCTGGAAGAAGGTACGGGTGGGTCTGTCGGTCAAGTCCTTGTCTTGGCCGCCGATAGCATTCAGTTGTTGCATAGGTCCGCTCATGGTGTCTTAATTGCCACCAGTAAAGAAAAAAAAAGTGAGCTGCCAACAGCAGCTGGAAAGAATAAAATCAAAATTAGCGTAAGTTTTTTTTTATTGTATTCAAACTTGCCACGCGGACATGCGCGGCTGGTTGCGGGGCAGAGGGGGCAAGCCCATAATGCCCGTCGGCCGGGGCTTTTTCGGGTTGCGCCAGTGAGCGAGCACGCGCCGAGCCTGCACCAGCTTCATGGCCGGTCCATCAGGAGCAGCCGGGAAACCGCCAGTGCCCATAGACAGGTTGCAGCTGGCGTGGACAGCCCGCATGTTGCGCGGGGAAGTAGAGCCGCCCTTCGAATGAGCCACGTCGTGCCCCAGGTGGTACTCACCCAGCACGTGCAGAGGCTGGCCAGCATCCTGGCAGTAGGGGCAGAGGCCGGTATTGTTAAAACCGTTGTGCACCAGCCAGGACAGCATCTTATTGGTGGTCATTTGCTTGTGGCGGGCGTCGGACGGCTCCGTCACGCACTTCCGGCAGCAGATCACCACCTCGTCCACCGTGGCGTCGTGGTCGTAGACCCGACCGGGACGAAGGCTCACCCAGTGTGAGTCCAAGTTGATGGCACGGGTGTCGCAGTGCGGGCACATGCACTCCATGCGATCCCCAAACAGCTGCGTGACAGCGGCCAAGTACGTGGCGGAGCTGCAGTGCTCGTCGTAGTCGGTGTTCTTGCGAGCCCGCTTGCGCGGCCTCTTGGACAGCTCGGCGTCAGTTTGCTTCCTGACTCGCTCACACTCGACATCGGCTTGCTTGGTGCGAATATCGCGATCAGTGACCTTATCCAGCTCTTCTTGGTGCCGTTTGGATCCACTGTCTAGTCCTTCTTGCTGCCTTCTGAACTCACGGTCTTTGCGGTCTTCATCCCGGTCTTTGCGGTCTTCAATGGCCTTTCCTTCCGCTATCATGACCTCGCTGGCTTCTTTGCGCAATTGCATGAAGTCTTTCAGGGAGAGGCCGGTCGAGTCGATGACGACGGAGGGGGACATCATACCTTCAAAGGTCAGTCCGGCTGACTGTTTCCGCTTGCGTTCACCCGCGAGCCTCTGCACGTCCTCCGGTACAGGGCCGGTTTCCTGCCCAGACAACAAAGCCTTCTGCAGCCCGGGGTTGATGGTGCTGTTACGGTCGATCACAGCACCCGCAAACCCGAGATCGCCTGCAGCGGCGTAAGTCGAGATTTGGGCCTGCTCTCGGCGAATTTGATCAAAAGGTAGTCCAGGAAGCTGCGCGGCGACTTCTAAAAACTTTGCGAATGTCCCGACAGGGGTGTCGCGCTGCCTTGCCCCCGGAAACTTAAGTTTAATCCAGTGAAGTTGCCCAACTTCACTGGATTTTTGCTTTTTCTGAAGGTTATTCAATAGGGTTGTAGCTGTCTGGCGACTGCATTTTTCTCCCGCCATGGCGTGGAGTCCAACGACACCATCCACGAAGCTGATAACGGCCTCGTCCTCTTTGGTTTCGGGGTTGTAGTGGATCATCTTGCGCAGAGCCCCAAGCTGTTCGACGGTGATGTTCATCAGGCTCAGCTTGGCAACTGGGTGTTGAACCGGTTCATGGCTGCTGCTGCTGGAGGAGGACACAGCCACAGATCGTGGGTGGGTCATACTCATGGTTGGGAGAGTCTCCAGTTCGTTCTTGCCATCTATTAAGAGATTATAATTGCCCTTTCTGGCGCGGTTGCAGAACTGGGCCTGTTCGCGGCGGATTTGGGCGAATGGGGTGCCAGGCAATGTCTGTGCTATCATTAGGCTAATGGCGCGGGCAATAGACTGTCACGCAGCACACCAGACAGGTTTTTGCTCGCCATAATCAAATCGAAATCACCCAGTTTCATCTTATCATTTAATGCGGCCATGACATTACGTCTGGTCTCTTGATCAAATTCTCCCATAGCTGACTGTAGTCGTTGGACAACATCGACTGGGTTCGATGTCATTCCAACCACTTTTTCATGGTCCGTTGCTTTTGCAGCAACTCTCGTCAAAATCTCTTTCAGTTCATCGTATTCCGCTTGCGCCTGTCGCACCCACCTCATATTGGCGGTATTATCTTTAGCAACAGAAATCAACTCTTTCTGTATGGAGTCCTCGGTTAATGTCGCAATAGCCGCCATATCACTCGATTGTATTCTAGATAAATAGTCCATGACCTCAGCCTTGTTCTCAGCATTCATTCCACCCAAAGCACCAGTCAGTCTATCGAACGCCTGTGTGCGGTTCACCGGCTGGGCCGGGCTGCGTCCTATAGATGCAGCCACCAGAGCTGCAATTTCCGGATCACTCTGTTGTCGTTCTGCCCATTCTATTGCTTCTTCTTCGTCCTCATATTGAAAATCACCGCCTTCTTCTTCGTCCTCATCTGCTGTCGCCCATCCCTCCCCTTCTTCAAGACTGTACGCATCGTCATCAGTCGGCGATGGTGACATCGCGTGATCCAGTAACTGATTTAAGGTGTACGGGGAATCGGTAAAGGTGTACGGGGTATCGTTATCACCACCGCCTTCTTCTTCGTCATCATCTGTATGAAAAAGCATGTATGACACCGCATCGTCACCATAATCCGAGTACGATGTAACACCAGTCGGATTAAAGCCTGATACCGCATCTGACTCAACGTAATCCACTATCTCCTGTAAGGTGAAATCCGATCCCGATGCAACCGGCTCACTAAAATCCTCTACCGGTGCAGCCGGCCCACTAATAACTGTACGCACAGCAGTTAGGAGGGAATCTGCAACCATAGCAACGACTGCCCCCCCACTCGAAAAAGCACTTGCAGCCAGCTCACTAAAAGCCTCTACCGGTGCATCCGGCCCACTAAAAGCCTCTACCGGTGCAGCCGGCCCACTAAAAGCCGGTCTCACAGAGGAAGGGCCTCTGGAGCCACGACTGAACATCAGGGCATCATCATCATCATCAGAATCCGAGTACGCTTGATGCACACCTCCACCTCCGTAGTCATGCCAATAGGCTTGGGGGATATCCTCTTGCCTGATCACATTGTTTATCATCTTGTTTATTACAGCCATACAAAAAAAATAGTCAATACTTCGTCTCCTCGAGATGACGAGTGTCGCCCAGGTCCTCGTTCTTGAACACGTACGCAGCCGCGTAGACCAGCGAGTCCGCCAGGTCGTCTTTCTGGTGCGCTTTGGCCTGTGCCATTTGTTCCGCGAACGCCTGGTGGTCGGGCATGCTGGCCAGCAGACACGCGACCAGCCGGATGGCGTTGACCTTGCGGATCTTCTTCTGTGCATACGCGCTCGTGGTGCTCTTCTCACCCGTGGCGCCCTTCTCACTGAGCACCAGCTCGTCCACGCCCGGCATGCCCTGGAACACGCTGAACTTGTGGCAGGACGAGGCGAACACCACGCGCATGCCGGGGCGGTGGGTGAGCAGCGAGGCCTGGATGGAGTGCGACAACGCCACCATCTTGATGTTGACTCGGGCCTGCTGCTCGATCACACACACGTCCACGTCGTCCCACCGCCCGCTGTGCACCAGCTGGCAGAAGGCTCGCACGCTGTCCCTGACTGTGCCCCCTGAGCCTAGGTCGACCACTTCCCATTGCTCTAGCCTGAGCGGCGGGCGCAGGGCCTTGTCCACGACCACCACACAGACGCCCAGGTCCCGCTGTCCCACGTCAAAGGCCAGGATGCGGTCGCCGTGGTTGAGCACGTGGTCTCTTTTCTTCTTGCTGCGCACCCACTGGGTGGCGTCGGCTTGTGAGGATGCCATTAGTAAGTAAGAGAGTTTTTATTTCATGCCCAAAGAGAGTTTTTATTTCATGCCCAAAACGGGTGCATTGTCCATTTCGTCTGCACAATCGTCAGCGTTGACGTCGAAACCGCCAGCCTGTTGATGCCTTTCCCCTTGCTGCTGCCTTTCCCCTTGCTGCTGCCTTTCCCCTTGCTGCTGCCTTTCCCCTTGCTGCTGCCTTTGCGCTTGCGGCTGCTGCTGCTGCTGCTGTTCTTGCGGGGTGTAGCGGTCAGGGTCATACCGAGTAGACTGTTGCTGCTGCTGGCACCGGGGCGCGGAGTTCTCGCCGTACCGACCGGGATCCATCAGCTTACGAGTGGCTGCCATGTAGTCTTCCGCGTCCTCGCTGTCGTCCTGTGCAAAGCCGCTGTCGTCCCGCTGCGGTGGCTGGTTCTGGGGCGGGGCCGGAGGCGGAGTCGGTGACTGCTGCCCGCTGATGATATGCCGCTCGATATTGTCGAGGTCCGATCTCATCTGCGACTGTGCGCGACCGACCATGACCACGGCCACAATGACGACTACAGCCAGCAACACTCCAGTAGACGACATGGTATCGATACTATATATACATAATTAAACATCCCCACTACACGCACCTATTTGTTTTTCTTCATACATCTCACTTTCACTTTCCGTGGTCCGCATAGCTCAACCGTCCCGTGGACGAAATCTTCTTCAGTGGTACACCAACTCCCACACGCAGTGGTGCGTGTCAGGGGCTGATTTTCGTCTTTGTCCTCGTCTTTGTCCTCAACCTCGTCTTTGTCCTCAACCTCGTCTTTGTCTTTGTCTTTGCTTTTGGTTCGTAACTCTTCTGGGACAACGAGGAACGGCCACCACTTGGCGAAATACGCCAGAGCGAAGTACCCCGCAATGGCCGTCAGGCAGCCGATCCAGAACACCGGGCTGGTGGCCAGCGTGACGCCGCCAAAGTACAGGCCGCCGAGGATGCCCAAGACGATCACGACCAGGAATGCCAGCGACAGCCCCTTCTTCTCGGCACTGGCCACCTGTTTGATGGCAGCGTCGAGCTGCGCCCTGGCCTTGGTAATTGCGTCCGACGTCAAGCCACAACTCTTGATGATGGATGTCGCCGTTGTCATCGTGACTCCGTCGGTATAGTTGTCCTCACCCCCGGCCACCAAGGATTGGCGGCTGTGCAGCTTGCTGCCACACTTCTGGTTGAACGTGCTATGCACGGCCGTGCCTAAGTTCAGGCACAATTTGGTGATGTTCGAGGCCTCGGCTGTGCCCGGGTTCAAGCTGATGGCCCCCATGACCGACTTGGCCATCTGCTCCATTTTGGCCGACAGTTTCTGGTCGACGTCCGTCTGTGCCGACGCTGTCTGTGAACACGAGAAGTCTACGGCCACGTTGCTGGACATGTCGACGTTGCGTAGAGTGCTGTGTTTACCGCCAATCACTAACGACTGCTCCTGGTCGATGTCACCACCGCAATCCTGTATACTTTCATTCAGCACCTCGGCGGTTGCTGACATGTGATTGTCGATGATGTTCTTTGTTATAGCTCCACCCATTTTGGAAGTAGTAGACATTTTATTTCGGTATGATCTTGGGCGGGCACATCACCACTGCATCCTGCCCGTGGTTATTACACACCAGTCGCACGACGTACGAGTCGGCGTGGTACGGTTCCGGCACGTCATTTTCGAGCGTGTTCGCTGCGTCAGCGTAGCAGGTAAAGAGACCGTGTATCATGTCCCTGCCAGAGTCTCTCGTCGTCATCACGACGTACATACAATTCATTCTGATTTATAAATAAAAGAAGTTTTTATTGGCTAACAATTAGACACAGTAAACACGGCTGCCGCCTTATTACTCGGCTGCCGCTGGGGCCTCGACGGCCACCGGAACGGCCACCGGTGGCGCTGTGATGCTCCTGAGATGCTTGATCTCCTCTGTGAGCTGCGCCAGTTTCACGGCATGAACCAACTGAGTCTTGTCTAGCTCGTGCTCCAGCTGCTTCTGCAGCACCTCCGCCTTCTGCGCAACGCGCTTCTCGATGTCGGCATCGACTTGCTCCTTGCTCTTGGTGGCATTGGCCAGCAGTCGCTCGTGCTCCGCGTTACTGATACAGGTGTGATCGAGTTCGGTGCAGATATCCTTCAACACCTTGTACCGGTCATTGGTGACGTCCGTCGTGATCTGTTGCAGTTTCTGCTCGACGAAGTCGTTGCAGACTGCTTGCAGTTTCTTTTCGAGGCCACTTAATTTCATGTTTCTGGTCATCTTGTTAGTACCAGAAAAGAAAATGAACCGGCTCTATAGGACGCGGTTAATGTATAAACAGTGTTTTTATTGAAACTTGCCCATATTTGGAATTACATTATAAGTTTGTACATGTATACGCATAACTTATTCTTACATGTATAATATAAAGCACTTGCGAATATATCTGAAATGTATATAGCTTATGCTCGGATATTTAGATGATGTGGTACTTGCCAGCATCGGATGCCGTTTCACCAGAAAATGTGAAAGTCATGCATGCTCCGGCCCCAACCAAAGCCCTCCACCTCATAGTACCGGGAAGATTTTGCCATTGTACATAGTCACCATTCACAATTTCAGCACCCATGCTGGCATAGACCCACACATCAACGTCGGATGAAGAGTTGATAACCTTAAAATTGTCACCATTCTCAGGTGAATTCATCAGGAAGATAGCGTTAGCCATGATCTCTGAACTGGTGTCACCGGTGTATTCGTAGCCAATGGGGGCTGTAATAGGTAAATCAATATTGGTCACGTGAGCCCTGATGAAGGTGTGCTTGTTGGAGAGTTGAGCAGGGTTAGTGCCCTGACCTTCCACCAGAGTGGTGTAAGACTCATAGGAATGTTTGATATCTCCGGCCATCAAGTCCTTGTAGACCATGTTCTGGTTGTTACCGTGACCGTACTTGATAGTGCCATGATCGCCAGTAGAGGAGGACTCTTCGCCCTCGTAGAAATACAAGTGAGACACCTCGACTTGGTTGATCTTCACTGACTGTCCATCCAATTTGCTGTCACCCGAGAAGACAGTCTGGACGAAGCCAAGGGTATCCGCGGTCTTCAGAACAATTGCATTAGTTGCGAATGAAGCGATCTGGTACAGGCCGTTGATGGGGTCCTCGGTGTGATCATCACTGGTGACCTGGATGATGGCACCCCCAGTGTTGCCGGACATCCAGTTGGGCAAAGCACCGGTCACGGTGACGGTAGTTTCGCCCCCGACGACAGACACATTGGCCACTGTATCAGTTAGATACATCTTCTTACAGGCAGATACGATACCACTGTGCTCTTTGTCAGTACCAACTCCATGGGCATTAAGGTACACGTGGTTGTCGCCAATGTGCATCTGTTCTTGGTGCTTGGTGGTCATTGTACCGTCCACTACAATGTCCTGGCAGTGGATGCTTGCGCCGGACATGTTGAGGTCCTGTGTCAGGGTGATGCCGTCCTCTTTGATCGTCATGACACCTTCGAACATAGACACCTTCTCGATAGCATCAGTGGCGTCACCACGAGTCACAGTCAAAAGGTCACCCTTTACGCTACCCCCACGACGGACTCGGACACCCGTGTGATCTATCTGACTATACCAATTGTCGTTGTTGGAACCTGCACCGGCGCCATTATCGACGCGAATCTGCTCGGCCAATGCACCCTTACCGTCTCCAGTGCTCTGGAAGCGGGCAAAGTTCTCCGTACGGAGGTTGTGAGCCAACGCGCTGTGAGCAGCTAGGTAACCTTCCACGAGCACAGATGGCGTTGCAGGGGTGCCGGAACTGTGACAGAAGATGGTCTGACCTTTGATAAGCAGATCAGCGTCGCTGCGGATTGAAGGGTTGACATCAGTGAAAACGTTTTGGCTTGACGTGAAAGACACAAGTGCCTTGGCGCGGGGCATAACAATACCCTTTAGATGTTCAACTTTGAACACTTCCTCGGATGTGGTTGATCCTGCAACCGTCCCGCAACCGTTCCTGATTGTGGTCCTCCCGTCGGGGTTGGTGAAGAAGACATTGTCAATCAATTCATGGTCTGAACCTACTTTGAACGCCGAGGTAAAGAGAGACAATACGTTGGAGGTCAAAGCGCCCTGATCACCGTTGCCAGAAGCATCCAAATCGAACATGGCATCACTGCCATTTTTCAATTCGAACTTGCTGACCGCAGTCAAGGTACCGTCGACCTTGGCGGCTTTGTTAACTTGGAGTTTGAGTAGAGTCGTCATGTTTTATACTACGATGAGAAAAAAAAATCACCGATACAAATTGATAACCCCATACCACCGCACTAATTTTGTACACTGGCTACCATAACCCCTGATGGCATACGATATGAGTGTCATGCTGAGTACCCTCAACGCGGACGGAGTGTCGTACACCCTCACTGGTGCAGGAAGCGAATTAATCGTCATCGCCGACGACCTGGAGTGTGTGCTGGTCCACAATAACGCCAAAATCAACTGTGCCGTGTGCACTGATTGCATCGAACCGATGTCGACGGTCATACGACTCAAGTGTGGTCACATGTTCCACACGGCATGCATCAGACAAGCCGCGCGGTACTGTAATATATGTCCTTTGTGTCGCGCCCCGTTCAATGTATACTTGAAAGAATAATTTAGAGTTTTATTTAGAAACTTCGGACTGTTTAGTCCACATACCAGCAATCCCTTCGATTGCTCAGTAACGAAACGGACCAACTGGCCTCGGCATCCGACAGTCGATGCTGTAATTCGACGCGATCGTCTTCGTTGTTGGCCTTATCCCCACCGGTACAAAGTACACTGATGCCCTTCGGGCTCAGGCCGTACGATCTATTAACGACCTTGAGTGTCAGAGTGATCCGACTCTTGCTGCCCGGCAGCAAGAGCGGCAAGGGCCCACCCCCGTGGGCTGCCGACACCCCGTCGGTATCGCCGACCACCTCGGCTAGCCGCGTGTCCTCGTCAACCACCACCCCTCTGTACACGCAGCTGACTGTCTCCTGCACCAAGTCCTGCTGCAGCTGGCCGTGCAGCGCGATGCTGGTGGCCGTGAGCGGCGTAACTCTGTAATATGCCCCCAGCACACGGACCACGTCCCCGGGTGCCAGCTCGGCAGTGTCTGACACGATCAGCACAGTCTGATCGGTGGCAATGTCATAGTCCAGTGCATTGCCGCTGAGATGCACGCCCTGGACAGCCCGCACGGTGTTGGGGTCATGGAAATCTATAATTTGGATGTCCGGGCCCATGGCGAGAGTCGCCAGCTGTGCTTCTACCCGCGACACGAATGACTCCGGGTGCGGCGCGAACAACTCCTCTAGGGTGTCGAGTCGTGTCAGGAGGGAGTCATCTGGCACCAGGTGGCCCTCGTCGTCCAGCGTCAATACGAACCCAGCTTTGCCCTCGTAGAGATCGCCTGTCCACTGTATGGCCCCATCCTCGCCTTCGTGTACGATAATTCCCCGATCAGCGTCATTGACGACCTCGAGGGAGCTGCTGCTTTGAATGATTGACCCGGCATCGAGCGTCAAGTACCCAGCATGTATAGTGACGTGCCGAAATTGCTTCGATAGGCCAATGTAGCCGTACGTGTCCATAGTCACTTGATTCTTATTAACGGCCATATATAAAATCATCTCGGTTCTCGGCAGCTAGCGTGACCGGCCCTTGCGCGCACTAGACCTGCCCACACGCGGCGCTGCCAGGCGGGAGCGAGGGTACCCGAGACTCAAACAACCAACCTGGGGGTAGCTGATAGGCACGCCGCAGCGCGATGACGTCGTCGAGGCCAATGGCGATGTACTTGTCGCTCACAAACGAGCGCCCATCGAACCGGAGCGTGTACCCCATCGCAGTCGGGGCTGTGCGCTGCACCGGGTGGCCGAGGCCCAGGGCGTGGCCCAGCTCGTGCAGCAGCACGTTGTAGAACAGTGCTGCCGTGGGTAGTTGGTCAGTGTCAAGGAAAATGTCACGCACTACCCCTCGCGTAGAGGTGGTGGTGCGCGTGAACCCGGCGGTGCCATTGACGGGCCCCAGCTCGATGGTGTCTCGCACCCCCGGCTTGCATTGACCGGTGTCAAAGAACACCAGCCGCTGACAGAACGGTACGTACTGGTTCCACGTCGCAAATGCGGTGTCAAAGAGCTCCATCTCCGGCTCGCGGCCGTTAGCCACTAGGCAGAACGACTGGATCGAGGTCAAAGCGACCAGTGCTGCAGTCAATAGGCGCACTAGGTTCATAATAGGCTTTATTCAGAAGCAACATAAAAAATCAAATTTATTCCTCTGTTCTACTCCTCGTCGAAGCCCGCGACAGTACTAGGTTCATCGGGTGCAATCTGCACCCGGCGGCGCTGGCGTCGGAACTCATGGGCAGTGCGGCGCTTCATGTCCTCACACTCAGCCGTCAGGCGCAACACCAGTGACTGTGCCACCACCAGCTTGGACTCCAGAAGAGCATCCGCATCAGCTTGCTCGGCCTGCTGCCTGGCCTGCTCCTCGAGCGCTTCTGCCACTCTAAGCTTCTCCACGTGCACGTCGTACACGCCACGAAGGGACGAAGACGAGATCATCTGGGCAGTGCGGAGAGTGACGCTCATGTTCATGTTCAATACATATAAGAGAAAGAAAATCATGGCTTTGCAACACACTGAGCACAGTCGGGTCCAGTGCATTCACGCGTGGCCGTGATGGAGAGAGATTGTAGATGGTACACATCGTGGCAATCCACCGGCACCAGGATCGAGGCTTTGGTGGCCAGCGTCGCCGGGTCCAGCCAGAGGCTCCAGCCACCAGTGCGCAGGTCCGACAGGAAGCACTGATCGTCTTCGTTGGCGATCTTGCGGACCGTGCAGCGCACGTACTTGCCATCGGGACGCGTCACAGAGTGTGTGCGGCTCACCCAGTTGCGCAAGAGGCCAATCATCAACAAACGGTACACCCCCGTCAGCTGTTCAGCTGTCTCCTCTACAGTCTGCATGGCTGTGTGGTTCACACACAACAATTGAATTAATCAAAACCGGGCGCAGTTCACTTTATTTTGCTGCACACGCAGTGTGAACCATGTCGCTATCCGCCGCGCAAGCGTACGAGGTGGCGCAAATGAGGTCTAGGAATGGCGACGAAGAGCGGGCCAGGGTAATGGCCTACGTGCAGCGTAAAATTGCTACGGCCGCCAGCTTGGGGCATCGGGACGCCATGTGCACCATACCGAGCTACATACCGGACACATTACAGTACGATATGCCCGAAATGGTGGAAGCAGTCATCCTCGCCTTGAACGCACTGGGCTACTACGTACGACTGCTACACTTTCCGTCCCTCTACATCTCCTGGCGCTACGTGGGCGCTACCACCCGCGAACAACCAAATACGTTATAAGAATTGATAACAGCACGCTGACGCCGAGCACGCCTGCGAGTGCGTACCGAAGGTGGAGGAGGGCGGCTAATAGCTCCTCGGTGGTGGGCTTACCATTGGCGCTACAACTGCACGGTGTTGCCTTTGTCTGTGAAGGGCGTGGCTGGGCACGAGCCGCCAAGCGCGGCTGAGGCTGCTCATCCACAAGGTCGAAGAGAGCGAGTATGTGCGGTGAGAGTGGGCTTGACATTTTGTCTGTTGATACCAACGAGGAAAAAAAAACTGATATGAATCTTCTTCTTATCGCCAAAACACGTGGAACGGCACATCTGCCGTCGGTTGTGGCTGGCCAGCAGTGGCAAGGCCGAGGGCCTGGCTATCACACCCGTAAGACGCTGGTCGAGATTGTCACTGTGCTGTATCCGGGGTCTACGCTGCCGAAGTCTATGGTCAAGCGCCAGCTGGTGGCGCTCATCGACTCACATCAGCATCTAGTGGCTCCACCGGCACAGGTACCGGTACCGGCTAACGAGGATTGCCCATTTACTCAAGAGACGCTGGTGGCGCCTGTGTTCGTGCGCACCTCCAGCACGGGCTACCATCGCGGCTTCTCATTGGAAGCGTTAGCTGACTATCTACTGTCCACTGGCAAGGCCGTTGACCCCATTGACCGAGAGCCCATCCACCAAGCGGACCTGATGCGCATCGATCAACAGCTGCGGGAGAATGGTATCCATAAAGGCAGCGTTTCCGCCATCACATCAGAGCAGGCGCTGTTGAAGTATAGAGAAGCAAGGGAACAAGAAGAGACGATCGAGATCCTAAGGGACTGCATGGATGACGTAGTGGATGTGATCATTGCAGACCTGAGAATCTTCACACAGCCACCTGTGGCCATTGTGCAGAGCGATTTCCGCTCATTATATGAGTACCGGCGCAACGCCCGGCTACTGGCACGGAGAAGTGTGGGCGAGATGTTCAAATTTACAACCGAGGCAATCGCTAAATGTAACGATGCCACGCTGACCGACTGGGCAAGGGGGTACGCTACTAGCTTCCTGCAGCAAGTGGCGGGGGAGGTGATGGAGCACACGGAGACACTGCCAACAATGCCATTGGGTTCATTTATAGATGATTCACAGTACGTCGATGATCACGACGATGACTGGGATCACGGTAGCAGTACAGAGCTGCAGGCAAACCTCGTTCCGCTAATCGAACGGATCAACGGGGGTGAACATCGTAATGATGACACTGCGAGCATACTGATGGCCCTAAATAACGCATTGGTCATCATGAACAACGCAAACGCCAATAGCAGCCAGTAGTGCGGTGTGGGATGGATCGATAATTTCTTGTGTTAGATTAATAAGCAATGGTCGCTACCAGTACGAGACGAAGTAAGCGCAGGGGTACGACCAAACTGGTTGAGGATCTGTCACCGATATCACCGGTAATCGACCGTGCGGCCGATGACCGGTGTGATGACGACATTGGATACTTGACCCCCGAGGGGAAGACACTGAAAGCACAAGAGCTCGCTGCTGAGCCCATTGCTGAGCCCATTGCCGAGCCGGTTGCCGAGCCTGTTGCCGAGCCTGTTGCCGAGCCGGTTGCCGAGCCGGTTGCCGAGCCTGTTGCCGAGCCTGTTGCCGAGCCGGTTGCTGAGCCGGTTGCCGAGCCTGTTGCTGAGCCGGTTGCCGAGCCTGTTGCTGAGCCGGTTGCCGAGCCTGTTGCCGAGCCGGTTGCCGAGCCTGTTGCCGAGCCGGTTGCCGTTGATGAGCCAGAGCATGCGGAGGAGAGTAGTGAGGCGCCTGTGCCAGAGCCCGAGCATGCGGATGAAAGCAGCGAGGCGCCTGAACCCATCGAGACGCCTAAGCAGCAGAAGGAGGTTGTACTTCAATTGAACATGCTGCTGGCACGCAGACTGCAGAAGTACCTGGCGCTGACGGCCCGTATCAGCACGGTGCCTCAGGCCGAGAAGACGTTTGCAATTGATCTCGTGGCTGCTATCGATTCATATTTCGACCGTATTGTCGAGCTCGAGTCAAATTAGATGCGTCATGCACCCGAATAAAAATCTCTTTCATTACAACATGCACCAACAACATGCCCAAACGCACGTACTGCCAGTACGTGGCGGCAGGTCAACAGCAGGCCATCATGAGCCTCCAGCTTCAGTTCCCTACGATGGCCACGGCCATCGTAGCCCGAGCTGAAGCACACCTGGGGGTGGATGGCAGAAAGGGGCGGAAAATACGTAAAGCCAGAGCGGATGGAGGGTGCGTTGACTGCGGCCGTACCGACCAGCCGGAGTTCAGCGGCATAACCTGCAAGGAGTGTGCGTCGGAAGCGGATGTGCACAGGAGAAATACCACAGTGCGTGGCATTGTCGGCGTGTTGCGCAGGGACGCGAGAACGAGGCACATGCAGAAAAACAACGGTAGCGCTGACGGGTTTGACGTGACGGTTGATAAGATCATACAGAAGATTATCGACCTGGGTGGGTACTGCGGGATTTCCCGGGTCGTACCGCTATCATTCAACAAACAGAGTCCATTTCTCATGAGTATTGAGGACCTGCCCGGCACGACCCCTGGCTACCACGAGGGTGGATGGACCGTCTGCACCGACCTCTTCAATGTAGGGAGCCAGCCTATCACCGCTGATTTCGAAATGTTGGGCATAGGAGAAATCGAGTACAGCGTGACTGACGTCGCTCGTCCCGTTAAGACCGATGTGCGACCCATAAAGCCCGACAGAGAGTGTGTCATCTGCAGTATGTGCTGGGGAGAGAGTACGAGCGGGGGCACCCGTTGCAAAGACTGTAAGTCCTGGTACAATCAAACCATGAACGGCAAGCTGTCTCAGATGGCGGTTAATGGCAAGGAGGCGGACAAACAGCGTAAACGCCCTAAACCGGTGGATTTGTCGAAAGCGACGCTGCGGGCCATGCTGGAGGCGCAAGACTACAAATGTGCTGTGTCTGGGCTGCCTTTTGCGCGTGGCGTCAAACTAGGCGAGCGGTATGCGCCGTTCGCCATCTCCTGTGACCGACTGGATAATGACAGACCGCACGATCTGGATAATGTCCGGCTCGTCTGTGCGCTGTTCAACCCATCAGACGGTAACCGGAAGAGAGCGAGTTATGGTGTGCATTGTCCGCCGGAAGGGCAAGTGGAGCCGTACTCGTATAGTTGGACTAAGGATGACTACGAGATACTAGCGCGGCTGTGCCGAGAGCGCTGCAGCTAACTGCGTTGAATTATCAATAAAAATTGTCTTTTCTATTATCACAACAAGAACTCTGACAACCATGAACTCTTCGACTTTCCCCAAATGCTTGGTCTACCGCAACACTCGCTTCGAGTTCAATCCGCAGCTTATTCAGTACAGTGCACCCAAAAAGACGGCCCATGGCGGTTACTGCATCCAAGCCACGTACCCCATCAATGGTACATTGTCTGATGGCACATCCGTTCAAGCCAATGCACCGATCGTATTGCAGACTCCCGTTATGCAGACATCATTCGGGTTCTCGATCAATGATAGGGATGGAAGCACCAAGGGCGGTGTAGATCTCACGTTCAACGACGATGCACCCGCAGATGTGATGGCATTCAAGGACGTTATGGATTTATGGGATCGTCTTCTCGTGACGAAGGCCAAATCGTCCAAAGTGGAGTGGTTCAAAAGTTCGAAAGTGAGCGATGACATCATCGATTATTTATACTGCAAAATCGTTCGCGAGAACGTACGTAAATCCGATGGCCAGAAGTTCGCTGATACACTGAGACCCAAAATCCGCAGGCGTAGCGACCAGTTCGTAGTGGATGTTTTCGATATAGACGGGAAGCCCATCAGCATTGAAGAGATCACACCCCGTTCACAAATCCGAGCGCTGCTGAGCAACAGCGGCATTTGGCTGTCGGATACGCTCCTTGTCGCCTCATTTGAATGCGCACAGATCCAGCAAATGGCGAGTCCCGAGCTGTCTGGCTTCGCATTCGTTGATGACAACGCTGTCAAGCCTGGCTTCACTGTGAATATGAGCAAAGAGGCCAATAATCTAATGGATTCGGAATAAATAGACTTCAAATAAAACTGAACTTATCCTAACTGCGTCCAGTCCATTGACTTTATTGTCTCTATCTATAGTATAACCACGAACAGTCATGGCAATGAATCAACAAACAGTTGCACACAAAGTTCACCGAATTACGCCCATTGACGCTGCTCACGTCCTGGGCCGCTCCAATGACGCGTGCGTGTACTTCATCCGACAGCAAGGCACGCATAATGTGGCCATCGGTAGTACCACTGATATTGATGATCGATTCGATGAGCTACAAATTGGATCACCAGTCGTCTTACAGATCGATCAGCAGTTCATTGGTGATCCCTGCATGGTCACTCGAATGGTTAACGCGTTCCAGGACGTACTGGACGACAAACACGTCTTCGGGGATTGGTTCCGATTGCCACCGGATTTCAAATACCTGTCGCTGTTGATCAGGAAGTACGAACACCAGTGCTGTGTTGATGGTTGCAACAACATCATAGAGGACTAATAGCGGACTAGCTTGATATTTTATATTTAATAAATCAAAAGTTATACAGATTTTTCGTCTAAGACGTTCGTTACATGATGCTCATGACAAATTAGAATTGCAGCATAAATCAAGTGGGCAATGAAATACCACACCATAACACCGAATGAGGTACAGCGTATGCTGGGAAGTGATGTCAATGGCGATATGCTGACGGATGCATTCGTTTACTTCATTCGTCGAAGCGGATCAAATGAAGTTAAGGTTGGCTTCACTTGTGCCGTGGAACATCGACTGGCATCGATACAAACGGGAAATGCAGTCAAGCTACAACTTGAGTTCTACATGCGCATCAACCAGCAACTAGCTACGAAGTTCGAGACCGCCTTTCACTACCTCATGCACGAACAGAGGCTCGTAGGCGAATGGTTCAACATCCCCGATGGATTCGACTACATGGGATTGCTGTCAGAGGATTCGGCTGAGCGGTACAGAGATAGTCAGAAAGAGACCAAAGACGGGATCAGTAGGACACTCTGTCAGTTCCAAGGGCCGCCTGCGTGCACCAGGCAGGCCCGAAAGGATCACAGGTGCCACGCACATCGCCTGGGTCGTAAACAGCCTAGAGTCAACATCAGCGATGATGGCGCAATACGCACGTGTGCAAAGAAACGGCGCCGCGCAACGTGTGTGTACGTACACAGTGATGGCACACAATGTAATAAGTACCGGCAAAACGGAATGACCACATGTATCGG
>Ga0308010_1000313_pt1 | contig 35742 bp, 35 predicted proteins | sample Neamet129_FD_202368 | JGI IMG/M metagenome (GOLD analysis project Ga0308010, IMG submission 202368) | Marine microbial communities from water near the shore, Antarctic Ocean - #129 | ecosystem: Environmental > Aquatic > Marine > Unclassified | place: Southern Ocean | collected 2014-07-24 | reverse complement strand
TTGGAATGGGTTCATCTTTAAGATTCAGTGTTACATCAAAATCTTGTTTTAATTTTGCTTCTGCACCATCTGATAATTTTCTTGTTACTAAAATTCTTGGTTTCATATTAATGTGAGTTTCTTGGTAGCCCTTTTTTGTTGGTAATATCTAAATACACACCTTTAGATTTAATACAAGCTCCATCATCTAATTGTCCAACTGTATCTCTAAATATTTCTTGCCATGGCGTTTGATTTTCAAACTTAGGTATTTTCTTTTTCTTTCTACGTTTCTTAAATTCTGATTGTGAAATCAGCAGATCTACTCTTCTTTTGTTCAAATCTATCTTCATCTCATCACCTGTTTTAACAATTAATAAATCACCACCAACTGCTGACTCAGGAGAGACATGAAGTATTGAAGGACTTTCAGAGGTTCCACTTTGTCTTCCATCACCTAATGTTGGAAGAGCATTTATTCCTTTTTTTAATAAATGCGCTGGAGGTTGCATATTAACCACTTCTGCTGCACCAGGGTAACCAACTGGTCCACACCCCCTTATTATCAAAATAGAATTTTCATTTATATCTAACTTTTTATTATTAATATTTTTATGATAATCTTCGGGACCTTCAAAAACTACTGCTTTACCAACAAAAGCATTCAGTTGTTTGGGATTTGAAAGATATCTTTCTCTAAAGTCCTTACTGATTACTGAAGTTTTCATTATTGCGCTATCAAAAAAATTACTTTTCATTACTAAAAATCCAGCTTTTTCAGTTAAACAATCTTTAAAAGTTTTTATAACCTTATTATCAGTTTCGATTTTTCTTTTTAAATTAATACCAACAGTCTTACCTGAGACAGTCATTATATTAGTGTGGATCTTTTTATGCTTTATTAACTCTTGCATAACAGCAGGAACTCCCCCTGCTCTATAAAAACTTTCCATTAAATATTCACCAGCTGGTTGGCAATTTACTAATAACGGAATTTCATGTCCTAATTTTTGCCAATTAGATAAGTCAAATTTAATTCCCATGTGTTTTGCAATTGCACTTAAGTGAGTTGTACAGTTACTAGAGCCACCAATAGCACTTGCAACAATGACTGCATTTTCAAATGCTTTACGTGTCATAATCTTAGATGGTGTAAGATCCTCATGGACCATAGATACTATTCTTTTTCCCGTTTCATAAGAAATTTGTTCTCTTTCCTTATATGGTGCTGGGATTACAGCGCATCCTGTTAAAGACATTCCTAAAGCTTCAGCAACTGAATTCATTGATGATGCTGTTCCCATAGTATTACAATGACCTATACTTGGTGCAGATGATGCAACCATGTCCATAAATTCATCATAATTAATTTCACCTTTAGCTAATAGTTTTCTTGCTTCCCAAACAACCATTCCTGATCCAGCTAACTTACCTTTGTAAACTCCATCCAACATTGGACCTCCAGATAAAACAATTGCCGGAATATTTACAGTAGCAGCTGCCATTAATGCAGCAGGAGTTGTTTTATCACAACCAGTTGTTAAAATTACTCCATCAATTGGATAGCCATAAAGAACCTCAACTAAAGATAAGTAAGATAAATTTCTATCAAGCATTGCTGTTGGTCTTTTTCCAGTTTCTTGAATTGGGTGAGTTGGAAATTCCATTGGAATACCTCCTGCTCTTCTAATTCCATCTTTAATTCTATTACTCAAAGATAGAAAATGTCTGTTGCATGGTGATAAATCACTACCAGATTGCGCTATACCAATAATTGGGTTACCAGACTGTAATTCTTTTCTTGTTAAACCATAATTTAGATATCTCTCAAGATATAGAGCTGTCATCTCAGGGTCTTTAGGATTATCAAACCATTGTCGGCTTCTTAAATTTTTTTTTCGCATAATTAAAATATTTTATTGGAAATACCCTTTGTTATATTACGTATAATTTACTAAACTATATTATAAAATGCAAAATAATCTAATAGTTTTAAACAAAAATGATAACGTTGCTGTCACACCATTTATAATTCCAGCTAAAACAAAAATTGAAGGCCAAAATATTTCAAGTATTGATGACATACCTTTTGGTCATAAGATTTGTTTAAAGTCTGTAAATAAAGGTGATCCAGTTATCAAATATGACCAGATTATAGGATTTGCCTCTAAAAATATTAATCCTGGCGAACATGTTCACTCACATAATTTAGAGTTTAAAGATTTTGATAGAAAATTTAAAGTTATAGAAAAGAAATCAATTATAAATGAAAAAAGTGAATTATTTTTCAACGGTATAATGAGAGACAATGGTCAGGTAGCTACAAGGAACTATATAGGAATTATAAGTACAGTAAATTGTTCCGCAACTGTTACTAAGATGATTTCTGAAAAAATTAAACAAAGTAATATTTTAAAGGATTTTCCAAATATAGATGGAATAGTGCCAATAACTCACTCAACTGGATGTGGAATGAATACAGAAAGTGAAGGAATGCAAATATTTCAAAGAACAATTGATGGTTTTAAAAATCACCCAAATTTTTCACATGTATTTGTATTAGGATTAGGCTGTGAATGTGCTCAAGTTGATATATTCAAAGATAACGTAAAACAGCATGATCGTATTCATTTTTTAACAATACAGGATGAAGGTGGAACAAAAAAAATTGTTGATAAAGTTTTAAATGAAATCAAAAATCTATTAGTTGTTTCAAATAATATAAAAAGAGAACCTTTATCAGTTAATAATATAACTTTAGCACTACAATGTGGAGGGTCTGATGGTTATTCTGGAATTTCGGCAAATCCTGCTTTGGGAGTTGCGGCTGATATGCTGGTTAAGCAAGGGGGTAGTTCTATTTTATCAGAAACACCAGAAATTTATGGTGCAGAACATTTATTGATTAATAGAGCAAATAAACAAGAAACGGCAGATAAACTAATAGCTAAAATTAAATGGTGGCAGCACTACACATCTATAAATAATAGCTCTATGGATAATAATCCAGCACCAGGAAATAAAAAAGGTGGACTAACTACAATTCTTGAAAAATCATTAGGTGCTGTTGCTAAAGGTGGAAATTCTATTTTAGAAGATGTTTTAAGTTACGCTGAACCCTTAAAAAACAAAGGATTTAATTTTATGGATTCGCCAGGTTACGATCCTGTTTCTGTAACAGGTCAAGTGGCATCTGGTGCAAATGTAATATGTTTCACAACTGGACGAGGTTCTTGTTTTGGATGTAAGCCTGCGCCTAGTTTAAAGCTATCAACTAACACCACTATGTATGAGAAGATGATTGAGGACATGGATATTAATTGTGGGACAATTATAGAAGGTAAAGAAGAAATAGAAGAAGTTGGAAAAAAAATTTTTGAACTAGTGATTACTACTGCCTCTGGTAGTCCTACCAAAAGTGAGCTTAATGGCTATGGTGATGAAGAATTTAACCCTTGGCAAGTTGGCGTGGTAATGTAAATATTTTTTATAGAAATATTTACTCTTTACTCAACTAATGACACAAAATAAAAAAGCCCCTCTATTAAAGATAGTTTTATTAGCCTCAACAGGATTTTTTATGTTTGTGTGTATGGATTCACTAGCAAAATTTTTAGGTAGTGTTATGCCGGTTACACAGGCTGTGTGGGGGAGGTTTTTCTTTCATTTTATAGCTATGGGAGTTTATTTTTTAATCTTTAGACCAAAGATAAACTTAACAAAAAATTTTAAAATTCAAATATTAAGATCAATATTGATGGTTACTGCTACTTTTTTTATGTTCAATTCACTTCAAAGATTTGACTTAGTGGATATTTATGTAGTCTTTTTTTCAGCTCCACTAATAGTAGCCATTTTATCAGCATACTTTTTAAAAGATGTGCTCAGTTATAAGGGATTTTTTTTAATGATTTTAAGTTTTGGGTCAATAATTTATTCTCTTGGACCAAGTATGAAAGTGCTTTCTCCAGAATTAATTTTTCCTTTAGTACCTCCAATATGTTGGGCTCTATACCAATTTTTTACTAAAGTTATCTCAAAAAACAACGATCCATTTGCTTCAGTATTTTATACGGCAATTACTGGAACTATTATTTTTTCAATTTATATTTTTTTTAATTGGGTTCCTTTAGAAAAAAATATTTATTGGATACCTTTAATGGTGATGGGTCTATCTGGATTTGTAAGTCATTTTATATTGATCCAAGCAATCCAGCTGTCTAATTTATCTTTTGTAACAAACTTTCAATATTCTCAATTACTTTGGTCCACAATAATTAATTTTTTAATTTTTGGTGTTCCATTCGATGTGAATAAAATTTTCGGTGTAATTGGAATTATAGTATTTGGTATATTGTTTATTAAAACTGAAGGTAAAAAAAATAATTAAATATTATTGTACTTTAAATCTTAATTTTTTTACCTGTCTTAACACTCTTTAATATTGCATCAAAAATTTTTAAAGAGTTTAGACCATCATTGCCATTAACTTTTGGTTTGGTTTTTTTAGATACTACATCGCAAAAATGATCAATTTGATTTATTAAAGTATTACTGTCAGATTTGATATTATATTTTTTATCAAAAATATTTTTCCACCAACTTCTTTCAGATTTATAATGCCATGAATTTAAATTTGGAAATTGAAGAGAACCCTTGGTTCCACCTATAAAATAAGCTGATTGGTTAGTTTTAGGATATGCTGGATTTTCTCCTGCTGTTAACTCGTAGCTCCATGGTGCTACAATAGTATCTGAGATATTTAGTGTGCATAGTGCTCCAGATTTTAAAACTAAGTTAATAGTTGCTGTATCTTCCACCTTAAATTTACGAACAGAATTAGACGTAAAGGCTTGAACATATTTAATTGAACCAAGTAAATAACAAATCATATCAATGTCATGGACAAGATTTATTCCTAAAGGACCTCCTCCTTTACTTATCCTCCATTTTTCATTGTAGTATGCTTTATGCTTATAAAGCCAACACAACACATTTGCTGAAACTATGTTTCCTAATTTACCTGATGAAATGATACTTTTAACCTTTGAGACAATTGAATTATGTCTTCTGTGATAACCTATCAATAACGGTGTCTTATTTTTATTGGCACTACTAATAATTTTTTTAGCTGAATTAATATTATCAGAAATAGGTTTTTCCAATAAAACTGGAATTTTATTTTTAAGAAAACTAACTGTATGCTTTTCATGCAATTGATTTGGTGTAGCCACAATCACTGCATCTAAGTTTTTTGAGTTTAAAAGTTCATTTACATTTGAGTACAATGGAATTTTATATTTTTTTGATAAACTTTTAGAGTTGTTGCTAATATCTACTATTGAATGAAGATTAGCTTTTTTTGATTTTGAAATTGCCTTTATATGCTGTAATCCCATTAGTCCAGTTCCTACAATAGAGATATTGATTTTTTTATTCATAGTTAATTAATCATAATTTTTGTTAAGCATGTATATCTTTTATTTGCTTTAATTAAAGTGCTTGGAAAATTTTTTTTATTAGGTGCATCAGGAAAATATTGCGTTTCTAAACAAATCCCCTGATAAGGAAATAGTTTTTTTTTATAATTTAAATTTTGAGCTGAATAAAGTTGAACTGCTGGTAAATTTGAAAAAAAATCAACTTGGATTTGACTTTTATTATTTTTTAAAGATCCAATAAAATTTCTAGAATTTTTTTTTACGATATATGTAGTGTCAAAACCTTTATGTTTTGTTTCTATTTTTTTATTTTTAAAAAAACTTAATTTTTTTCCAATATTTTGAAATTTTAAAAAATCAAATATAGATTTTTTTACACTCTTAAAGTTACCTGTTGGTATTAAATTTTTATTTACTTGAAGATACTTATTTGAATTTAATTTTAAGTCATGATTATAAATCATATTCTTTTTGTTTTTCTCTAAGTTCCAATAGCTATGATTAGTTAAATTTACATGAGTTTTTTTGTCAGATCTATATTCATACTTAATATGCAAAAATTTATTTTTTACTTGATAAGTACAATTAACAATTAAATTTCCTGGAAAACCTTGATCATTATCAGGTGAATAAAGCTGATAAACAATTTTATCTTTCGTTTGTTTTATTTTTTTCCATGGGAGTTTTGAAAAACCAGTTTTTCCTCCATGAAGAGTGTTTTTTCCTTCGTTTGAGCTTAAAATATATTGCTCTTTTGAAATTTGAAATTTTGAATTAGAAATTCTACCGGCATATCTTCCACAAGTTGACCCAACACTTGGATGCTTAAAACGATAATTTTTTTTAGAACCTAAATCTAAAATTAAATTTATTTTCTTGTTCTTATGAAAAACTTCGTAGAGACTAGCTCCATAGTTAAGAGTTTGAACTCTAAGATATTTATTTTGGATTATTGAACTTTCAACTTTCACCTAGATCAAGTTAATCCACCATCAACTGTAAAGATTTGTTTTGTGCACCCCGTAGATTGATCGGAGGCTAAAAACATGACCATTTGAGCAACATCATTTGGAAATATCGTTCTTTTTAAAGCTTGTTTATCCCAAATAAACTTCTTATATTTAGGGGTATACCAAAGTTTAATTTGTCTTTCAGTCGCAATACATCCCGGTATGACAGTATTTGTTCTAATGTTATATTTTCCATATTCTTGTGCAAAAGATCGTGTTAAACCAACAGCGGCTGATTTTGCTGTTTCATAAACAACTTTATCACCTTCACCCATAACCCACGAAACTGAACTTAAATTAATAATAGAACCTGACTTTATTTTTTTCATAGAATGAATTACTGCTTTTGCAGCAAAAAAGTAATGTTTTAAATTAATTGCCATTCTATTATCCCAATATTTTTCATCCACTTGTTCTGTAGTATGTCTGTCATCATTAGCAGCATTGTTAACTAAAGCATGAATAGGACCTTTTTTAACAATTACGTCTTTAATTATTTTCTCTAATTTATTAATATCCAACAAATTACATTCAATGAAAGTTGGTGTTCTAAATTTTTTTCTCTTAATTTTGTTTAAAAGTTTTTTTGTCTCTTTTAAATCGATATCTACGAAATAAACTTCACTTCCCTGTTCACAAAAATGTTCAACAATTGAAGCTCCAATTCCCGATCCTCCGCCTGTTACAAATACTCTTTTATTTTTTAAATCATAATATTTTACTTTCATTTTCCTAAGCCTCCACTAGTTATAAATTCTTCTCAGCATTATTTGCATTTAATATTGGACTAATTTTTTTCATACTGTTTTTATTATATTTAATATTTATAGAGCATATAACTTAATAATATAGATTTTATTTAGCTTTGTAACCTAAACCAATATTATTTGTTTTTTTGCTCGTATCCATAATCTTTGGATATTCATAATTTAATCCTAAAAGTTGTCGAACTTTTGGATTTGAATTATTTTTAAAATCTTTGGATAGATAAGTCACTAAATCTTCAACTGGTTTTATATATTTAGGGAGAAACTCTATCAGTAATGCTGCTCTTTGGTGATTTGATTTATTAGGCGAAGCTCCATGCCAGCAATTACCATTAAAAAAAACTAAATCTCCAGGATTAGCAATCATTTGTTGTTTATTTGAAAAGTCATCATTTTCATTTGGATAGTGTAATTTTTTTTGTGATCTTGGTATGTAGGTTGTTGCCCCTGATACTTCTGAACAAATATCCAGGGGTATAGTGGCCTGACAGTTTTGTGCAAATGAACTATTAAGACCCATAGGAAAAGTCTCACTATTATAAAAATCCCAATATGGATAATCTATATGCAGTTCCTGCCCTAGGGACCCTGGGAGCAATCTACTTCCACAGTAAGAACCACAAAAAAATTCTGAGCCTAAAAGTTTAGATATTAAGCTAAAAATAATGTCATCTGAAATTAATTTACTGAAAATATCTCCCTTGCCAAATAAATTCCATATCCTTTGTTGAAGCTTAATTTGCTTAGATGCTTCAGCCTCGGCATTAAAGTGGGTTTCTTTTTGCTCTTCTGTATCTGCAAAATGATTAACAATTTCTCTTGCTTCTTTGATATCATTTAAATTATAGGCATTTTCAATAACTATAACTCCAGATTCATGCATTAATTCGTTTATTGCTTCATTAACATTAAAACTATCTCTCGAGAATTTCTGCATAGATAAATCTTAAATGAAAAAAATAAAAAAAAAATAAAAAAAAATTATAATTCTAATTCTTTAGCAAGATCACCAATTTTTGCACCACCTGCCATCAATCTTTTTACTTCCTCACTGCCAAGCTCTGAAGACAATCCTGAGCCAATTACTTCTCCCAAGCTTAAAAAAGTAAAGCGATCAGCTATAAGGCGTGCATGAATTTCGTTGTGAGTAATAAGTATAATTGCAATATTTCCATAATTTTGAACTTTTTTTATTGTTTTTAAAACTTCCATTTGCTGCTTTTGACCTAATGCTGATGTAGGTTCATCTAATATTAATATCTTTGCACCAAAGTAAATTGCTCTTGCAATAGCCAAAGTTTGTCTTTGTCCACCTGACATTGTTCCAACTGGTTGATTGAGGTTTGAAATGTTAATTCCAATTTTAGACATTTCTTCTGTTGTTATTTTATCCATCTCATCCATTTGCAATAAACCAAATGGGCCAGGTCCTTTTTTTATTTCACGTCCTAGAAAAAAATTTCTTGTAACTGAAGTTAAGGCATTGAGTGCTAAATCTTGATAAACTGTACCAATACCCTCATCAGATGCTTGACGTGGTGAAGTAAAATTAACAATTTTTCCATCAACTTTTATTTCTCCACTTGTCATAGAATGAACCCCAGATAACACCTTGATCAAAGTTGACTTTCCAGCTCCATTGTCACCTAAAAGAGCATGAACTTCACCTGGATAAACATCCAATGAAACGCCATTTAAAGCAGTAAATGATCCAAATTTTTTTACTAAATTCTTTATTTCAATTAATGGTTTTTTATCCATTAGATATTTCCCATAATTCGTTTCCTAATATTCTCATTTGTAAAGGCAGCAGTAACAAGAACTACTCCAAGGAACACCCTATAGAATGATCCATCAATTCCAGGAATATAAAAGAAAGCTTCTTTTGCTATTCCAAAAATAATTGTGCCTAAGATAATTCCACCTATTGTTCCAAAACCTCCTGTTAGCACAACACCACCAATAACCGCAGCAGCAATTGCTTCTAATTCTTTCAAATTACCTTTAGCCGTATCCGCAGTATTAACTTCAAAAACCTGACATGCTGCAAACATAGTTGCACAGAATGCAGTATTCACAAATAATGCAATCTTAACTTTGTTCGTTGGCACACCATTAGCCTTTGCAGCATTAAGATTTCCCCCAGTTGAATAAATCCAGTTACCTGCTTGAGTTTTGCTCAAAATAAAATAACAAATAAAAGCAATAAGTCCCCAAATCATTAAAGCAGAATACATTCCTTTAGCAAAAATGTTTCCAAAGTTATTTACGTTCCAATCTACTGTAAAATACAACCAATTAAAAACCGGTTCCATAATGTCGCCTCCAAAGAAATTGGCTACTGGTCTTGCAGTAACTATGGTGTCGATGTAAGCTTTTGCTATATCAATATCAGTGACCGCTTTTGCAGTAACTGTAGGAATATCAATTCCAGCTTCAATTTTCTTTGTCAAAATTTCTACCATTGATTCATTGCCAGATTTTTTTGCCCCAACTAAAGATTTTTCTAAGGTTTCAATCATTTTTGTTGAATTTATTTCAGTTTTCAAAGTTGCAACTTTTTCATAAATATATGTTAGTCGTTCAGTTAATTTTGCAACAGTGCTTGCTGGCGCGTTGCTAAGAATTTCTAATAATTGGTCATTTGGTAAAGCTTTAGCCGCATCTCTTTCCATTTCTCCATGACCTGGTACATTTATAATATTTTTGATATCTGGTAAATCTGTAACAGTTGTTGATCCAGCAGTTTGATCAGGGGCTCTATTAAATGCTCTATACGATACTTCTGTAATACCTCGTAAAAAGAAAAGTCCACCTAGTGTAACGATGAAAGAAGATATACCACTTTTAACAATTATCAATCCCTGTATCCATCCGAAGGATAGAGTCATACATAATGTAATTAATATTGCTAATAATGGTGAGACATCTCTAATTTCAAATAATTTTAACCCCTCAAAATGAAGACCTCCTTCAAAAGATATGTAAGGAATAACAAAAGCAAAACCCCATTTTAGTATCATTGCCATACAACCACCGGCAAAACCGATCATTGAACCAACTGAAAGATCGAATTCACCTGCAATAATTAACATCCCAGCAGCAAGTGCTACGATTCCTAATTGAGCAATTACCCTAAAATTATTTCTAATACCTAAAGCGTTAAATCCTTCACCAGAAAAAGGATTAAGAGAAAATTCTCCTTCTGGAATAGAAAAGTATCCCAACATACAAAAAAGTAAGATCATTACCCCCAAAGGTCCAGTCTCTGGACGAGACATTAATGCAGAATACCATTTTTTTTCACCTTGTCGGTCTGACTCTTGTCTTGGTTTGTTTGTTGTTGATGTATTCATTTATAAAAAAGTTTTGTTAATTTAATAAAAAAAAGGGCCGATTATTTAATCGGCCCTTTAAATTTTAACTAACTATCTGTCAATTCCTGCAAGCGCAGCAACTGAAGAAGCGTTAGACTTATCTACGAAGCCTGGTCCTGAAGGGATGTTAGCTCCTGGAAGAAGTCCAGCACTGTTATTGTACAGGTGTAATACGATAATTGGTAAATAACCCTGTAATCTTTGTTGTTGATCAATAGTGAAAGCAACTCTTCCAGATCCGATTAGGTCCATAACTCCAGGACTTAAGTCAAAGCAAGAGTGGTGCACTGTCATACCAAGATCAGCTAAAGCTTTATCAACAGCTTCACATACGTGTGGTCCTACTGAAAGGACTGCATCGACATCTTTGTTAGCTTGTAAAGCAGCAGTAGCTCTAGTTTGAATAGTTGCAGGGTCAGATGTAGTATCAGTCATTTGCATAGGAACTGCAGCACCGTAACCTTCACATCTGTCTACAAGAGCTGTGTTGTATGCTTCTTGAATCATACAAAGTGCTTTAGAAGCACCTTCAGCTTTTGCTCTTTCACCAGCTTTTTGTCCAGCAAGTAATTCAGGTTGACCAACATGCATAAGAGCACCTAGGCTAGCCGAAGACTCTAAACCAGAGTTCATTGTAATTACCGGAACACCAGCAGCAACAGCAGCTTTAATAGCTGGACCTAATGCATCTGGGTCTGGTAAAGAAACTACCATACCATCTGGTTGAGTAGCTGCAGCAGCTTGAATTGCGCTTGCCATATCAGCCATATCAGCAGATGGGGTGTAGATATATTCAAAATCAGCACCAATTGCTCGAGCTGCATCTTCACCACCTTTTTGAACTACTGGCCAAAAAGGATCTTTTCCTTCACCATGTGTTACCATGATGTATCTCTCAGCAAATGCAGAACTCGTAATAAATACTAGGGCTGCAATTGAAAGTATAAGTTTTTTCATTATCTCTCCATTTTGTTAATTTAAAAAAATAAATATAACTACTTTGAGAAAAGATCATAACAAAAAATATAAATACAACTTTTAATTGACATTCTTTTATCAAGATTTTTTCCCTACTTTTCTTGTTTTTAGTAGAATTATAATTTTCTAAATTGAATTATAATGAGAAATTTATAATTAATATGTCACACTTCTTCCCAATCTTGCGGCACCACGAACACCACTAGCATCACCATATCTTGGTTTTAAAAAAACACCTTCGTATTCTCTGCCAACAACAAATTTCCTCACTAGTGAATCTATTTCATGTAAAAAATCAATTTCATTTGAAACTCCTCCTCCAAAAACAAAAGCATCGGGATCTAAAATATTTATTATACTTGAAAGTGACATTGCTAAATTTACTTTAAAATCATCTATAAATCTTTCTGCATCTAAATCATGTTTTCTATTAAGTTCAAAAATTTCATTTGTTTTTAAGTTTTTTCCATGAATTTTGTTAAATCTTTTCGCTAAACCTAAGCCAGATAAAAAACTTTCAATCTCAGCTTCTTTTGGATTACTCGAGTCAAAATTTTCTTTTTTAGCAGCAAAATAAGCAATTTGATTATGACCCCATTCTCCTGCAATACCATTGGGACCACTTACTATTTTTTTATCAATCACTAAACCACCTCCAACTCCAGATCCCAAGATTATACCATAAACAATTTTGTAATGTTTGCCCGATCCATCTATAGCCTCTGACAAAGCAAAACAATTTGCATCATTTTCACAAAACACTTCTTTCCCAAGTGCTTTACGTAAATCATTTTGAAAGGGTTTTTTTTCTAACCAAGTTATGTTTGGAGCGTTTTTAACCAATCCTGTTTGAGGAGAGTGAACTCCTGGATGACAAACACCAACTGGAAGTTCTTGTTTAAATTCTAGTTCTAATTGTCTATGAATATCTCTTATTGAAGTAATAATTTGAGTGTAATTTTTTGGGCATGGTATTCTAGATCTATGTTTTTCTTGTCCATCTTTTTCAAGTAAAACACTCTCTATCTTTGTTGCACCAACATCTATACCTACTTGCATAATTATTAGTAAGTTGCTCTACCACCGCTTAGATCAAATACTGCGGCTGTTGAAAAAGAATTTTCTTCGCTTGATAGCCATGTAACTAATGATGCTAATTCATCAACCTTAGCAAATCTATTTCTTGGAATTTTAGAAAGCATGTAATTAATATGCTCTTCAGTCATTTGGTCAAATATTCTTGTTTTTGCTGCAGCTGGAGTTACACAATTTACTGCAATATTTTTAAGAGCTAATTCTTTACCTAAAGATTTAGTTAATCCTATAACTCCTGCTTTAGATGTGCTGTAAGCACTGGCATTTGGGTTACCTTCTTTGCCAGCAATAGATGCAATATTAACTATTCTTCCATAGTCATTTTTAATCATAAATGGCACAACTGCTTTACAGCAATAAAATACTGAATTTAAATTTAAGTTTATCACTTTGTTCCATTCTTCAATTGGGTATTCAGCAACCGTTGTATTCATTCCTGCAATACCAGCATTATTTATAAAGATATCAATTTTTCCATGCTTACTTTCAATCTCAGATAAATTTTTGTTAATAATCTCAAAACTACTTACATCGACAATTTGATAACTTAGGTTTTTAGAGTTTACTTTATCTATTGCTTTTTTAGCAGCATCTTCATCGATATCCCAAATCACAACCTTTGCTCCAGCTTCAATAAATCTCTCTGTAATAGCTAAACCAAAACCTTGGGCTCCACCAGTTACAATCGCTACCCTGTTAGTTAAATCAAATTTATTCATAATATTTTTTCCTTTTTTTTGGTGTTAATAATTAAAAAGCTAAAGCAATCAATATATTTTTTCTATCCAATTTTGACTTATACCAATCTTAATATCTATATTTTTTTTCTTCCATATAATTTGCTTTAACACAGAAACAATAGCTAAGTTTTTTTTCGCTGAATTAATGCATATATTGTAACTGCACCAGTTATCATTATCCCATTTATAAACTGAACATAAAAACCAGATAAACCTAAGGCGATTATACCTGACTCGAGAGAGCCAATAATTAACACCCCTATAAAGGTTCCAAATATGGTTCCTTTGCCACCAAATACTGATGTTCCACCAACAAAAACAGCAGCTAATGTAGTGAGCATTAATCCTGATCCCTGAGTTGGCCAAAAATATAGCATTTCATACATAGTAAATATTCCAGCAAGAGAAGAGAAGAAACCTAATTGAACAAAAGCAATTATCTTAACATTATCAACGTTGATACCCATCATTTGAGAACTAGCTTTGTTATCACCAACAAAGTGAATATGGTTACCAAACTTATGATATCGGTAAACCCATTGCATTAAACCAGTTAAGACGATGAACCAAATAAATTGTGCTGGGATTTTATCTAAAAATTTTTCCACAAATAAAGCATGATGCCATGTGCCATCTGCTACATCTACTATTGCAACACCTTTTCCTTGAGAAACAACATTCACTAATCCTCTCCAAAAATACAATGTTCCAATAGTAGCAACTATCGAGGGTATCCCAATTTTAGTTACTAGAAGTCCATTAATAAGTCCTGCAAACATCCCTAACATTGAAGCTAAAGCAAAAGCGATAAAGAAATTACCGTCAGTCACAGTTAATATAGAGCCAAAAGTAAGTGAAGTTATTCCCACAATTGAGGGAAATGATAAATCGATTTCACCAAGTGTTATTACAAAGGTGACTGAAATTGCTATGATACCAAAAAATGGCATAGATTGCATAAAAGCTCTATAGATAGGAAATCGTGTGAAAACTTGAGGGGCACCTATCAAATAAATTAAGAAAAGAATAATTGCTATAATTGTTATGCTTATCTCTAATCGATGTGTTTTTACAAAATAGCTATTTAGTATTGCGCTCATCTAATCATTCACCTTTATTTTTCCAGATTCATGTAGTTGAATCATTTTTTTAACAAGTTCATCTCTAGATATTTCATTTTTATTAAACTCCCCCGCAACTTCTCCTCTATCTAAAATTATAAACCTATCAGCTGCTCCATAAACATGAATAATATTATGATCTATAAAAATTGCAGACTTATTTTCTTTTTTTAGTCCTTTAACAAAATTTAAAACTTTTTCAGTTTCCTGAATTGATAGGCCCATTGTAGGTTCGTCAAGAACAATTAAGTCTGAATCAAAATATAAAGATCTTCCAAAAGCTACTCCTTGTTTTTCACCACCCGATAATCCCATTATAGTTGAGTCAACAGTGATAGCTTTAGAGGTAAAGCCTATATAATCTCTTAGAATTTTCTCAGCTTCTTTTCTTTGTTTCTTGATATCTATGAAACCAAAAGCATTAGTAATTTCTCTTCCTGCAAATATATTTCTCCATAATTCTTGCTGATCGCATAAAGCTCTTTCTTGATATACTGCTTCAATACCCATTTTTCTTGATTGGGCGACAGATTTTAAAACAACTTCATTGCCTTTAAAATAAACTTGACCTGATGAAGGTTTATGCACTCCCGTTATAACTTTAATTAAAGTAGATTTTCCAGCACCATTATCGCCAATAAGAGCCACTACCTCACCTTTTTTGATATTAATATTAACGTCCTTAAGAACTTTAACATTCCCAAAGTCTTTATAAATATTTTTTAATTGTAAAAGATCTTCCATTTTTTTTCTTAAAAATAAGCCTGCCTTTTAAAGTTTTTCAACTAAAAAGACAGGCTTGTTATGATTATATTATATTATTATCGGATTTGTTGCGCTGCTAACGGAGCTATTGCATCAATATTTGCTTTTGTAACAAATGCTGCTCCAGTATCCATTGCTAAACCAGCCATACCAAATTTAGTAGAAAGGTAAAGCTGCACAATTGGCATATATCCTTGAATAAAAGGTTGTTGATCAATTACAACATCAATGTATCCAGAATTAATTCCATCAACAATTGGTGCTGATAAATCAAAACCTGCACCACAAACAGCTTCTGTTCCGTGGCCAGCAGCTTTCATGTAAGTAGGTAAACTTGCTGTTAAACCACCATGATCAGTAATAGCCATTTTGATATCAGGATTTGCAGCGTAGGTAGCAACATACATTGGAGTACCTTGAGAAGCATCAGAGTTTACGTTGTCAGGAATTTCCTGATACACAACTTTAACACCCATAGACTCAACACCAGCTATAGCACCTTTAGTTCTTTCACCTCTATTTGGCATACTTGCAAGACCCCATATAAAAGCTTTATCTCCAGCTTTAAGGCCACATACTTCAACACCTTTTTTACCAAGATTAAAACCAGCATCAAAAAGATCAGCACCTGCATAACCAAATCCTGAAGTTTTAAATTCTGCTTCTAAATCAGGAAGTGGAGTGTTCATAGTAGTAATTACTATTCCCATTTCTATTGCTTCATTAATAATAGGTCTCATTGCAGCATCACCAGGAAAACCATAAATGGCAATTCCATCTGGTTGAAGAGCTACTGCTTCTTTAAATTGTTTTATCATTATTTCTGAGTTCCATTGAGACCAGTAATAATCAACTTTACAACCTGTGTGCTCTGCGGCTGCAACTGCACCATTATAAACTATCGTTCCAAATGGTCCACCTTCAGGTCCACCTGGAAAAAAGATAAATTTTTTATCACATTTGTAGTCATTTGCCATTGCAGAAGTTGATGCAAAAGCAAAAAGTATCGCTACGAAAGTTAAGATTTTTTTCATTATTTCTCCATTAGATTATTTTTTTATTTTTTTACTCTATGTAATAAATTTATTTATTACAAACTTAAAAATTAATAATTCTTAAGTAGCCATACTATGAAAATCACACTATGAATGGGCTATTATTTGTTAAAAAGATTAATTTTTATAATTTAAAATTAATGAAAATATGGTAAATTAATAATATGGATGTGGATATAGATAAGTGGTTTAGATGTGAAGTGGATAAAAAAGAATTCAAAGAACTTTGCAAAAAATCTGACTGGCAGGGCTTTAAGCACATGCTAATATATTTTTCTTCTTTAATATTTTTTGGTTATTTAGCCTACGCTACATGGGGTACATGGTGGTCTTTATTGTTCTTCTTAATTTATGGAAATATATGGGGATGTAGTGATGCCATGTGGCATGAAACTGGACATAGAACAGCATTTAAATCTAAATTTTGGAATGATTTTTTTTATTACATAGCTAGCTTTATGGATAATTTTGAGCCAATCAGATGGAGATATTCACATTACCATCATCATACCTACACGAGTTTTAGTGATCCAGTTGATTTTGAATTAGCCGTTAAAAAACCAACTGACCTTTTAGTTTTCTTTTCTCATTTCATTCCTTTTTCAGGTTTTGTTTTTTTTAAAAAGTCTCTTCAATGGGAAACAATAAAACATGCATTTGGAGTAACAACAGAAGTAATGAAAGTGTGCATTCCTGAAGATGATAGATCTAAATGTAGATGGTCAGCAAGAAGCCATGTATTTATTTGGCTAGCAACAATATTCTGCTCAGTATATTTTCAGTCTTGGTTGCCAGTATTATTTATTGTTCTTCCAAATTTCTATGGAAAAACATTAGTTATGTTAATGGGGCTTACCCAGCATGCGGGTTTACAAGAAGATGTAAAAGATCATCGCTTATCAACAAGAACAGTTTATCTAAATCCTATTTTTAGTTTTTTATATTGGCATATGGAATATCATGTTGAGCATCACATGTTTCCTCAGGTTCCATCCTATAATTTAAAAAGATTACACGTATTAATTAAAGACCAAACACCAGCTGCAAGAAAAGGATTATGGGGTGCATATAAAGAGATTGTTCCAGCATTACTTAAACAGGCCAAAGATCCAGATTATAAAATACCTTTAACAGTTCCAGGTTAAGTGCTCATGAATATTTTAGATATTTACTTATATTTTTAATAGATGAATAAAACAAAAAAAATATTAATTCTTGGTGGCGGTCAGGCTGCAGCCTATGCTGCAAAAGAAATTAGATTAATTGATAAGAATTCAGATATAACTATTATTAGTGACGAAAAATATTTACCCTACGAAAAACCACCCTTATCTAAAGATTATGTTTTAGATAAAGTTACATTTGATGATCTTCTTTTTTTTTCAGAAAATTTCTATAAAGAAAATAATATTAAATTTAAAGGTAGCACAAAAATAACCAAGGTAGATTTTGATAACAAAAAAATTAGCTGTTCATTAAATACCTATCAGTATGATAGACTTTTAATTGCCACCGGCTGTTCAAACAGACATTTAAAAATAAATGGGGAAATAATTTTACCTGAAGAAAATATAATTTATTTAAGGAGCTTTGAAGAAAGCAATAATTTAAAAAATAAAATTAATAAAGCCAACAATATAACAATTATTGGGGGTGGTTTTATAGGTTTGGAAATTGCTTCATCAGCATTGCAAAAAGGGAAGAATGTTACAATCCTAGAGAAAGGAGAACAGCTGATGGGGAGAGTAATCCCAAAACAAATAGCTAATTTAATTCTAGAAAAACATGAATCTGAAGGCGCAAAAATAAACTTAAATACTCAAATTGAAAATATTAAAAAACATAATAAAACATTTAAAATTTATCTTAATACTAATCAAATTTTAACCTCAGATTTAATCATTATAGGTGTTGGTTCCATACCTAATACTGATATTTTTAACAATACATCTTTAAAAGTCGATAATGGAATTATCACTGATGAATTTTCTGCAACATCAATAGAAGACGTTTATGCGGCAGGTGATGTATCAAATTTTTATCATCCCTTTTATAAGGAACATATGCGCCTTGAGTCTTTTAAGCATGCACAAAATCATGGTATAAATGCAGGTAAAAATATTGCAGGATTACAAAATTCTTATAACGCTATACCATGGATGTGGTCTGATCAGTTTAATTTAAACTTACAACTTACAGGAATATGCAATGATTACGATTCTGTAGCGCAAAGAGGTTCGTCACTTGAGGAAGGTATTATATATTTTTTTCTAAAAAATAGAAAAATAATTGGTGCTTGCGGCTTAGGAGTGGGAGGAAAAATAGGTAGAGATATTCGTCTAGCTGGAAAACTTTCTGAAAAAAAAACCAAGGTAACAAACCAATTGCTATCTGATAAAAAAAATAAATTAAATAAAATTTAATTTATATTAATAATAATCATACAAAGAATCAGAATTTTTCTTATTGATATTTTTCAGTAAAGTTTTCTTATTCTTTTCTTCCCACTTATGCATATTGTCCACTAATGGTTTGAATAAAAGGCCAAAGAATGTGATGCTATATTCAACTTTTTTTGGAAATCCTTTGAATTCTTTTTTTTTAATAAGTTTATCTTTTTCTAATTGCTTCAGTAGCTTTGCTAATAATTGTTGATTTATATGCAATAAGCTACTTTTAATTTCTCCAAAACGCATTTTATTTTGTGTTAAATAAAAAATAATTTCAAACTTAAATCTATTATCTAAAAGGTTAAGAGTGTTCTTGAGTGGATAATTTATTTTTTTTTGCGACATAATGTACTATAGTATGATTTTCATATTATAGCATTTAAAATTTTATTTTACTAAAAAAAAATGTATAAAATTTAATATAAAAATACTAACTAAATTAAATTATATGGTAATTGAAAACGAAAATTGGCAACATGTAGGTGAAACAGATAATATGGATGTCGAAGATATTCTTAGGTTTGATCATAAAGACAAAACTTACTGCATCTACAAACTGGAAGATGGATTTTATGCAACTGATGGAGTTTGCACTCATGAGGCGGTTCACTTAGAAGATGGTATAGTTGTGGATGGAGAAATTGAATGCCCAATGCATCAAGGTATATTTAACATTAAATCTGGAGAAGCTATAAGCCCCCCTGCTTGTAAGGATTTAAAAACTTATCCAATAAAAGTTGAAAATGATAAGGTTTATATTAAGATATCTTAACTATAATTAAGAAATATTAATGACTAGAAAAAAACTAACAGTTCACGATTATTTGCAGTGTAAGGGTAAAAGACAATTAAGTGTTATGTTTGTTCATAATGCTGAAGAAGCTGCAGCTGCAGAAGAAGCTGGTATTGATATGATTTGCACTTCTCATGACGCTCCTCAATATGGAATTTATAACTCATTCGATGAATTAAAAAGAATTCGGGAAGCTGCTCCAACATGCTTTATGCAATCAGGTGGTGCCGTACGAATAGCTTCAGAGTATGAAGCAATGAAATTATGTCATAAATATTTAGATGTAGGAGCCGATGTTGTTTACGGAGGTAATTGGAGCTATAAATGGATTAGAGCTTTAAGAGATGAATTTATTCCTATTAATAGTCATGTTGGTTTAGTTCCAGGCATTGCTACATGGATAGGTGGTTTTAAAGCTCAAGGAAAAACAGCTGACACAGCGATGAAAATTTTGCAAAATACAATAGAATTACAAGAAGCTGGGGTCATTGGTGTAGAATTAGAAGTTGTTCCTCCTAAAGTTGCTGAGGTAATATCTAAAAAAGTAAATATAATGACGCTTTCTATGGGAAGTGGATCAGGGTGTGATGGGCAGTATTTGTTTGCTAATGATGTGCTGGGCTACACTGAAGGCCATACCCCTAGACATGCAAGAATTTATAGAGATTTCAAAAAAGAATTTGCTAAACTTCAAGCTGAAAGAGTTAATGCTTTTAGGGAATTTCATGAAGATACTATTAACAAAAATTTTAATGATCCTAAAATTACTGTTGGTATTGATGATAAAGAGTTTGAAAACTTTTTAAAACTCTCAGAAAAATTATAGATATATGTTTGCTGGAGAAGTTGATCTAAATAGTTGGTACAAACCCAAAATTGACAAAAAGGTTCTTAAGGACCTATCTAAAAGATCTGATGTTAAAGGTATCATTGATATTTCTATATTTGGCATAGCATTACTATTTTCAGGATATCTTTGTGTTATTTCATGGGGCACATGGTGGTCTATCCCCGCTTTATTGCTTTATGGAAATATCTTTTATTGCAAAACTATAAGTGTAAACCATGAAACAAATCATGAGACATATTTTAGATCAAGGCGATTAAATAAAATTTTTTATGAAATTACATCTTTTCTTGGAGGCTTTGAGTCCGTTAGATGGAAGTGGAGTCATTTTCACCACCACACGTATACAATTTTTACTCATAAAGAAGTTTATGATTATGAAAATAATAGCCCCAGACCAACAGAACCTATAAGATTTTTTTTGAATTTCTTACCTTTAGGTCCGTTATTTAATATTCAAAAAGTAATGCATTTTACTCATTTTGAAATTATTAAACATTCATTAGGCATTATTTCTCCAGTTGTAAAAATTACTGTTCCTGAAAACGAAGTTAAGAATGTCATTAATATGTCTCGTATATATGTTCTACTGTGGCTTTTGGTTGTCGCTACTTCAGTCTACCTGCAATCGTGGCTTCCTGTAATTATGATAATGTTACCACCATTTTATGGTAATACTATTTTAATGATCTGCACCATGACACAGCATGCTGGCTTAGCTGATAATGTTAAAGATCATCGTAAAAGTACGCGTACAGTAATAATGAATCCATTTTTTAGTTTTTTATATTCTCACATGGAATATCATATTGAACATCATATCTTCCCAAAAGTTCCGTGTCATAATTTAAAAAGATTTCACGAGGAAGTAAAAGATCAAATGCCAAAACCCTATAAAGGTATATTTCAGGCATATAAATCTATTATTCCAGCTATTTTAAAACAATCCAAAGACAAGGATTATTTTGTAGATGTTGAAGTTCCAGATGTAAATAATTAATCAATGACAAAAAAAATTACAGTAAAAGATTTAAAGAGTTTAAAAGGGAAAAAACAACTCACTTTAATACTTGTAAAAAATAAAGAAGAAGCACTTGCAGCTGATCAAGTGGGAATTGAAATGGTAGGTACAGGAGCAGGTGGAAAATACAACAATCCACATGATCATGCTAGTTTTGAGGAAGTGTTAAATATTCGAAAAGCAGCACCTAATGCTTTTATGCATTATGGAGCTCCAGATACTCTTTGGCCAACACTTGATGAAGCAAAAAAATTAGCCTTTAAAATGTTGGAGCATGATTTTGATATGTTCTACTGTCACCGAATTGAAATTTTAAAATCATTATACGAAGAAGGTATTCCATGTTTAGGTCATGTGGGGTTAATTCCTCAACGAACAACTTGGACTGGTGGTTTTAAAGCTGTAGGAAAAAACTCTGATGATGCTCTTAAAGTTTATGAAGACTGTTTAAGGTTTCAAGATGCTGGTGCTGTTGCAATTGAAATGGAATGTGTGCCACATCAAGTTGCTTCAGCAATTTCAAAAAAAATTGATACAACAATTCTTTCATTAGGAAGTGGCTCAGGTTGCGATGTTCAATATTTGTTTGCCTGCGACATTTTAGGAACAACAACTGGTCATGTGCCTAGACATGCAAAATCTTATAGAAATTTTTCACAAGAATTTGAAAGATTACAAGTAGAAAGAGTGAATGCTTTTCAAGAGTTTTATAACGATGTTCAAGAAGGGATTTTTCCAGATAAGAAAAATATTGTTGAAATTGATGAAAAAGAATTAGATACTTTTTTAAATAATTTAGAAAAAAAATTTTAACAGATGAGTGAAGATAAATTAAACGATGAAAATTTTGGTACTAGGAATAAAAGAGGTCATTGGAAGCCTTTTGGGACTATAGCTGTTAATCCACCTTATGTAATTCCATTTAAACCCATAAAATTATTTAAGTATTATTTTAAATATCCAGGAATGATGTTTCCTTGGACATTTATTTTTGGATTAATAACAGTTGCAACATATTTTTTTCTTACACCTTCATTAGAAACAATGAAAACACTAGAAGTAAGTTGGATAGCGTTTATATTTTTTAGAAATGCAGGTATTTTATTAGTTTGGACTGGGTTTTTTCATTTACGACTGAAAAATCAAGGAACTTCTTTTAAATATAATCCAAGACCTTTAGAAACAAATAATCCAACATTTTTATTTAATGACCAAACTAAGGATAATCTATTTTATACTTTTTGCAGTGGTGTACCTTTGTGGACAGCGTATGAAGTCATTACTTTCTGGGCATTTGCAAATCAAATAATTCCATATGTTAGTTGGGAAATATACCCAGTTTATTGTTGTATTTTATTCTTTCTTGTACCTTTTATTAGAGATGCACATTTTTATTTAACACATAGGTTGTTGCACTGGGGTCCGTTGTACAAAATTTCACACAAAGTACATCATCGTAATACGAATACAGGTGCTTGGTCTGGCCTGTCTATGCATCCAATAGAACATATACTTTATTTTTCAGGTGTTCTTATTCATTGGATAATACCATCTCATCCACTAGTAGCGATGTATCACGTCTTTCATGCAGGACTAGCACCAACACCAGGTCATACTGGATATGAAAAAATGACTTTTAAAAATGGTGCATCACTTCCAACAGGAGATTATAATCATTATGTGCATCATAAATATTTTGAATGTAATTATTCAGGAGGCAACACGAGTTTCTTAGATAAACTAATGGGTACCTTTCATGATGGGTCTGAAGAAGCAACAAAAGACGTGATGGTGCGAATTAAAGATAAAGCACACTATTTATAAGATTTGAAAAGTTATGAAAAAAGTTGAGTTGTTATTTAAATGTAATAACTTTTTTGTAATAGCTAACCCAAAAACTCCGTGCTTCACTAGTTAATATCGCTTTTCTTTTTTTTAGATTACAATAATTCGTATGGCTGACTTTTTATCTTAATTTTTTTTTAATTTAGTTATTTTTTTTTTCTTAAATAATGGAAAAAGCAAAGCAATAATTGCTAATGTAAAAAATGTTAAGGCTATTGGTCTTGTTAAAAACATTAACCAATTGCCATCAAATATTACTAGAGATTGTCTTAAAGTTCCCTCAACTAACTCTCCTAAAATCAACCCTATAATAACTGGTACTACAGAAAAACCATATCTTCTCATAAAAAAACCCACAACACCAAAGAATAACATTATCCAAACATCCGTAATAGATTGACTTAAAGAGTAGGTTCCACAAACTGAAAGTGCAAAAATCATTGGCCATAAAATCTTATTTGGTACCAAAGTAATTCTAGCAAAAAGTTTAGCTCCAAAAAAACCAAAAATAAAAAATAATATATTTGCAATCAGCATTGATCCAAAAATTCCATACAAAAACTCTGGCTGTTCTCTAAATAGCTCTGGGCCTGGTCTTACTCCATGAATTATTAGACCCGTTAAGATCACTGCAGTTGTTGCACTACCAGGAATTCCTAATGCTAATGTTGGGACCATTGCGCCTCCAGTTGCAGCGTTATTTGCAGCTTCTGCTCCAGCAATTCCTTCAATAGATCCCTTTCCGAATTCTTCTGGGGTTTTTGACCAACGTTTAGCTTCTGAATATCCAATTAAAGAAGCAACCGTTCCTCCTTCTGCGGGAAGCACACCGATAAACGAACCTATTCCTGAAGACCTAAGGATTGTTTTCCAAGTTAATTTATAATCTTTTAGTGATGGTAATTTTACAGCTTTTAAAGCAACTCTTTTAAATACTTGGTCTAACATAGTTGACTGAGTTAACATTTCACTAATTGCAAATAACCCAACTACTACTGGGATAAAACCAATACCTTCTGATAATTCATTAATACCATATGTAAATCTATCTATTGAAGTCATAAAATCTTTTCCAACAGTTGAAATCAAAATACCAAATGCTGCTGCAATCAAATTTTTAACTGGGCTACCTTCACCAATTGATGCAAGCATAGTTAAGCCAAATATTGCTAGAGCAAAATATTCTGGTTGACCAAATTCATAAGCAAGTTTTGCTAGTAAAGGTGCAAAGAAGACAAGAATAATAACACTAAAAATTCCTCCAATTGTACTAGAAACAGTTGCCATACCTAATGCCCTTCCTGCTTCTCCTTTTTGTGCCAATGGATATCCATCAAGACATGTGGCGGCGGCGGCAGGTGTTCCTGGTGTATTAATTAATATTGCAGTAATTGCTCCACCATATGTTCCTGCACAATAAATTGCTGTCAGAAGTACGATTGCTGAAAGTGGATCAAGTGTCATTGTAAAAGGTAAAATTAATGCACCGCCAGTTGTCGGACCCAACCCAGGCAATACTCCTAAAATTAATCCAAACAAAGTCCCAAAAAATAAAACTATTAATAGCTTAGAGCTAAATAGAGGAGCTAACATATAAGATAAATTTTCCATATTAATTATAATAAATATTAGTAATTATTCCTGGTGGAAATCTTAAGCCTAAAAATGTTTCAAAAAATATAAATACAATTATTGGAAATAATATACTTACAATCAAAAGATAAATTATTCTTTTTTCTCCCCAATAATAAGAAACTAAAGCTGAAAAGACTGCAATAGCTAAGAAAAAATCTAATGTTTTTGCAATGACTAAAAATAAAACAAAAGCCATTAATGTTATAAAAAATGACTTAGGTAATTTACTTTCTTTTTTCCAAGGTGTTTTAATTGATAAATAAAAAACAACCGATGTTAAAAAAATTATTAAGACTAATAATGCTTTAGGAAATGTGGCAGGCTGAATACCTCTATTTAAAATCGGTGGAACTGCATCAAATGTAAATGTTGTTATTAATAAGATTAGTGAAATTAATATTATTATAAAAGATACTTTAAAAGAGCTTTTTAAAAAAAAGGGCAAACTACTTTTGTTCGCCCTTTTTTTCTTAAGTACATTATTCATATTAAAAATGTACTATTTTTAATTACTTAAGGTAACCTAAAGCTTTTAACTGAGCAGTCATTTCTTTAAGCATTTCTTCCATTTGCTTACCCCACTCATCAGCACCAACTACACTAGTGTCATCAAGACCAATTTCAGTTAAGAAATTTTTGTAATAGTTATGTCCCATAGCTTTCATCATTCCAGCTTCAAGCTCTTTAACTCTTGCGGCAGGAGCGCCTTTTTTAGTTACAAATCCTCTAACAGTAGATAAAGAAACTGGTATTCCCAACTCTTTAGCTGTTGGAGAATCCCCAATTTTAGCCATTCTTTCGTTTGCAAGAACTACAGAAACACACAATGTTCCCTCGTTAATCTCAGTTAATGCTTCACCTAAATTTAAAACACCCACATCAATATCTCCTTTGATTAAGTTTGTTTTAATTGGTGCAACACCTTTGTATGCAACGATTGTAGGATCTTTTAATCCACCTTTTTTTGTAAAAGCAATTGCACTTACATCATCAATTCCACCTGTATGAGTTGTTCCATATTTAAGTGATTTTGATTTTTGAACACTAATAAATTTTTTAGCGTCTTTAATGTCAGCTTTACAGTTTACAACAAATAATTGAGGATCATCAGTTCCTCTTGCCAAAGGTTGCATATCACTTAATTTAACTTTTGTTTTACCTAGTGCCATAGAAACAGCGTGACCAGTAGTCCAAGTTAAAGTGTGTTGACCATCAGCAGGAAGTGACATCATGTAATCCATAGATACTGCTCCACCACCACCTTTTTTATTAACTAACTGCATATCTTGTTTAAGAACTCTTCTAGCTCTTAAAAGCATCATTCTAGTAGTAACATCTGTACCACCACCAAAACCAGCATGCGTAATTGCTTGGATAGCACCATCTGCTTTTGCAGATGTAGTTACTAAAGGTAATGCAATCACAAAAAATTCAGTTACTACAAAAGCAGCAACTAAAAAAGCTTTAAATGTTTTTTTCATTATTTTCCTCTATTGTTAATTTATATTTAAATATTTAAACATAGTCTGCTACAAAGTTTAAGAAAATAATGACTAAAAATAAAATTAATATAGCGATACTATTAGGGGATCCATCAGGGATTGGCCCTGAATTGGTCACTAAATTACTATCAGAAGAAATTACTAATAAAGCAAACATAGTTGTGATAGGTGAAAAAAATATTTTAGAACAAGGAAATAAAATTTCTGGAAAATCTCAAAATTTAAAATTTGTGGAAAATTTTGAACAAATTAATTTTGAAGATGGAAATAAATTCTTTTTAGATATTTCTAATGGTAAAAATCATAACTATAAATTATCAGAATGTTCTAAAGAGTCAGGTGAAAGTGTTTTATCAGCTTTAAATTTAGCACTAGATTTAGCAAAAGAAAATAAAATTGATGCAATTAACTTTGGTCCCTTTAATAAAACAAGTTTAAAACTAGGAGGTAACAAATTCTCTGACGAACTTCATTTAATGGCTGAAAAATTAGAAGTAAAAAATTTTTTTTGTGAATTTAATGTTGTGGATAATTTTTGGACTGCTCGAGTTACTTCGCATATACCTATTAGTGAGGTTCCTTCACATATTAAAAAAGAAAAAATTATTAAACCAATTAAATTAATTAATGAAGCGATGATACTTAATGGTGTTAAAAATCCTAGAGTTGCTGTTCAAGCTCTTAACCCACATGCAGAATTTGGTACTGAAGAAAAAGATGAAATTATTCCAGCTATCGAGTTAGCTAAAAGCTTGGGTATTAATGCTGATGGCCCTCTTCCTTGTGATACTTCTTTTATTACTGCTTTTAAAAATAAGAATCACGACTGCATTGTTGGAATGTACCATGACGCTTTACAATCAGGCTTAAAAGCGTTTGGTTTTGACAGGGGTGTTACTGTTCAAGGTGGATTACCAGTACCTATTACAACTCCTGCTCATGGAACTGCCTTTGATATAGCTGGAAAAAATAAGGCTAATCTAGAACCTACTTTAAATTCTTTCAAAATTGCATTAACAATGGCAGAAAATAGATCAAATGAGCAAAATTAAAAATATTAAAACTACCGTCTATCAGTGGAAAGGTAAAACTGTACCTCCTCAAGGTAATTTTTGTACTAACGCTTCTGATGTATTGTATGAAAAATCAGATGCAATGGGATCTTTTAGGTTTCATGAGTGGCTAGTATGTGAAATTGAAACAGAAGATGGAACTATAGGAATTGGCAACGCGGCGCTGGCACCTCAAGTTACTAAAAAAACAATTGATACTTATTTAAAACCCTTAGTAATTGGTGAAAGTCCATTTGATTACAATTATATCTGGGAAAAGATGTATCGAAGAACCCATGCTTGGGGAAGAAAAGGAATTGGTATGATTGCAATTTCAGCTATTGATATTGCAATTTGGGATCTAATAGGAAAACTTTTAAAACAACCAGTATTTAAATTATTAGGTGGAAGGACTAAAGAAAAGATACCTGTTTATGCTTCTAAACTTTATAGCCAACCGTTAAAAGATCTACAGAAGGAAGCCGAGCTATACAAGTCGCAAGGTTTTACAATGTTTAAAATGAGATTTGGTTGGGGCCCTAAAGATGGTGCTGAAGGAATGAAAAAAAATATTCAATTAGTTGAGGCACTTCGTGAAGTTATAGGTGAAGATACAGACCTTATGATGGATTGCTATATGGGTTGGAACTTAGATTATACCAAAAGAATGATTCCACGATTAATAAAATTTAACCCTAGATGGTTAGAAGAACCGGTAATAGCTGATGATATCCATGGCTATGCAGAGCTGAATAACATGAATGCTATTCCAATTTCAGGTGGCGAACATGAGTTTAGCTTATTAGGATTTAGACAGTTACTTGATTTAAAAGCGTTAAGTTATATTCAATATGATACTAATAGAGTTGGTGGTATTACGGCTGCCCATAAAATTAATGCTTTAGCAGAAGCCTATCAAATCCCGGTAGTCCCTCATGCAGGTCAAATGCATAATTATCATTTGACAATGTCAAGTTTGAATTGTCCTTTGTCAGAATTTTTTCCTGTTCACGATGTTGAGGTTGGCAATGAATTATTTTATTATATTTTTGATGGTGACCCAGTACCTGAAAATGGATTTATAGATTTAGATGATAATAAACCCGGATTAGGTCTAACTATTACTGATAAATATAAATCTGACTTTAATATAATAGAATAGTTAATGAGAGCTTGAAGCTAACCATAAATTAATATTTCCATCCCTAGCCTTTTTACTAACTAGGGATAACTCACTTTTTGTAAAATTTAAATTATTTAAACTAGCCACATTTTCTTTTAATTGTTTTAAATTTCTCACACCAATTAAAGCTGAAGTGACTGCTTTATTATTTAATGTCCATGCAACGGCCATTTGAGATAATGATTGGCCTCTTTTTTTTGCAATTGAGTTTAACTCATTAATCATTTTAATATTTTTTTTTGTAATTAAACTTTTATCTAATGAAGTAATTTTTTGATTTGCTCTAGAGATTTTCGGAATTCCTTTTAGATATTTTTCAGAAAGCATTCCTTGTGCTAAAGGGGAAAATGCGATGCAACCAATTCCTTTTTTTAAAAGTGTTTTAGTTAAATCTTTTTCAATCCATCTATTTATTAGTGAGTATGACGGTTGATGAATTAGAATTTTTATATTTCGTGATTTTAAAATTTGAAACATTTGATTAGTTTTTTTTGAAGAATAAGAGGAAACACCAATATACTGAGCTTTTCCAGATCTATAAATACTTTCGAGTGCATCTGCCGTTTCTTCAAGTGGTGTATTAGGGTCGAATCTATGTGAGTAAAAGATATCAACATAATCTAAATTCATTCTTTTTAGACTTTGATCACAACTTGCTATTATATGTTTTTTTGATCCCCATTCCCCATATGGACCTTCCCACATATCATACCCAGCTTTTGAAGAAATAATAAGCTCATCTCTATATTTTTTTAGATCACTCTTCATTACTTTGCCAAAGTTTGTCTCTGCACTTCCATATGGCGGACCATAATTATTTGCTAAGTCAAAATGAGTAATTCCTAAATCAAATGCTTTAAATAAAACTTTTTTAGATTCTGGATTGATAGTTCTTCCTCCAAAATTGTGCCAAAGACCCAAGCTTATTAAAGGAAGTTTAAGACCACTAGAGCCACAATTTCTATATTGCATCTCGTTATATCTTTTATGGTTTGCTTTATATGTCATTTAATATTCTTCTACTTCTTTTAATAAAGGCATTGAGCTAGCAGCACCTAACCTAGTAGTTGATATACCACCCACTTTATTTGCAAAAATTATTGCATCTTTATAATTAGAGCCTTTGGCAAGTGCTACAGCTAGTGCTCCATTAAACGCATCCCCCGCTCCAGTAGTATCGATAACTTCATCTTTCAAACTTAACGCATCAATAAAATAATTTTCTTCCTTATTTTCAAAATAAACTCCTTTTGCACCTAAAGTAATAATAATATTCTTAACACCCATACTTAAAAATTCTTTTGCAGCATTTTGAATATCTTCTTTTGTCTCAATTTTTTTATTAAGATAAAACTCTGCTTCTGTCTCATTTGGTGTGAAAAAATCTAGTAATGAAAAATCTTCTTTTTGTATTTTTCTTGCTGGTGCTGGATTTAAAATTGTAAGACAATTATTTTCTTTGGCTTTTTTTAAAGCATACATTGTAGTTTGATCTGGGGTCTCCATTTGTGTTAAAAATATCTTTGAATCTTTTATTACATCTAAATTTTTATCAATATCTATATTTTGTAAATGCCCAGCAGCACCTGCAACAATATTAATTGCATTGTGTCCATTTTCATCAATCATTATTCCTGCAACACCAGTAGAAAGACTTGGATCTTGTATTACAGATCCTGTATTCACTCCTGCTTCTTTATATAATGAGAGTGCCATTTCAGCATGACTATCTTTACCAATTTTAGTTATAAACTTAACATTGCCGTCTAATCTTGCAGCTGCAATTGCTTGGTTTGAACCTTTTCCACCTGGTCCAACTAAATGGTTGTTTCCTAAAACTGTCTCACCTCTAGTAGGTATTTTATTTCCAAAAAAACAAAGGTCAGCAACAAATACACCAAAAATACTAATTGAATTCATTACTTTTCAAGAACCCAAACACTTCCATCTGGTTTAATTACACCTTTGGTTAATATAAAGCATCCAAATGGTCTAGCATCTGTTGTTATAACAATTGCATAAGATTTTTTTGCTTCATTATAAAAAGATTGCCTTTCAATAGATCCTACTTTCCAGCTTTCACCCGAAACATCTTTAACTGCTTTAATAAATTCTTTATGAGTTTCTGTTAATTCATTAGGATTGTCATCAACTTCCATTCTATTGGCTGCAGTTCCGCCTTGAGATACAATAAAACTATCTAAAGGAAATACAGAAAGGATTGCTTTTGCTGCATCTTTAATATTTACACCATCTAATCTTATGACATTTTTATTCATAGAGTTTGCGGGAAAATTTGCATCTGCTAAAACTAATTTATCTCCATGACCCATAGTACGAAGTGTAAATAAAAGTTCTGGGCTTAGAATGGGATCAATTTTTATTAACATGAGAATATTATATTACATAAGAAAAAAGGGTGGAATAAAAATTCCACCCTTTGATCTTAAAATTTAATCTAAAGACTATTTAAAGTCGTTAGCATTTTTTGTAGTAACTAATTGAGTTCCAGTATCGATATTTGCATCGATTTTTTCACCATTAGCTAAAGCAAGTGCATATTTAACACCATAAGCACCCATGTTGTATGAAAACTGAGCAATAGTTGCAGTCATGTCACCAGCTAAAATACTCTTAGCAGCATCAGGAGTTGCATCAAAACCTACTACAGTAACATCATTCATTCCAGCATCTTTAAGAGCTTGAATTGCACCTAACGCCATATTATCGTTAGATCCAAAAATTGCTTTAATGTTAGGGTTTTTTACAAGAATAGATTCCGTAACTGATCTTGCTTTTGCAGTATCCCATTCAGCAGTTTGAGTAGCTACAAGGTTTAAACCACAGTCTTTAAATCCTTTAATCGCACCATCTCTTCTAAGAAGAGCTGTAGATTGAGACTCAACACCAGTTAAGATTGCAACATCAGAACCTTTTGCAGTTTTATCACAAATAAATTTAGCAGCTAATTCTGCACCATTTTTATTATTAGTTCCAATAAAAGTTACACCTTTATTGCTTCCCATTGTATCAACAAATACAACTGGCACTCCACTTTTAATAGCGTCATCTACTATTGGTGCTAGAGCGTTAGGATCAGAAGGTGCAAGTGCTATAGCGTCAACACCTTTTGCAATTTGATCTTCTAGTTGATTAACTTGAGCTTGAACATCACCTTCTTGAGGTGGTGCTATAAGAATTAATTTAACTCCTAATTTTTTCGCTTCATCTTTAGCTCCTTTTTCAACAGAAGCCCAAAAAGGGTTTCCAGATCCTGGACCTTTTATACTAAACAGAATAGTTTTTTCTGCAGAAGAACTTACTGCAGCTATGTTTAGTAAAAGAAATGCAGATGCAAGCAACGCACTAATTTTTTTTATCATTTTATTCATTATTTATTCCTCTTGTTACTTTTTAATTAAACTTAAAAAACATAGTGAATAATATTTGTTAAAAAAAAACAACTCTTATTTGAATTTAAATTTTAAAGAAATTTTTTTTTGAAGTTATAAGCGAATATATTTCAACAGATTGTAGATCAACTATTGCGTGTATTAAATTTGTACTATTATTTTCTAGTTCCTAAATCTTTTCTTAAAACGTCAATATAAACTGCAAAAACAATGATAGCTCCTATTAATACTTGTTGCCAAAAAGAACTGACATCCATTAAATTTAATCCATTTCTTAATATACCCATAATCATTACTCCAACAAAAACACCAAGCACAGTTCCTCTTCCACCAAAGAAACTAGCACCTCCAATAATGCATGCTGCAATAGCATCTAACTCAGCATTTAATCCAGCATTTGGATAACCAGAATCGGCTCTTCCTGCTAAAATTAATGCACCAAACCCAGCTAATAATCCACATAATGAATAAACAATTACTAAAATTTTATTAACATTTATTCCAGCGGCTCTTGCCGCATTTGGATTTCCGCCAATTGCATAAATCCACTTTCCAGTTCGAGTATGATTTAAAAATGCCCACATCAAGACAAAAACAACTGTTATTAAAACAACACTCACAGGAAGATACTGAGATTCCTCTAAACCTAACCAAGTTAAGTCAATTCTTCCATTACCAAGTAATCTCACCTCTTCAGTAAATCCACTAATAGGAACACCACCTGAAATTAGGTTACCGGTACCTCTAAATATATAAAGTGTTCCCAATGTCATAATAAAAGGGTGAGGCATGCGGAGAATTGTTATGCCCAATCCATTGACCATTCCACAAAGTGCACCCATTAAAATAGGAATTGTAATAACAATGTACCAAGCAGCCCCTGCTTTTGAGGTTATCGCTAAAACCATAAGAGATAACATCATTATAGATCCTACTGATAAATCAATTCCAGCTGTTACAATTACTACAAATACACCCAGTGCAAGCATCGATTGCCACGAAATTTGTTTAAAAACGTTTGTTATGTTTCTCCATGAAAGAAATACATCAGGCTGCAAAAAGTGCAGAACTGTTATCATTAAAAAAAGTAAAATTAATATTCCATATTTATCAAAATAAGGGATGGCTTTTAAAAAAAGATTTTGTTTTTTAGTTTCTTTGGTATCCATAATTTATTTTTTTCCCATAATCCAACCAATCACTTCATCTCGTGATGTTTTTGATAATTCAGATTCTGCAAAGTTAGTGCCTTGAAAAAGTGCCATTACCCTATCGCAAACTGCAAAAATATCATCCATTCTATGGCTAATAATAATTACACTTACACCCATTTTTTTTAAACTATTAATAAGATCTAGAACCTTTCCAACTTCCTTAATTGCTAAGGCTGCAGTAGGTTCATCCATAATTACTAATTTAGAATTAAACGCTGTGGCTCTTGCAATCGCAATTGCTTGTCTTTGACCTCCAGACAACTCTTCAACTTTTTGATCTGCACTTTTTACATGAATCTTTAATTTATCTAAATGAGCCTCTGACATTTCTTTAATTTTTTTATAATCAAGCAGTTTTAAAAAACCAAATTTTTTAGTTGGTTCACGACCAAGAAAAATATTTTCACCAATCGGCAAATTCCCTGCTAAAGCAAGATCTTGGTAAACCATCTCAAGACCTAAATTTTGAGAGTCTCTTGGACTATCAAGTATCTCCCTGTTACCATTAAAATATAAAGCTCCCTTACTTGGTTTATACAGACCGGACAAAACTTTCATAAAAGTTGATTTTCCAGCACCATTATCACCAACAACTCCTAAGCACTCTCCTTCTTTAATGCTTAAATTAACATTTTCTAATGCTGTGATTGTTCCAAAGTATTTACTAATACCTTTGGCTTCTAAAATTATTTTATTTGTTGAGGACATTCAGGCAATCTAAAAAAAAAATTAATTAATTGCAACAGGTTTTGACCTTAGAAGCCTAACAGTCTCTCTTTCAGCTCTTTTACATAGTCTGGGTGGAAGATTATTTGCAATTAAACTCATATCAGACAAAACTATATCTCCCATTTCAGTAAATGCACTAGTGAGTGCACCTGCACGATGTGCAGAAAATAAAATATTTTTCACATTTCTTATTGGATCATTTTTTTTCACAGGCTCTTCTGGAAAAACATCTGAAGCTATATAAATATCACCCTTTTTAGCACGGCTTATTAAGTCTTTAAAATTTACAACAGCTGCTCTACTCATAAGAATGAATAATGATTGAGCCTTTAATTTTTTAAGAAGTTTTTTGTCAATTAAGGCCTGATTATTTTTTGTAATAGCGGCAAGTACATAAATCACATCACAATTTTTAAACATGTTGTCTAAAGTAATGGGCTTAAAACCACTATCTTCAATAATCTTGCTAGGCACCCATGGGTCATAAACATTAATATCCTTGGAAAAAGGCAACAATAATGGAGTTAAAGATTTAGCCAAATCTCCAAAACCCAAAAGCCCTATTTTTTTTCCACTTAAAAGAGAAGATTTTAAATTACCTTCTAATCCATATTTTTCTTTTCCACTGAGAAAGTCTATCTGAGCATTATGAATATCTCTTAACAATGACAATGTTAAACCTAATGCCAACTCGGCAACTGGTTTAGAAAATACAGGAGAGGTGGCAATTACATGTATGCCCTTTTGAAAACAATATTCATAATCAATATTATCCATAAAATTACTTTCTACATTAATTACTGCTTTAAGTTTTTTTGCTTTTGATAAAAGTAAACTATCTAAATCAGGCTGACCCATTATAAATGTAGCCTTATGAATATTAGTTTCATAAAATTTTTTTTTATTAATTTTTGGAGGAGTTATTATTTCATATTTAGATTTTAACTCTTTAAGTTTTTTTTTTGTAAAAATAAGATCAAGTGTTCTTGGGTAAGGATCGGATATAACGATTAATTTTGCCATAAATTGTTATTTAAACAATTACTTTATTATTTTTTTTACTTCTTTCAAAGAAAAAGGTTGGGGCTTTGTGCAAGTTGTTTTGATTGATTGTAGTTTGCCTGATGTACAAGCTTTCATTGTTGATTGGATAATATCTAAAACATGTAATGAAAGTTCACCGTTACATTTATTAATTTTTTTATTTTCTATTGAATAAGCCATTTCCGCTAAACCAGCTCCTCTGTAATTAGAGTTTGTTGCAGACTCGTTTGCTCTAGAACTTTGTGATCTAATATTAATTTTTCCTAAAGGCATCTTGTTAGTTTTATATTCCTTCCAAGGATCTCCTAAATTTTTACAAACATAAACAGAACCGCCAAACATATTTGGATCTGGAACAATCATTGAACCTTTATCACCATATAGTTCTATATGATTTCTTTGATGAGCAATAACATCAAAGGAAAGAGTTAACCTAATAACACTTCCGTTCTCAAAAGTGATTGTAGATAAATATGTAGTAGGACACTCAACTTTAAATGTTTTATTTTTTCTTGGTCCTATACCAATAGTTCGTCTTTTAATTCCATTGACAACACTGCCTGTTACCTTTTTTGCTGGTCCCAGTAAATTTACTAAAGCTGTTAGATAATAAGGACCCATATCAATTACTGGACCACCTTCTTTTTTTGCAAACCATGGCTCAGGATTAGGATGATATGATTGAA
>Ga0308010_1000310_pt1 | contig 35954 bp, 27 predicted proteins | sample Neamet129_FD_202368 | JGI IMG/M metagenome (GOLD analysis project Ga0308010, IMG submission 202368) | Marine microbial communities from water near the shore, Antarctic Ocean - #129 | ecosystem: Environmental > Aquatic > Marine > Unclassified | place: Southern Ocean | collected 2014-07-24 | reverse complement strand
TTTCTGGGTATTTAGGGTTGATTAATCCAACATCAACTACTTCACGTTTTTTTGGCCAAAAGAATGTACCAAAAACAATATCCCAGATAATTAAATTATTCCCATAATTAGTATTTGACTCTCTAACGCGCATAGAATGGTGCCATCGATGCAGTTCTGTCATACTAAAAATGTAATTCAACCAACCCATTTTTATGTAAATATTGCTATGCTGAAATAATCCGTGAATAGAATTAAAAATAGCATACATCAACAATGCCTTTTCAGAAGTCCCCATAATTATAAATGGAACAGTTTCTGGAATCAAAAAAAGTATTTTTTCTATAGGATGAAATCGTGCCGCATTAAGAAAATATAACCTCTTTGGACTATGATGAACAGCATGAAGTCTCCATAGCCAACTTATTTCATGAGACCAACGGTGAATCCAATAACGACCAAATTCGGCTATTAGAAGGGCTAAAAATAATTGACTGAATAAATTCCATGAATGTGGCCAAATAGTACCCCCGTATTTTTCAGCAAGAAAAATAGTACCTCCCGCCAAAACAAATTTCCAGAAGGGGTCCATTATTTTACCTATTATTACTTGAGTAAAGACTAAATGCCAAGCATCATTACCTATATCATTGTGGTTTTTTCCCCAAGCTTTTTTATATGGAAATAATCTTTCAGATACTGCAATTAAAATAAGAGCTGCTAAAACAATTGGGGTTCCTAATATTAAAACATTCTTAACATCACCGCTTTCTACTACCAAATAACCTGCTAACATAGCAACTCCCATAATTATCGGAAATATTGTTCTTGCAAAAAGTTCTTTAAATCTATTTTTCATTTATAAACATTAAAAAGAAGGTTATGACAATTTACTTTACCTCAAATAATTGTTCTTCTGTTCCAATTTTAACGGTATATTTTCCTTTTGGCAAATAATACACGTCGTTTTTAGCCTTCTCTAAAACTACTTCTTTATTCGTTTTTTTATACGCTTTTTTTCCTTTTTTAGAAAAAGAAACATCATACATTACTTCGTTAAAACCTTTGTTAAGACTCACTGAAAAAGAAGTTACTTCTACATCATCAGAATATATTTTAATTGTTGTTTTCTTTTCAGAATTAGAGAAAATAGAAAACGCAACCTCTGGTGTATTTAGTCTAGACCATTGGCTCCAAGAACTTCCCCAGCGAGAAGAAAAACGGATGCTTTTTATCTTGAATAAATGGATTGCTTTATCGCGTATGGTATTGAATATTTGTAATTTAGAAATATCTGCCTTATACAAACTACGCCCATGAGTACCCACAATTAAATGTTTTGCTGTAGGCTGAATTACTAAATCATGCACAGCAACATTGGGTAAATTTTTACTAAAAGCTTGCCAAGAAGTTCCTTTATTAAAAGAAACATACAAGCCATTATCTGTTCCAACATACAACACATTTTCGTTTACTGAGTCTTCCTTAATTACATTTACGGAAGCTGTTGGAATTGAACTTCCAATGTTTGTCCAAGTTTGCCCAAAATCATCAGACATAAAAATATAAGGTGTAAAATCATCAAAACGATACCCATTTAAACTTACATAAACACGTTCTTTTTTGTGGGATGATGCTACGACTCTAGAAACCCATAAATCTTGTGGAAATGAATCTGAAATCTTTGTCCAAGAACCTCCACTGTTTTTAGAAAGATGTACAAACCCATCATCTGAACCTGTATATAATAATCCGAATTGAAACGGACTTTCAGCAATTGACGTTAAGGTTCCATACGCAACATTTCCTTTTTTACCTCCAGTTGTTAAGTCTTTAGAAATAGTTGCCCAATCATCCCCTTTATTTAAAGATCTGTGCAACTTATTACCTCCTAAATATAAAATATCTTGATTGTGTTTTGATAAATGAATTGGTGTTTGCCAATTAAATCGATACGGATTTTCGCCTAAAATGTGTTTTGGTTGAATGTATTTTTGAGTTCCTGTTTCTCTGTTAATTCGAAAATAATTTCCGAATTGATACCCTGTGTACACAATATTTGGGTTTCTGTCATCAACCTGAACTTGCATTCCGTCTCCTCCCATAATTGACTCATATGGATTTTGACCTGTATGTTTCCAGCGTTTATCAATTTTCGCATTATGGTCAGCAACCCAAACACCATTATCTTGCAAGCCACCATACACTTTATAGTTTTTCTGATTGTCTGCATACACCGAATAAAATTGTCCAACAGCAGGATCATTTAGTTTTATCCAATTTTCACCATCATCATAAGACATATTTAAACCACCATCATTTCCATTTAAAAGATGTCCTGATTTTTTAGGGTTTACCCATAATGTTTGATGATCTGAATGCACATTTTCTTTTCCTATTGATGTAAATGTTTTTCCGCCATCTTTCGATTTTAAAATAGGAACTCCCATTACATAAATTCCTTTTTCGTCTTGAAGGTCTACTCTAATTTCTCCAAAATAATATCCATAAGAATAATACAATCCATCTAAATAATCTTCATGTGTTTTTTTCCAAGATGTTCCTCCGTCTGTCGTTTTAAAAACCTCTGCTCCAACAACAGGAGTATCAAACAATAAAGAATTTGCGTCTTCTAAATACTTGGCTAAATCTATTGGTTTTACAGAACCTACTCGAACCATTTGTTTTACATTTTCTGCCCTATATTTTTCTTGAAAACCGTTGCTCTTTAAATAAGAATTTAATTTTTTATCTGTAAGATTTAAAAACGCTTCTACAGTCATTGTTTTAAAATCTGCCTTCGTTAAAGTGTTTGAAGGTTTTTTCTTTGTCGTTTCTTTTCTTCTAAACTGGCTATCGTGTAAAGCATATACTGTATTTTCATTAAAAACCGCTAAGCCAATTCTACCAACTCCGTTTCCTATTGGGAAACCACTATTATCAGCAATTTTTGTCCAAGAAGTTCCTGCATCTATACTTTTATAGATTGCTGAATTTTTCCCATCGCCATCAAAATTCCAAGCTTTACGTTCTCTTTCCCAAGATGCAGCGTACATAATATTAAAGTTTTCTGGAGCGACAGCAACATCAATAATTCCTGTATTTTTATCAATAAATAATGATTTTACCCATGTTTTACCTCCATCCGAAGTTTTAAAAACCCCTCTTTCAGTATTTGAAGAATATAAATGACCAATAACACCAATCACAACTTCGTTTGCATTATTTGGATTGATGAGAATTCTACTAATATGATGCGCATCTAGCAAACCAACATTGTTCCAAGTTTTACCTTTGTCAGAAGATTTTAAAACACCAATTCCGGCATAAGAAGAACGGGAAGAATTTTTTTCTCCCGTACCAACCCAAATTGTTCCTGAGTTCCAGTCTACAGCAATATCTCCTACATTTTGAGTTGGAGAATTGTCTAAAACTGGTGTAAAAGTGGTACCGTTATTATTAGTATACCATACCCCGCCAGAAGCATAACCTACGTAAAACTCTATTGTGTTCTCTGGATTTACATCGACATCGACTACACGTCCACTCATCACAGTCGGACCTATATTTGTGAAATTGATGTTTTTTACTAGTGAATTTTTTTCTAGTACTTTTTTATCCTTAAGAGATTTCTCGATTAAAACAGCGCTTGTAGGTGATTGCTGTGCAATTAAAATACCACTAAATAGTAAAAACAAATAATATGTAACTTTTTTCATTTTCTAATAATTAAATTTCATCGTTGAATTAATGCCTCTTAACCTCAGTATAGGTAGTCTCGGCTATAAAAAATAATTCTTTATATTTTTTTACTAAATTAGCAATAATTAATCAATTAAAAATTTTTACAATGGACGGTTTATTATATACAATTATTATTGGAGCGGTTTGTGGTTACATTGCAGATGTGCTTATGAGTGATAATGGCTATGGGTTAATACTAAGTATTATTATTGGTATTGCTGGTAGTTTTGTTGGTACTTGGGCTTTTGGTGAATTAGGTATTAGCGTTGGTAGTGGATGGATAAGTGATATTATAAAAGGTGCTTCTGGAGCTATCATTATTTTATTTATTCTTGGCCTTGTAAGAGGTAGAAGAAGTGGAAGAAGAAGACGTTAATTTTTAAGGTAACTAACGATTTCTAAAAGATGCTGAACAGCGTCTTTTTTTTTGGTTAAAACTTTAATGAAATAATATAAAGTATATATTACAGACCCTTAACAATTAATCAATGTACATTTGCATTTGATATAAAACAAAAAAATTCTTAAACATTATAAATGTCATTTAAAGATTTAGGCTTATCGGATGCTTTAGTAAAAGCAGTACACGAAAAAGGATATACCGTTCCTTCCCCAATTCAAGAAAAAGCAATTCCTCATATTTTAGAAGGAAAAGATATATTAGCTTCTGCACAAACAGGAACTGGAAAAACTGCAGGTTTTACCTTACCAGTTTTACAGCATTTAGCAGCAACGAAGCACCCAAAATACAGACCTTTACGTGCATTGGTTTTAACGCCAACGAGAGAATTGGCTGCACAAGTACATGATAATGTTAGAGAATACAGTAAATATGTAGACATAAGATCTGCTGTAATTTTTGGTGGCGTAAACGCAAAACCACAAATTGCAACTTTAAGAAGCGGTGTCGATATTTTAGTAGCAACACCTGGTAGATTATTAGATTTACACAATCAGAAAGCAGTTTCATTTAAACGTGTAGAGGTTTTAATTCTAGATGAAGCAGATAGAATGTTAGACATGGGTTTTGTTAGAGATATTAACAAAATCATTAGTTTTATGCCTACAAAGCGTCAAAACTTGATGTTTTCTGCCACTTTTTCTAACGATATTAAAAAATTAGCTTCCGGAATTTTAAGAAATCCTGTTTATGTAGAAACAGCTCCGCAAAACTCAACAGCAAAAAAAGTAACTCACAAGGTTTATAAAGTTGATAAAAACAAAAAAACAGAGTTTACTATAAAGTTGATAAAAGACGGAAATTGGAACCAAGTTTTAATCTTTACAAGAACGAAACATGGTGCTAATAAATTAACTGAAAAATTAATAAAAGCTGGAATTTCTGCTGCAGCAATTCACGGAAATAAAAGTCAAGGTGCTAGAACAAAAGCCTTGAAAAACTTTAAGGATAATACCATCAAAATTTTAGTTGCTACAGATATTGCAGCACGTGGTTTAGATATTCCTTTATTGCCTCACGTTGTTAATTTTGAACTACCAAATGTACCTGAAGATTATGTACACAGAATTGGTAGAACAGGAAGAGCTGGAGCTGCTGGAGAAGCTATTTCTTTGGTATGTAGTGAAGAAAGTGAATACCAAAGTGAAATAGAGAAATTACTAAAAGAGAAATTAAAATCTACCATTGTAGAAGGTTTTGAACCAACAGATACAGATCCTCCAAAAAGAGCTGCTTCACAAAGTAAAGGTTCTTTCGGAAAGAAAAATAACTCTGGAAATTCATCTCAAGGAAATAAGCCAAAAAGTAAACCTCATTTTAAAGGAAATAAACCTTCTGAGCCTTCTGGAAGAGGAAGGAATAGCGCACCTAAAAAGAAGCGTTACTAATACATAAAACACTTATTTAATTTTATACTTTAACCTTTTCTGTTTTCAAAAACAGAAAAGGTTTTTTAATTATTAGCAATCTTATAACTCATTTTAACTTCGTATTATTTATTCCTACCTTTGTGTTTTAACATAAAATTACCTGTATGAAATACGATAAAATAAACGCCCAATTATTTATAAAAAACCGTAAAAATTTTGCTTCCAAAATGAAGTCAAATAGTTTGGCCGTTTTTAATTCTAATGATATTTATCCCATAAGTGCAGATAGCACAATGCCTTTTGAGCAACATAGAGACATCTTCTATTTAAGTGGTGTAGATCAAGAGGAAAGTATTTTAATGTTGTTTCCTGATTGTCCAAACGAAAGCTTACGAGAAGTTTTATTTGTTACAGAAACTAATGATCATATTGCTGTTTGGGAAGGTGAAAAATTAACCAAAAAATCGGCCTTTGAAACTTCTGGTATTAAAACCGTTTATTGGCTACAAGATTTAGAAAAGGTATTGTTCGAAATGTCTTCTTATTGCGATACTTTTTACATCAATACAAACGAACACTACAGAGCAAACACAGAAACAGAAACACGTGAAGATCGTTTTACAAAATGGTTATTAGCAAAATATCCTGCACATAATGTAGCAAAAAGTAATCCTATTTTACAACGTTTACGTGCTGTAAAAGATCAAATTGAATTGAATTTAATGCAGCATGCGTGTGATATTACCGAAAAAGGGTTCCGTAGAATTTTAAACTTTATAAAACCTGGTGTTTGGGAATATGAAATTGAAGCAGAATTGATTCACGAATTTGTAAAAAATAGGTCTAAAGGATTTGCTTACACACCAATTATTGCAAGCGGAAATAACGCAAATGTTTTACACTATATTGAAAACAATCAGCAATGTAAAGCGGGCGATTTAATCTTGTTTGATATTGCTGCAGAATACGCAAATTATAAAAGTGACCTATCTAGAACTGTACCGGTTTCTGGTAAATTTTCTGATCGACAAAAAGCAGTTTACAATGCTGTAAACCATGTTAAAAAAGAAGCTACAAAAATGTTACTTCCTGGAACTTTGTGGAAAGAATATCATGTAGAAGTTGGAAAAATAATGACTTCAGAATTACTAAATTTAGGTTTATTAGACAAAGCTGATGTTCAGAATGAAGATAAAAACTGGCCTGCTTACAAAAAATATTTCATGCACGGAACTTCACATCATATTGGTTTAGATACACATGATTATGGTTTGTTACATGAAGAAATGCAAGCGAATAATGTGTTTACTGTAGAACCGGGAATTTACATTCCTAAAGAAGGTTTTGGAATTCGTTTAGAAGATGATGTTGTTATTCAAACAAAAGGAGAACCTTTTAATTTAATGGGGAATATTCCTATTGAAGCGGATGAAATTGAAGATATCATGCATCAGTCGTAGACTGGTTAAAGTATAAAGCGGGTTGAAAAACTCGCTTTTTTTATGCCAAAGAATTTATAAAACCAATCGTTTCATTATTAAACATTTCTGGCTGCTCTACATTTACAACATGGCCACAATTATCAATTACAAAAAGTGATGAGGTAACATGTTTTGCAACGATATTTTTTATGGAAGGTAAAAACAAATGATCTTCTGCTCCCATCACATATAAAGTAGGAATTTGAATATCTTTTGCTCTAAAAAAACGTAAAAGTGGGTTAATTTCTGATGTTAATTTAAACCAACGTAAAAATTCTTTTTGATATAATTTCTTTGCTTCGTTTACAAACAACAATCTCGATTTCTTATGATTTCTCTTTGGCATAATAATAAATGCAAAGAGCTTATACAACATCATATATGGCACTACAGATTTAAAAATACTTCCAACTTTCATTAAAACTTGCGAGCGGAAATTCATTTTTATAATAGCTCCTCCCATAATCATGCTTTGTACAAGTTGTGGTTTTTTCTCGGCAAGGTTTCTAATCAAAATTGTTCCTAAAGAAATACCAACAAAGTGAGATTTTTTAATTTTTAAGTGATCAATCACCTCAACAATATCAGCAGTAATAGAATCAAACGTATATTTTGGATTAAAGGTATCTTTTAGTGTTGGCTTACTATTTCCATGACCACGTAAATCTAAAATTAAAACATTAAAATGCTTTCTGAAATCACGAATCTGTTTGTACCAAATAGAACTACTTCCTCCTGCTCCATGAACAAAAGTTACCCATTTTTTTGAAGTTGTATGCGGATATGAATAGTAGTTTAACAAATCTTTTTCAGGATTAAAAGTGTAAAAATAACTTATTATTATTTTAAAAAACACAATCTGCTATTTATTAACATTTATGATCAGTTTTGCTTCGTAAGAACTTCAAGTTTATATCCAACTCCGTGAATATTTATTAATTGAATAGAATTGAAAACCCCCTAAAAACAATCAAATTAGAGTTGCTGCAAAACTTACTATAAAAGGTATTACAAAACCCATTACCTTTAACGGTGAATTAAACTACGAAGAGAAAGAACTAAAAGCTCGTTTTAAGATAGATAGACAAGCTTGGAATGTAAGTTATAAAAATGAAAGACAGTCCGATTTCTGATGCAATTGGTTTTGAAATCTCAATAAAATTATAATTATGAAAAAATCACTATTTATTATCGCGTTACTTTTTACCGTTTTTACTTTCGGGCAAAATGAAGAGTTTAATTTAATAAAACTTGATTCAACTTGGGGGCAAGAAGTCCTTCGGTTTCCTGCAAGAAAAATGGACTATATAGGAGTCGGAGATATCAGGTTTCCACCAAAAGGCTGGAGAAATCCAGCACACACATTTTTTTGGTCTTATACATATGCTTGGAGTATCAATTTAAATAGAAAAATTACTACTAAAGAATTAGAAATTGATTTGGTAAAATATTTTAATAGCTTAAATAAAGTTAATGTAAATGATAAAACTGATAAACGAAAAGCAACTGCAACGATTACTGAAATTAAAAGAAAGAAATCAACTACTTTTTTTGAAGGAAAAGTAGCTACGTATGATCGTTTTGCAACCAACAAACGATTTACTTTAAACGTTAAAATAGAAAGTAATTATTGTAAGAAAAGTAAAAAGACAGTTCTTCTATTTACCTTTTCTCCTAAAGAATTTACGCACGAAGTTTGGGAAACTTTGAACGAAATTGAATTGATTGATGGGTTTTGTGAAAATTGAAAATAATTACCTTTTCTTCACCAAATTTAATCCAATAAAAACCAACAAAGCAGGTAAAACCCAACCCAAACTATGTTCTGCCAAAGGGATGATACTTTTAATTCCTGTTAAGTTTTCTCTCGGGACTATAAAACCTAGAAAGTCTGTAATACTAAAGATAAACGTCACTAAAACAACACCTCTAAAAACAAGTTTAGAAGCATATTTATCTGCTACGATATTTAATAAAATTAAGACAATCGTTATTGGGTATAAAAACATTAATGCTGGCACTGCCAATGTGATGATGAAATCAACTTGATAACTTCCAACAACAATTCCGATTACAGAAGCAATTGCTGCGGTAATAATGTATGCTTTTCTCGAATCATTACAAATTCCTTTTATATAATCTGCAGTTCCTGTTACAATACCAACAGCGGTTGTAAAACACGCTAAAGCAACCAAAACACTTAAAAAAGTAGTTCCTAAGTTACCTAAAGTCAATGTGCTTAATCCTGATAAAACTTCAATTCTAGTTGCATTTTCTGCAAATGTTGCACTGAATAAAGAACCACTTAAAATTAAACCTCCGTAGATTAACAACAAACCTGATCCTGCAATAATTCCAGCTTTGGTAATGAGTTCTTTTTTAGCATCAAAAGAAGTGTGCCCTCTTAAGTTTAAAGAGATAATAATTACAGCTCCAACAACAACGCCACCAATGGCATCAAAAGTTTGATAGCCTTCTAAAATTCCGTCTACAAAGGGTGTTGTAAAGGTTGATGGATTTACGGTACCTGATGAAGTAAAAAATGCAATTGAGATAATGATCAATAGAATTAAAACAATAATTGGGGTTAAAAACTTACCAATTAAACTAATTATTTTAGAACGATTTACTGCAAAAACAAATACTAAAGCAAAATAAAGAATACTCGTTAAAATTGGTGTGGTTTCAAAAAATGGCTGAATTGCCATTTCATGAGTTACAGCGGCTGTTCTTGGTGATGGAATTGCAATCGCAATGATGTAAATGAGTAAACAATAAATAGTGCTGAAAATCGGAGAAACTTTCTTCCCAAAATCATATAAAGTTCCTTGTAATTTTGCGTGTGCAAAAATTGCTAAAATAGGAATGGTGACTGCTGTTAGTACAAAACCCAACACGACAATCCACCAATCTAAACCTGCTTTTACCCCTAAAGTTGGTGGTAAAATTAAGTTTCCTGCTCCAAAAAAGAGTGAAAACAATGCAAAACCAGCAATCCAAATTTCTTTCTTTTTATTCAAAATTAGTTTATTTTTTTAAGGTTTAAATCAGGAAAATCGAAACTAAAGTCTGTTATTGGTGCAATATATTTCATTTTTGCGCCAGTTGCATTTCCTTTTTCATCAAAAGAAAACTGGACAAAAACATCTGCATCATAACTTCTATTGTTCCATTTTGCAACGTATGTAGTTTCATTGTAAGGTAATAATTCTCCGAATAAATTTGAAGAACGATCGCATTTTATAGCATAGGTCGTTCCGTCATTAGAAATGATAATATTTCCAAACCAATCGTCATTATAAGTCCCAACTATTTGTGCTGGTTTAGGTAAATTTTTATTGGTTTTAGCAATTGTAGTTTTCTCAAAAACGGTTGCTTTTACGCTATCATTATATTCTAAATAATTGGTATTTCTGTCTCCATATTTTTTCAACCAATTTCTATCGTCATAGCCTAAATAACTATCTTTTATCGTATTGGTAATCGTGTTAAAGGCGCTTCCATTCATTTGATTTGTTAACACAACAATTGCCAAATCTAAATCAGGAATCATCGTAAACTGAGTAACAGTACCTAATAAACCACCTGTATGATACACTTGCTTATGCCCGCCTTTTACATCCGTTAAAAACCATCCTAAACCATATCCTTTAAAATTAGAATTATACGCATCGTTTTTACGAACTTTTAAAGGTGTTTGCAGTTGCCATAATTCATGAAATTGTTTCTCACTCAACAAGCGATTTCCATTTTCAGTAACGGCATCATTCATTAAAAATTTACCCCAAGTAAGCATGTCTTTTATATTACTCATAATGCCGCCAGCAGCATTTGCAGTTGCGCTCCAATCATGCGGAATTTGAATGACTTTTCCTTCTGCTCTTGTATGTGCATCAATAATATTCGTTTTATCCGTTACTCTATTATAAGAACCCTTGCTGTTGTTCATTCCAACAGGTTTCATGATTTTAGTTTCAATAAATTCTGCCCAAGAAAGACCACTTACGCGCTTTAAAACTTCGCCAGCAATAATAAACATATTGTTATTGTACTTAAATTCACTTCTAAACGAACTTACTGGTTTTAAGTATTTTACATTGCTTATAATATCTTCTACTGTAAAATCATTTCCTTCCGGAAAGAACATTAAATCTCCAGCTCCAAGACCTAAACCACTTCTGTGAGTAACCAAATCACGAACGGTAAATTGTTCTGTAACCCAAGCGTCTTTCAGTCGAAATTCAGGAATGTGTTTTCTTACTTTATCATCCCAATTTAGTTTTCCTGCGTCTACCATCATCGCCAAAGCAAAGCAGGTAAAACCCTTGCTGTTAGAAGCAACACCGACCAAAGTATTTTCGTTCATGCCTTTTTTGTTGGTTAAAGAACGAACTCCATGACCTTTTGCATACACGATTTCTCCGTCTTTTATAATTCCGACAGAAATTCCTGGGACTTCAAAAGTTTTTAACGTTTGTGCGATTAAATTATCTAGTTTTTCGGCATCAATTTGAGCGTTACTGGTTAAGGAAACTAAAAATAGAACAAGGAGTGCTGTTTTTTTAAAAAACATAAGATTGGTTGTATTGAATTCACCTCAAATATAGTAAATAGTTTATCATATTTTAAGATTCTAAAAACGAATCAAATGGTATCTTTGTTTCTATGGTTTTAGATTATAAAAACGCTGAAATTTTTTATACGGATCAAGGAAAAGGAACTGTTGTTGTTTTAATTCATGGGTTTTTAGAAAACTCCACAATGTGGGATAAAATTACTCCGGAACTTAGTAAAAGAAATCGAGTAATTACGATTGATTTACTAGGTCATGGAAAATCTGATTGTTTAGGTTATGTCCATTCTATGGAGTTGTTTTCAGCAACCATTAAGGCGGTTTTAAAGCATTTAAAAATTAGAAAATATATTTTGGTAGGCCATTCTTTAGGAGGCTATATTTCTTTAGCACTCGCCAAAATAAATCCTTTACAAATAAAAGGTTTGTGTCTATTAAACTCAACTTCTAATGAAGATTCTGAAGAACGTAAAAAGTTAAGAACAAGGGCAAATAAAATGGTTCAGAATAATTTTGAAACCATGATAAAATTGTCTGTTTCAAATTTGTTTCATCAAGAAAATTTATTAAAATTTAAACAAGAAATTGAAGCGGTTAAAAAAGAGGCTTTACAAACTTCTGTACAAGGCTATATTGCTGCCAATGAAGGGATGAAAAATCGCGAAAACACCAATCATCTTTTAGTAGAAAGTAATTTTAAGAAGTTGCTAATTATTGGTGAAAAAGACCCTGTTTTAGAGTATCAAACTTCCTTAGAAGAAGCTGAAAAAACGAATTCTGAATTTGTTATTTTTCCTGACGGACATATGAGTCATGTTGAAAATACCGCTGAACTTATTACTGTTTTGAAAGATTTTGTAAAGGGTTGTTAAATTATTGATGGCAAAATGTAGTTAGAAATAAAATTAAACATTTCTATTTCTTGATTTGTTGCATTTGTAGGTGTAACATTATGCTCTGTAGTGGTAATTATAATTAAATCAATATCAGGAAAAACAGCAATTAATTGACCACCATATCCATAAGCTAAAAACAAGTTATAATTGTTTATTTCTCCGAGCCACCATAAATAGCCATAATTGTAATTTTTAAACGCGCCAATTTCTAAATTAGAAAAATTTGTTGATGTTGTTAAAGAGACATCTATCCAACTTTCATCAATAATTTGAGTATTAAACAACTTTCCTTTGTTTGAATATAGTTTTCCAAAAAGATACATTTCTCTTGGAGTTAAAAACATAGAGTTTCCGCCAAAATAATATCCTTGGGCGTCTTGTTCCCAAGAATCTACATTAATTTTCATAGACTTAAAAAGAGTTTCTGAGGCAAAATCAAAAGTACCCTTGCTTGTTGCTTTTGTGATAACTCCAGAAAGTAAATGTGTCTGAAATGTGTTATAGCTCATTACTTCTCCCGGACTGTATTTTAAAGGGAGTTCTATCGTTTCTTTTATCCAATTATCAGAACCATATATGCTACTATATGTAGAAGGATTGTTCTCAGAATCAGAAGGCATTCCCATTCGCATTGTTAATAAATGTTCAATGGTAATGTTTGATTTTCTAGTGTCTAAACTCGAGTTATTATACTCTGGAAAAAAAGGTAATACTTTATCACTTATATTAAAACCCTCTTCATTTATTGCAAAATAAGTTATCGCAGAGAGCAGGCTTTTTGATACGGATTTTACATTATGAGGTTTTGATTGATGGAAACCATTAAAATATTTTTCACCAACGATATAACCGTTTTTAGAAATAATTATGCCATCTACGAATCCAAGAGAGGTCGCTTTTTCATACGCATTATTTAACATATTTGAATTCATCCCCTGTGTTTCTGGAGTAGAAAAAGTAAAGGGTTCTAGCTCACTACTGAGAAGATCGTTGTTTTCTGATTTGCTACAACTAAAAATAATTAGCAAGAAAAAACTAATAGATAGATATATTTTTATGTTCATTCGTGAAATAAATGTACAAAAAAACCGCTGAACTTATTACTGTTTTGGCTGAACTTATTACTGTTTTGAAAGATTTTGTAAAGGGTTGTTAAACTTGACTTTCTTTAAAAAAACAGCTAACTTCGTTTAACTGCTGATATTAAAATATTCCATATCATTATAGTTGTAACCTTTTTTCAAATGTATCGTCATACAAGCAATAACCAAATACAGATAATTATATGATTACTGAACAAAAGGAAATTCCCAATAATCTCCTAAGACCAACTAATTATAGAGGATTTTTATTCGACCTAATTATTTACATATCTGTTATGTTTCTAATTAGGGAAATATATTTTCCAAGTGTAGGTTTTATAGCAAATGGACTTTTTTGGTCATTGACAACCTTAGTTATAGCAACTTGGAGAATGAAAGTAAGAAGTGTTACTTGGAAAGATTTAGGTTTACGAAAACCTGAAAGTTTCAAAAAAACTTTATTAGTCACTATTGGTATTTTAATAGCGGTTGTTATTTCAATAATGACATTTGAGATGCTTAAAGACTATCTGCCATTTTCAGTAGAACAAAAGAATTATTCTGAAAATTCAGCATCTAAATTTGGAAACCTAAAAGGGAATTGGCTACTCTTTTTTACAATTATGCCGGCGGTTTTACTTGAATCTATGTTAGAAGAGTTACTAGATAGAGGTTTCTTAATAAATTGGTTTGAGAAATTATTTTCAAAAACATCAATAGCCACAGTTCTTGCCGTAATACTACAAGCCTTAATTTTTGGGTTTAGGCATTCTTATGATTTGTCAGATAGGTCAATTAGAGTTGGTCTTATTGGATTAATAATGGGAATAGCTTACGTGAAATTTGGAAGAAATTTATGGCCTTTAATTATTGCTCACTGCGTACTTAACACAATGTCAATGATAGATAGAGTCTAACTCTTCACAAGTAGAAATTACTTGTGGGTCTAAGGACAATTTATCTTCATAAATTTTACAACCCACTTTATATTGATAAAAAAACAGCTAACTTCGTTTAACTTCCGATGTAAGTCATTGAAAATGATATCATATCAGTGTAAAGTTAAACGAAGTGCCAAAAAAAGACGCTACTCGTCTTTCGCCCCATTCCAGCCTTGTGCTTTTAATTCAATTTCTTGACCAGCTCGTGTAACTAAGTTTAACCCTTGGTTTTCAGCAGTAACATGACCTATAATAGAGAAATTAGGATTCCCTTTTATACTATCAAAATCTGCAATTGAAACTGTAAATAAAAGCTCATAATCTTCGCCTCCACTTAACGCAACCATGGTAGAATCTAATTCAAACTCTTCACAAGTAGAAATTACTTGTGGATCTAAAGGCAATTTATCTTCATAAATTTTACAACCTACTTTACTTTGTGTACAAATATGAAAAAGTTCTGAAGATAATCCATCAGAAACATCAATCATAGCCGTTGGTTTAATCTTTAATTCTTTTAAGAAACCGGCAACATCTTTACGTGCTTCAGGTTTTAGTTGACGTTCAATTAAATACGTATAATCATCTAAATCTGGCTGACTTTTAGGATTCACTTTAAAAACTTGCTTTTCTCTTTCTAGAACTTGCAAACCTAAGTAAGCTGCGCCTAAATCTCCCGTAACCACAATTAAGTCGGTTTCTTTTGCTGTATTTCTATAAACAATATCTTCTTTATTGGCTTTACCAATTGCAGTCACAGAAATTAAAATTCCTTTGGTTGATGATGTTGTATCTCCACCTACTAAATCAACGTTGTACGTTTCACAAGCAAGCTGAATTCCTGCATACAATTCTTCAATTGCTTCTAAAGGAAATCTATTAGAAACCGCAATAGAAACTGTAATTTGTTCTGCAACTCCGTTCATTGCATACACATCAGATAAATTAACCATCACAGCTTTATACCCTAAATGCTTAAGTGGCATATAACTTAAATCGAAATGCACACCTTCTATCAACAAATCTGTTGTAACTAAAGTTTGTTTTTCTGATGCATCTAAAACTGCAGCATCATCTCCAATAGCTTTTACAGTTGATGAATTTTCAACTTTAAAATATTTTGTAATGTGATTGATCAAGCCAAACTCTCCTAGTTCTGCTAACGATGTCTTTTGTGTATTTTTATCTTCTAACATTTTGCAAAGATAGGTACAATCTTAAAGATTACAGAAGTACTTTAACAGAGATGTTTATCAATCTCTAAGATAAAATAGTACCTTTGATTAAAGACTATAATTTTAGATGAAAAAAACAACATTAATACTTCTTTTTCTATCACAGATAATCGTTTCTCAAACACCTTGTGAAAGTGGTTTTGCAGGAGAATATCCTTGTAATGATTATGATTTAATGTCTAATATTTCTGTCGATATTTTAGCAAATACGGATGGGAATCCTGAAGGAAGTGATATTTGGGGTTGGACAGACAGCACAACTGGTAAAGAGTATGCAATTGCAGCGATGACAAACAGTACTGCTTTTGTAGATGTAACAGACCCTTTAAACCCATTTTTTTTAGGAAGATTAGATTCTAATGCTGGAAATAGTTATTGGAGAGACGTAAAAGTATACGATAATCATGCTTTTATAGTTGCAGATAATGTAGGTGCACATGGAATGCAGGTTTTCGATTTAACAAAATTAAGAGGTCTTACAACTCCTCAAACCTTTATAGCCGATGCCATTTACAATACCGATGATTTAGGAAGTTGTCATAATATTGTGATTAACGAAAACACAGGGGTTGCGTATTTAGTAGGATGTAAAAATGCTTCTGGTAGTAGACTTTCTAAGGGTGGTCCTATTTTTGTGGATATTTCTGACCCTAAAGTACCTGTAAAAATAGACAGCTATTCCTTAGATAATTATTCTCATGATGCTCAAGTAATTAATTACACCGGACCTGATTCTGATCATACTGGAAAAGAAATTTATATCGGTAGTAATGAAGATAAAATCACAATTTTAGATGTTACGGATAAAAACAATGTTATAAAAATAGCTGAAATTGACTATTCTCAAATTGGTTATACGCATCAAGGTTGGTTTACAGAAGATCAGCGTTATTTTATTTTAGGTGATGAGACTGATGAACAAAACTTCGGAATGAATACCAGAACATTAGTTTTTGACTTTCTAGATCTAGACAACCCTCTCTTATCATCAACTTATTATGGAGCTTCTGCCGCTATAGATCATAATGGATATGTAAAAGGAAACCTTTATTACATGGCAAATTATAGAGCAGGATTAAGAATTTTAGACATTACAAATATTAGTGCTGCAACAGATTCTATGACAGAAGTTGGCTATTTTGATACCTACCCAAGTGATGATGGAACAAATTTTAATGGCGCTTGGAGTGTTTATCCCTATTTTGCAAGTGGAAATATTATTATTAACGACATCGAAAGAGGTCTTTTTGTTGTTAGAAAAAGCGGAACATTAAATCTAGAAAATCAAGATTTAAAAAAGTCTTTCTCTATATATCCAAACCCAGCTTCCGAAAAAACAACGATAAAATCTTCTAATAATCAAGAGATAAAAAATATCCAAGTTTATTCTTTATTAGGACAAAAAATAATAGAAGAAAATAATATTAATAGCAACAAGTACGTTCTAAGTACTATCGGCATTAAAAAAGGTGTTTATCTGATAAAAATAAACAAGCTAAAAACAAGTAAACTTATAATTAAATGATAAAAGGAATGTTTAAAAAAATGTTTTTATTAATTTTCGTTCTAGCGATAGGCTGCTCTAAAGACAGTATTTTCATTCCTAACGAAGCAGCAGCAGCAGTCATCATCCCTCTTGAGGAATGTGTAAATGGTTTTGCTGGTGAATACCCTTGTAATGATTACGATTTACTAACTCATATTCCTTTTGAAGAAATGAACGGTACATCAGGAAATGATTGTTGGGGTTGGACAGATCCTTTAGATAACAAAGAATATGCTTTAATGGGTACCAATAGTGGTATCACTTTTATTGACATAACAAACCCAACTGATGTTGTAATACTTGGTACTTTACCGACCAGAACAGTAAATAGTTCTTGGAGAGATGTAAAAGTTCATAATTCAGTAGCATATATTGTTAGTGAAGCTGCTAATCATGGAATGCAAGTTTTTAATTTAGAAAAATTAAGAGATGTTGCAAGTCCTCCCGTAGAGTTCCAAAGCGATTTTGATTACACTGATTTTGGACGTGCACACAACATTGTCATAAATGAAACCAAAAACTATGTCTATCCTGTTGGCACAACTAGAAGTGGAACCTATCAAGGTGGCCCTTTGTTTATTAATGTTCAAGACCCTCTAAACCCTATTGATGAAGGTGGTTTTCTCGATTATTCTCATGATGCGCAAGTCGTAACCTATAATGGTCCAGACACAGAACATGTTGGAAAAGAAATTCTAATTGGTAGTAATGAAGTAGAAGTTGTAATTGCAGATATTACCGACAAAAGTAACCCTATAAGATTATCGTCTATCAGCTATACAAATGTAGAATACACACATCAAGGTTGGTTTACAGAAGATTTTAAATATTTTATTTTAGGGGATGAATTAGATGAAAGGAGAATAGGTATGAATACAAGAACTATTATTTTAGACTTTACAGATTTAGACAATCCGGTACATCATTTTGATTATTTAGGACAATCCGCTGCTATAGACCATAATGGTTATGTAAAAGGAAACACTTACTATCAAGCAAATTATACAGCAGGAGTAAGAATGTTAGATCTTTCTAACATCGAAAATCAATCAATTTCAGAAATAGGTTATTTTGATACGTATCCAGAAAATGACAATACCGCATTTTCTGGCGTATGGAGTGTATATCCCTATTTTCCTAGTGGAAACATTATTATAAGTGATATGAATCGTGGGTTTTTTGTCATACGAAAATCAGGTTCTTAAATTTCATATGAAAAAAATCTGCTACATAACACTGCTCTTTTTTTTATGTAATTGCTCTAAAGATGATATTGGAACAACCCCTGAAGTTGCTCTAAACACGATTCAAACTTTTGGTGGTTCTAAAAACGATGCAATAAATTCTATTGTTGCCACAAATGATGGTGGCTACGCTGTTCTTGGTTATACACAAAGCAACGATTTTGATATTACCGACAAAACCAATGAAAGTTTCGATTTTTGGGTGATGAAATTTTCATCCGAAGACCAATTACTTTGGAATAAAACTTTTGGTGGTTCTGATGACGATAGAGGAGTTGATATTGTTGCCACAAATGATGGCGGTTTTGCGATTCTAGGAGCTGCAAGTAGCTCAGATTTAGATGTAAGTCAGAATGCAGGTTCACATGATTTTTGGATTCTTAAAATTACTGCTGAAGGAACTGTTTTGTGGGAAAAAAGTTTTGGTTTCTCTGGTTCAGATAAAGGGATTTCTTTAACAAATACAGCAGATAATGGCTTTCTTTTAACAGGTGTTTTAGATGTTTCTGCTTCTGGTGGTCAAGGAAATTCTAAAGGCACTCAAAAACATTCAGGTGGTGATATTTGGGCGTTAAAATTATCCTCAAATGGTACTTTAGAATGGAGTAAATATTTTGGAGGGTCTTTTACTGATACTCCTTTTGGAGTTGTAGAAACTTCGAATAATGAGTATATAATAGCCGCTTCTTCGGATAGTGAAGATTTTAATATTTCTAATAATAAAGGAACATACGATTTTTGGATTCTTAAAATTTCTAGTGATGGAGCGCTGATTTGGGAACAGAGTTTTGGTGGTTCAGAAATTGATGAACCTAGAGCAATTACCGCAACAAATGATGGTAACTTTATAATTGTTGGTGATACAAGAAGTTCAGATACTGATGTCTCAATTAACAATGGAGCAGCAGATTTATGGATGATAAAAATCGCTACTGATGGAACGCTGATTTGGGAAAAAACAATCGGAGCAAGTAGTTTTGATGTAGCCCGCTCTATTTTTAAAACACAAGATAATGGATTTGTAATTGCAGGAAGTTCTAGAAGTTCGAATGCAGGTTTTACAAACCAAGGTCAAAATGATGCTTGGATTCTTAAAGTAAATTCATCTGGAGAAATAGACTGGCAAAAAATAATTGGTGGCTCAGGTATCGACTTTTTATATGATGCTGTAGAATTAAATAACAAAACAATAATTGCTGTTGGAGAGAGCAGCAGCTCTGACGTAGACATTACTGAAAATAGAGGGTTTTCTGATGCCTTAATTATTAATATAAAGTAAGGGAATGAAAAAAATATGTAGTTTTATTTTGCTAATAATGTTCCTTTTTAATGCTTGTAATGATGATGAAAATACGGAGCAAAAAGCAACAGTAACTATAAAATTTACTCATAATTGGGACGGAACTCCAGTTACCTCATCAGATTTTAATGCCTTTAAATTTACAAATGCAAACGGAGAAATAGTCAGTATAGAACGCTTGCGATATTTAGTTTCAAACATCACCTTAGGAACCGAAATAACTAAATCTTATAACTTGGTAAATGTTGGGGGAAACACCAATTTAGAAATAACCTCCGAAAATATTCCTACAGGAACTCATGAACTTAATTTTATTTTTGGTTTAAAAGATGTCGATAATATTGATGGCGTTTATCTGGACTTAAATTCAGTTTCTTTTAATGTTCCCGCAATGTTGGGTGGTGGTTATCATTACATGCAATTCGACGGAAAATACAAAGACACCAACAGCCAAGATGCCAACTTTAACTATCACACAATAAAAGCGGTAGATAGAACAGATCCTACTAATTTAATATTTCAAGACACTTCTTTTGAGGTTCATTTAGGCGCTATAGAAATTACCGACAATACAACAATTGAAATTAAAATGAACATTGCAGAATGGTTTAAAAATCCAAATACTTGGAATTTAAATGAGCTAAATTCAGTTTTGATGCCGAATTTTGAAGCCCAAAAAATGATGAGTGCAAATGGTACCGCTGTTTTTTCTTTAGGTGAAGTAAATTAAAGAAGCTTCCTAAGGAAGAAATGGATTCGTTCCTTGCAATGACAAATAAAGTAACATGAAAAACACGTATTTATTCCTTTTTTCCTTTTTTCTTTTGATGAATTGCACATCCAAAGAAGAAGAAATCTATACGCCAATTCCATACAGTTTAGAAATCCCTACACTTTTTGCAGACAAATTAATTGCACCTGTAATTCCGGCAAACAACCCATTAACAGTAGAAGGTGTTGCTTTAGGAAAAAAGTTGTTTTTTGATAAAAAATTATCAGGTGATGAAACACAATCTTGTGCAAGTTGCCATAATCCACAAAAAGCATTTACCGACAATCAACAGTTTAGTGATGGAATTGATGGCTTTTCAGGAACAAGGAATACAATGCCTTTATTTAACTTAGCTTGGAATTTTGATGAACGCTTTGCTTGGGATGGAAAAGAATTTAGTTTAGAAAATCAAGCACTTGAGCCAGTAACGAATCCATTAGAAATGCATGCAAATTGGACTGTTATTGCAGTAAAATTACAGCAACATGCAGAATATCCAACCTTGTTTTTACAAGCATTTGGAACCTCAAAAATAGACTCTGCCTTGGTAACAAAAGCCATTGCTCAATTTGAAAGAACACTAATTTCTGGCACTTCGAAATTTGATCAATATTTAAGGGGAGAAGCGGCTTTAACTCCTGAGGAAGAAAACGGATTTAACGTTTTTATGGATGAAGCTAAAGGTGATTGTTTTCATTGTCATGGAAGTAACAATAACCCTATTTGGTCAGACAACAAATTTCACAACAATGGTTTAGATGCGACCTTTACAGATCTTGGTTTTGGCGCAGTAACTGGAGATCCTTCAGATAACGGTAAATTTAAATCTCCGTCCATAAGAAACTTAGCATTTACTGCACCTTATATGCATGACGGTCGATTTACAACGCTAGAAGAAGTTATCAATCATTATTCAGAAGGTTTACAGCCCTCGTCAACCATAGACCCTTTAATGAAGAAAGTCGATCAAGGAGGTGTTGCTTTATCAACCCAAGATAAAGCAGATTTAAAGGCGTTTTTATTGTCACTTTCCGACTTCGAATTCATCAATAATCCTGCCTTTCAAGAATAATCAATAAAACCAATTGTTTCATCAGATTTGATAATATAACTTTGCGCTATTACGCCACTTATATCGTATATTTGCATCCTATTTAGATTTAATCTATCTTAAAATTATGATAAAAGTTTCAGATACGGCAAAGAAGAAAGTCATCGAGTTAATGACTGATGATGGTTTTGACGCAATAAAAGATTTTGTGAGAGTTGGCGTAAAAAGTGGTGGTTGTTCGGGCTTATCCTACGATTTAACTTTTGATAAAAACACACAAGAGAACGATAAAATTTTTGAAGAGAACGATATAAAAATCGTTGTTGACAAAAAGAGTTTTTTATATTTAGTGGGAACTACCCTAGAGTTTTCTGGAGGTTTAAACGGAAAAGGTTTTGTTTTTAACAATCCAAACGCAAATAGAACTTGTGGTTGTGGAGAATCATTTTCACTTTAAAAATTAGACAAAAATGTCAAAATATACAGAAGATAATTTACGAGAAGAATTAAAAACCAAAGAATACGAATATGGTTTTTATACAGATATAGAGAGTGAAACTTTTGCAAAAGGTTTAAATGAAGATGTTGTTCGTGCAATTTCTAAAAAGAAAAACGAACCAGAATGGATGACTGAATGGCGTTTAGAGGCTTTTCGTGTTTGGGAAAAAATGGAAGAACCAGAATGGGCGAATGTGCATTATACGAAACCAAAGTTTCAAGATATTGCCTACTATTCTGCACCAAAAGCAAAGCCAAAATTAAATAGTTTAGATGAAGTAGATCCAGAATTATTGGACACTTTTAAGCGTTTAGGGATTTCTTTGGATGAACAAAAAAAACTAGCGAATGTTGCTGTTGATATTGTAATAGATTCTGTTTCTGTTGCAACTACTTTCAAGAAAACATTAGGTGAAAAGGGTATTATTTTTATGCCAATTTCAGAAGCAATTCAAGAACATCCAGAATTGGTTCGAAAATATTTAGGAACAGTTGTACCAACAACTGATAATTTTTATGCAGCATTAAATTCAGCAGTTTTTTCTGATGGATCTTTCTGCTACATTCCAAAAGGCGTTCGTTGTCCGATGGAATTATCAACCTATTTTAGAATTAATGAAGGAGGAACTGGACAGTTTGAAAGAACACTTGTTGTTGCAGATAAAGGTAGTTACGTTTCTTATTTAGAAGGTTGTACAGCGCCAAGTAGAGATGAAAATCAATTACATGCAGCAGTTGTAGAACTCATCGCAATGGATGATGCAGAAATTAAATATTCTACAGTACAAAACTGGTATCCAGGAAACAAAGAAGGAAAAGGTGGAGTGTACAATTTTGTAACCAAAAGAGGTTTGTGTGAAAAGAATGCAAAAATTTCTTGGACTCAAGTAGAAACAGGATCTGCGGTAACTTGGAAGTACCCAAGTTGTATTTTAAAAGGAGACAATTCTATTGGGGAGTTTTACTCAATCGCAGTAACAAATAACTATCAACAAGCAGATACTGGAACAAAAATGATTCATTTGGGGAAAAACACCAAATCAACCATTATTTCTAAAGGAATATCCGCAGGTAAATCGCAAAACTCCTATAGAGGTTTAGTGCAAATAAATGCGAGGGCAGAAAACGCTCGTAATTTTTCGCAATGTGATTCTTTATTAATGGGGAATGACTGTGGAGCACACACGTTTCCATATATAGAAGTTAAAAATAAATCAGCACAAGTAGAACACGAAGCGACCACCAGTAAAATTGGTGAAGAGCAATTATTTTATTGTAATCAACGTGGAATTGATACTGAAAAAGCAATCGCGCTAATCGTAAACGGATTTAGTAAAGAAGTTTTGAATAAGCTTCCAATGGAATTTGCAGTAGAGGCTCAAAAATTATTGGAAATCAGTTTAGAGGGTTCAGTAGGTTAAATAGAACGTTCTATCATTCCTGCGAAAGCATTTGAAAAATTAGAAAAATTATTAAAAAATAAGATATTTATATCATGTTAAAAATTAACAATTTACACGCTTCAATAGAAGATAAGTCAATTTTAAAAGGATTGAATTTAGAGGTTAAAGCAGGCGAAGTTCATGCAATAATGGGACCAAATGGAGCAGGGAAAAGCACATTAGCAAACATCATTGCAGGTAAAGATGACTATGAAGTTACTGACGGAATAATTGAATTAAACGGTGAAGACATTAGTGAGTTAGCACCTGAAGAAAGAGCGCATAATGGTGTGTTTTTATCATTTCAATATCCTGTAGAAATTCCTGGAGTTTCTGTAACTAACTTTATAAAAACTGCTATTAACGAAACTCGTAAAGCAAAAGGTTTAGAAGACATGCCAGCAAAAGACATGTTAAAAATGATTCGTGAAAAATCAGAATTATTAGAAATAGACCGTAAGTTTTTATCTCGTTCTTTAAATGAAGGATTTTCTGGTGGAGAAAAGAAACGTAATGAAATCTTTCAAATGGCAATGTTAGAACCAAAATTAGCCATCCTAGATGAAACTGATTCTGGTTTAGATATTGATGCTTTGAGAATTGTTGCAAACGGCGTAAATAAATTAAAATCTAAAGACAACGCGGTTATTGTAATAACACATTACCAACGTTTATTAGAATATATCGTTCCTGATTTTGTACACGTTTTATACGATGGAAAAATCGTAAAAACAGGAGATGCTTCTTTAGCTTTAGAGTTAGAGGCAAAAGGGTATGATTGGATTAAAAAGGAATTAGTGTAATATCGGTTTGCAGTAAGCAGTTGCAGTCTTCAACGAGACTGTAAACTGAAAACTGAGCACTGAAAACTGAAAACAATGGAATTAAAAGAAAAAATAATATCATCGTATGTAGCTTTTGAAAATGATATCGATATCAATTCAGATATTCATGATATTCGTTCAGAAGCGTTTCGTAATTTTGAGAAATTAGGTTTCCCAACCAAGAAGTTAGAAGCTTGGAAATACACTTCATTAAATTCAATTTTAAAGAACGACTTTAGCTTATTTCCCAACAAAGAAAATACCGTTGAATTTGCAGATATAAAGAAATATTTTATTCATGATATAGACACTTATAAAGTTGTTTTTATTGATGGTAAATACAGCTCTTTTTTATCAGAAACGACACATGACGCTATAGATGTTTGTTTAATGTCTTCTGCTTTATCAAAACCAAAATACAAAGCCGTTATTGAAAACTATTTCAATAAAATTGCAAAGCAAGACAACTTAACATCGTTGAATACTGCTTTTGCAAACGAAGGTGCTTATATCTATATTCCGAAGAATGTTGAGGTAGAAAAACCGATTCAAATTATCAATTTTACAACAGGTTCTGAAGCTGCAACAATGATTCAGCCAAGAAATTTAATTGTAGTTGAAGAAAATGCGCATGTTCAGATTATAGAACGTCATCAAAGTTTAACGACAAACGCAGTTTTATCTAATGTCGTTACTGAAGTTTTTGCAGATAAAAACTCAACTGTCGATTATTATAAGATTCAAAATGATGAAGAAAATGCTTCTTTAGTTGATAATACCTATGTCAATCAAAAGTCAAATAGCATAGTTTCTGTGCATACTTTTTCTTTTGGAGGAAATATTACAAGAAACAATTTAAACTTCTATCAAAATGGCGAACATATCGATTCTATTTTAAAAGGAATTACCATTATTGAAGGAAAGCAACATGTAGATCATCATACTTTGGTACATCATATAGAACCAAATTGTGAGAGTCATCAAGATTATAAAGGAATTTACGATGGTCGTTCTACAGGTGTCTTTAACGGTAAGGTAGTCGTAGATAAAGAAGCTCAAAAAACAAATGCTTATCAAAAAAACAACAATGTTTTAATTAGTGATAAAGCAACAATAAATGCAAAACCTCAACTAGAAATTTTTGCTGATGATGTAAAATGTTCTCATGGTTGTACTATTGGTCAACTAGATAATGATGCATTATTTTACATGCAACAACGTGGAATTCCAGAAAAAGAAGGAAAAGCTTTATTGATGTATGCTTTTGCAAATACAGTATTAGAAAGTGTAAAAATTCCGGAAGTAAAATCTAGAATTAATAAACTAATTGCTTCTAAATTAGGAGTGAATTTAGGATTTGATTTATAGCATCTCAGATGCTTTTTGTATAAAAAAAACCACGCAATTTGCGTGGTTTTTGTTTTTAAAAAGTTAATACACTGTTTTTATTTATTTAAGTAATCTAGTGCCAAAGCGGTCATTGTTTTAACACCTAATAAAAAACCGCTTTCATCTAACATGAAGTCTGGCGTATGGTGTCCTGCAGCATTTTCTGGTTTAACATCTACTGCTTTTCCTCCTAAAAAGAAATAAAATCCTGGCACTTTTTGTTGAAAAAACGAGAAATCTTCTGCACCAGTAATTGCATCAATTTCAATAACATTATTTGCGGTAGCAATTCTTTGTAAGGTAGGTAACATTTTAGCTGTTAATTCCTCATCATTATATGTAATAGGATATCCTTTCTCAATCTCTATAGTTGCAGTTGCTCTATAAGCTTTTGCAATAGCTGGCACCATTTCGTTCATTCTTTTATTAATGAACTCTTGCATTCCATAATCTAACGTTCTAATAGTACCAATAATTTTTGCTGACTCAGGAATGATATTACTTCTTATTCCTGCGTTAATCATACCAACAGTAATTACCGCTCCTTCTTTTGTTAATTCAGACTCTCTACTAATAATTGTTTGTAAACCATCAATAATTTTTACAGAAGCAACTATTGGGTCAATTGAAGACCAAGGTCTAGAACCGTGTGCTTGTTTCCCTTTTACGTTAATTTCATAAGATTGAGACGCTGCCATAATCCCGCCAGATTTATAGCTAATTGTACCAACATTATTTCCCGCACCAATATGTAAACCAAAAATAGCATCTACGTCTGGATTTTTTAAAACCCCTTCTTTTACCATTAACTCAGCACCACCTTCTTCTCCTTTTGGAGCTCCTTCTTCAGCTGGTTGGAAAATAAATTTTACGGTTCCGTTGATTTGATTTTTCATTTTGGACAAAACCTCTGCAACGCCCATTAAAATTGCAATATGAGAGTCATGACCACACGCATGCATAACACCAGTTTCTTTGCCGTTATAATTAGATCTCACTACGGATCTAAAAGGTAAATCATTTCTTTCAGTAACAGGTAGCGCATCAATATCAGCTCTTAATGCAACAACTTTTCCTGGATTTTCTCCGACTAAAATTCCTACAACTCCTGTTTTTGCAACTCCTTCTTGTACTTTAATTCCTAATTCTTTTAAGTGCTTTGCAATGTATTTTGCGGTATTGAATTCCCTATTTGATAATTCTGGGTTTTCATGAAAGTGTCTTCTCCATTCAATTACTTTTTTTTCAATTTCATTAGATAGTTTTTCAATTTTAATATCATTTTCTTGACCACTGGCAAAAAATGAAGCAAATAGAAGTAAAGCTGTAATAGTTGTTTTCATAATTGATAAATTTATTTATTGTTTTGTTTATTGTTTTAAGCTTAATAAAAGGAAAAGAGTAGTTTATCCTGTAATTATTATGGCACACTACTTCTGTTTTGATTTGTATTATTTAATACTTTTAACAATTCCACTCAAAAGAGCATCAACATCTGCGTTTTTAGTTAACCCCATTCTTACAACGACTAAGTCTTGGTCTGGTAAAATATATACATTCTGACCTTGATACCCATTAAAGGAATACATGTTTTGTGGCGTGTTAGGATATCTTTTTCCGGCATTTAACCAAATTTGGGCACCATACCAACCATTTGAAGTTGGAGTTGGTGTCGTGGCGTATTTTACCCATTCTTTTGTAAACAATTCTTCACCATTCCAGGTTCCATTATGTAAATACAATAAACCTAATTTAGACCAATCTCTAGCAGTTGCCCAACCATAAGAAGAACCTGCATAATTACCCGCCAAATCTGTTTCAACAATCATAGAATTCATTCCAATTTTATCAATTAAAGCTGCATACCAAAAATCTAAATATTCTTGATGTGTTTTAAACTGTTGACGTAAAATACCTGATAACAAATTTGTAGTTCCTGATGAATAAGACCAGGTTTCATTCGGCTTACCAACGAGTGGTTTATTAATTTGCCTTTTAGTCATATCTCTTTCTAAAAACAACATTTTAGAAACATCAGAAAGGGTGTTATAATCTTCATCCCATTCTAAACCTGAATTCATTTGTAATAAATTATGAATGGTAATTTCTTTTCTTTCGTCGTTTTCCCATTCGGCAAAAGGTGCTTTGTCAAATACATTTATTTTATTTTGATGTTCTAAAACACCGAACAAAGTACTTACAATGCTTTTCGTCATAGACCATCCTAAAATTTTTGAATCCTGATGAAATCCATCTGCATAGCGTTCTGCAATAATTTGATTTTTATAGATAACAACTGCTGCTCTAGTTTGATTTACGGAATCAAACAAAATAGTCAAGATTTTATTTAATTTTAAATAATCTACATTGTTAAAAACAGTGTCTTTTTGAGGTGCATTTCCATATGGAAAAGGAGTTGTATTATCTGCTAATTCTCTTTTTGGGGCGGCATATTTTTTATCTACATCTTCAGCCCCTAAAGCCAAAACACTTCCCAGACCTTCTCTGTAAAATGCTTTTCTAGTTAACAAGCCAAAAACACTTGAAGTGGCAGATTTTTTATCCATATTTACTTGATCATCCGCTAAATCTATCGGAGAAAAATTAGTATCTGTTTTATCTGTAAACTCAAGAGTTCTATTTGCAACAAAAACAGAGGAAGCTGTGCTTTTTGCAGAATAACCTGCTATAATGTTCAGTTTTGGATAATTATAAACTACTGCAACGATACTAATTAGGAACAATACAAGAAGGAATCTTTTTAAAATTTTCATAACTTTTTAATATTTGATGATGTAAAAATAAGAAATTCCTATTGTCTTTTTCACAACTTTAAAAATGCAAGGTTTATCTTTGTATCTTAAAATTATTTTTATGTTGAATGTTGATAAAATTCGAGAAGACTTTCCGATTCTAAAAAGAACAGTTCATGGAAAACCTTTGGTCTATTTTGATAATGCTGCCACTTCACAAACACCACAAATTGTTATTGATGCTATTGTAGATTATTACAGTAATTACAATGCAAATATTCACAGAGGTGTACATACTTTAAGTCAAGAGGCAACAGATAAATATGAAGAAGCACGTATTAAAATTCAACAACATTTTAATGCAAAAGAAACCTACGAAATAATTTTAACAGCCGGAACTACACATAGTATAAATATCGTTGCGTCTGGGTTTGCATCACTTTTAAAGAAAGGTGATGAACTTATTGTTTCTGCTTTAGAACATCATTCAAACATTGTTCCTTGGCAAATGTTATGTGAAAAAACGGGTGCTATTTTAAAGGTAATACCGATGACCGAAGAAGGGTCTTTGGATATGAAAACGTATCACCAACTTTTAAATGATAACACAAAATTAGTTTTTTGCAATCATGTTTCTAATGCCTTGGGAACTGTAAATCCAATAGAAGAAATTATTGATGCTGCACATAAGTTTAATGCTGCTGTTTTAATTGATGGTGCTCAAGCAACACCACATATAAAACCTGATTTGCAAAAATTAAATGCTGATTTCTATGTCGCTTCTGCTCATAAATTATGTGGACCAACTGGCGTTGGGTTTTTATACGGAAAACAAGAATGGTTAGAAAAACTACCTCCTTATCAAGGTGGAGGAGAAATGATTGCTGCTGTTACTTTCGAAAAAACGACCTATGCAGGTTTGCCTCATAAATTTGAAGCTGGAACGCCAAATATTTGTGGAGGGATTGCTTTTGGAGCCGCATTAGATTATCTAAACTCTATTGGTTTTGAAAACATTGCTTCTTATGAAGACGAGCTTTTAAAATACGGAACACAAGAACTTTTAAAAATTGAGGGTCTTAGAATTTACGGAACTACAGATAAAAAAACAGCTGTAATTTCTTTTAATATTGATGGAATTCACCCGTACGATATGGGTGCTATTTTAGATAAATTAGGAATTGCCGTAAGAACAGGACATCATTGTGCACAACCTATTATGGCCTTTTATAAAATACCAGGAACCATAAGAGCTTCTTTTTCTTTTTACAATACAAAAGAAGAAATTGATATTTTAGTAGCAGGAGTTAAAAAAGCACAAATGATGCTTTCATAAAAAATCGTAAATATTTAAAATAAAAAAAAGGTTGAGAATTAATTCTCAACCTTTTTTTTATTACTTAAAATCTTATAAGCCTATCTCAATGCTGGAGAATAGTTTGTAGGATAATCTCCGGCTTTAGCTAAACCATCAGTAGCTGATGTAAAGTTAGAACCAAATTCTGCATCCATTGCTGCTAAAAATTTGTTTGCCATTAAAGCATACCCTCTTGCAGTTAAATGAACACCATCTAAACTTACTAAACCTCCTGTTACTAAACTAGTATTCATTGTGTAATTATCAAACATAATTCCTGTAGAAGCCTCTACTAAAATACCTTTAAAATCTACCAAAGCAATATTCGGATTTGAAGCCGCAACAGCTGAAATAGTTGTATTATAAGCATCAGTAGCTGTTTTTATAGAAGCCTGTTCTTGTGGCGTAAGTACCCATTGATCACCTAAAGGAACAGTTACTCCATTAATTAATTGTGGATTACCTCCAACAGTTGTACCAATAACAGTAGAACTAGCTAATAATAATAAATCATTTGCAGTTGCGTGTCTGTAAGAAGGAATTCCAAAAGCAGATAAGTCTATCAAATCTTCATCTAGAATAACTACAGCATTTTGTCCTGCAGAAAAATAAATTGTTCTTTTCGCAATTTCAGCGTCAGCCATTTCTTGAGTCATCGGCGTAACAGCAACTAAATATCCTAAAGCTTGTTGAATTCCTCCATTATAAGGTGCATATGCTCCATTTAATTGAGTAGCAGTTGCTGCATCTAACGGTACTGGATTATGAGGTACTGTTGTAAAGTTTGCTAAATTTGTAATATAAGGTACATTTGCTACCACTCCTTTTGCTCCGTTTGCAGTTAAAGCAGTAACCATACCGCTAAAAACTGATGCAAAAACATTAGGATCTGTAATATCTGAACCTCCATAAGTAGTTGGGTCATAGTTACCTGTTTGATCAACTCCTGAACCTCCAGAAAGTGCATAACCTAAAACATCATTTCCTCCAATTTCTGATAAGGTAAAAAATGTTGGACTCTGAGCCAATGCATCACCCATAACAGATGCTCCAGGACTAGATGCCATTCTACCAAAATAAGGGTTTAATTGTCCATAACCAGGAACTCCTAAATGAAAACTTTTTGCTCCAGGAGCACCGTAATTATTAAAAGGACCTGAAAGAACCGTAGTTAACTCAGTTGTTGGTAAAGCGTCTAATCTTGCTGGACCAGCACCATTAAAATAAAATCTTGGTGGTTGAACTGCTGTTCCGCCATAAACCAATCCTCCAATATTATCTGCCATTAAAGGCTGAATAAATTCTGTATCAAACTTCCCTGCCAAAATATTTGGAAAAGAATTTTCTTGAGCTGCTATAAACATTGCTCCATCTGTATAACCTGCTGTAAATGAAGCACCAATAGAAATGTATTTAGAAAGATCTAAACCATTTGTATCCAATGCAACTACTGCTTCCGCTTCTGCGGGAATTGCGTCTAATTCATTATTAACATCACACGAAACGATGCTTAATGATAAAAGAAACAAACCTAAATATTTATATGTATTCATAAAATGTTTTATTTTTTTATTAGTTATTAATTGTCCAAGAAAGGTAATATTGAGATCCTATTGCACCAACTCCTGGAGCACTTAAGTATTCTTGCCCCATTAAGTTTGCACCACCTAATTTTATTATAGATTTATAACTAGGGATTCTGTAATTTATTTGAGCATCAACAACTGTTCTTGCCCCTATAGTTGCATCTAAGAAAGTAGATTCCCATAAATATTCATCTTGCCATCTTACATTTAAGTTAAAACCAAAGTTTTTAAATAATTCAGTTTTTCCAAATTGTAATTTAACTTTGTGCTCTGGTGTATTAAAACCTGCTTCAAAATCTGGATCAGAAGCTTGATCAAAATCAAACTTAGCATACGTATAGTTTAACCCTAAATTAAAATCGCCAAAAACCTTTGTGTTTAAACCAATTGTTGCTCCATAAGAACTAATGTCTGCTGCAGAATTTGTATAGGTTTGAAAAGCTGTATAATCTCCATTTTGAAGAGCGAATAAAGACAAAGAATTATCTCCAACTGATCCATAAAAAGGAACCAATACATTTTTCCCAGAGATAAAGTCTTCATAACTATTATAATAGACACTTAAATCTACAGTTACTCTTTGCTCTCCTGCTTTTAATAATCCTCTATACCCTACTTCATAAGCAGTTACTCTCTCTGGTGCTACCAAAGTAATAATTGCTTTTGTTGGGGCTCCAGCTAATACTGAAGATAACGAAAATGAATTTTCATAAGCTTGTCTTCCTGAAACACCAACTGTACTAGAACCGGTAAATGCTTGACCAGCTCCACTAACAGATAAAGGAGATGTTACATACCTGTCTAAATTATCAGGAGCTCCACCGACTAAAAATGCTTTTCCTGCATTTAAACCAATATATTGATCTTGTGTTGTTGGGTTTCTAAATCCTGTTTGAAAAGAAGCTCTAAAATTTTGGTTCTTATTTTCTCCCGCTGCATATGCTAAAGAGATTCTTGGAGAAACGTTTCCATCAAAATTTTGTGCTTTATCATAACGTGCAGATGCCGTAAATTTTAAACGATCATCTTCTAAAAATTTCTTTTGTAATTGTGTGTAAATACCAAACTCATTATATTCAATAGGACCATCATAATCAGTAAAGATACTTCCATTAGAGTTTAATGAGTATAATCTGTAAGAACCACCAACTTGAATTTCTGCCCAATCTATATAATCTTGAAAATTATAATTTGCATCGGCATGATAGTATTTTGTTGCATCTTGAAATTTAGAACCTGTTACTAGGTCTGGATCTGCAGTTACAGTATCAAAAGCTTCTTGAAAACCTGCTGTTCCTGGTAATAATCTACCAGTTTCTGCTGTTTGTCTTGCAAGAGCGTGAGCTTGATCTGAAGTTAAGCCTCCTAAAGTCCCTTGTAAATAAGCACCTGTATATTGTCCAAACCAAGTACTATCGTCTTTCCATGCTCTGTTAATATTAATAGCAGCAAAACGTGTATCAAAAGAATTACCTGCATCTTCACTTGTCATATATCCTCTAACAAAGAAATTTTTCCCTTTAAGTTCTAGTTTATGTTGCTCCATAAAGAAGTCTTTAATATTGTATCTATTTATTCCTTGATAGATTGTATTTCCAACACCAAATTTAGAATTCCAAATAACTTCTAAACGGTCATCTCCAAAAGGACGATAGTTTAAAGAAGTACCAAATTTTACACTTTTAGCTTCATAGGTCATTAAATCTTTTTCATCATACCCAGTTCTACTAATGTTTTCACTAGGTATAAGTGCAGAAGCTCCTCCAGGAATAAGGCCTAAACTTTCTAAAGTTTGTGCAACCCCTCTAATGTTTGTAGAAACTTCATCTCCATAAACATTTAATCCATCATAGTTTCTATCAGAATCTCTGTCTCCAGAAGTATATTCTCCATTTGCAGTGTTTCTGTAATCTGTAGCATACCATTCTGTACCCTCTAAATATGATAAGGTTGCTTTGGCTGCAAATTTATCAGAAAATGCATGCGCCAATCTAATGTTAAAATCTTTGTATTCATTGTCTCCTGCAGCATCTTGACTTGTAATACCTCCTTTAAGAGAAACGCTTACACCTTGATCATCAAAAGCGCTTTTACTTGTCATAAACATAATACCATTAAAAGCATTTGCACCATATAGTGCAGAAGATGCTCCTGGTAATAACTCTACTGTTTTTACATCCAATTCAGACATTCCTAGTAAATTACCTAAAGCAAAATTTAATGCTGGTGATGAATTATCCATACCATCAACCAATTGCATAAAACGTGTGTTACCAAACGTTGCAAAACCACGAGTGTTTATAGATTTAAACGTTAAACTGTTTGTGTTAACGTCTACACCTTTTAAATTTTCTAAACCATCATAAAAAGAAGGAGCAGAGGTGTTTTTAATTGCTCTAGAATCCATTCTTTCAATAGTAACCGGAGACTCCATAATACGTTCTGGAGTTCTAGAAGCAGAAACAACAATCTCATCTAAAGAAGTTTCATTTTCGGTTAAAACAACAACAACCTTTTGATTGTTCTTTGTAATCTCTACCGATTTATTTTTAAACCCTAACATAGAAATTTCTAAGGTAAAAGGAGGATTATCAGAAACTTTTAATACAAAATTTCCATCAAAATCAGTGTTTGTTCCAACAGCTTTTCTAGAAATTTTAATATTTGCCCCAGGAAGTAGGTCTCCTGTTTTAGCATCTTTAACTGTACCAGAAACAGTAGTTTGAGCCACCATTGCTAAGCCGTTAAAAGCTATTAATACAATAAGTAAAATCTTTTTTATCATAATTTGAATTATTTGTTAACTTAGTTGCAAAATACAATTTTTTTTTAATTTATGAATATATTGGTAAAAAAATTATTTTTTACCAATATTGACCCCTATTTCAGCAAATAAAAGAACCTTAAAACGGAACACTTTTATTTTAATTTTCAATTACAGTTATTGTACATTTGTTCCTTACAAAATTTCTTTTTTTTGAAAATAGTCCAAAATACTTCAAATTTCTCTGTTAAGGATGAAACCTATGTTACCATTGGTACTTTTGATGGTGTTCATTTTGGGCATCAGAAAATCATTGAAAAATTAGTTAAAGAAGCTAAAAAGGCCAATAAAAAATCAGTGCTCTTAACTTTTTTCCCGCATCCAAGAATGGTGTTGCAAAAAGATGCTTCTTTAAAATTAATTAATACAATTGAAGAAAGAGCTGTTTTACTCGAAAAAACAGGTTTAGATTATTTAATAATTCATCCTTTTAGCAAAGAATTCTCTAAAATGTCTGCGCTAGAATTTGTGAAAGATATTTTAGTGAGTCAACTAAATATTTCTAAATTAATTATTGGCTACGATCATCATTTTGGAAAAAACAGAGAAGGAAACATCACCCAACTCACAGAATATAGCCACGTATATAATTTTAAAGTGGAAGAAATTCCTGCTCAAGATATAGACACTGTTTCCGTGAGTTCTACTAAAGTTAGACACGCTCTAGCTACTGGAAATCTAAAAACTGCCAACAATTATTTAGGATACAATTTTATGCTAAATGGTACTGTTGTAAATGGTAAAAAATTAGGAGGAACAATTGGGTACCCAACGGCAAATATCGATATTAAAGAAACGTATAAGTTAATACCTAAAACTGGGGTTTACGTTGTAAAATCAACTATTGAGGGGAAAACGATTTTTGGGATGATGAATATTGGAAATAGGCCTACTGTAAATGGAAGTCATCAAACCATAGAAGTTCATTTTTTCGATTTTAACCAAGATTTGTATCATCAAAACTTAACCATCGAACTTATTTATTTTTTAAGAGATGAGCAAAAATTTGACGGGATTGATTCTTTAGTTCATCAACTTAAAAAAGACGAAGAAACGGCAAGAGATTATCTTAAAAACAATCTCTAAATCTACATTGCTAAAGTCTTAATCTTGCTGTATATTTGTTGCTTATAAAACATGCAAAAATGTTACAAGTACACTTTATTAGAGAAAACAAAGAAACTGTTTTAGCAGGATTAGCAAAACGTAATTTCGCAAATGCTGAAACGATTATTGAACAGGTTTTAACGGCTGATGAAAATCGAAGAAAAACACAGGTTCAATTAGACAATACTTTAGCCGAATCTAATAAAATATCCAAAGAAATTGGAAACTTTTTTAAATCTGGAGAAGTACAAAAAGCAAATATCTTAAAAGCAAGAACCGTTCAGTTAAAAGAAAAATCGAAAGAACTTTCTGAAAAATCAAATGCGATTGCTGAAGAACTACAAACGCTTTTATACCAGATTCCGAATGTGCCGCATACAAGTGTAAAAGCAGGGAAATCTGAAGAAGATAATGAGAATATCTTTAGTGAAGGAAGCATCCCAGATTTAGGAGAAAATTCACTTCCTCATTGGGAATTAGCAAAAAAATACGATATCATT
>Ga0308010_1000305_pt1 | contig 36205 bp, 33 predicted proteins | sample Neamet129_FD_202368 | JGI IMG/M metagenome (GOLD analysis project Ga0308010, IMG submission 202368) | Marine microbial communities from water near the shore, Antarctic Ocean - #129 | ecosystem: Environmental > Aquatic > Marine > Unclassified | place: Southern Ocean | collected 2014-07-24 | reverse complement strand
AAATGCGGCGCTTGCCCGAGGGCAGGCGAACAATTTGAACAATCAGGTCGAGCGCCGAGGCAATTTGCCGTCGCAAACTCATTTCATTGCCGGTGAAGCCCGCAAAGCCTGACAACATTTCAAGGCGGTGCAGGCAATCGCGAGGCGTCGAGGCGTGAATAGTGCCCATAGAACCATCGTGGCCAGTGCTCATGGCCTGCAACATGTCGAGTACCTCAGCGCCGCGCACCTCGCCCACCACCACGCGGTCGGGGCGCATACGCAAGCTGTTCTTGACCAGGTCACGAATTGAAATTGCACCGGCGCCTTCGTGACCGCCGGGGCGGCTTTCAAGCCGAACCACATGGTGGTGGTTCAGTTGTAATTCAGCTGTGTCTTCAATGGTAATCAAACGTTCACCGGCTGGAATGAATTCAGCCAGCACGTTGAGCATGGATGTTTTGCCGGTGGATGTTGCACCGCTCACCACCAAGTTGCAGCGTTTGCGAACAGCTTCCTGCATCAATTCATACACGCGAGCATCAAAGGTACCCAGGCCCATCAGGTCTTCGGCGCGCAATGGTGTACTTCTGAATTTGCGAATGGACACCACCACGCCATCGCGTGCGAGTGGGGAAATAATGACGTTGATCCGGCTGCCATCGGGCAGGCGGGCATCCACCATGGGGCTTGATTCATCGAGCCTGCGACCCAGTGGTGCCAGAATACGGCGAACGATACGCAGCAGGTGGGCATTGTCGACGAAGCGGGCCTGAACACGTTCCATGCGGCCCATTTTGGACACATACACGTCCTTGTAGCCGTTGATCATCACGTCTTCAACATTGGGGTCTGCCAGCAAGTCTTCGAGAGGGCCAAAGCCCGCAATTTCCTTGTACAGCGAGTCGGCCACGAAGGCCACTTCAGAATCGTTCAGCGGAATCTGCTTGCCATAGATCAGGCTTTGCACTTCGCCCTGAATGAATTTTTCAAGGGCGCTGTTGTCCATTTTGGCAAAGGTAGCGCCTTTCTTTTCGATAATGGCCAAAATGTGTTCATGGGCCATTTCTTTCACGTCGGCCAGCACGGCAGAGTCCATGTCGTTGACTTTGGCAGTGGCAAACTGCAAGTCCTCTACGGCGTTGGCTGCGTTGGGCAAGGAACCGGCAAGGTGCTCAGGTTCTTTGGGTGTTGGGAGCGGCGCTTCCTGGCCGAAAATGATGTCACTCATTTGTTGAACCATTTCTTGAATGTACCTGCAAGGCCGCCCTGGCCATCACGGTGTTTGCGGTTCGCATTCACTTTGTCGAGCAACTGGGCCACTGCTTTGGCGTACGGGTCTTTCGAGTCAGCAGCAGACAATACCTGGCCACCATTGACTGCATTAATCAGCGGCGCTCGTCGGTCGGGCAGGGTGTGTACTGTTTCAATGTTCAGTTTCTTGGCTATCGATTCTGCGTCCAGCGCAACATCTTTGTGATAAGGCGTGACCACCAGGTCAAATGTCTGGGTTGCAATGCCTTTGTCGTTCAGGCTTTTGATCAACTCGGCGGCGGTCACAATGCCCGGCACCGACTGTGGTGTAAGCACCATGGTGGCATCGGCGCTTCGCAACAGGCTGGCCACAAATTCAATATTCGAGAACCCGCACAAATCAATCACGATATTCTCGAAAAATGATTTGATCAGGTTCAAAAACTTCAGCGCATCGGATGCGGAAATATCCCGGAGGTCTGCCAGGTTTCGCGGCAGTGAAAGTATTGCCACGCCGGTAGCGTTGTTGCGGCGAAATGCCGTTTTTGCCAGGGTCGCATCAAAGCGTTTCAGGTTGCGCACGCATTCCACAAAGTCCATTGCGCCTTGCTTGTCTTCGGCGGGCAAGTGCACCAGGCCGTCGCCCAAAGGCAAACCAAAATCAAGCAGCAAGGTACTGTCCTTGTTTTGTTTGGCCAATTGCACGGCCAGGTTGACTGCCAGTGTGGTGGAGCCCACTCCTTGCCGTCCACCCAGTACCACCAAGGCGTAGCCCTTGCGTTCATTGCTTTGCTTGGGTGCTTTTTCAACCACGCCTGTCAGAATTTTTGTAACTTCGCCAGCGCTTGAATCAAGGCTTAAAAAGTCTTTCACACCCGAGCGCAAGGCATTGACCACGTCTTCGGTGGAGTCTTTCGAACCCATGGCCACCACCGGTAAGTCGGGTGCCAGTTCGCGCAATTCTTTGACGATCAGGCTGGCGTCCAAACCCACCTGGGGCGAGTAATCCACCACGGCCATGCTGGGCGATACCAAGCCCACGCGTTTGGTAATTTCGCTGAATGTGCCAGATTCGCGCACCAGCATGAAGCGGTCACCCACTGCGTCTGACAGCCAAAGCCAATTGGCGTCAGACCCACTGATGAACAATATTCGGGGCATGCTTTGTTGCATCGCTAATTCCCCTTAATTGGTGGTGAAGCCAGGAACAGGCTCTTTTGCGGAAGGCAGGAAGAGTTGGCCCCACACGCTGCGCGGGCGCATGCCCACGTTCTGACCGGGAAGGGCCAAAGCGGGTGCGTCTGCTGCACGGGGTTTTACAAATCGCGGTGTCACAATAATCAGCAGTTCCTTGTCTTCCCGGCTGTAGGTGTTGCCTTTGAAGAAGGCACCCAGAATCGGAATTTCAGACAACCAGGGCACACGGTTGGCGTTTGCAATAATGTTTCGGCTGATCAAGCCGCCGATGACAAAGCTTTGGTTTTCGCCCAGTTCAACCGTGGTGCTTGCACGGCGAGTCAAAATGGCGGGAACCAGCACACCTTGAATGGAGGTGCCGCGAGAGAAGTCGAGATCGCTGACTTCAGGCGACACTTTCAAGGCAATTGTTTTGTTCGACAAAATGGTGGGCGTGAAACTTAAACCCACACCAAACTTTTTGTATTCAATACCAATAGTTCCGTTGCCGGAGGGCACGGGAATTGGAATCTCGCCACCCGCCAGAAATGATGCATCTTGGCCAGATTGGGCGATCAATGAAGGTTCGGCGAGAACTTTGGCATAGCCGTCGGCTTGAAGAATATTCAGGTTGGCTGTCAGGTCGCCAGCCCGGTTGCCCAAGGTGAGTCCGAAAGCGTTCGCAACAGAGTTGCTGGCAGATGCAACGGGGTTTGCAATTGCGTAACTGAATCCGCCGTTGTTGAATTCGCCGGCAAGGTTAATCCCCAAGCGTTGCAATTCACTGCGGGTGAATTCAACCACTTTCACATCCACCTGCACAGTGCCCGATGTTTGAATGGTGGCCTGGTCAATCAGTTCTGCAGGTTTGCCGTCACTACCGGGCTTGATCAAACTCTCGCGCGCTTGCTGATAGGTGCTCACATTCGGTGTTGAACCCGAAAGTTTCAATACCTGCCCCTCGGTTTCAAGGTTCAAGTCTTTCAAGTTGGAGATCGTTTCAGCCGCCTTGCCAGTGACTGCCACAGTGATCACCCGGGCCATGCTGGCACCTCGGTCCCAAATCAGCAGCGACGTGGAACCTGTTTTCAAACCAGTGACCAGCACACCTGCATTTTTGCCACCGCGGTCGGTGGGTTTAAGCACCGTCACTGAAGCAATCGTGGGATCGCCAATCGATACCCGAGCGGGAATGCCGGGCAAGCTGACGACTTTCTGAAAACCGGTGCTCAATGTGAGCACAAAAGGTGCTGCACTGCTGGGTGCAGCGGGGGTTTGCCCCACTGCAATTTGGGGGCTGATCAGCCCTGCGCAGGCCACCAATGAAATTGCTGCGACCACGCTTTTCAATGTGATGTTGTTGTTCTTCATCGCGCTGTTTCCCGGGTTGTTTCACCGCCGCGAATGACTTCAACGGTTGCCGGTTCGGCCGTGCGTTGTGTAGTTTGCGCGGGTTTCTTGTTGTCTTTTGTATTGCCGCTACCGGGCAACATGGCATTGTCCAGGGATATCCCAGCGAAAGCTTTGTCGCTTGCGGTCAACTCGACTGGAGGTTGGTTTTTAAGCACTTTCCCATCAGGGCCTTTCACCAACGCAGGTTTGAGTATCGGCTCTGGTAGAGTGTATTTGCTCATGTCAGGCAGTTCTTCTTCTTCGGGGCTGCGCAACACCACAAACAATTCGCCTTGGTTTTGTGCAATCGCCAAGGTGTTGATGTCTGCGGTGGGCACTTCCACCATCATGGCTTTCAAGCGCACAGGGCGATTGTTCACGTCTTTTTCATTGGCCGCATTCGTTGTTTCGGGTGCATTCACCAGTTGCGAACCCACCGACAGCACACGAAGCTTGGGCATGATCAATCGAGAAATGGTTTCTTCAATGTCACGGCTGTTGGATTTGAAGATCGAGAACACATCAACATAATCACCAGCCTTGATTTTGGCGGTGGCCACGTTGTTCTCATCCAGGCGTAATGCAAAGGCGCGGTAACCTTCACGCACTTCAGCAGCCACTGCACCAGATTCAAAGTATTGATTGGTCACTGGCAAACCTTTGCCGATATTGAACAAGGGTTTTTTGCCGATCACATCGCCGATGTCGGTAAATGCACCGCTGGGTGCAATTGCAAATTTTTCCACCTTCAGCATTTCGGGGGTTACAGGCTTGCCGAATTGAATCTCAACAGTGCTCACCACCACCGGAAATCGCTCAAGTTCGGTTTTGATGGCTTCTCCGCCTTTCTTCACGTTTTGGCCAGATAAAAAGGCCATCACCATGAAAATCAATCCGATTCCCAATAGCAGCAGTGCGAGTATTTTTGTTTTTCCTGACATGTCGCGAAGGGCTCCCGGAAGAAATTACAGTGCGTCGGTGTTCTGGTACAGAACCACAGCGCTGGCGCTGAGTTGTTCTGGAAAAAAAGTATCTGCAAAAGGAATGTTGGACAAAAACGGATTCTCGGAAGTATTAAAAACTCCCCGAAATTCCAGGCAACTGAGGGCTGGGTTGGTGCCCGCGCCCAAGGCGTTGCCACAATCTGCTGCACCGGCCAATTGGTCGGTCGAAAAACTAAAGCCTGCGGGGTACATCGCGCTGGGCAGGGAATTCAACAACAATTGCCTGGCCGCAGCTTCCGGGTCGGCTGTACTTCCTGCAACTGCCACGCTTCGCGCAGCCTGAGATACGGCTGAGCTCAGCGTGTGTTGCACCATGAACAAGAGGCTGTAACCCACAATCGCAAAAATGACGGTGAGTACAACCGGCAACATCAAAGCCAACTCTACAAGCTGGGCACCGCGCTGTTTAGTACGGCACAAGATTGACTTTGTCGTTGTTTGAGAGCACATATACTGGGTTGCTATTAGCCGCCCGTGCCGCCGGCACCAGTACCAGATCCACCCGTAAGAGCGTCCACGATTCCTTCGAATGCAGTAGTGAGGCCTTCGCCAAGCACACCAAAACCAGCCACTGCAAGTGCTACTACCAAGGCCGCGATTACTGCGTACTCGATCAAGGAGGCACCTTCTTCCTTACGTTTCAAAACCAACTGCTTGTTTGCTGCTTTGCTCATGACATTCACTCCTGTGTGAAAACATCGAACTCTAGGTCGAATTCCCCCATATTAGGGGTACTCCAAATGGATCAAAACCACAATCAGACTGTGAATTGCACCGTCTATTCACAATTTTGATCCCAAGGACCACAGCAATCTTAGGGAGTTACCCCCAAACTGATTACTCCTTGTGAGTTACGATAGTAAACCAAGTCTGTGACTTGTTGATTAGTACCATTAGAAACAATTTGCCTTTGATGAATTATTCATGCAAAAGACCAATTTACCCAGAGCCCTTATGGGGCCCCTCCATGCCGTAATCGGTCTGGTCACTGGCGGGGTGCCCGTTTCCAAAGAGCCGGGCAAGGCCAAGCGCCCTTATGAACGCTCCAAAGAGATTACGCAAAAGGCCTGCGCGAAGGCGGCTGCTGTGTCGGGCAGCCTGGCTTTGCCCGTGGGTCCCTTGGGTATGCTCACCGTGCTTCCCGACCTTGTGATTGTTTGGCGGATTCAGGCGCAAATGGTGGCCGACATTGCAGTGGCATTTGGCCACAAAAAACCTTTGACCGAGCAAGACCTGATGACTTGCCTTTTCAGCCATGTGGCGGGCACAGCCGTGCGCGAATATGAAAGATCAATTCCTCTGGAGCACGAGGAGAAAACCGGCAAATCGGTACTTGATTTGATCGACCGTTTCACCCGCAGTGGTAGCCGCGATGTAGCCATTCGGGTCACCAAGCAAATTGGGCAGGTGGTGTTTGAGCGAGTTGCCAAACGCACCGCATCGCGAATTGTGCCTTTGGCTGGCGCTGCCGTGGTATCTGCCTATGCGGCGCTGGATACCAAAGAGGTGGCGCGCACTGCGGTGGAAATGTTTTCAGGCGAAAAATTACCGGCCCGCAAAAACAAGAAAAGTTATCCACGGCCCGAGGAAATGTTCAATGTGGACAATGTGAAAGACATTCAACCCGACCAAGGGGCTTGAACGCCCGCGGGCTCTGTGTAAAACTCAAGCAGAGCCTCGTGTTGCTCACAAGGCAGTCACAAGGCACCTCGCACTCGCAGAAACGCATCCGTTTCGTGGAGGAAAGTGGTCATGAATGCCCCTCAGTACCCGCTGTACCGCGCAGTCACGCTCAGTGACAAATACACCCTCTCCCAAGGAAAAATTTACCTGACAGGCACGCAAGCGCTGGTTCGACTCATGTTGCTTCAGTCTGAGCTGGACCGCATGAATGGTTTGAACACCGGTGGATTTGTGTCGGGTTATCGCGGCTCGCCGCTGGGTGGCGTGGACCAGGCCTTTTGGGCAGCAAAACAGTTTCTGAAACCTGCGAATGTTCACTTTCAAGCTGGCGTGAATGAAGACCTGGCCGCGACTGCGGTGTGGGGAAGCCAGCAACTCAACCTGTTTCAGGGCGCAACAGTCGACGGTGTGTTTGGCCTTTGGTATGGCAAAGGGCCGGGCGTTGATCGAAGCCTGGACGTGTTCAAGCATGCCAATGCAGCAGGCACATCCAAACATGGCGGTGTATTGCTGGTGGCTGGTGATGACCACGCCGCGAAAAGCTCCACCTTGCCGCACCAGTCTGACCATGTGCTGAAAGCGGCCATGATTCCGGTGCTGTTTCCAAGCAATGTGCAGGAAATTCTCGACTTCGGTGTGCTCGGATACGCGATGAGTCGCTATGCCGGTGTATGGGTTGGCATGAAGGCGGTGGCCGATGTGGTGGAGTGCTCTGCCACTGTAGATATTGACCCCGACCGACACCGGTTTGTGTTGCCCACTGATTTCGACATGCCTGAGGGCGGTTTGAATATTCGCTGGCCCGATACAGCCCTGGCTCAAGAAGCCCGTTTGATTGATCACAAATTGTATGCCGCGCTGGCTTTTTGCCGGGCCAATGGCATTAACAAAACCGTGATTGATTCGCCCTCGGCGCGTTTTGGCATTGTAGCCACTGGCAAAGCATTTCAGGACACTTTGCAGGCCTTGAATGATTTGGGTTTGAACCCGCAACGTTGTGCAGAAATAGGTTTGCGGGTTTATAAAGTAGGCATGGTGTGGCCGCTGGATGCCGTAGGCATAAGGGAATTTGCCAAGGGTTTGCAAGAAATTCTCGTGATTGAAGAAAAGCGCCAGTTGGTGGAATACCAGATTAAAGAGGAACTGTACGCTTGGCGCGAGGATGTACGCCCCAAGGTGTACGGCAAGTTTGACGAAAGGCTCTCGGAGGACGGTCGCGAAGGCGGGGAGTGGTCCCTGCCACAAGGCAATTGGTTGTTGCCCAGTCACTACGAGCTAGACCCCGCATTGATTGCTCAGGCCATTGCCAAACGCCTGCGGCACGTGCAGTTGCCTGCCGATATCAAAACCAGAATTGATCAGCGGATCGGCGCAATTGCGCACAGCCATGACGTGGGTCATTCAACGCATTTACCCGTGGAACGCAAACCCTATTTTTGCTCGGGGTGCCCACACAACACCTCGACGAAAGTACCTGAGGGCAGCCGTGCCATGGCCGGCATTGGTTGCCATTACATGGCCGTGTGGATGGACCGGAATACCCAAACCTACACACAAATGGGCGGCGAGGGTGTGCCCTGGATAGGGCAGGCACCTTTTACACAAACCCAACATGTGTTTGCCAACCTGGGCGATGGCACCTATTTCCACTCGGGTATTCTGGCCATTCGGGCCAGCGTTTCAGCAGGCGTGAATATCACCTACAAGTTGCTGTACAACGATGCCGTCGCCATGACCGGCGGACAACATCTGGATGGCACACTCACCGTGCCACAACTAACCCGCCAGCTGGCTGCTGAAGGCGTTTCCAAAATTGTAATTGTCAGTGACAACCCCGCGCCACACCTGCGCAATGTGCCGGACGACCCAAAGGCCGAGGGCATTGAAGTGTTTCACCGCCGGGACATGGACACCGTGCAAAAATTGCTGCGCGACATCAAAGGCACCACAGTGCTTGTGTATGAGCAAACCTGTGCCTCGGAAAAACGCCGCAGGCGCAAGCGCACCGACCCGGCCACGGGCCAATTGCAGTTCCCGAACCCGGCCAAGCGCGTGTTGATTAACCCGCGAGTCTGCGAGGGCTGCGGTGACTGCTCCAAACATTCCAATTGTTTGTCGATCGAGCCCGTATCAACGCCCTGGGGTGTCAAACGCACCATTAACCAATCCACCTGCAACAAAGACTACAGCTGCCTTGAAGGGCTTTGCCCAAGCCTGGTGACGGTGGAAGGCGGTGAGTTGCGAAAGCCCGATACTTCAGCGCACCACAGCGCGCTTACCAAAGCTTGCGCCAGTCTTGTTGAGCCTCATTTTCACATTCATCCTGATGAATTGACTCAACGCCATGCCGTGCTGATCAATGGCGTGGGTGGCACCGGTGTGGTCACTATTGGCGCATGGCTGGGCATGGCCGCGCATTTGCAGGGTATGGAAGCTTTGGCACTGGACATGGCCGGATTGGCGCAAAAGGGCGGTGCCGTGTTTTCGCATGTGCAGTTTGCCCCGGCGGGCAACGCTTTGGCATCTTCCAAAATTCCCGTGGGCGAGGCTGATTTGATGATCGGCGGCGACCTGATCGTGTCTGCGCATGAAAAAACACTGGAACTACTGAACAGCTCTGCATTTGTGGTGGTGAATACCGACACGCCACCCACAGCCGATTTTATTGCCCAGCGCGACTGGTGCGCGCCCGTTGAACAAATGCACACCGATATTGCACGGGCCTTGAATAACCCCGAGCAACATTACACACCGATTCGGGCCCAGTGGCTGGCCCAGAGGCTGTTTGGCGACACCGTGTATGCCAATGCACTGTTGCTGGGCGCCGCCTGGCAACGCGGTTGTTTGCCCTTGCACCTGGCTGCCCTGCGCCAAGCCATTGAATTGAATGGCGTGAAGGTGAATGAAAACCTGCTTGCCTTTGATGCGGGTCGTGTGGCGGTGTCAAAGCCTGGTTTGCTTGAGCAGATGTTGGAAAAGAATATTGCACTCAACAGTCAGTTTGAAAGTGATGACGAGAAGCTGATGCGTTATCAAGCTGAATTGACGCAGTATCAAAACAGTCAACTGGCAGAGCGCTTCAAAGCCAGTGTGTTGCCCTTGCGCGCCGGGTTTGATTCTCAGGGTTTGAACCACCAGTGGATGCGCCTGTGCAGCACCTATTTCAAATTACTGGCCTTCAAGGACGAGTTTGAGGTGGCCCGCTTGCACACCAATCCCGAGTGGAAACGGCAGACCATGGCGCAATTTGAACCGGGTGCGAAGTTGTATTTTCACTTTGCCCCCACTTGGCTGGCTGGGCATGGCAACCGGCCGCGGAAAATAAAACTGGGCCCCTGGATTGACCCGGTGCTCAGGGTTTTGGCGGGAATGCGCCACTTGAGAAACACGATATTTGATCCATTTAGAGGAAGTTTAGAGCGTAAAAACCAGACTTTACTGGTGACTTGGTTTGAAACCTGGTTGGAACTGATGCACAATAATCGTTCAATGTTGCAGCACAGCAAACAGACCGATCACCTTCTTGACCTGTTTAATCAGGTGAAAGGATTCGGTCAGGTTCGTGCCCAATCATTTGAACAAGTGCGGTTCGAGATTCAAAAGTCCGTGGAAAACAAGCACAACCTGGATCAGCATGACCAAAGCAGACAACAAACCTGAAACCAAAGTCACCAAACGCAAAGAAACCAAGCGCTCTGAAAAAGTGTTACCCGATGCCTTGGTGCCCGAGAGCCAGTGGGAAATTTTAGGCCAGGCTTGCATGGTCAACGGCAAGGCAGTTCGCTTGCGACAATGGCCAACGCGTTATGGCGACATGCCTTCCAAAGAAGACATGCACGAGCGGGTCGATCAATTGTCGGAGCGCTTAAACCACCTGCTGACCTGTCTGTATGCGCAAGGCGAACACAAACTGCTTGTCATTTTGCAGGGCATGGACACTGCAGGAAAAGACGGCGCTGCCCGTGCCATTATGCGTTCAGTGCACCCCATGGCTTTGCGCATGGTGTCGTTCAAAGAGCCCTCCGAGCAAGAAGCAGCGCATGATTTTTTGTGGCGGGTTCACCCCCATGTACCGGGCGCAGGCCAGTCGATCATTTTCAACCGTTCACATTACGACGGCATCATCATGCCGATTATTCAAGACAATGTATCGGCCACCTGGCTTGACGAACGCATTCGCCAAGCCAACGACTTTGAACGTCTCCTGGTTGAAACCGGCACCACAGTCTTGAAAATATTCCTGAATATTTCCCGTGAAGAACAACACCAGCGCATGATTGAACGTTGGGAAACCCCCGACAAGCGCTGGAAGTTGACCGAAAAAGATCTTCACTGTGGCGAAAACTACAGCATGTATGCCAATGCCTATGAACAGGTGCTGGAAAAAACCTGCACCAAGCAGGCACCCTGGTGGATTATCCCCGCCGATCACAAAGGATTCCGGAACATGCTGGTGGCCGAAATTTTGGTCGGTACGCTTGAGCGTATGGGCCTGGCTTGGCCCGAGCCCGATCCGGCTGTAGCCAAAAGCGAGTTCTGGAAAAAGCCGTCAACCGGCCAGGCAACATGACCGTTATTTGGGTTCCCAAACAACATTCGATAGGGGACCTTAACCATGAATAAAAATACATTGAAACTTGCCGTGCTCAGCAGTGCCCTGATGTTTTCTGCCTCCGCCATGGCGGTGGGCTTGGGGGTGAACACAGGTGTTGGCGTGAAAGCTGAAGTGCCCGGTGTTTCCTTGAATGCAGACGCCAAGGCAAAAGCAGATGCCAACGCAAACGCCAATGCCGATTTGAAAGGCAAGTCCAGCGCGGCGGTGAAAGGCGCAAAGTCTCAAGGCGACGCAATGCGCAGTGAAGCAGGCGCGTTGCATTCTGAAGCAAAAGGTGAAGTGGGCAAGCGTACGGGCCAGCTTGAATCTGCTGCCGATGTGAAAGCCAAAGCTGACGTGAAAGCCGATGTGAAGGCCGGCGGCAATCTGAAGGCTGACAAGAAGTAATAGTCTGTTTAACTCGGTTTACAAAAGCTTGAAAATGCCCCCTCGGGGGCATTTTTGCTGTTCAGGTTCTCTACACTGTTCCTTTCAATTCAAACAAAAGTAGTCATGAATTTTTCCAGCCTGCAAGAATGGCTTGTCAACCTGGGTGTACCCAGCGGTGTTTTTACTTACAACACCTGGGTATATCAGGTTTTCATGGTGGTATTTCTCACACTCCTGGTCAGCTATACCCTGGGTTTGGTTTTCAACCGCCTGGGTCGGTTTGCTGAAAAATCGAACAACCCCTGGGACGATGTGTTCCTGGAAAGTGCCCGCAAACCCCTGAAAATTCTGATCTGGTTGCTGGGCATTTCCTGGGCCGCCAGAATTACCCATACCGCAAACAATGCGGAAATATTCGAATTCATCGATCCTGTTCGCAGGGTGGGTGTGATTGTGTTGATTACCTGGTTCCTGTTTGGTTTGGCCAAGCGATTCGAGCTTGCACTTCAAAGCCCGGATAGAGTGAAAGAACCGCTGGACGCCACCACAGCCAGCGCCATCGGCAAGTTGCTTCGCGCCTCCATTGTCATCACCGCTGCCTTGGTGATTCTTCAAAACCTCGGGTTCAGTATTTCTGGTGTGCTGGCGTTTGGTGGTGTGGGTGGCATTGCTGTGGGTTTTGCTGCGAAAGATTTGCTGGCGAATTTTTTCGGTGGCCTCACCGTATACATGGACCGCCCCTTTGTGGTGGGCGACTGGGTGCGTTCACCTGATAAAAATATTGAGGGTACTGTCGAACACATCGGCTGGCGACTCACGCGCATACGCACTTTTGACAAGCGCCCGCTGTATGTACCCAACGCCACTTTCAGCACCATTTCACTGGAGAACCCCTCGCGCATGACGCACCGTCGAATTCAGGAAACAATTGGCGTGCGATATGAGGACCTGCAACAGGTGCGCAGTATTGTTGATGCGGTCAAGCGCATGTTGATTGAGCACGCCGAAATTGATGACAATCAAACCCTGATTGTGAATTTGAATCAGTTTGCAGACTCAAGCGTGAACTTGATGGTGTATACGTTTACGAAAACAACAATTTGGGTGAAGTACCACGAGGTGAAGCAGGATGTGTTGTTGAGAATCGCCGAGATTATTGAGCAGCACGGCGCTGAAATTGCGTTCCCCACCACCACATTGCATGTGGCCAGCCTGCCAGAACAGTTTGCACAGGCAGGCGTTGCGCCGGCCACCAAGCCTTAAAGTTTGCGTATTTTCTCGAGCGTGGCGGTGGTGCTGCGCTCGTGTTCAAACGCGATGGACAGCGCTGTGCCGCCCCAACTTTGAACTTCTTTGGCTCCCACCATTTTTTCAACAGGCCAATCGCCACCTTTCACCAGCACATCCGGGCGTGCCGCCAGAATGGCGTTCAAAGGTGTGTCTTCTTCGAAGTAAGTAACCAAGGCTACGCATTCCAGTGCGGCCAGCACATGCATGCGATCAACTTGGGTGTTGATGGGGCGGTCCGGGCCTTTGCCCAGGCGTTTGACCGATTCATCGGAATTCACAGCCACAATCAGGCTTTGCCCTTCTTGCGCGGCTTGGTCCAGATAAGTGACATGTCCACGGTGCAACAAATCAAAAACCCCGTTGGTAAACACCACGGGGCCTTTGAGTTGTTTTGCGCGCTCGGCAAGCTCGCTGGGGTGGCACACCTTTTTTTCAAAGCGAGCCGGTTTTCCGGTTGTTGTCATGGTGCAATCAAATCAGGCAGCGTTGCCAACGGGCGGTTCGGTTGCGCCCAAACGCGCCATCACTTCCTTGCGGTAGCGGTTCAGGTCTTGCACCGATTCAAAAGTGCGTTCAAACAGCAAGCTCATGTTGTGCAAAATGCGGTCAACCACTTTCTTTTCCCAGTCGGCGTCAAAGCGAATTTGACCATCCAGCCAGTTTTCCAGCCAATCGGGATCGGGCAGGCGGCTTTGCACCGTGTCGTTGGGGAACAGGTCTTTGTTCACATGCAAATTGGTGGGGTGCAAAGGTTTTTGGGTGCGGCGGGCCGAAGCCATGAGCACGCCAATTTTGCTGAATGCAGCACGTGCACCATCGCCCACTTCCACCAAGGCTTTTTTCATGTAACGCAGGTAAGCGCCACCGTGGCGTGCCTCGTCATGCGAAATGATTTTGTAGATTTGTTTGATGACTGGCTCGGTGTGCCAATCCGAGGCGCAACGGTACCAGTGATTCAAGCGTATTTCACCGCAGAAGTGCAGCATCAGTGTTTCAAGGGGCGGAGCCGGGTCGAATTCAAATCGCACGGCATGCAGTTCTTCTTCGGTGGGCAGCAGGTCGGGGCGGAAACGGCGCAAGTATTCCATCAAGACCAGCGAGTGCTTTTGCTCTTCAAAAAACCAGATGGACATGAAGGCCGAGAAGTCGCTGTCGTGTTTGTTGTCACGCAAGAACATTTCTGTGGCGGGCAAGGCCGACCACTCGGTAATTGCGTTCATTTTGATGGTTTGGGCCTGCTCTTCAGACAACTTGGAGGCATCAAACTGATCCCAGTTGATGTCCTTTTCCATGTTCCAACGAACGGACTCCAATGACCTGAATAACTCTGGATACAACATGTTGCTCCACCTTCACTGAATAGATTTGACTTTGTGATTTTAACAAGACATGTCATGAAGCGCATGAAGATTTGGTGACACGGGGCATTTATGTGCACATGTGTACGCCGAAACAGGTCTGATTCCTGCTTTTAGCCTGCCTGTTTTTTCAACCAGCGCATCAGTCCCCCCAGCATCGGGATCTTCTCGTACAGCTCCTCAGCCGTGTCCCAATAGTCTCTATGTGACTGCACAAGGCCGTTTTGGTTCAACTGCAGGTGCGACGACCCTTTGATGCACTGCACTTGTCCCACCTTGAAACGCTTCATCTCGAACAGGAAGTCCCAAGCCATAAACACTTGTTGCCCCGATTGAAATGCAGTGTGCACCACAAAGCGCGGGTTATTAACCTGATAAAACATCTCTCCAAAAATACGGGCGATGTCCTCTACGCGGTTCACTTCGTTGAACGGGTCTTTGAAATAAGCGTCACCCGCATAAAACCTGGGCATGTCAGCCACGGTTTGCTCGGTCAGGTGCTCAAAAAAATCGATTAGTCTGCGCAGGGGTTCAGACAATTGCTGGCGATCCAGCGGGGCCAAGCCACCTGTTTTGTTGGCGGTGTTATTTGCTTTGCTCATGGCCCAGTTCCGCCTTGTTTTTGTTCGCAGTAATTTTACGCACTGCAGCAAAGTACAGTGAATACGGCAGTATGCGCAGTGTGCGCAAGGTGCGGGTGAATGCCTTGGGGAAATGGATTTCGAACTCGCCCTTTTCCAGACCGGTAATAATTTCCTGTGCAGCTTTTTCAGCAGTAATCAGAAATGGCATGGGAAACGTGTTTTTGCGGGTCAGCGGTGTGTCTACAAAGCCCGGGTTCACCACGCTTACGCCCACGTGGTGGGGCTGTAACTCCACATGCAAAGCCTCGGCCAGGTTGATCAAGGCCGCCTTGGTAGGGCCATAGGCCAGCGAATTTGGCAACCCCCGATAACCCGCCACGCTCGAAACAATCGCCAGGTGCCCCGACTTTTGTTCAAGCAGTTTGGGCAGTGCATTGGCCAGCACATACATGGTGCCGTTCAGGTTCACATCGATTTGTTGTTTTACTTTTTCAATGTCGAATTCTGCAACCGACATTTCCGAGTAAGTGCCTGCCATCAGCACGATCAAATCCACGCCACCCCAGGCGGCGATTACATTGTCGAAAGCCGTTTGCACAGCAGCTTGTTGGGTAATGTCCAGGGGCAGGGCAGTGGCATGCTGCAATTCTCCGGCCAGTGTGGTCAGTTTGTCCGCACTGCGCGCCGACAACATTTGTTTGCAGCCGAGTTGGTCCAACTGGCGGGCCAAGGCCTCACCAATGCCGGTAGAAGCGCCCACCAGCCACACCCGCTTGTTTTGCCACTGGGTCAGTTTTGGGTTAAAGCTCATGCGGGTTCCTTCTTAATCTCGTTTGCGAAAGCTCAACAGCACCTCGCCCAATTCAATTCCGAATTTGCTCATGGTGGCACGGTTAAGCATCACCTTGTCATCCATCTGGTACATCCAGTCATCGAACTGCACTTCATAGGTGGTGCCGTCGACTGGCAGCAGCATGGTGTATTTCCATTGAAATGCATTGCCTGAAGTTTCGCCATTGGCTTGCCCCAGCACATCGCCGGCAGTGCCGGTGTACTTGTTGCCGTCTTTTTTCAATGTCCACACCCGTTTTTGGGTGGTGCCATCGGAGTAAGTAAAGTCTTCATCCAGCACGCCGGTGTTGCCATCCCAGGTGCACTTCATGACCACGGTGAAACGCTTCACCACTTTACCCGAGCGGTCTTGAAACACACCCCATGCATCAATGGTGCCATTGAAATATTCTTTCAAGTCCAGCACCGGTTTTTCCTGTGCATAGTCTGCGGGTTGCGGGCTTGCGCAAGCGGTTAAAACCAACGCACCTGCCAGGGCTAGGAAAGCCAGTTGCAGTTTGCGTGCCCATTGTTTTACCCATTGCTTTGCCATAGTCATGCTGTACTCCCAATTGCGGTGTTGCTTGTTGTTCGGTTCAGGCTGGCCAGGCCACTGCGGCCCAATAGCACAATGGCCAGCAACTTCAAGGCGCAGGGCACCAAGGCATAAACCCACAGCAGTGGGTCGTTGGCCAGTTGTTGCAGCAAGCCCATGTTTTGGTAAGACTCGGTTTTTGCCATGTCGGCTGAATAGCTGAACCACTGCAAGGTGCCCAGTGCAAAGCTGGGTGCCAATGCCAGGTTGAATTTGTTGATCCAGTTCCAAAGTCCAAAGTAAGTGCCTTCAGTTTTGCCACGTTCACCGTTTTCTTCAATCAGGCGGGCCACCAGGGCTGCGGGTAGTGACAAATCGGCGCCCAAGGCAAAGCCGGTGACTACGCATACAAACAGATAGCCTGCCAAGTCACCTTCACCCAGCACAACCACAATGATGAAGGCAGGTATGGACAACACCATGCCCAATAACCATGAGCGCGCCAGGCCAATTTTACTGGCCAGCCATACCCAGAATACTGTGGATGCAGCACCCACTAAAAAGTACACAGCCAGCACCCATTGATCCGAATCGCCCAAGCCAAGGCGGTCGCGCATGTAAAAAGGCACCAGTGTGGCAGGCAGTGCAGCGGCCAGACCGTTGCACAGAAACACACCCATTAACTTGCGAAAGTTTTGTCGACGCAAGGGTTGCACAATGTCGGCAAAGCCTTTGCGAATCGCAGTGGCCGCGCTGGCCTGCGCGTTGTTGAAAGTTTCAGCAAACGGGCTCGCGGCTTGTTGTGCTGTTCGATCGGGTTTGGGTGAAAACTTAAGCAATAAAAACATGCCCAACACCAGCATTACCGCGAATACTGTGAATATCAGTCCCGCATTCGTTTCAAGTGCCAGCGACACGGCAAACACCACACCCAGAATACCCACGCCTTCACGCACTGCCACATAGGTTGAGCGTTCCTTGTCGGTGTGCCCAAGTTCAGCCCCCCAGGCCTGGTAAGCAATGCTGGCGAAGCTGTAGCCAAGGTGCACCACGATCAAGCTCACCATCAGGCTGGCTGCATATTCAGTGGGTGTATTGCCCACCGGGAAAAACACACCTGCCATGCCCAGCAACAACAAAGGCACAGCCAGGAGCAAGGGCAGGGCGTAGCGGTTTCCCTGTCCGCTGCGTCGGTCAACCCACAAGCCGATGGCAGGGTCAAGCACTGCATCGAGCAGGCGCGACAACAGCAGGATGATACCCACCCAAGCGGACGGTACTTCGTAAATGCGGGAGTACAGGTAGGGCACCTGAATGTAGATGGGCACGGCCACCGCGCCCAGGGCCCAGCCCAGAAGGCCGTAGTTCAGCAGATCTTTGGCGCTGGTGCGGGGCAGTTGGTTCATGTCGGCGAGGCCGTATCAGCGCTTCAAGCCAATCAATTCGCGGCGCATTTCAGGCGCAGAAGTTTTTGGGTCCAACCAAATACCCATGAAAGCCTCGGCAAGTTCCGGGTCGTCCACTTTGGCCAGTGGCAAACCGTTGCGGAAAAATTGAACTCCCTTGCCCGGTGTAAAAAGGGCACTCAAGGTGTGGCCTTTTTTCACATCCGGAAAAATCTCATTCAGCTTTACCAGCCAACCTTGGCGTTGCACCTCAGTACCAGCGCCAATTTCTTCCATTTCATCAATGCTGCGCTCGGCAATGTCGCTGCCTTCAAAATCGCGGGCGTATTTCAGTTCAAGCCAAGAGGGGTCACGTTTGTAGTTAAATCCTTCGGGGTCGGCGTTCGACCACAATTGCCCGTCATACACCCGCAAACCGAACCAGCGCAGTGTACCGTAGCCCATCAGCTTTGCATTCTCAATGGTTTGCGTGACCTGTTTGGGCGGGGCATTCAAGTTGCTGTTGGCCAGCGCGAAGGGTGCAGTGCCCAGCAGGACCAGACACAACAATGCGCGTTGAATGAACTGAACCGGAAACAACTTCATTGATTCTCCACTTTCTCGAGATAAAACTGAATGACATCGGTGCTTTCATATTCAAAGCCGGCTTCACAGTAAGCCAGGTAAAACTCCCAGGTACGAATGAACGGATCATCAAAGCCCTGGTTTTTCACCTGTTCCAGTGTTTTCATGAATTGCACTCGCCACCGGCGCAATGTTTCAGCATAGTCTTTTCCAAAGGCTTTTTCCGACACCACACGCAAACCATGCTTTTCTGCCATGGCTCTGAACTTGGCGGGCGAAGGCAACATGCCGCCCGGGAAAATATATTGCTGAATAAAATCGGTGCCTTTGCGGTAACGGTCAAACAATTCGTCTTGAATCACGATGGTTTGAATGGCCGCTTTGCCGCCCGTCTTCAGAAGGCGGTTCACCGACTGAAAATACGCTGGCCAGTATTCTTCGCCCACAGCTTCAAACATTTCAATCGATGCAATGTGGTCAAACTGGCCACGGCAATCCCGGTAATCTTGCAGGCGGAAGTCGGCTTGTTCTGCAAAACCCTGTTTGGCCAAGCGCGTCTTGGCGTAGGCCAGTTGCTCCGTTGACAAGGTCAGGCCCACCAGGTTTGCACCTGCGGCACATGCTTTTTCTGCAAAACCACCCCATCCGCATCCAATTTCCAGAACTTGCTCACCGGCCTTGGGGCTCAGGTAGTTGAGCATGGCTTGGTATTTGGCGTGTTGGGCTTGTTCCAAACTCAAGCTGGTGTCACCGTCAAACAGTGCACTGGAGTAGGTCATTGTGGGGTCTAGCCACAACTGGTAAAACGGATTGCCCAAATCGTAATGGGCATGAATGTTTTTCTTGGCCTGTGCTTTGGTGTTGCGGTTTAGCAGGTGTTTGATTTTGTAGGCAATGCTGCCCAGAAAACTGCCATAAATAACTGTTTCTACTGCTTTGCGGTTTTCCAGAAACACGCCAAGAATGGAGGCTATGTCGTGCGTTTCCCATTCACCCGCAATGTAGGCTTCAGCAAAACCAATATCGCCTGCCTTCAAGGCTCGCTGGCACACAGCCCACGAGTTCAGCTTGATTTTCGCGCTGGGCTGGTCTTCTTCGCCACCAAACAACAGGTGTACGCCTTCTGGAGTCACAATCTCCAGGCGGCCTTTTTTCAGTTTGGTCAGCAATTTCAGGGTCCACTGTGCCGACGAGGGTGCGTGGCTGGGCAGTTGGAACTGGGAAAAAGTAATGGCTTGAGTCATGCTTCGAGTTCAGTCTGCGTAATTGTTTGACGGGGTGGTGCTGGCTTGCCGTGAAACTTTGCGCCTTTCAGCAGAAGTTTCACCGCTTGCCAATGAATTTTTGCGATCACGGCCAATGTAAACCAACCGTATTTCAATAAGGTTTTACCCCAAAGCAGGGTGCTTGGATGCATCAGTTCTCCGCTCACGCTGGTGCTGAGCTGTTGAACTTGTTCTTCAAAATAGTTAATGCGCGCCAGTGAGTGGTCTGCACTGCTGACAAACCGGAACTCATAACGACCCGACACCGGGAAAAAAGGTGACACATGAAATTCTTTCCTGGCATGCAGCAGCATGCCTTTGTTCAATGGGGCCTTGCTTTCCGGGGCCGTTAGCAAATAGAAGTGTCGTTCACCAAAGGTATTGTTCACCTCGCACATCACGGCACGGCACTGTTGCGCCTCATCGTGGAAATACCAAAAACTGACCGGGTTGAATACGTAGCCCAGCACCTTGGGGAAGGTGTGCAAATGCACAGGGCCTTGAAGTGCCAAGCCTGTTTCCAATTCAACCTTGCGCACCAAATTACAAACAAACTCGGGAAACTTCAGCGTGTGCGCCTCGAACCCGTAATTGTGTGCCGACACCGACACCAAACCCTTGCGGTCAATTACCGGGTAAGCATGTGTGGGTTTTGAATCGGATTGAGTCGAGAAAACAAGACGAACAAAGCAGGCGCCCGTGGTAAAACCATTTTCTTTGGGAAGTGCCCGGTGATGTTTCACCATGCCCCAAGCCAGTTTCACTTCATTGAGTTGAAAACGCCCTCGCGCCATCAAGCCGCCTTTTGTGTGGTTTTCGTCAACTTGTCGATTACCGCGCGCGCGGCATTCAAGCCAGACGTATGTCCATCTTCGTGAAAACCATATTTCATCCACGCACCTGCCAGGTAGACATTGTTCAAGCCCTGAAGTTCGGCCAATGCTTGTTGGGCCTGAACCGCTGGCACATCAAAAACGGGGTGCGAATAATGAATTTCCCTAAACACCTGCTTTGGGTCGGGCTGAATAATCGGGTTCAGTGTCACGAAAATTGGCGTTTTCACTGGCAGTGGTTGAAGCAGATTGCTCCAGTAGGTAACCGACACGCTGGGTTGAGGATTCAGCACATCACTCAAATAATTCCAGGATGACCATGTGCTGCGGGTTTTGGGCATCAGTTTTACATCGGTGTGCAGGTACGCCACGTTGGCTTGGTACTTGATGTGTTGCAACTGGTGTTTCTGGGCTTCGTTGCCTTTGAGCATTCCCAACGCTTCATCACTGTGGCAGGCCAAAATCACATAATCAAATTCCTGCTCGCCCAATTTTGTTTTTAGGGTGGGTTTTGTACCTGTGGAATTTACTTCCAGCACGGGGGTGCTCTGGTGTACCTCGTCGACAAAAGGCAATATTTTTTGCACGTAATTGCGCGCGCCGTTCTTAACGGTGAACCACTTGGGCCTGTCGTTCACCTGCAACAATCCGTGGTTGTGGCAAAACTGAATGAATGTGGCCAAAGGGAAGGCAAGCATTTGTTCGCTGGGGCAAGACCAAATTGCGGCGGCCATCGGGATCAAATACCAGTCTCTGAATTCTGCGCTGTATTTTTCCTCGACCAGGTAGTCGCCCAAATGCATTTTCGCCTTGCTTTGGAAAAGTGCCGCACGCCCCGCATCGGCCACCATGGCGGTGGCCTCTTTGTTAAAGCGCAAAATATCCAGCAGCATGCGAATAAAACGGGGGCGTAACAAATTGCGGCGTTGCGCAAACACCGTGTTCAGGTTTGTGCCTGCCCATTCAATATTCAATTCAGGCAAACACACTGAAAAGGACATATCCGATTCCACGGTTTCTACCGAAAGTTCGTCGAACAGGCGAATCAGGTTGGGGTAGGTGCGCTCGTTGTACACCAGAAAGCCGGTGTCCACCGCCACCTGCTTGCCTTCCACTTCGATGTCCACCGTGTTGGTGTGGCCCCCAATGTAATCATTGGCCTCGAAAAGGGTGGTGTGGGCATGGCCGCGCAGTGCATAGGCAGCGGTCAGGCCGGAAATTCCGCCACCCACAATGGCAATTTTGGGCAGTAATTCTTTTGAATTCTTGATCATGTGTACTCAGGGTTAAAAAAAGCAAGGGTATTCACTAGCATCCTAACCTTTTATTTACTGCAGTAAGTGAAATTGGTTCTGGCTTTTTGAGCCAGAACCAGCTTACGGATTAATTTTGTTTGCGTTTGTCTTCTTCAATCCAGGCCACGGCAGAATGGTTGTGGATCGATTCAAAGTTTTCGCTTTCAATGCGGTAAGCCAAAACTTTCTTGCTGGCCCTCAGGCGAATGGCAACATCACGTACCAGGTCTTCAACAAACTTGGGATTGTCGTAGGCGCGCTCTGTCACATATTTTTCGTCAGGACGCTTCAGCAAGCCCCACAATTCACACGAGGCCGATTCTTCCGCCATGCGGATCAGTTCTTCCACGGTGATGCCGTCTGCCACCAGTGCTCGAATCGTAATGTGGCTGCGCTGGTTGTGCGCACCATACTCGGAAATTTTCTTGGAGCAGGGGCACAGGCTGGTCACGGGCACCACCACCGTCATAAACACATCTGTGCTTGCACCATTGTTGTCGGCTTCCAAAGTCACTTCATAGTCCAGCAGGCTGGCTACACCCGATACGGGTGCAACTTTGCGCACGAAGTAAGGAAACTTCATCGTGATGGTTCCCGCATTCGAATCCAGGCGTTGAAGCATGTCGCGCATCATTTGCTTCATGCCCGCAGGCGTCAATGCACTTTCCTGGGTTTGAAGAATTTCAAGGAAACGCGACATGTGCGTTCCTTTCACATCGCCGGGCAGGAACACCGACATGTCGATGGTGGCCACTGAAGGTTGTGGGCCTTCCAGTGTTTCCACAATGATCGGGTGTTTAATTGCGCGCACCCCCACGCGTTGGATGGCAATGTTGCGCTTGTCTGCGCGTGATTGTTCGTCAGGTAAAAAAAGTCCGTCCGGTGCATTCATGATGAAGCGCTCCAATAATAGTTACTACTTTGTGATTGGATGTGCATCGAGTGCACGGCGAAATACTTGCTTGGTTTGTGCATGGGTCTGTACTGGCGCCTTGGTCCCAAGGTTTTCCCGGACTGGACTAGACAGACGCTTGTCTTTACAATGCACTTTATTCACTTGAATGTCTCTATATGTGTGGTTAAATCTCAGCCAATATGCTAATTTGATTGGCAATCAGGCTTTGAGTTCCATTATTATTCGTTCAGTGTGGCAAGTCAATTTGTCTAGGACAAAACAAAGATGTTGAAGTTTCACCGTGGTCAGGTTCAGGTATGAATGAGCGTGCAGATCTAAGTCAACCCTCATTTTCTATTGCAGCAGTCGAGCGGGACACCGGCTTGCCCAAAGACACTTTGCGTGTCTGGGAAAAACGCTACAACTTTCCACAACCCGGTAGGGATTCATTCGGCGAGCGTATTTATTCCATTGATCAAGTTGAAAAACTGCGAGTCATCAAGCGTCTTCTCGATGGTGGGCATCGTCCCGGAAAAATCATTGGTTTGAGCATTGACGAGCTGGTGAAACTGGCCGAGGTCAGCAGCGCTGGGTCGCGCATGCATGTTGCGCCCGACAGTCTGGACGAGCTGAATGGTTATATGGAACTGATCAAACGGCACGATGCCGAAGAGTTCCGCCAGGCCATGTCACGCTTGGCGCTGACCATGGGCTTGCGCAGATTTGTGGTGGAAATTGTGGCGCCCATGAACGCCATGGTCGGCGATGCCTGGGCACGTGGTTACTTTGAAATTTTTGAAGAGCATATTTACACCGAAACCATTCAGGTGGTGTTGCGCAATGCCTTGAATACCATTCCGTCCACCCGCAAAGGCCCGCGCGTTTTGTTGACCACCCTTCCCAACGAATTGCATGGCTTGGGTTTGTTGATGGCAGAGTGTATTTTTTCCATGGAGGGTGCGCAGTGTATTTCCTTGGGTACGCAAACGCCTATTTACGACATCGTGTTGGCTGCCCGTGCGCAGAATATCAATATCGTGGCTTTGTCTTTCTCGGTTATACAGAGCTCGCCTGCAGTGCTTGAGGCGGTCGCTGAGTTGCGCGAGAAGTTGCCTCCTATGGTTGAAATTTGGTGTGGAGGTTCCTCCACGGCCTTGCGCAAAAAACCCTCCGAAGATTTCGTGCTGCTCTCCAGCCTTGAGTCGATCAGCGAGTCGATTGCAGACTGGCGACTGCGCAACAAATTCAATCAGCAGTAATTCCAGTGCCGGGCAAGCAGCAGTCTTTCAAAGGCAATAAGTCGTATCTGCCAAGTAAACCCTGCACGGTTTGTGGCAAAGAAATGACCTGGCGCAAAAGCTGGGCCAAGAATTGGGATGAAGTGAAGTATTGTTCAGACGCTTGCCGCAAGGCAGCGCCTAGACAGGGCAGCAAATAAACTGGCAGCAAACAGCATGAGCAGCAAAACCAAAGCCGTGGTGGTGTTGGGCGATCAACTCGACCTGAATAACCCCGCACTTCTGGCCAACCCCCCGAAATTAGCCGATGTGCTCATGGTGGAGTCACCTGTCGAGTCCACCGTGGTGTGGGTTCATAAGGTTCGAATTGCTTTGTTTCTCAGTGCAATGCGCCATTTTGCTCAAGAGTTGCGCAATGCCGGTTACACCGTGCATTACCGCAGTTTGGGCGATACGGGCCAACACAGCTTGGCCACGGAAGTGGCAAACCTGTGCAAACAGCACGGGTACACCAGCATCGACATGGCCGAGCCCGGCGAATGGCGCTTGGAGCAAGACTTTCTAACGCTCGCCAAATCAGAAAACATCAAGCTTCGCATGCTCGAAGACTCGCATTATTTGTGCAGCCGTGCTGAATTCGCAAAGTGGGCCAGTGGCTACAAACAGATGCGCATGGAGTATTTTTATCGCGAAATGCGCAAGCGCACCGGTGTGTTGATGGAGGGTGCTGAACCTGCTGGCGGTAAATGGAATTTTGATGCGGACAATCGCAGTGCCTTTCCCAAGGCTGGTCCTGGAGACATTACGCCCCCTGCATTTTTTGAACCCGATGAAATAACACAAACGGTGTTTGCCGAGGTTGAAGCGAATTTTCCCGGTCACCCGGGCACATTGAAAAATTTCGCGTGGCCAGTTACGCGTCAACAGGCTTTGAAGGCACTCGATGCCTTCATTGAAAACCGATTCGTCAACTTTGGCACCTATCAGGACGCCATGTGGACTGACACGCCGTTCGGTTGGCATTCATTGGTTTCGAGCGCAATCAATCTGCATTTGCTCCATCCGCTCGAGGTGATTGAAAAAGCCGAAGCCGCGTACCGCGCGGGCAAGGTGGATTTAGCCAGTGCAGAAGGGTTTATTCGCCAAATTCTGGGCTGGCGTGAATTCATGCGCGGGGTGTATTGGCTCGACATGCCGAAGATGCGCGAAGACAATCATTTGCAAGCCAAACTTGATTTGCCCAAATGGTTTTGGACCGGCAATACCCACATGAACTGTCTGAAAGACTCCATCGGTCAAACGCTGGATTATGGTTATGCGCATCACATTCAACGCCTCATGGTGATCGGCAATTTCGCCCTGCTCGCAGGCCTCGTTCCAAAGCAGGTAGAAGACTGGTTTTTGGCGGTGTATGTGGATGCGGTGGAATGGGTTGAGCTGCCCAATGTGGCCGGCATGGCCTTGTTTGCAAATGGCGGGCGCTTCACCAGCAAGCCCTACATTGCATCGGGTGCTTACATCAAACGCATGAGCAACTACTGCGCCGGTTGCAAATACAACCCAGCTGAGAAAACTGGTGACAAGGCCTGCCCATTCACCACGCTGTATTGGGGGTTTCTTGACCAGCATGAAAAAATGCTGTCCGCCAACCCGCGCACTGGCCTCATGGCCAAAAACATTGCCCGACTGGATGAAGCCCAACGTCAGGCCCTTCGGCAAAAAGTGGCCGACACCTTCAAGAATCTTGAACAACTGTAAGCCTTTGCTTTGTTAAGGTGAAGACTTGTTGTTGCAGTTCAAGGAGTAATCGCATGGGTTTGTTGGTCGATGGTCAGTGGCAAGACAAGTGGTACGACACCAGTTCAAGCGGTGGCAAATTTCAGCGCGAAAGCGCCAAGTTGCGCAACTGGGTGACTGCCGATGGCAGCGCCGGGCCAAGCGGTGTAGGTGGATTCAAGGCAGAAAGTGGCCGCTACCATTTGTATGTTTCACTGGCTTGCCCGTGGGCGCATCGCACGCTCATTTTTCGCAAGTTGAAGAATCTGGAGCAGCACATTGATGTGTCGGTGGTCAGCCCTGACATGCTCAGCAATGGCTGGACATTCAACACGGTTACAGGCAGCACCGGCGACATGCTTTTCAACAGCGAATTCATGCACCAAATTTACACGCGCAACAAAAGCGACTACTCCGGGCGGGTCACCGTGCCCGTGTTGTGGTGTAAAAAAACCAATCAGATTGTCAGCAATGAATCGTCTGAAATTATTCGCATGTTCAATTCAGCGTTCAATGAAATCACTGGCAATCACGATGATTACTACCTTGAAAACCTGCGTGCCATGATCGATCGGGTCAATGGCCTGGTGTATGACAACATCAACAACGGTGTATACCGGGCTGGCTTTGCCACTGCGCAGGGCGCTTACGAAGAGGCCTACAACGCCGTGTTCATGGCGCTAGATTCTGTCGAAAAGATCCTGGAGAACAACCGCTATTTGGTGGGGCCAAGAATTACAGAAGCGGATTGGCGCTTGTTCACCGCCTTGATCAGGTTTGATGCGGTATACCACGGCCATTTCAAGTGCAATCGCCAAAGGCTTGAAGACTTTCCAAACATTTCCAACTATGTGCGCGAGTTGTATCAGTGGCCTGGCGTGGCAGAAACCGTTGATATTTATCACATCAAACGCCATTACTACTACAGCCACGACATGATCAACCCCACACGGGTTGTGCCCGCTGGCCCAGCCATCGACTTCACCCGTGAGCACAACCGCACGCGTTTGCCTGCAAGCCACGCCGCATAATTCGGTGGTAATCTTGGGCAACATTCATTCTCGTGTTGCCCATGGCCCGCCACCCTGAACTGCAAGGTTTTCAACTCGATTCCGCCATTGAACGATTGCCCGCCCGTGCCAAAGTGTATGTGGTGGGCGGTGCAGTTCGCGATGCGCTGATGGGTCGCACCAGCAGCGATAGGGACTGGGTGATAGTCGGTGCGACCGTGGACAATATGCTGGCTGCTGGTTTTACTCCGGTGGGCTCAGACTTCCCCGTGTTTTTGCACCCGCGCACCCACGAAGAATATGCCCTGGCCCGCACAGAGCGCAAAAGCGGACACGGCTACAAAGGCTTTACTTTTCACGCAGACCCCTCGGTTACCCTCGAAGAAGACTTGGCTCGCCGTGATTTCACCGTGAATGCCATGGCCATGAATGCGAAAGGTGATTTAATCGACCCATTTCAGGGGTTCACCGACCTTCAAAACAAATGCATGCGCCATGTTAGCCCTGCTTTTTCTGAAGACCCGCTGCGTGTGCTTCGCTTGGCGCGCTTTCTGGCACGTTTTCTCGATTTTTCAGTGGCCGAGGAAACCATGGACTTGTGCCGGGAATTGCGGGAAAGCGGCGAGTTGAAGCACCTTGTGGCCGAGCGTGTGTACGCCGAGTTGAACAAAGGCATGGGCGAGGTGAAGCCTTCCCGAATGATCAAATTGATCAGCAAGCTCAATGCCTGGGGTGAGTTGGCACCGAGCTGCCCTGTGCCGTTTTCTGGTTTTGACAAGCCAGAATACGATCGTCTGAACGGTCTTTCCGCCGCTGAAGCGCGCTGGGTTTATTGCCTTGGATTTTTCCTGGATGTTGCACAGATCAAGGCCTTGGCCAAGTCATGGCGTTTGCCGCGCAACACCGAAGATTTGGCGATCGTCACGCGTCAGTGCCTTGATTTCCTGGCGCAGTGCACGACCGATTCCAGTAGTTTTGGCAGGTTTTTCAATCAGGTCGATCTCTACAGAAAGCCAGCCCGTTTGCGGCAGATTAACCAGCTTGTGGCCCAGCTCAGTGGGGAAGGGCCAGTGCATGTTTTTGTCGAAAAGGCTGTGGCGGAATTGGAACAGGGGCATTACAAAACTTTTGTTGGTGATAAAATTGCGAATGCCCAGCCAAGCGAACAGGTGGCCCAAGTGGCCTCGGAAGCGCGACAGGCTTGGGTCAGTGAATTACATTCCAGATACTTTTGATTCTTGAAGTGAGGACGACCTCACCGCTCAACCTTCGATCGGGGACGGCCCCATTTGCTTGATGGGAGTTGTCATGTCCTGGTTAATTTTGTTTGTAGCGGGTCTCTTTGAAATCGTATGGGCCATTGGCCTGAAGTACACCGACGGCTTCACCCGCCTGCTTCCCTCTGCCATCACCTTGATTGCCGCCGCAATCAGTTTCGGGCTGTTGGGGTTGGCCATGAAAACCCTGCCGGTGGGCACCGCGTACAGCGTTTGGGTCGGTATCGGTGCGGCTGGTACGGTGCTCATGGGTATTGTCTTGTTCAACGAGCCTGTCAATGCACTGCGCATTGGCAGCGTGGTGCTGATTGTGTTGGGTGTATTGGGCTTGAAGCTGTCATGAAAAATATTTGTGTGTACTGTGGCTCCAGTGCGGGCAACCGGGTCGAATACACCGAAGGTGCCAAGGCCTTGGCCCGTGCATTGGTCGACAACAATTTCGGCTTGGTTTACGGCGGATCTAATTTGGGCTTGATGGGTGTGGTGGCCGAAGAGGTATTGGCTTTGGGCGGCAATGTCACTGGCATCATTCCTGAATCGCTGGTGACCAAAGAACTGGCGCACCCTGCCTTGACCGAGTTGATCGTGACCCGCAACATGCACGAGCGCAAAGCCCTGATGGCCGAGCGCTCCGATGGCTTTGTCGCATTACCCGGTGGTTTGGGAACTTTCGAAGAACTCTTTGAAATCCTGACCTGGGCGCAACTCAGTTTTCATCACAAGCCAGTGGGTGTGTTGAATGTAAATGGCTACTACGACGGCCTGCTCGCCTTTCTGGATCATGCTCACCAGGAGGCATTCATTCGGCCCCAGCACCGCAATATGTTGATGGCAAATACCTGTGCATTCTCGCTGCTCGAAGCTTTCAAAACGTACAGCGCGCCTGCCGTGGTGAAGTGGGTTTAACCGGCCATGCAATTCGCCACACGTCCAGCTTTTCAGATTCGGGATGCCACCCTGGCCGACATGCCTGCTGTGCAGGCTTTGTATGCGCATTATGTGCTTCATGAGCTGGCCACGTTTGAGCTGATACCAACGACTTTGGAGGAAATGTGTTCCCGACGGCAAGCCATACACGAGTCTGGTCTGCCTTATCTGGTTGCACAAATCGGTCATGAGGTTGTTGGGTATGCCTATGCAGCCACTTACAGGCCCAGGCCCGCTTACCGCTACACCGTTGAAGATTCAGTGTATTTGTCGCCAAACCACAAAGGCATGGGCCTGGGTGCGGCTTTGCTTGGAGAGGTCATTCGCAGGTGCGAGCAAGGTCCCTGGCGGCAAATGGTGGCGGTGATCACCCAGGGAGGCACAGCAGGTTCGGCCGAGTTGCATCAAAAAATGGGCTTTCTGGAAGTTGGGCGCATGCCGAATGTTGGTTACAAATTCAATCGTTGGGTGGGCACGCTCATCATGCAACGTGCTTTGGGAGAGGGTGGCAATTCTTCACCCGAACCCTTTTGAGGAAATGACTCTGGAAATTAACGACTACACCCTGATCGTCGGCTTGGCATTTTTGGTAGCAGGTTTCGTCAAAGGCGTCACAGGCATGGGCCTGCCCCCAATCGCAATTGGTTTGATGGCGGTGGTGGTTGCACCAGTGCAGGCGGCCGCGCTCATTGTTGTTCCCTCCATGGTCAGCAATGTGTGGCAAATGCTGATCGGCCCAGGCTTCTTGATTGCCGCGCGCCGTTTCGCCGGTTTACTTGTCATGGTCTGCATTGGCGCTGCATTCGGTGTGGGCGTATTAACCGGTAGCACGCCTGCCTACGCTACCTTGGCTTTGGGTCTGGTGTTGTTTGTGTACGCCGTGTTGGGTCTGTTCAAGTTCAACATGCATGTGAACGCAAGCCAGGAACGCTGGGCTTCGCCCCTGGTGGGTGGGCTTACCGGTTTTTTGGCAGGTGCAACCGGTGTTTCATCGGTGCCTTCCGCACCGTACATGAATTCTTTGGGCATGGGCAAAGACGAGTTGTTGCAGGCTTTGGGTTTGGTATTCACCGTGGGCACTTTTGCGCTCGCCGTGGGCCTGTACCTCAAGGGGCGGTTTGAATTGGCTGCAGCCTGGGAATCTACTTTGTGCCTGATACCCACCATGGCCGGGGTGCTGGCGGGGCAAAAATGCCGAGCCCTGTTGAGCGCAGAGACTTTCAAAACCGTGTTTTTTCTGGGCTTGCTGCTACTGGGCAGCTACATGATTGCCCGTGTGCTTTGGCTGTAGGCTGATATACACTGAAAGCTCAAACTCCTTGGAGGAAAAACATGCGTCGCATGTGGGTTGCCGTGTGCATGCTGATTGGGTTTGCTGGTGTGCTCAATCCTGGTCTGGTTCAGGCCGTACCTATCACAGTCGAGAAAGCACATGCCCGTTTGAATCAGGAAGTGCAGGTTCAAATGAAGGTCCGTTCCAGCAAGTTGCGCACCGAACGCGATGAAGTCGACTTGAACTCACATACCAGTTTTCGGGATCCAGCCAATCTGGCTGTAGTCATTGATGGTCGCGTGGCGGCTTGGTATTCCTATCAAGGTATTCACGACTTGCCAAAATTCTTTTTTGGGAAAAACATTGTGGTGTCGGGTGTGGTTGAGCAATTTGGCGATCAAACCCGAATCCTTGTCGTCGACCCAGCCCAAATTCAAATCGTGAAGTAGGCCCATGTATTTGCCCAAGCAGTTTGAGGAAACCTCGATTCCAGTGTTGTTGAGTTTGATCAAGGCTCACCCCTTGGCCACAGTCATTACGCTGTCAACCTCGGGGCTAAACGCCAACCATATACCCATGGTAGTGGCGGAAAATGCGGATGCAACAATGGTGTTGCGCGGCCATGTGGCAAGGGCCAACCCAATACTGGCTGATTTGGCGGTGTCCGCGCAAACCTTGTTGGTGTTTCAAGGGGCTGAGCATTACATCACACCCTCCTGGTATGCCACCAAAAAAGAAACCGAGAAAGTAGTTCCCACCTGGAATTACGCGGTGGTGCATGTGAAAGGTCAAATGCGCGTAGTGGATGACGCCGAGTGGTTACACCAGCAACTGGAAGACTTGACCGCGCAACAGGAAAGCAGGCTGAACACGCCGTGGTCAGTGAATGACGCACCCGCAGAATTTCTGAATCAAATCAAGCAGGCCATTGTGGGTTTTGAAGTCCAAATCGAGAGCATGGTTGGCAAATGGAAAGTCAGCCAGAACCAGCCGTCCAAAAACAGGGTCACTGTGGTGCAGGGGCTGGAAGAGGAGGGCACCGAAAAAGCCCTTTACATGCGTGATTTGGTGAAAAAACACCTTTAGTCCGATTCTTGAACCATGCCTTCGTCCCGGTTAAAAAGCGGTCAGTGTTTGTGTTGTGGGCGTTTTACTGCGCTAACCTTTCATCACCTCATTCCCAAAAAATTACATCGACGTGCTTTCTATCGAAAAAAGTTTGACAGGGAAACTTTGAACCGGGGTGTCAATATTTGCAGACTTTGTCATGACGGCATTCACGATTTGTACGATGAAATGCAATTGGCCAAGCAATTTTCAAGCGCCGAAACACTGCTGGCCGATGAGGCCTTGCAAAGGCATTTTGCCTGGGTAGCCAAAAAGAAATAACCGAAAGAGTTAAGGGGTAATCGCTATGAATGAAAACTGGTTGTTTTACCTGAACAGAATTCGAGAAAAGCTCTGGGTCAAGCCTTTGGTGATGTGTTTGCTGTCGATTGCTGCTGCCTTTCTAGCAACCTTGGCCGATCGGCCAGGCGTGGGCGAGTGGTTACCCACCGTTAGCAAGGAGTCTGTGGAAACCCTGTTGGAGTTGGTGGCCTCGACTATGTTGGTGATTGCCATGTTTTCCGTAGGCTCTATGGTGTCTGCTTACGCCTCAGCCAGCAGCTCGGCCACGCCCAGGTCGTTTCCGCTGGTGGTTGCTGATGACACCTCACAAAATGCCTTGTCCACGTTCATTGGCGTATTCATTTTCAGTGTGGTGGCCCTGATCGCGCTGAAAAATGATTTCTATGAAAAGGCGGGGGTCTTTGCCCTGTTTGTGTTCACTGTTTTTGTATTTGCAATCGTAATTCTTGCGTTCATTCGCTGGGTGGACAGCATCGCAAGGCTCGGGCGCTTGGGCAATACCATCGACAAGGTCGAAGCAGCTACTTCGAATGCGTTTGAGCAACGACTTGGCATGCCCTATCTTGGAGGGCAAAAAGTCGATGAAAAGGTTTCGAAAGGAGTGCCTGTTGTTGGTTCCTCAATTGCTTACCTGCAGCGAATCGACATGGTCAAATTGCAATCATTGGCTGAAAAATTTGATCTGAAGATCCATGTTCAATCTCTACCCGGTACCTTTTGTACGCCCAACCGTGCGATCGCTTTGGTGGAGCAGACCTCACGAACTGAGGAGTTGGCCGAGGAGTGTTTTCAGTCCATTACCGAATGTTTCGTGTTGTCGGATACGCGTACCTTCGATCAGGATCCACGGTTCGGTTTGGTGGTGTTGTGTGAAATTGCCAGTCGCGCGCTATCCCCTGCAGTTAACGATCCTGGAACAGCAATTGGCGTCATTAGCACACTCGTTCGTCTTTTTCATCAGTGGGCCAGGGGTACACAGGACATGAAGCCTGAGGTGCAATACGATCGAATTTTCGTGCCGTGTTTGGCTGAGCAGGATATGTTCGATGATGCATTTACCGGCATTGCCCGAGACGGCGCGGGTGCGGTTGAGGTGGCGATTCGCTTGCAAAAAGCGTTTGACAGCCTCTCAGCGCTTAAGTATCAACCCGTCTCTGAAGCGGCCATCAATCATTCCCGATTGGCGCTGGCCCGCAACGAACTTGCCATGACCTTGCCGCAAGACATTGAGGCGGTCAGAAGCGCTGCCAGGTTCTAGGATGGGAATACTTGGTACAATCAGAGGCTTAGCTCAAACCTGCCTGAACTGTCCCCATGCTTGCCCAACAACGAAATACGCTGATCGCCGCATTTGAAGCGGCCGCTGCCGCTGCCCTGAACCAGCCTTTTGAGGGTGTGGTTACGCTGGAAAAACCCAAAGATGCCAGCCATGGCGATGTGGCCTGTAACCTGGCCATGCAATTGGCCAAGCCTGCCCGGCGCAACCCCCGTGAGCTGGCCCAGCTACTTGCCGACCATGTCAAAGCCAATGCCGACTGCGCGAATTTGGTCGATGCCGTTGAAATTGCAGGCCCGGGCTTTATCAACATTCGTTTAAGCCAAAAGGCCCGCGTTGCGGTGGTGGCGCAAGTGCTGGAGCAAGGCGCTGAGTTTGGAAAGTCTCAAGCCCGATCGGGTGACACTGTCTTGATCGAGTTCGTGTCGGCCAACCCCACGGGGCCCTTGCATGTGGGGCATGGTCGGCAAGCTGCGCTGGGCGATGCCATGGCTGCTGTCATGCAAACCCAGGGCTGGAAAGTTCACAAAGAGTTTTATTACAACGACGCAGGCGTGCAAATTCAAACTTTGGCCACGTCCGTTCAGGCCCGCGCCAAAGGGCTTAAGCCAGGTGACACTGAATGGCCCGAAAGTGCCTACAACGGCGATTACATTGCCGACATCGCAGCCGACTTTCTGGCTGGCAAAGAAGTGAAGGCCGCCGACGGTGAACCCGTCAAAGGCAGTGGCAACGTGAACGACTTTGAATCCATTCGTGCTTTCGCTGTGGCTTACTTGCGTGCAGAGCAAGATCTTGATTTAAAAGCCTTTGGTGTCAATTTTGATCAGTTTTACCTGGAAAGCTCCCTGTATTCCGAGGGCAAGGTCGAGCAGGCCGTTGCCCTCATGGTTGCGTCGGGTAAAACTTTTGAGGAGGGCGGAGCCCTTTGGCTGCGCTCAACCGATTACGGCGATGACAAAGACCGCGTCATGCGCAAATCTGAAGGTGGTTACACCTACTTTGTGCCCGATGTGGCCTATCACATCCAGAAATTCAAGCGTGGCTTTGGCAAGGTCATCAACATTCAGGGTACCGACCACCATGGCACCATTGCGCGTGTTCGGGCGGGTTTACAGGCCTGCAATGTTGGCATTCCGCAGGGTTACCCCGATTATGTGTTGCACAAAATGGTCACGGTGATGAAAGGCGGGCAGGAAGTCAAAATTTCCAAGCGTGCCGGCAGTTACGTGACTGTGCGCGACCTGATTTGCTGGTCGGGCGGTGTGGATGAAAGCCAGTCCATGCTAAGCCAGCCTGAAGCCTTGACCAAAGGCCGTGACGCTGTACGCTTCTTCCTGGTCAGCCGCAAGGCGGACACTGAATTCGTGTTTGATGTGGATTTGGCCCTGGCCCAGTCCGATGAAAACCCGGTGTATTACGTCCAGTATGCGCACGCCCGCATTCATTCCATTCTGGATCAGGCTGAAATCGACCTGACAGGCTTGAACAATGCAGATTTGAGCCTGTTGGGCGCACCTTCCGAGCTGGCTTTGCTCAGAACGTTGGTTTCTTACCCGGACATTTTGTCCAAGGCAGCTGAAGAGTTGGCGCCACACCACATCGCGTTTTACCTGCGTGAACTGGCTGGTGCGTTTCATACTTTTTACAATGCCGAGCGCGTCCGTATCGACGACATAGCCCTTAAAACCGCCCGTGTGGCCTTGCTGGTGGCTGTGGCTACTGTGTTGGCCAATGGCTTGGCAGTGTTGGGTGTTTCTGCGCCCAAACGAATGTAAAAAAGCCGCAGTCAAAAGCTGTCAAAACCCTTGTCGTGTAAGGGTTTTGAACGGAAGTTGAGGAGTCGCCACTCTAGGCGCATGTGCCCTGTTTTTGGTACCATGACAAGCTAAGCAGTCAAAAGGTTTTACATGAACGCACCCGTCGAATTGAATACATTGAAACCCTCAGCCGGCGAAACCGCGCGGCTGCGGGAAATTCCATACAACTACACCTCGTTTTCGGACCGTGAAATCGTGATCCGCCTGCTGGGTGAGTCGGCCTGGAACATTCTTCAAGAGCTTCGCCAGGAAAGAAAAACCGGCCGATCCGCCCGCATGTTGTTCGAAGTATTGGGCGATATTTGGGTGGTTCGCCGCAATCCTTATTTGCAAGACGACTTGCTGGACAACCCCAAGCGCCTGACCGCGCTGATCGAGGCTTTGTTTCACCGCTTGAGTGAAATTGATGCCCGCCGGGTTGAGGTGAAAGACGCTGCTGTAGAAACCGACTCTGAGGACCGCAGCGCCAAGGTACGCGAATTGTTGACCGTGGCTGAAAAGGCCGTGTTCGAGTTTCAGCGCGAGCTGGAAGCCATGGCAATTTTGCGCGGTCATGCCCGCAAAGCACTGGGTGAGCACACCGCAAAAGACAACATCAAATACGATGGTTTGTCCCGTGTTTCACATGTAACGGATGCAACCGACTGGCGCGTTGAATACCCCTTCGTGGTGCTCACCCCCGATCGAGAATCTGAAATTCCCGGTTTGGTGAAAGCCTGTATCGATTTGGGGCTCACCATCATTCCACGTGGGGGCGGCACGGGTTACACCGGTGGCGCAGTGCCACTCACGGCCATGTCAGCCATTATCAATACCGAAAAGCTGGAGGAACTCGGCCAGGTAAAAATGGAAGTGCTGCCCGGCTTAAGCGAAGAATACGCCACCGTATTCTCTGGCGCAGGCGTGGTTACCAAGCGTGTGTCCGAGGCGGCAGAACATGCCGGCCGTGTGTTTGCAGTAGACCCTACGTCGGCTGAGGCCAGCTGTATCGGCGGCAATATCGCCATGAATGCGGGCGGCAAGAAAGCCGTGTTGTGGGGCACCGCGCTAGACAACCTGGCCTGGTGGAGAATGGTTGACCCGCAGGGTGACTGGCTTGAAGTGACCCGCGTGAACCACAATCTGGGCAAAATTCACGACGCACCTTACGCCGAGTTCGACCTGGTGTGGTCCGATGGTCGCCAGGCCCCGAACGCCAAAATTCTGAAGACCGAACGTTTGACTGTTGAGGGAGCGCGATTCCGCAAAGTGGGGTTGGGCAAAGACGTGACCGACAAGTTTCTGGCCGGTTTGCCTGGCATTCAGAAAGAAGGTTGCGACGGGCTGATTACATCCGCCAAATGGATTTTGCACCGCATGCCCAAGCACACCCGCACGGTGTGTCTGGAGTTTTACGGTCAAGCCCGCGATGCAGTGCCCTCGATTGTTGAAATCAAAAATTACCTCGACGGTGAAGGCAAAGCCATGGGCGCCATTCTGGCGGGCCTTGAGCATCTCGACGAGCGCTATTTGCGTGCGGTGAAATACAGCCCCAAATCCAAGCGTGGTGCCTTCCCGAAAATGGTCTTGTTTGGTGACATCGTGGGCGACGATGAAAACGCAGTGGCCCAAGCGGCCTCTGAAGTGGTCCGCTTGTCCAACTGTCGCGCTGGTGAAGGTTTTGTGGCAGTCAGCCCTGAAGCCCGCAAGAAGTTCTGGCTCGACCGCGCACGCACAGCGGCCATTGCCCGCCACACCAATGCTTTCAAAATCAATGAAGACGTGGTCATCCCCTTGCCGCGCATGGGTGAATACACCGACGAAATTGAACGCATCAACATTGAACTGTCAATTCGCAACAAGCTGAAGCTGGTTGCGGCATTGCGCTCGT
>Ga0308010_1000303_pt1 | contig 36397 bp, 28 predicted proteins | sample Neamet129_FD_202368 | JGI IMG/M metagenome (GOLD analysis project Ga0308010, IMG submission 202368) | Marine microbial communities from water near the shore, Antarctic Ocean - #129 | ecosystem: Environmental > Aquatic > Marine > Unclassified | place: Southern Ocean | collected 2014-07-24 | reverse complement strand
GACGACTACCGCGGCCAAGCTCGCGCGCTGGCTCAAGAACGATTTGAAGAAATCGGTGATGCTGGTGAGTGCCGACGTTTATCGTCCGGCGGCCATCCAGCAGTTGCAGACTCTGGCCCTCGAGGTCGACGTAGCGTTCTTCGCCAGCGATAGCAGCCAGACACCTTCGGCGATTGCAGCGGCGGCCTTAGCTGAGGCCAAGCGCAAATTTGTAGACGTATTAATAGTAGATACTGCCGGACGCCTAGCCATCGATCAGGAAATGATGGGGGAGATTCAGCAGCTTCATAGCCAGTTAAATCCGGTAGAGACGCTGTTTGTCGTTGATGCCATGACGGGGCAGGATGCCGCCAACACGGCTAAGGCATTCAATGACGCCCTGCCGTTAACGGGCGTAGTGCTAACCAAGGCAGATGGTGATGCGAGAGGCGGCGCCGCCTTATCCGTGCGACATATCACGGGAAAGCCTATCAAGTTTATCGGCATGGGGGAGAAGATGGACGCGCTCGAGCCGTTCTATCCTGATCGAATCGCCTCAAGAATCCTCGGCATGGGCGACATGCTCTCGCTTATCGAGGAAGCCGAAAAGAAGGTCGACAAGGTTAAGGCAGAGAAGCTCGCCCGCAAGATCAAGAAGGGCAAAGGCTTCGATCTAGAAGATTTCAAGGAGCAGCTCGCCCAAATGCAGAATATGGGCGGCGTAGCCAGCATTATGGATAAGATGCCGGGCATGGGCGGATTGCCACCTGGAGCCGCTAAAATGGTGGATGACTCGAAATTTCGGCAGATGGAAGCAATCATTAATTCTATGACACCACGTGAGCGAACCAATCCAGATGCCCTTAATGGATCTAGGAAAAGACGAATTACGGTTGGCTCAGGAACCCAGATTCAAGACCTGAATCGGCTGCTTAAGCAGCATAAGCAGATGCAGAAGGTAATGAAGAAGATGAAGGGCGGGAATATGGCCAATATGATGCGCGGCCTAGGCGGTATGCAGGGCGGCGCCGGTGGCGGTTTTCCGGGTGGGCCAGGGCAATTTCCCCGTTCTTAATCGGGTAATAATTCAAAAAAATGTGAAGCATTTCAGGCCTTACATAAATGTCTGACTATTTTGTGTGTTTTAGCCGCATAACCCGCGAAAATACAGTGCCTGTGGGCTTCCAATCACACCCCAATTAACATAGAATACCCGCCTTTTTACCCGAGCACGTATGTTCTTGCCTGCTCTTACTATAAGTGCAGGGGGAAATCAGCCTCAGCTCGCGTAACTCATAAACACTAGTTTATTACATTGGAATGACAGGAAATACTTATGGTCACGATTCGATTGTCACGTGGTGGTGCTAAGAAACGGCCTTTTTATCACATCACAGTAAGTGACAGCCGCAGTGCGCGTGATGGGCGTTTTATTGAGCGAATTGGCTTCTTTAATCCACGTGCTAAAGGTCAGGAAGAGCGTTTGCGTCTTGATCGCGATCGCATGTCTTACTGGACTGCACAAGGTGCACAGCTTAGCTCTCGCGTATCAACACTGACGAAGGCAGCGGTAGAGACTTCTACAACAGAGGCGTGATTTTGATATCGCGTTGTCTGGGTGGTAAGTAAACCCGTAGCAGGTAGTGAGAAGGTGGTACTCGGAGAAATTGGCCGGGTGCATGGCCTAAAGGGTTGGCTTAAGCTGATTTCCTTTACCTCACCGATCGAGAATATTCTCGACTACTCGTGCTTTACGGCACAAGTTGGGGGACGGTCTCAGGAGTTAGAGCTCGATGAGCACAGTCGTGCGAACAAAGCTTTGTTGGTCCATTTCAAGGGTTACGATGACCCTGAAACGGCAAGGCTACTGACCGGCACGGAATTAACGATAGCGAATGAGAAATTGCCTCACTTAGAGCACGGCGAATTCTATTGGCATCAGCTACAAGACCTTAGAGTGGTCAACCAGCACGAACAACTGTTTGGCCGGGTTAGCCACTTGTTAGAGACAGGCGCCAACGATGTGTTGGTAGTCAAAGCAGATAGCGAAAGCATCGATGATCGGGAAAGACTTATTCCCTATTTAGTAGATTCGGTGGTAATCGAGATAGATCTGGAAAATCAGACTATCCGAGTAGATTGGGAAGCAGACTATCTGGATTGAGCCCTCTTTATTGAGTAAAAAGCGCACATCAGTAGTGACAGAAGTTGTTAGGTAAAGTTGTAAGCGAAAGGTGTAAGCGATGCAGCTTGGAATAGTCACCCTGTTTCCAGAAATGTTTGCAGCCGTAACCGAACATGGCATCAGTGGTAGGGCGGTACGCTCGGGTCTAATGAACCTCGAGTTATTTAATCCGCGCGACTATACGACTGATAAGCATCGTACTGTGGACGATAAGTCATTTGGTGGCGGTCCCGGAATGCTGATGAAGACCGAACCGCTAATGGCATCGATAGCCGCGGCGAGGCAGGCAGTAGCCGAGAAACAAATGATTGGTGAGAAGGCTAGAGTCATTTACTTGTCACCGCAGGGTCAGACCCTGAAGCAAGATTCGATTATCGATCTTGCCAAGCGAGAAAGCATGGTGCTGCTATGCGGTCGCTATCAAGGCATAGACAATCGTGTGCTTGAGAGTGAGATAGATGAAGAGTGGTCGCTGGGTGATTTTGTAATCAGCGGCGGCGAGTTAGCAGCGATGACATTGATCGATGCCATGACGAGATTTCAGCCTGGCGCGCTAGGTGATGAAGGCTCGGCGTTAGAAGATAGTTTTAGCAATGGCTTGTTGCACAGCCCTGAGTACACAAGGCCGCAGAGTATAGATGGGTCGGATGTACCCAAAGTGCTGCTCAGCGGTGATCACGAAGCGATACGCAAGTGGCGACTGAAACAGAGTTTAGGTGCGACCTGGTTGAAGAGACCAGACTTGCTGCAAGCGATGTCGCTGGAGATCGAGCAAGAAGAATTATTGGAGCAGTTCAAACAAGACTATGTCCGTAACAAAGTGTAGTAGCCTGAATTGCTAGTTCGACAAATAGTTTTATAAATAGTTAGACAATAGATTTTTGAAAATTTCGATTTACTAAGAATTGGCAAGCGCCAATCGCTACAAGGGTTCAGGAGCAAGACGATGAGTAAGAGTAAAATCATCCAACAGATAGAAAACGAACAGATGAGCAAGGAACTTCCAGATTTTGGTCCGGGCGACACCGTTGTCGTTCAGGTAAAAATTCAGGAAGGCGATAGAGAGCGTTTACAGGCATTCGAAGGTGTTGTTATTGCACGTCGCAGCCGTGGCGTAAACTCATCCTTCACGGTCAGAAAGATTTCTCACGGTGTAGGTGTTGAGCGTGTATTTCAGATTTATAGTTCCGTTGTTGATAGCGTCGCGGTGAAGCGTCGCGGTGCTGTTCGCCAGGCTAAGCTGTACTATTTGCGCGAACTGACTGGTCGAGCTGCAAGAATCACAGAAAAGTTGGAAAAGAAGTCGAACTAACAAAACTCGGCTTGCTGTCTCGGGGTACTTCCGGGGCGCTGCATTCAGCCAATCTAGGCATATCGAATGGGAAGTCTGTCCGCAGTCTTCCCATTTTTATTACTTCCGATAGACTCGATATGTATTTGGCCTAGCTTGATCTGCGCTATGGGTGTATGCGAAGAACCGCGGGCTTATCGCGCCGTGAATACGGAGAAATAATTTGACCGTACTCTGGCCTAGCTTGTTTACGAAGAGCAGAGAGCTGAAACCGTCGCGGCTGCGGGAATTTAATTGGCCGTGTTCTGGTCTAGTTTGAGCAGCCGATTATTAAATGCTATAAGATAGTCGATACAGTGTTTAGCCTCGCGCTACGGCACTACCATCGCGGCCCTCAAGCAGCGGTACAAAAGGAGACAAGCCATGAGAATAACTATTAAGCCTATGTTGGTAATGTTGGGGCTAGCTTTGACGCTAGTTGCTGTCACTGCGTCTCAGGCACAGAATCGCGATCAATCGCTGCGCGGCAAGCTCGAGCTGGCGATAGAGGTGGCATCCCAGGGTCAGTTGCAAATTATTAGCCTGAAACCCACGCCGCTATCCACTATTTTTGAAGTCGAACTGAATACTGGCGAGGTTCTTTACAGCGATATTTCCGGTGACTATCTCTTCGCAGGCGATATGTACCGGGCTGGCGACTCGGGCCTCGTGAACATCTCCACAAAAGCGAAGCAGGCGCGTAGCCTGACGAAAATCGCTGCCATTCCAGTCGAGGAAATGATTGTCTTCACGCCCGAGGTGGTCAAGGCATCCATAACAGTTTTCACCGACGTTGACTGCACTTATTGCCGTAAGCTGCACAGCGAGCTAGATCAGCTAATGGCAAAGGGCATTGAGGTACGTTACTTGGCCTATCCTCGTGGTGGTGCAGAAGCAGCCTCGTACGACAAGATGCTTTCCGTATGGTGCTCTGATGATCGTAAGAAATCGTTGACTCAGGCGAAGAATGGTCAGAATTTACCTGCAGGCGACTGTGATTCGCCTGTTCTGGCGCACCATGCTTTGGGCAATGAGCTAGGTATTTCCGGCACACCAGCATTGATCTTCCCCGATGGCACCGTCATTCCCGGCTATATGGATGCTGATCGCCTGGCAACAATGCTTAAGATCAACTAGTAAGTCTCTTATTCTAGGAGCCTCGGTTTTCTGCTGGGCTCCTGCTCTAAAAACCTCACTCTCCTTTAATGGGCACACAGCCTGAGCAGGACTGCTGGGTTTCTTGTATGTTTCCAGTATAATTCGGCGCTTATATTGAATAAGTCCGGGGCCCTTTGTGAATTCTGAATCAGCCAAGTCAATCAAACCTCAGTCTGTAAAGATAGGCATCTGCGGTTTCGGTACTGTCGGTGGCGGCAGCTACAACTTATTGCAAAGCAACGGTGAAGAAATTACTCGCCGCGTAGGCTGTGCAATCGATGTTGTAAGAATAGCATCTCGAAGCATCATGAGCGGCGACGTCAATCGGGCAGTCAATATTAGCAATGACCCATTCGATGTTGTCAACGATCCCGGGGTGGATATAGTCATCGAGACCATCGGTGGTTTCGATCCTGCATTCGAGGTGGTTCGTCAGGCGTTGGCCAATGGAAAACACGTAGTGACGGCTAACAAGGCTCTGATAGCAGAGCGCGGTAATGAGCTCTTCGCAGTTGCGCAGGGAAATGCCGTGACGCTAGCTTATGAGAGTAGTGTGGCGGGCGGTATACCAATCATTAAGGCTCTGCGAGAAGGTCTATCAGCAAATAAGATCGACTGGCTGGCAGGCATCATCAACGGCACGGGTAACTTCATCCTGACCGAGATGGCCGAAAAACAGCGTCAATTCGTCGATGTGCTCGCCGAAGCACAGCAACTCGGCTATGCCGAAGCCGATCCGACATTCGATGTCGAGGGCATTGATGCAGCACACAAGTTAACTATCATGGCATCGATCGCATTCGGTATTCCTTTGCAGTTTGATAAGACCTATACCGAAGGTATTAGCCGCATCACACCTGAAGACATAGGCTTCGCGAAGCAGTTGGGGTATCGAGTCAAACACTTGGGAATCGCACGCCGCACAGACAGCACAGTTGAGATGCGCGTGCACCCGACGTTAATTCCACGAAAGCGATTGCTGGCAAGAGTAGATGGCGTGGGTAATGCCGTACTCGTACATGGCAACGCCGTAGGTTCTACACTTTATAACGGTCCTGGTGCTGGCGCGGATGCTACGGCGTCTTCAGTCATCGCCGACGTAATTGATATCGCTAGGCAGAAGCTCGCAGGATTGAGCAGGCCGCTGCTGCCTGCACTGGGCTATCTCTCGATGCATGATGATCTAGAAGTAGTGTCTATCGAAGAGATTGAGACGGAATATTATCTGCGTATTCCAGTGAACGATGTGGTGGGCGTATTGGCTAAGATATCCAGCATCCTGCAAGGCTTCGACATCAGCATAGAAGCGGTTATTCAGAAAGAACTCGATAGCAATACAGTGCCAATTGTCATTCTTACTCACAAGGCGCTAGAGAAGAAATTGAATTTAGCCATCGCAGCGATTGAAGCGCTTGAAGATGTGAGCGGCGAAGTCATGCGCATTCGCGTCGAGACATTTGAAGGATAGATAGTTAGCTCCATTGAATATCGGTATTTAGAAGATAGTTAAAGGATAACTAAACAGTTAACCCCGCCGAATACCGGCGTTAGAATATTTTAGAACGTAATAAAAAAGATTAGAGAAGGGAAGGTGAGTTGAAATATATAAGCACTAGAGGCGGTGGCACCCCGCAGACATTCGAACAGGTTCTTCTAACTGGTCTGGCTCCAGATGGGGGTTTGTACGTGCCTGCTGAGCTGCCTCACTTCTCCTTAGAAGAAATAGCGTCATGGAAAAGCCTTAGCTATCCAGAGCTCGCATTAAAAATTGTATCTGTGTTTATCGGCGACGAAATACCGGCCCAGGCTCTGCGTAAGATTGTCGTTGATAGCTATGCCCAGTTCAATCACCCCGAAGTGGCGCCGCTCACTGAGCTCGCAGAGAACGATTTCATGCTGGAGTTGTATCATGGCCCTACCCTGGCATTTAAAGACTTTGCCTTGCAGGTGCTCGGTCGGTTACTCGACTACGTGTTAGTAAAGAACGATCAGCGTGCGGTTATCCTTGGGGCGACATCAGGAGATACCGGTTCGGCAGCCTTAGAAGGCTGTCGGCACTCCAAACAAGTCGATATTTTCATTCTGCATCCACATCAACGAGTATCTGAAGTGCAGCGTAGGCAGATGACTACGGTCGTTGGGGATAACGTGTTTAACTTGGCAGTTGAAGGAAATTTCGATGATTGTCAGAGCATCGTCAAAGCCGCGTTCGCTGATCAGTCCTTTCTGGCTGAAGAGAGTCAGCTAGTCGCCGTGAATTCAATAAACTGGGCGCGGATAATGATGCAGATAGTCTATTATTTCTCAGCGGCACTTAAGGTAGGAGCGCCAGAGCAGGCTGTTTCTTTCTCGGTTCCGACGGGGAATTTCGGCGACATCTATGCGGGCTTTCTCGCCAAGAGCATCGGGCTACCCATCAAGCAGTTGGTTGTAGCCACAAACAGCAACGATATCCTGCACCGTTTCATCAATGGCAATGAATATTCCACTACTGATTTGAATCATACTTTGTCTCCGAGCATGGATATCCTCGTCTCAAGTAACTTCGAGCGCTATCTGTTCGATCTGTTCGATAGAGATGCGGAGTTACTCAAAGAGTTCATGTCGAAACTTAATCAGGAGTCACAGCAGGTGTCGGAAGAGAAGTGGCAGCAGATGCGCGAATGCTTCTCTAGCGCTAGAGTCGATGATGCGCTCACCTGTGAAACTATCGCGAAAGTATTCAATGATACCGGCAAGTTGGTAGATCCTCACACGGCCGTCGGAATACGCGCAGCGAGAGAATGTAATGCGGATCCATCTACGCCGATGATCACCCTGTCGACTGCACACCCCGCTAAGTTCAGCAATGCTATCAATGAAGCTGGACTGGATGCGCCCCAGTTGCCTCCTCACCTAACAGGCCTGTTTGAGAAGGAAGAGCATTACAGTGTCGTGCCAAACGATTTGGCGGCGGTGACAGAATTCGTAACAAAACACTCACATAGTTAGGGCTGAAATGTCACGACTCGTTAAACGTAGAGCGGCAAACATAACACTAAACCTTCCCGATTCTATGCACCCGCTTTTGCGGCGTGTTTACAGCCAGCGCAATATCAAAGATGTCGAAGAACTAGAGCTTGGCTTAGAGAAGCTCATCCCTCCCGAGCAGTTCAAAGGCATCGATGAGGCTGTTCAGTTGTTAATGGATGCATTGCAGCGGCAGCAGCGCGTGCTTATCGTTGCCGATTTCGACGCGGACGGGGCGACGAGTTGCGTTGTAGCTCTAAAGGCTCTCCGGCAATTTGGTTTTCAGCACACCGACTACATCGTTCCCAATCGATTCGATTATGGATACGGCCTAACACCCGAGATAGTCGAGTTGGCAAAGACACGCAACCCTGATCTCATCATTACTGTCGATAATGGCATCTCCAGCATAGAGGGAGTCGCTGCTGCGAAATCTGCGGGAATAAAGACTCTTATCACCGATCACCACCTGCCGGGTGCTACAGCGCCAGATGCAGATGCCATAGTTAATCCGAATCAACATGGATGTAATTTCCCCAGCAAGAGCATCGCCGGTGTAGGTGTTATTTTCTACGTGATGTTGGCTCTGCGGGGGAAGTTGCGGCAAACGAAATGGTTCGAAGAAAATAGACTAACAGAGCCGAAGCTCTCGGATCTGCTAGACCTCCTTGCTTTGGGTACTGTAGCGGACGTAGTCGCACTTGATCGCAATAATCGTATATTAGTAAGCGAAGGCTTAAGAAGAATTCGTGCAGGACGCACTCGTCCGGGCATTACTAGCCTTTTAGAGATTGCGGGCCGCAGTAGCGCTAGACTTACCGCCTCTGACCTCGGCTTCAGCGTCGGTCCTAGATTAAACGCAGCGGGAAGATTGGATGACATGTCTACAGGCATCGAATGCCTGCTGACAGATCATGAAAGTACAGCGTATAAACTCGCCTTACAGCTCGACGGAATGAACAAAGACCGCAAACAGATAGAAGGCGATATGCGCGAGCAAGCCTTCAAATTTTTGCAGGAATTTTCATTGGAGGAGAGTGACCTTCCTGCGGCTCTTTGTATTTATGACGGAAGATGGCATCAGGGAGTTGTGGGCATTCTCGCTTCGCGTGTGAAGGAGAAGTTCAATAGGCCAGTCATTGCCTTCGCAGACGCGAACGATTCAGGCAACGAAATAAAAGGCTCCGCAAGATCCATTAAGGGATTCCATATTCGCGATGCATTGGATGCTGTGGCCAGCAGTAATCCTGGCATGATCAGCAAGTTCGGCGGTCACGCGATGGCCGCGGGCCTCAGTCTTGAGAAGGACAAGCTGCAAGAGTTTACCGAGGCATTCCAGAAACAAGCCGCTCTACTGTTAGATGATGAACTACTTCAAGCGCAGATTTTTAGCGATGGTGTGATAGAACAAAATGACTTCTCTATGGAGACCGCAGCCGAACTAATTGAAGGTGGCCCCTGGGGGCAGGAATTCCCCGAGCCGGTCTTTGATGGTAAGTTCAAAGTAATTCAGCAGCGCAGAGTTGGTGAGAATCACTTAAAGCTAGTGCTAGCGCCCGAAATAGCGCCGCAGCAGACCATAGACGCGATTGCCTTCAACATCGACAAACAAGAATGGCCGGCTCCTGATATGACTGACATAGAGATCGCCTATAGACTCGATATCAACGAGTTCAGAGGAAATCAAACGCTGCAGCTTATGGTGGAACATATAATCGCCTGGCAATAGAATTTTCTTGTCAACTAAGTTTAGTTGCATTCAACTATATCCCTCTACAAGAAATGTTTTGGTCAGTATGCCAACGAAGTATACTTGATAAGTTTGGAGCTCCATGGGGAGTTAGCTGTGCGGAAGCGCCTAGCTAAAGTGAATGACTTAGAGCCAGACCGACACATTACAATCACAAGTTGTGAGAGGGAGCTAGCATGACTTTTTTTACTCGAACACTTAGCGCGCTGCTATTTCTAGTGTCGCCCCATGTCTTCGCTCAGGCCAACTTGGTTACTAACCTTCCTAAAACCGAATATGGCTATCCTGACCTTCAAGGATATTGGGAGAATCTCCATCAAACACCACTACAAAGACCCAGAGAGCTTGGAGACAAACAGGCATACTCTGAAGACGAAGCTTTTGCGTTGATTGAGCAAGCAAGTGCAGACCTTCGAAAGAGAAGTTTGCCCCTTGATCCAGATCGAGAGCCACCCCAAGGAGGTTTAGTTACTAACCAGGCAGACGATGACTTTGATGATTTTCCCATTGATATAGCGATGATTAACGGCGAATACCGCACGTCTCTAATAATCGATCCGCCTAACGGCCGAATACCCCATGATATTGTTAACCGAGCACAGACGAATGAGTTTTACTTTTATCTCCAAGACAATAACTTGAGATTCGATGGGCCGGAAGCGGCCTACGGTGGTGAGCGTTGTCTTTTCCCCGGTCCACAATTGTCCATGATGTATCAGCGCGGCCTCTCTCCTTATACTCAAATTGTGCAAACCAAAGACTACCTAATGATACTTGGGGAGTATCCGTATCATGCTCGGATCATACGGATTGAAGACGATCACCCGACGAATGGATTTGCCAAATGGATGGGGGATTCGGTGGGCCATTGGGAAAACGAGACTCTCGTAATTCATACAGAGAAGATGCGCAGAGAGCAGTCGTTTCCACCCATATTTTCTACGATACACACGCAGATCACTGAAAGGCTGTCACTTGGCGAAAACGATACCATTCTCTATGAGTACACGGTGACAGATCCGCAATTGTATTTGCAATCGTTTACCGCACAGATCCCTTTTACTCGTATGCAGAACGGGCAGGTAATTTATGAATATGCATGCCATGAAGGCAACTATTCTTTTGTGGGTTCGCTGTCGGGCGCGCGATGGGAAGATGCTCAAAACTAAATTGATAATGATACAAATTAACAAGCAAGCCAAGTTGGATTCGTATAGAGGCATGCCATGTTTCAGAAAATCGATAGTGAGAAACTGAGCATGAGGAAGTTCAAATCGATGGGGCAAGCACAGCGGTTTTTGAGTGCCCATGCAGCTGTGTTCAATTTGTTCAATCTTGGGCGTCATTTGGTATCAGCAGAGAACTATCGATATTCCCGGCCGATAAACCTTTTAATAAAGTCGATCTGCACGGTCTTTAAATGACAGAACGGCTCGTATTTGTTACCTTTTGGCACACAAACTACGATCCCGCTCGCGTATCATCTTTAGCATGATTTGATGGGAGTCAAAATGCGCACTAAATTACATAACTTTCTGATATTTTTAGGTTTTATTCTCGTGGCTGGCGGCGCTCAGGCACAGATGTATAAGACTGATCAGATCGAAGTTGAGCTGGTTTCGGAAACCCGCAATGTGGTTCCCGGCGAAACACTATGGCTCGCTATCCGCCTAGATCCTATCGAACACTGGCATACCTACTGGAAATTTGGCGGCGATAGCGGCGAAGCGACCGAGGCTAACGAGTGGCAATTACCAGCTGGCGCGAGCGTCGGTGACATAGTCTGGCCTATCCCCGAGTGGACTCCGTTCCCTGGCAGCGACCTCGTTACGTTTACCTATGAGCGTGAAGTATTCCTGCCAATTCCTGTAACTGTTCCGGCAGACTACAGTGCTTCGAATTTCGAAATCCACACAAATGTCGACTACCAGGTCTGCTACGAGATCTGCATACCCGGCTCAGCAGAGTTTGATTTGTCGTTACCGGTAGGCAGCACGGCGCAGATTGATGAGAAGTGGCGGCAGGGTTTTGCCGATTCACGTGCTATGACTCCAGTGCTGGCCGATCAGCACAACCTGGAGGCCAACTTCAACAGCTTCGATGGCAAGTTCAATGTCATGGTTGAGGCAGAAGAAAACCTATTCGATGATGTCGATGAGATCTGGTTCTTCCCAGAGCAGCGACGGATCATGAAGTACGCTCCAGTGCGTAAGGTTATGAAAGACGGCAACCGCCTGCAGATTTCTACAGAGCAGCATCGTCGCTTCGATACAGACCTTGCGGAGCTTACTGGGCTTCTCGCTTACATCGACGATGATGGGCGGTGGCACGGTTATGACATCAAGCCTCAATCAGCGAACGTGGCCTGGGACCATAGCATCGAAGTAGAACTCCTCTCGGAGACCACAAACATAGTACCAGGAGAGACAACGTGGCTAGGCTTGCGACTGCAGCCGTCCGAGCACTGGCATACCTACTGGAAGATGGGTGGCGATAGTGGCGAACCTACTAGCGCTAACGAATGGACGGCACCGGAAGGAACGAATATCGGCGAACTGCTGTGGCCAGCGCCCCATTGGCTTCCGTTTTACGACACCGACCTGGTTAACTTCGCCTATGAGCAAGAAGTATTGCACCCCATCGCCGTGACTATTCCAGCGGACTACGAAGGGGATACGGTCGAGCTATCAACTTTGGCTTTCTGGAACGTCTGCGAGCAGATCTGTATTCCTGGAGAGCAGCGGCTGAGTATTACGCTGCCAGTTGCGCAATCTCTTGAGTTAGACGCTGGCAATGCGCAGATCTTTGCGACTGCCAGAGAACAACTCCCAATAACTGATCACGACATTAAATCGATCATCGCCGTTGCCGGTGAGCGAGTGAGTCTCGGATTCGAAGCGCCAGATGCAATTTTTTCTGACTACACTGATGCGTTCTTTTTCCCCGAGCAGCGCCGCATAGTCAAACCCGGCCCGCTTCGAGATGTGAGCATTGCGGGAAACCTGCTGCAGATAACCCACCAACAGCCAAGACGCATGTTGGAAGACCTCACTGCGGTTTACGGAGTTCTTGTTCTAGAAAATGAACAAGGAGAACGCACTGCTTATGATTTCCAGAATCCAGCGGCCGATGCGAACCTAACGACTATCGTACCTCTTGCCGCTGCGAATAATTCAGGCAGTGACGATGGCGGCGGACTACTGCTGTATATGTTATTCGCACTAATGGGCGGTTTTATACTGAATCTAATGCCCTGCGTTTTTCCAGTTCTATCGATGAAGGCACTTAGCTTCGCTAAAAATGCTGGCGAATCCGTGCATAAACAACGCATGGATGGCCTCGCTTATACCGTTGGCGTGATTGCAGCCTTCGTAGCCCTAGCAACAGTTCTCATCGTGCTACGCGCGGGTGGCGAACGCATTGGTTGGGCGTTCCAGTTTCAACAGCCTTGGTTTCTCGCATTTATTGTGTATGTGTTCTTCATGATGGCGCTTAGCCTTTCTGGTGTATTTGAGATCGGTACGGGCCTCATGGGCGCCGGTGGCAGTCTAGCGCAGAAGAAGGGCTACAAGGGTTCGTTCTTCACAGGTGTGCTAGCAACGACTGTGGCGACGCCTTGCACCGCGCCGTTTATGGGTCCGGCGCTCGGCTTCGCACTAACCCAGTCTTGGGTGGTTGCGATGATGGTATTTGTATCGTTAGGTCTAGGCATGGCACTACCAATTCTTGTACTTTCCTATATGCCGTCCCTGACGAAGTACATGCCGAAGCCAGGCGTATGGATGGAAACGTTCAAGCAGTTCATGGCATTCCCTCTGTATCTCTCAGCCCTGTTCTTCCTCTGGGTGCTGGGTAATCAGGTAGGCGTCATGGGAATGTCACTGGTGCTTGGTGTGTGTATCTTGCTCGCCTTCGCAGCCTGGATGTATCAGCGCCGCTTTTCTATGGGCCCGATACTGCGTACGGTTAACTATGCAGCGGGCGCTACGGCGCTAATAGCCGCCATCTATCTGATGCAGACGCCTTTCCTGCAGACAGTCTCAATGGTACAAACAGCGAGTGTGGATGCGGATGGCAACTCTACGCAGAACTACGAAGTCTTCAGCACTGCCCGTCTAGATGAAATACAGGCCGAGGGTCGTCCTGTGTTCGTCAATATGACAGCCGCATGGTGCATTACTTGTCTCGCCAACGAGCAGACTACCCTCAGCACCGAGCGCGTCGAGCAGGCACTGCTAGACAATGACATCACCTACATGAAGGGCGACTGGACGAACGAGGATCCGGAGATCACCGCGGTTCTTGAGCGTTTTAATCGTCCTTCAGTGCCGCTGTATGTCCTTTATCCAGGAGACAGCAGCAAGGAACCGATCATTCTTCCGCAGATTCTTACGCCGGGTATGGTCGCTGACATCTTTGCAAGCATTTAGGGAGACTCCCTAGTTAGTTAATTCGGTACGTTTCGTAAGGCATGCATCGCTCACTTGATTCAATTTCAAATTGAGTGATAATCGCCTTATTGATTTCTCCCTCTAGCCCAACACACCTGCTATGCGAATTTCGCTGCGTTTACTAATTGCTCTAAGCCTGTCAATGATCTCGAATTTCGCGGTTGCCGCAGAGGAAATTGACGCGGCCAGCAAATACTCGGCGGCACACGCTGCTGCCAATAAACTAGCGCGGTTGCATAGCCTGCTCATCAGTCAGGGCGACGATCTAGTCTTCGAGCAGTATTACAACTCACGAGACCCATCGCGCCCAGCAAACATGAAGTCGGCCTCCAAGAGCGTTATCTCGGCGTTGGTAGGAATTGCTATCGACAGGGGAATCATCGATTCAGTAGATGTGAAAGTGGCGGAGTATTTTCCAGAACTAATCGCCGGGAGTGATGACGCCCGGAAGCAGCAGATCACAATAGAGAATCTGCTCACGATGCAATCGGGCCTGGAGACGACGAGCAATAGAAACTATGGCAAGTGGGTTCTCAGTGATAATTGGGTAGAGTTCGCTCTCAATCAGCCGCTGGTGGCGGAGCCTGGAACTCGAATGCTCTATAGCACGGGTAGTACCCATCTCTTGTCGGCTATTGTCACCCAAGCCAGTGGTATGAGTACTAAACAGTTCGCGCAAGAAAACCTAAGTGCTCGACTCGGTTTCTCCATGTCCTATTGGTCGCAGGATCCGCAAGGAATCTATTTCGGCGGCAACGATATGGAGATGACACCACGGCAGATGCTGGAATTTGGCCGCTTGTATTTAAATGAAGGGATCAAAGATAACGAACAGGTAATCTCCAAGGCGTGGGTAGAGGAATCCCACAAACCACGCGCAAGATCGCCGCGAGGGCAGGGCCGTTTTTACGGTTACGGTTGGTGGCTGAGAGATCTCGCCGGCATGCAGATCCCTGTTGCCTGGGGCTATGGTGGGCAGCTCATCTTCGTGGTGAAGGAATTAGACCTGGTCGTCGTTGCTACATCGGAAAGTACGCCAGGCCCGGCTAGGAGAGGGCACCTAGGCAGCCTCTATGAACTAGTCGAAGAACATGTGCTGTTGCCTGCTAGAGTCCAACAGCTAGACAGGCTCTAAGCACGCTCTTCCCGGCGATCGAATACACGTAAAATCTAACTGCAGCAACACGCAGTTATTAGCTCTCTAGAAGGAAAATACTCAGTGAAAATCAACGTGTATCAGGTTGATGCTTTTGCCAATAAACCCTTTGAAGGCAATCCGGCAGCTATCTGCCCGCTAGAGGAGTGGCTACCCGAGCAGGCTATGCAGGCGCTGGCTGCCGAAAATAACTTATCGGAAACGGCATTCTTTGTTCCTGATGGCGATGGTTTTGCACTGCGTTGGTTTACGCCAGCAATCGAAGTAGATCTGTGCGGTCACGCGACTCTCGCCGCAGCCTACGTCCTGTTCGAAGAATTAGACTATCAATCAGAAGAGATTCGTTTTAGCACGAAGTCTGGAACACTGAGTGTGGTGCGTAATGGTGATTCCCTTACAATGGATTTTCCTGCGCAGCAACCACTTCCTTTCGAGTTGCCGGTGCAGTTGGTTGAGGCGTTTGCGACGACTCCGGAAGACTGCTTGAAGTTTGACGACATTATTGCTGTTTTTTCATCGGAGGAAATGGTGCGAAACGCCGATCCCAATATGTCGCTATTGGCACAGCTGGACTGCCGGGGAATCATCATCACTGCCGAGTCTGCGGAGTATGATTTCATCGCAAGGTGGTTCGGTCCCAGAACGGGAATAAAAGAAGATCCTGTTACTGGCTCCGCGTTTACGCAGCTTGTGCCTTACTGGGCGAGTCGCCTTGGCAAAACTGAATTCCGAGTGAAGCAAGTTTCCCAGCGCGGCGGTGAGTTGACTTGTGAGCTAGTGGGAAATCGAGTATTGATCTCTGGCAGGGCAGTTCTGTTCATGCGCGGCGTTATCGAAATAGAATTTTAGTTGATTCGATAGGGCATGACTACCTCGCTAGAGCGCGGGGTAGTATTCGATTTTTAGTTTGTTCATTTCGATCACATCGCCATTCTTAAGTGGCAGATTTGTAATCTGCCGTCCATATACATACGCGCCGTTAGTACTGTCTAAGTCTTCTAAAAAAGAATTGTCAAAAATGGTGAGAAGTTTTGCGTGGTGACCACTGACGGCAAGGTTGTCGATGCGAATGTCATTATCATCCTTGGGGCCGATAGTCATAATCTCTTTATCGAGAACGAAATCGTCCAATCGATTTGAGTTAAAACTGAATTATAATTTGTCTGGTATGATGATTCTTATATTCTTGCGTTCACTCTTCTGTTAGGTCTGCATAAGAATGACAGAAATATTGTCTTTGCCGCCATTCTGGTTTGCTAGTGCAATCAACTTCTTAGCGGCCAAATCTAGGTCGGCAATGTTCTCATTGATCGTTTCAGCTATCTGCCAATCAGAAACCATATCGGTCAAACCATCGGAACAAAGCAGCAATAGATCGTAGGGCAACAGCGGTACTTCTGCTGTGTCTACATCAACGTCTGACTTCGTTCCCATTGATCTGGTGACTACGTGCCTGACGTTTGCTCCGCGCGCTTCTCTCTCGGTATAGAAGCCGCGATCGATTAGATCTTGAATCAAGCTGTGATCCTTGGTTAGGCGTTTCACTTCTCGGTTGCGGTAGAGATAGAGCCTAGAGTCGCCTACATGGCCTACGTAGATCTGAGACCCAACGACCAGTGTGGCAACTATTGTCGTGCCCATGCCCATATAGGCTTCTTCCTCTTGCTGGGCGCGGAATATCTCTGTATTGCTTGAAGAAATTGTATTGGAGATAAATTCCAATAACTGAGAACCAGTTATCGATACAGAAGTTTCCTGCAAAACGAGTTTTTGCAGCTTGTCTAGCACAAATTTGACGGTCATATGGGCTGCGACCTCTCCGGCCTTGTGCCCGCCCATGCCATCGGCGAGAACCGCTATGCCAAGCCCCTGGTCGAAGCCGATATGATCCTGGTTATAATCTCGGCGCCTTCCCGTATCTGTATATCCAGCAATTTTGAGTCGTGTCTGTGCCTCGGGCATCAATTTGTCCTGAGTTCTGCAATCCGGTTAATCAGCATATTGTAAGCTTTTGGTAGGCTCTGGTTGATCTTTTCCTGCCCATCAAAAAGAGTGAGATATTGTACAAAAATCAGTAACAACAGTCCGAATAAAAACCCAATTCGGGCACTTATCGGTGATTTATACTGCTTTTCAGATGCTGAAGGCGTAGCTTTTTGCGTGTCGGCCATACGTCCTTTTCTATTCCGGCCATTTCGTTTACGCGAAGGGCCTTCGTCCGAGAAGGTTTTGTGGTGCTTGTCCTGGATATGTTGTCAAAATAACTCGACAGCTCTCTGTAAATTGTCGCCTTCTCGATTCTCTGGAATAGTCGATATCATGTTCGCGATGAGCTATTGGGTGTCATCAGGGAGCTTAGTAAATGATTTTCTAACGACAAAGCCGGTGTCTCTCCTCTTTATCGCGGCTCAGGTCATTTATTAAGAGTTTGATTGTTACCGGCCTCTGGAGGGGCTCTTTAATGCCTCTATAGACATATGCCATAACGCCTTCGCCGATTTTCAGTAGCTTTGAATACCTATCTAATCACACCAGTTTCCCTACTTTTTCTGACTACATGCACTTGATTGCTGTGTGATCTCTAGCCTAATGAGGGTGGGGTCATAAAAATGTGATATTCTTCGCAAAATCACGGTGTTAGAAAGCCAGTCCGAGACCGCGTGCAAGGAATCTACTTCAGATGAAAATGCCAAGTTTTGCTATTTCCACCTTCGCTGTCGTTCTGGTCCTGTACCTCCTGATCGTCGGGGAGGCATTGTTGCTCCCGCTCGTTATCGCCATTGCTCTATGGTATTTGATTAACACCCTCGCGGCGGTATTCGCGAAAATCCAAATTGGTCAGTTTCAGTTCCCTAGTATTGTTTGCCGCCTGGCATCCATATTCACCTTCGTCTTGCTCATCTGGGGCCTGATAAATTTCTTAGGTGGCCGCGCGGATGATGTGATGCAGGTCATTCCCATTTATCAGGAAAACCTCACAGAGCGTTTCCAGAATCTTCCGCTCGTTGTCGTGTCTATTTTTCAAGATCAATTGATCACAGATTGGATAAATCTGCCTGCTTACGCGACATCTGTAGCTTCATCTTTCGCCGGTATTTTGGCGAGTGGCGGCCTGATCATGATCTACGTTCTATTTTTGTTCCTTGAGCAGGGCAATGTCGATCAGAAGATTGCGGCGCTATTCAGTACTTCTGGGTCGGAAGATGACGTTCGCAAGATTATCAGTAGGATCCGCAATGACATTCAAAAATACATCAGCATCAAGATGTTCACCAGTTCCATGACTGGCTTGCTTAGCTATACTTTTCTACGCATCGTGGAAGTCGATTTCGCCGGAGTCTGGGGCCTGCTTATCTTCTTGTTAAATTTTATCCCGACTGTCGGCTCTATAATCGCCACTATCTTTCCTGCGATGATCGCGCTCGCGCAATCCGATGGCTACACCTTATTCATTCTGGTTCTGGCAGGTATCGGTGTGCTGCAGATCTGTATCGGCAATATTCTCGAGCCACGGCTAATGGGAAACTCGTTTAACCTAAGTCCAATTGTGATCCTGCTCAATCTGGGACTATGGCAGTACATTTGGGGAATTCCCGGTATGTTTCTCTGTGTTCCTTTCCTAATTATCCTAACGATTATTCTTAGTCACTTTCCGCGAACCCGTCCAATTGCGATTATTCTTTCCAGTGACGGTAGGTTGCGCGTTCCCGAAGACGCTGTGTTCGAGCAATTTAATAGGGGTCCCGGCGGCACTGATCTATTGCCTCCTAGTCAGGATAGCGACAAAGACTGAGTTCTAACGCGGCTCCAAAATATTTGCTTCTGCGAAAAAACCCTGCAATATCCGCGTATTACGCGCTATAATCCTCTGCTTTTTTACACTTAGCTTGCCTCTCGTGGGGCCCGACTCGAAATTCAGATTCAATTATTAGATTTAACGATGAGATTCAACGATGACTAGCGCAGAGATTAGACAGCAGTTTTTGGACTTTTTTGCCAGCAGGGGACATCAAATTGTTCCTAGCAGCTCGCTCGTGCCCGGCAATGATCCAACTCTGTTGTTTACCAATGCAGGAATGGTGCAATTTAAGGATACTTTCCTCGGTGATGAGCAGCGTGACTACAATCGTGCGACTAGTTCACAGCGCTGCGTCCGCGCAGGCGGTAAGCATAATGATTTGGAAAACGTGGGCTACACAGCTAGGCATCACACATTTTTCGAGATGCTGGGCAATTTCTCCTTCGGTGACTACTTCAAGCGTGACGCCATTAAATATGCTTGGGAATTCCTAACAGTCGAATTGGGGCTACCGGCAGAGAAACTTTGGATTACCGTATTTGCAGACGATGCCGAGGCGGAAGCAATCTGGCTAGAGGAAATAAAGATCGACCCGAGTCGGTTTTCGCGTCTAGGTGAGAAAGACAATTTTTGGTCAATGGGAGATACCGGTCCCTGCGGTCCCTGTTCGGAAATATTTTATGACCACGGCGATGACGTGCCCGGTGGCCCGCCAGGAAGTCCCGATGAAGATGGCGATCGCTACATAGAGATCTGGAATCTCGTTTTCATGCAGTACGAGAGAAAAGCGGATGGTTCTATGATCCCGCTACCCAAGCCTTCTGTTGACACAGGGGCGGGTCTCGAACGCGTAGCAGCTGTTATGCAGAATGTGCACAGTAACTATGAGATCGATCTGTTTCAGAATTTACTAAAAGCGATCTCTATAATCACTGGTGTGAGCGATCTCAATAATAATTCTCTAAAAGTTATAGCAGACCATATACGGTCTTGCTCATTCTTAATTGTGGATGGCATTCTTCCTTCAAACGAGGGAAGAGGTTATGTTCTGCGCAGAATCATTCGGCGTGCTGTCCGACATGGGTACCAGCTCGGCGTGAAAGATGTCTTCTTCTATAAGATCGTTGTCGCTCTGGTTGAAGTCATGGGAGAGGCCTACCCCGAGCTTGCGCAGAAGCAGCAGATTGTCGAGAAGGCTTTGAAAGCAGAGGAAGAACAATTTGCGCGCACCTTAGAAAATGGCATGTCCATTCTAGAGAAGGCGATAGCGGAATTAGATGGGAAAACCATTCCCGGCGAGACAGTATTTCGCCTTTACGATACCTATGGCTTTCCTGTAGATCTTACAGCGGATGTCGCACGAGAACATGATCTATCACTTGACATGGATGGCTTCGAGGCGGCCATGTCAGTACAGAAAGAGCAGGCCCGCGCGGCGAGTAATTTTGGCTCAGTAGCGAAGCTTGAGATTGCCAGCAGTGAGGCTACAGATTTTGTTGGTTATGAAAAACTGCAGGGGACATCGAAGCTGCTAGCCATTTTTGCCGACTCGAAACAGATAGAGAGCGCGAGCGAAGGCGATGAGGTGCTATTGCTTCTCGATAGTACTCCGTTCTATGGAGAGTCCGGTGGTCAGGTTGGCGACACCGGTATGCTCACGAGTGAAAATGCCTCGTTCGAAGTGCTGGATACGCAGAAACAAGGCGATGCCTTCGTGCATAGAGGCGTACTACGCAGCGGTGCACTGCGCATGGGCGAAAAGCTTATGGCATCAGTAGCTGCTCAGGCGCGTGCTGCCATTACTTTGAACCACAGCGCTACGCATCTGATGAATGCGGCGCTAAGAAGCGTACTTGGCGAACATGTTCTGCAGAAGGGCTCGCTCGTCGATGCCGATAGGCTGCGCTTCGATTTCTCACATACCGCACCGGTATCAAATGAAGAGCTGAGAAACATCGAGAATCAAGTTAACGAAGAGATATTAAAAAACTCATCTGTGGGTAAGGAAGTTTTGCCTATCGAGAAGGCGCAAGAGAAGGGTGCGCTGGCACTGTTCGGCGAGAAGTACTCAGATGAAGTACGAGTCGTCACCATGGGTGGCGACTATTCGGTTGAATTCTGCGGCGGCACGCATGTACAGCGCACGGGTGATATTGGACTATTTAAGATTGTTTCTGAGACAGGTATCTCCTCCGGGGTACGCCGCGTAGAGGCTGTTACCGGCAGAGGCGCACTAGCACTCATCGAGAAAGAAGAGCAGACGTTGAGAAAGGTTTGTGAAATCGTAAAGTCGAATAGCGACGACGTGCTCGACAAGGTTCAGGCGCTTGCAAACAATACCAAGGCCTTGGAGAAACAGCTCGAGCAAATGAAGTCGAAGATGGCATCGAGTGCGGGTAGTGACCTTGCTTCTCAGGCAGAGGAAATCGCCGGCGTTAAGGTGTTAGTCGCTGTGGTGGAGGGTTTTAATCCGAAGACACTGCGTGACACGGCAGACCAATTAAAGAACAAGCTGGGTAGCGCTGTTGTTGTCTTGATGTCCGGGGCAGAAGGCAAGGTGAGTATCGTTGCTGGCGTTAGCAAAGACGTAGTAGGTAAAGTAAAGGCTGGCGACTTGGCGAACATGGTTGCCGTTCAGGTTGGCGGTAAGGGCGGGGGTCGTCCCGATATGGCTATGGCTGGCGGCAGTGATGTTCCGGCCATGCCAGCGGCTGCAGCGAGTGTTAAACCTTGGCTAGAAGAAAGATTGTAGGACCAGCGCGCTGGGTGCTGAAGCCTCGTTTGTGGAAGAGTATAGGAAAGGAATTGGAATAGTTTGTTATGGCGTTGATTGTTCAAAAATTTGGCGGCACATCCGTAGGCTCTGTCGAGCGGATCGAAGCCGTGGCAGACAAGATCGTTGGCTTTCGCAAACGTGGCGACGATGTCGTGGTTGTTGTTTCGGCAATGAGCGGAGAAACTAATCGCTTAATGACGTTGGCTAAAGACATCATGGACTATCCGACTCCTCGAGAGATGGATGTACTGTTGTCTACCGGCGAGCAGGTCACTATCGCACTGTTGAGCATGGCGTTGGAAAAGCGCGGCTTTAGCGCGCGTTCTTTTACTGGCACTCAGGTAAAAATCTTAACCTGCAATACACATATGAAGGCGAGGATTCGTGAGATAGACGGTACGCGTATTCATGCACAGTTAGAGCAGGGAAATGTTGTCGTAGTTGCCGGTTTTCAGGGCACGGATGAACACGGCAATATTACAACACTCGGTCGAGGTGGCTCAGACACCACCGCAGTAGCCCTAGCTGCAGCCTTGGAAGCGGACGAATGTCAGATATATACGGACGTAAAGGGTGTTTACACGACTGATCCGAGAGTTGTGGATGATGCTAGGTTGCTTAGTAGTATTACTTTCGAAGAGATGTTGGAACTCGCAAGCTTGGGTGCCAAGGTCCTGCAGATTCGCGCAGTTGAATTTGCGGGAAAATATAAGGTGCCGCTACGAGTGTTATCAAGTTTTGAAGAGGGTCCAGGTACCCTGATCAGTTTAGAGGGAGACGAAAAAATGGAAGACCCGACTATTGCTGGAATCGCTTTTGAGCGAGATGAAGCGAAGCTCACCATTGCTGGAGTTCCCGATGTGCCGGGCGTGGCCTATCAAGTAATCGGCCCAGTCAGCGCTGCTGGCATTGAAGTCGATGTGATCGTGCAAAACGCGGCGGAAGATGGAACGAACGATATAACATTTACTGTTAAACGCGGTGAATGTGATAGAGCCAAGAAAATTCTCGACGATTTGAAAGCCTCGCTGAAAGCACGCGAAGTGCTCGTTGACCGAAAGGTCGGAAAGGTGTCAGTAGTGGGTGTGGGCATGCGTTCACACGCGGGCATAGCCAGCAAGACGTTTAAGGCTTTGGCAGATGAGAGCATCAACATTCAAATTATTACGACTTCGGAGATCAAAATCTCTGTGGTAATAGAGGAGAAATACCTCGAATTAGCGGTCCGCGCCTTACATAGTGCCTTCGAACTTGGCGATCCCGACTACAATAAGAGCGGCGATTCGTAGGTCTGAACCCGCCGGGCTAACAAATTTGGCTGAATTAGTTGGCATGCACCTCATTAAGGCAGATACTTATGGTTAATCGCGTTGTAACTCACTGAACTGGTGAATTTTGAGGTAGTGGCTGAGAGCGTTGCTAGTCGGATTCTGGGTGTATAAGAGACCTCGCTCAAAACCTCATGAAATAAATCACGATATTCTATTGTTATCGGATATAGCAGTTAGGCAGTTTTATTGATTGGCACGCTGCAATAGTAACTACGGGAAATACAAAGGATTGAGTTAAAGGAGGATTACAATGTTAATACTGACCCGCCGAATAGGCGAAACATTGATGATCGGAGACGAAGTCACGGTGACCGTCTTGGGAGTAAAGGGAAATCAGGTAAGGATTGGCGTGAACGCTCCAAAAGAAGTATCGGTGCATCGCGAAGAGATTTATCAGCGGATTCAGAAAGAGAAGGATGGGGATGTTGATGATGATAGTAACGAGGGGAGTGAAGAGTAGGATAGTTTGCTTTCTTGGGCTGAATAGAGAATTTTATGAAACCAGCGGTTAGCTGGTTTTTTTTGGCTGAAATTTGTGATTATTGACCTGTTTAGCTATCTATTAGATGTAGCTCTGCGCCTCCTTTTTCAATAAAAACTTGCTTGAATGAAAGTCGAAGTAAAAAAGTTAAGGGATACTAACAAGAGTGCAATCACCAACTCTTTAGAGTGATGAGTGCGCTTGGATCGATGCTAAATCAATCCGAAGCTTATTTTTGTTGTTGGGTTTGTAATATTGTCGAATTAGTGTCATCGACTAAATAAAGCTCATTACTTCTTCGACGGCACGATGCGCTTCTAGGATTGCAGCATCTGTATGTGGGCTTGCAGCAGCATCCGCATTGGCAATAGTTATTTGCCCATAGGGCTGCCTGCCGACTACACAGGGCCGCTCGTCGGAAGAGGTAAATACCCAGTCCCATGGTTCATCTAGCGTGTTGTAGGTATAAGAATATCCGTGGGGCCAACGATTCACTGCAATGCCAAAAATATCTCGCCCCGGATCGAAGCCACCACCACCCAATACTCGGCCAAGCTGGTCACGAATACTGCGTTCATAAAATTCGAAGCTCGTGTTGAGCAGTTCCCGTCTACCCTCTATCAACTGCTCTTTTTTAGGTAATCCTGGGGCTGCAGGGTAACGAGCTAGACTTAATATTATCGGCTCATTGGGGGATTCAGCATGGTGCAAATCTCCCAAACTTACGGCTTCATCTAACAACACTCTGTAGTGATGCATTGAAGGCGTGTAGATTCGATTAATACCCAAGTTCTCAAAAGCCTTCCAGTTTTTAATGCCAACACTCGTGTAAACCACTGGACCTTTCGTGCCATAGGCCAAGGCTTCTTTTTGCTGGGCAGGCAATTCTGGAACCAAGTAAGGAATAACGGTATTCCAACAGGCCATTACACAGGCTTTGCCGCGAACTTTATGCGTGAGCCCGTTATGCACATAGTTCACTTCAACAGACCGGCCTGCTCCGCTGCCTTGATGACGCACGTGCACCACAGTGCTGTTAAGTCTGATGCGAGTGGATTGATTGCTCTTATCAAGCAAGCTGTAATCCACTCGTGCAGTACTCACATCTTCCTGTGTGTGTCCTGGTACGGCATCGGGAATTAGTTTCCGCACCAACAGCCGAGTTACTGTAGCGTTGCCATCTGGGAAATGAACTGAGATTTCACCGGGTAGTTGACGGCCATGATGACCGCCGGGAAGATCCGCGAGCATCCCCTCCGGAGATGAATCCAAATCCATACCAGAAAACCCTGGGTTGCCTGATTGCCAAGCAAACAACGCCGGCAGCGCATCAGCACCAACAACGAAACTGCTGTTTCCTGAGTCTTTGAAAAACCACATCGCCTGCGGGTCTATGCCAACAGTGTTCAGTAGGAAATCGGTATAGCTAATCTTGCTCAGTCGCTGCTTCTTTTGATCAGAAGAAAGCCCCGGCATGTAATCCGGAAGTTCTCTACTATAAAGACGACGGAGGTCTTCTTTGGCCACATCAGACAAAGGAGATTCATTAAGAAAATCTTCCGAGTAGCCATAGCCTTCGCGCTTCACTAATTTGTCACTGCCCCATGTTTCTTTGTCGAAAAAATAGGACGAGCCCAAGCCCATGCGCCGATACATCGAACGGCTCAGCGCTGTGTCGCTGAGAAAACGATCAAGGTCAACACCGATATCTTTGAGTAGTTTCAAGGACGGCGCGTTATATCGTTCGGGAGATTCTATATTGAGTGTGCCGCCATTGAGCGCCATCATTCGCCCGTTGTAGTCAAATTCATTGCGTTTGGCATGGCCGCCAAAATCATCATGGTTGTCGAGGATTAGTACGCGAGCATCACTTCCAGCTTTCTCGAGGAAAAAATGCGCTGCAGATAAACCGCTGATGCCGCCACCGACGATAACCAGGTCATATTCTTCGCCAGTATCACTGGCTAACGATAGATCCCAGCCTCGTTGGTCGCGCATCTGATGTCCTACTTCCCAAGAGCCATCATGGCTGCCACGCAGTCCCAGCTGCGACGGCGGGTAGTAGTCAGGAGATGATGAAGATTGCGCCGAGGAACCCGTAAGCCCAGGCATCAGGAGTGCTCCACCTAGGGGAGCTGCAAAACCATTGATGAAATCCCGCCGACTAATCGACTGATTCATTCCGAGGTCCTTATCATAGGGTTTTGTCATGGGCCGTCACTGTTTGAAGCTGTATTATTTATTTGAAGTCTATGTGACTATAAGCTCTTAAGGTGCTTCTGACAATCCATGTTGATGTTAAGATAACTGTTCTAGAAGTACGCTGAGTCACTATAAAACTGGGTATGTTGTTAAGAATTGAGAAGTGAAGATTAGAGTTTAGAGCGCGTGAGATAAGTTAAGTTGTTAGGATTGGATAAAAATAAAATGCAGAAGTTCGATGTTGTAGTTGTTGGCGCTGGTTTCGCGGGCATGTATGCCTTGCACAAGCTTAGAGGGCTAGGGTTTACCGTTAAAGTAGTTGAAGCCGGCGATGGTGTGGGCGGAACTTGGTTTTGGAATCGTTACCCAGGTGCGAGATGTGACGTTCACAGCTTAGAGTATTCCTATCAATTTTCCGAAGAATTGCAGCAGGAATGGAGCTGGTCAGAAAAGTATGCGCCGCAACCGGAAATATTAGAATACGCCAATCACGTTGCTGACCGATTCGATTTGCGCAGAGACATCCAGTTTAGCACTCGCGTTACCTCAATGATTCTGCAAGAGTCTTCGCGGTGGATACTAACCACACACAGTGAAGAAGTAATCGAAGCCCAGTTTTGTGTTATGGCCACGGGCTGCCTCTCCAAATTTAATATTCCAAAATTCGAAGGCTTGGAGAGCTACGCCGGAGAAGTACTCCACACGGGCGACTGGCCCAAACACGAAGTAGATTTTGAAGATAAGGATGTCGGCATCATTGGCACGGGTTCGTCGGCGATTCAAGCGATCCCCCTAATCGCTGAGAAAGCTAAATCCTTGACTGTTTTCCAGCGCACAGCCAGTTATTCGATTCCTGCACACAACTCGGCGACCGATAAGGAATATGAAGAATCTATAAAAACAGATTACGCCGAATTTAGAAGAAGTAACTCTCTGCGTTATGCGGCGCTTAACAACAACCCTAATCCAGTCTCTGCGCTCGCATTAGAAAGTGATGAGCGCGATGCCTATTATCAATCACGTTGGAATGACGGTGGCCTTTCATTTCTTGCAAGCTTCAATGACATTGGTAGCAATCTCGAAGCCAATAAAACTGCAGCAGCATTTGTACACAGAAAAATACACGATATTGTAAAAAATCAAGCGGTGGCCGAGCTTCTGTGCCCAAAAACCGTGCTGGGCTGTAAACGCTTGTGCGTCGATACCAATTACTACGGAACCTTTAACCGCGACAACGTGACGCTGGTAGACATAGGGGAGGCGGGGATAGATAAGATATCCGAGCAGGGAGTTATTGCTAAGGGTGAAGAGTTTAGTTTCGATACCTTAATCTTCGCTACTGGATTCGATGCAATGACTGGTGCGCTGTTAGACATCGATATACGCGGCAGCAACGACCTTAGCCTTAGAGAGAAATGGCAGGATGGGCCAAAGAACTACCTAGGATTAACAATCAGTGGTTTTCCAAACCTATTCACAATAACAGGACCGGGAAGTCCCTCTGTGCTTGCCAATATGATTGTAGCCATAGAGCAACACGTGGAATGGATCGCGAGTTGCCTCAGTTACTTGCGTGATAACTCGAAACAGAGAATAGAAGCCGAAGTGACGGCCGAAGAATCTTGGATAGATTTGGTCAATGGCATCGCAGAGACCACGATCTATTCTAGTGGCTGCAATTCTTGGTACACCGGCGCCAATATTCCCGGAAAGCCTCGAATCTTTATGCCCTATTTAGGTTTCCCGTCGTATGTAGAGAAGTGTGAAAGTGTGGCCGAGCAAGACTATAGCGGTTTTAAGATTAGTTAAAGCGACCCTGTAGCTTCCACTGGAGCGTCCGCTTATGAGGGTGGAGCGGGCATTTAGTGGGGCGCTGCCGGGCTCTGGGCTAATGACCGCTACCGACCCAAAGCGGACACTTGAGATCTCCAGAAAACCCTCAGATTTAGTCCTAATTCAGCGACTAATGTAGCTCATGGGAGCGTATTCTGGACCCTTTGTCTAAACCATGAGGCAGCGTTGCAAAGTGCGCTGTGGCGCCTAATTTCCAACCCTGAGGGCGAGCTATCCAGAAGGTTTGCGATCAAGCCGCGATGAATTGCTTCAAAGAATGGTTATAGAACATTCCAATCTCGCCTGTGAAAGTGCTACATTTAGTGCCTATACTAGATACATGAATAACTTAGATGCTGGATGCCTGCAGAAGGGAAGAGAGGCCTGACTGGCAGTCATAGATGATTAATCAGTCTTGTAAACAAAGGATGGAACTATGAAATATTTCAGTAAAATTCTTTTACCAGTCATATTGGCATTGTTGGCTCTTCCAGCCTTCTCATACGGCCAATCCAATGAAATCACCTTCCACAAAGACATCGAGCCGATTTTGCAGCGTAGCTGCCAGAACTGCCACCGGATTGGTGGTGGCGGTCCAATGCCATTGGTGACTTTTGATGAAGTCGCCCCCTTCGCCGGACTGATCGAATTCAAGACAGGTTTGCGAGACGAGGCTGGAGCCATGCCGCCATGGTATGTAGAGAAGAATATCGGCATTCAGAGCTTCAAGAACGACACGTCCCTGAGCGATGAGGAAATTGCCGCCATATCTACATGGGCTAGAAGCGGCACTCCCAAGGGGGATTCTGCGGACGCACCGGAGCCGCTGGCTTTTGATGACAGTATCAAGTGGAAAGCCGGCGAACCAGACTTGGTCGTCATACTTCCTGAGATTACCAAGCTAGCTGGAACCGCTGACTGGTGGGGCGAGTTGGAAACAGTGCCTACCGGGATGACCGAAGATCGCTATATAAAGTCTGTGGAGGTTGTTGAGGTTAACGACGTCGATATGACCCAACTTGCTGGAACTGTTGGCGGTCGTTATATCTTCCATCACATGCTTTGGTTCACTGCAAAATTGGACGAGGAAGGAAATCCTCAGCGTTCGTTGTTCAATGCTCCCTGGCCTGTCCATGAAGTTGGGCGTAACGCCGATATTTTCGACGCTAATACCGGCCGCCTTTTGCAGGCGGGGTCTGCCATAGTTTCTGACTCGATTCATTTGCACTCCAACGGCAGAGACACGACAGGTCATCTCGAGATTGGGTTTACCTTCCATGAAAGAGGCTTCGAACCGAAGTATAGAGATTCGATTAATTTTACCGGTAATGGGGTTGATATAAGCATTGCGCCGAATCAGACGGATCAGGAGCTGCATGCATACAGCATTCTTGAATCCCATACTAAGATCGTCTCTTTCGAACCTCATCTACACGCCCCTGGATCTCGAATGTGCCTAGAGGCGATCTGGGGTCATCAAGTCGAGACTTTGTCCTGTGTAGGTTACGACCACAATTGGGTGCGAACCTATCAATTCCAAGATGCGGCGGCACCGCTACTTCCCAAGGGCACTATTCTTCATATCACTGGTTATATGAACAATACAGAGACTAATATAAATATCCCTGATCCACGCAACTGGCAGGGGTCTGGCAATCGTTCTACCCAGAATATGTTTCTCGATCTCGGTATTCGGGTTTCTATGAATCAGGAACAATTCCTGGAAGCCATGGAGGAGAGGCAACAAGTTCTCAATTTAGGCCCTAACGATCACGTAGTAGGGTGTCCACTCTGTACGGCGACTCTTGTGTCACCAGTGACAGATGCTGACGATTAGATCCCAATCAGTAGAGAAAATAATTGAGGAAGTGGATACGACTATGAATACTTTTATGAATGGTTCTGGAAGCCGAAGAAAATCTCTATTACTTGCTGCGCTATTAGTTTTATCACCTGCTGTAGTTACCGCAGAAACTCTACTGCATGGTGCACCTGTGTATCCTTCATTTGAGGGTTGGCACCCAAATGCTGACGGCACCTTTAATTTGATGTTCGGTTACATGAACGAAAATTGGGAAGAAACACCATTAGTAGAAGTTGGAGACAATAATTTTTTCTCACCAGGGGATGCAGATCAGGGCCAGCCGACTAATTTTTTACCGCGCCGAAATCGTTTCACATTCGAGGTTACGGTATCTGCAGATTGGGGTGATCGTGAGTTGGTCTGGAACTTGGATATCAATGGCGTTCAAGCGAAGGCCTACGGAACATTAAAGCCAGATTATCTGGTTGATAATATAGTAATTGCTTCTGAAACAGGGTCCCTTGGGATTGGTGTCAGTAGTCCCGAGTCCAGAGCAAATGTCCCACCTTCGCTTACAGTTCAAGGCGATGAGGTGCGGACAGCCAAAGTAGGTGAAGCAATCACTCTTCGGACTCACCTGGTAGATGATGGGCTGCCGAGATCCAGAGCTAGGACCGCAAGGGACGAGGAAGACCTGCATCGCGCCATGTTTCGCGCGCCTCAAAAACCCACCGTGAACAAAATTAATGCCTTATACCAAAGTTGGAATGTCTATCGCGGGGCAGGCAAGGTTACCTTCGATCCCCCACAAACCAAGGTATGGGAAGACACTCGCGTGGCAGCTAACTCGCCATGGGGAGGATTATGGTTGCCACCTGAAATTCCGGAAGATGGCATGATTGAAGTAACGGCGACCTTCGATAAACCGGGGACGTATATTCTCTGGGGGCGTGCCGATGATGGCGGGCTGTATGATGACGGTTACATTACAGTGCACGTGGAATAATCAGGATCAGGATTAGTTCTGATTAATTTCCAACTTTTCTTTCTGGTCGACCGGTTTGTGCGCTGCGCAAGGATTAAACTCTTCAGTTTTACTCTAAATTTGACCGTCCTCGTCCTCCATTAAAAATGAAGGCGGTCATGGTTTACTATGCCTGCTATTGGCCGACAGCGGATTTAGATGATTACAAATTACTGAGCTAGAGTAACTTGCTCTTTTAATTGGGCCTATTCCTATTAAACGACTCTGCCCCCTTTGGATCACTATGAAAAGGAAGAGAAAAGGAGTTTATTGATGATTGGAAGTACTCAATCTGCTATTACGGTGATCGGTAGTATCAATACCGATATGGTCGTTAAAACTCAGTCGCTGCCTGCGGTAGGGGAAACGGTAATTGGTGGAAATTTTTTCATGTCAGCAGGAGGCAAGGGCGGAAATCAGGCAGTTGCAGCTGCTCGCTTGGGCGCTGAAGTGTCGATGGTCGCCAACCTAGGCATGGACATGTTTGGCGATACAGCTATTAATAAATTGCAAGCGGAGGACATCGACTGTGGATTTGTCAGCCGCGATAAGCATCAAGCATCGGGAGTAGCGCTAGTTAGTGTTGATGAAAGCGGAGCGAATCACATCGTGGTTGCCCCGGGTGCGAATTCCACATTGCACAGCAGGCATGTTGAAGCTGCATTAAAGCAGATAAGGTCATCATCTTTAGTTCTTATGCAATTAGAGATTCCAATGGGCACAGTAACTAGAGCTGCTGAACTTATCCGAGAAAAGGGCTGTAGGCTTATTCTGGACCCCGCTCCCGCCCAAGAACTACCTGCGTCAGTTCTTGCAAGTGCATACCTGTTAACCCCCAATGAGACTGAAGCTGAGAGTTTGACAGGAATCCAAGTAGTGGACGAGAATTCCGCTCGAAAAGCGGCGACTAAAATTTTGGCGGTCGGTGTTGAAAATGTTGCTATTACTCTTGGTAATCAAGGTGTTTTTTTTGCGAACAATAGCAGTTCTCATCTTATTTTAAGCCCTACGGTTGACGCTGTTGACACGACCGCGGCGGGCGACTGCTTCAACGGATCGGTCGCGGCAGCCCTTGCTACGGGAAGTAGTTTGCTCGAAAGTATAGAGTTTGCATGCAAGGCTGCGTCGATTTCTGTAACGCGACTTGGAGCTCAAGACTCCATGCCCTATGCTCGTGAAGTTGAGATGTAGAGAATAGGTTAAGAGAAGTGCCGAATTAACGTAGCCAATCAACCCATAGTACTTTATTCTTTTTGCAAAGCTTGAGCCTGGGATTAGGAAAGCAGGAGCCTATGATAAAAATAATTAGAAGTACATTTGCTGCAGTAGTGTTGGTATTGCTGACCGCTTGCGGGGCAGATGATTCCAGTGACTCGCCCGCTGCAGGCGGTGCCGAAGCCAAGCCTAGGATTGCGCTGGTAATGAAGTCTCTCGCCAATGAATTTTTCGTCAATATGGCTAGCGGTGCAGAAGCCCATCAGGCTGATCATAGTGAGCAATATGAGCTCTTGGTAAACGGTATTAGGAATGAAAGTGATCTGGCTCAACAAGTAAATCTTGTAGACCAAATGATTGGCTCTTCTGTGCAGGCCATCGTTATAGCTCCGGCAGATTCTCGAGCGCTGGTGCCGGTACTGGCACGTGCTGTCGCAGCGGGAATCGTAGTTATCAATATCGATAATCGCCTGGAGCCAGAGGTCCTGGCAGAATATGATCTACAGATCCCTTTCATTGGTCCAAGTAACCTTGAGGGGGCAAAGTTAGTGGGAGACTACGTGTTGCAGGATTTGACTAGTGATAGTGAAGTGGCAATTCTTGAAGGGATTTCCTCGGCATTTAATTCTATTCAGCGACGAACTGGTTTTGAACAAGCTGTGGCGCAAGCGAATATGCAAGTGGTGACATTGCAAAGTGGTGATTGGGACCAGACCAAGGCCGCGCAGTTAACCTCGGCAATTTTGTCTCAGTATCCCGGGCTCGATGTTATTCTGGCGGCTAATGATAATATGGCGCTAGGCGCAGCCGCAGCCGTAGCATTAGCAGCGCTTGATCACAAAGTAACAATCGCTGGGTTTGATAATATCACGGCAATACACCCTTTGATTGAGGCGGGGGCAGTCGCAGCTACCGTGGACCAATTCGGTGATCAGTTAGCGGTATTCGGTATTGAGTATGCGCTTGAGATTATGGCTAGCGGCGCTGTACTTGAAGACAAAGAAACACCTTTGGAGCTAATTACCGCAGCTTCTCTTTAGAAAATTTCGGCAACGAGAATTCAAATCGTGACTGCACGCATCACTATCAAAGGACTTAATAAGAGCTTTGCCACGCCGGTACTCAAGCAGCTTGCACTGCAAGTAGCCCCAGGCAGTATCCATGGTCTGGTAGGAGAGAATGGCGCCGGAAAATCCACGCTGATTAACATTATCTGCGGTCTCTTGGCTGCCGATTCAGCGTCTCTCACATTGGATGGTCGCGCCTATCATCCCACCTCTCGAACAGATTCTCTTGCTGAAGGCCTGGCTCTTGCTTCCCAGGAACTAAGTCTGATTGAAACTCTGTCTATTGAAGAAAATATTTTGCTCTCATCGTTTCCTCAAAATGCTGTCAGCATTGATCGGCGTGCAGTAAGGCAACAGGCTAAGGTGCTAATGGAGATAGTTGGTCTGCGAAACATACCTCCTCAGACACAGCTTGCACACTTAAGCCTGGCAGAGAAGCAATTGGTAGAACTGGCGAAAGCACTGTCGATGCCAGCGGATAGAATCAAGCTTTTAATTTTGGACGAGCCCACATCTGCTTTGACATCTTCTCAGGCTGATCAAGTACACAAAATCATTAAACAGCGTGCAAAGTCGGGCCTGAGTGTGATTTATGTTTCTCACCGATTGGATGACGTTCTTTGTGTATGTGATACGGTTTCCGTATTGCGTGATGGGGTTATTCAATTGACTGCAGCCAGCAATTCCTTGACTAGCAATGATCTAATCAGAGAAATGTCCGGTGAGGAATTGTTGCAGCACAGTGGTGATGAGCCAAGAGAAACAGGCGACCTGCGACTGGGCATAGAGCAGCTATCGAGTGCAGACTTTCCTGAGCCTATCTCGCTGCAATGCCACGCTCGAGAAATAATCGGCATCGCAGGATTGGCTGGAGCAGGCAGGTCCGAATTATTACATGCTATCTATGGTCTGGCTGCTGACCGCCAGGGGCGAGTAGTATTAAATAGGTCCGGTGCCAATGTGCTTATTGATTCCGCGAATACGGCTGCCAAAAATGGCATGGCACTAATCGCAGAAGATAGAAAGTCTCAGGGGATATTTTCTGGTAAATCGATCTCTTTTAACACCACAGTGGCAGGTCTCGGTAAACTAAGTGGAAACTTAGGCGCGATCATACCGAAGCGTGAGCAACGCGTCAGCGAAGAGCTGATTTCAAGACTAAAGGTAAAGTGCGAAGGCACGCTGCAATCTATTGACAGGCTTAGTGGCGGTAATCAACAGAAGGTTCTGATTGCCCGCTGGCTGCAGTCCGAGTCTGATGTTTGGCTGCTTGACGAACCAACTCGAGGAGTAGACGCGGGGTCGAAATTTGCGATTCACGAACAATTACGAAAACTGCGCGATCAAGGTGCAACAATGATCATCGTTTCCAGCGAGCTGGAAGAGTTAACCGCGCTTTGTGATCGCATACTGGTGTTGTCGAATAAAAAGGCGGTAGCCATATTTAAGCGTGGCCAATGGAGTAAAGAAAAGTTGTTAGCGGCAGCCTTTAGCGAACACAAAGGTGAGCGGGCATTGGCTGGATAATGTATCTATCGCTACTACAAATCAACGGCCAAGAAAACACACTCGGAGAGTCACGATTTTGTTTGGTAAATTAAGTTTACTATTTGAAGAGTTCCTTATTTTTATCGCTCTGCTCTTGTTGATGCTGTTTTTTGGCTTAATGACAGAAAGTTTTTTTACGCTTGGAACTCTTAGGACAATTTCAACGCAGCTGCCTGCGTTGACCGTTGTGACTATTGGCATGACCTTGGTGCTGATAAGCGGCGGCATTGATTTGTCGGTAGGGTCGATTGTGGCATTAAGTTCCGGTGTCATCGGTATCGCATTCACAGTATTCGAATTGCCATTGCCCGTGGCTGCGATTCTGGGAATTTTGGCTGGAGGTTGTGCGGGCCTAATCAATGGATTTTTAGGAAGCTATCTTCGCTTGCCAGTTTTTATAGTCACTCTGGGAATGTTGGAAGCTGGCCGTGGTATGGCATATCTGGTTACCGATTCGCAGACAGTTTACATCGGCGCCAGTATTCAAGCATTGTCTCTGCCTATATCAGGCATCGGTGTATCGGCTTCTTTTCTTATTTCCCTGGGGTTAGTAGTGCTAGCTCAATACGTTTTAACGCGCACAGTTTATGGTCGTTACCTTATAGCCATAGGGACCAATGAGCAGGCGGCGAAGATCTCAGGTATTCGAACTGAACCTTATTTGATGTGGGTGTTGGTAATGTCCGGCTTATTAGCCGGTCTCGGCGGGCTGATGAATGCGGCTTATCTTGGTGCTTCAGACCCCAACGCCGCAACTGGTTTGGAGCTATCTGCAATCGCTGCTGCTGTAATCGGTGGTACTAGTTTGATGGGTGGGCGTGGATCAATAGTTGGTGCTTTTATTGGCGTGTTGATTATTTCGGTGTTACAGAACGGGCTAGCACAAATGGGGGTGTCGGAACCGGTTAAGCGATTGATTACTGGGCTGGTGATTATTCTAGCGGTGTTAATCGATCGTTGGCGCGGTCGGCAGGTTTAGCATTTGTTTCCTTAACAATATTAAGAAGAATTAGAAAACGAGAGTAACAATTATGCGAATCATTAAATATCTAGGGCTGTCGATGTTTGTTTTTTTTACCGCTGCAAGCTGCAGCGCACCAAACGAGCCTGACGAAATCATTGTCGACAGAGAGCAGTATCTAGATCGGCTTGAAGGGTTCTGGCTCGGTCAGAGTCTCGCCAACTGGACGGGACTGGTTACGGAAGCTGACAAGATTGGTGGCGAAGGACCCGAGGGGGACTTTTATACAAGGGACGATTGGGGCGGACCAGATCAGCCGCGATATGGGGGTTCTCAACCCTCTTCGGTTTCCCCGATTATCACTTGGGTAATTCGCGAGAGAGATGAAATTTGGGGTTCTGATGATGACACCGATATTGAGTATATCTATCAGCATTTACTGCAACAACATGAGACGTCTATCTTAAGTGCGGAGCAGATTCGTGACGGTTGGCTCGCTCATATCTATTCTGATGACAATTCACCGCACATGAGAAATGGTCAGCCAGAAAATTACCTCTGGGTGTCTAACCAGAGAGCGTTTACTCTCATGAACGAGCAGGGATTGCTCCCGCCAGCCACCAGCGACCCGGCGAACAATGAACACTTCGATATGATCGATGCGCAATTAACGACGGAAATTTTCGGTCTCTATGCTCCAGGGCGACCCGATATGGCGCTAAAAATGGCGCACTTGCCGGTGCGCGTGACTGCTCATGACGAGGCCGCATTAGCTGCCGAGTTCTACATCATAATGCATTCTCTCGCTGCTGTAGTCGATCCTAGCCAGTCTCGCAAAGAGCAGATTCATGATATGGCAGCGCAGGCCCGTGCTCTGACTCGAGATGATTCGTATATAGCTAAAATGCATGACTTTGTGTTTTCTAGATATCAGGCCGGAGTTTCTTGGGAACAAGCACGCGATGATGTCTATCAACGTTATCAGGTAGAAGCACAAGATGGATATGATCTCAGTGGACGTACCCTTTCCTGTCTTGGCTGTTTCGCGGCGGGAATAAATTTTGCTGCCAGCATGGTAAGCCTCTATTTTGGTGAAGGGGAGTATCAGGAAACAGTCAAGATCGCCGTCTTGGCAGGCTGGGATTCCGATAATCCTGCAGCGACCTGGGGAGGGCTCATAGGTTTTATGGATGGCCGCAATGAGTTGGAAGCTAACTTTGATCTAGCTATGTCAGACCGCTTCGATATCAATCAAACAAGATATGGCTTCCCGTTAGCAGATGGCATTGATACTTTTCCTAATATGTCAGCTGCTGGTCAAAGCATCGTCGATAGGGT
>Ga0308010_1000301_pt1 | contig 36463 bp, 29 predicted proteins | sample Neamet129_FD_202368 | JGI IMG/M metagenome (GOLD analysis project Ga0308010, IMG submission 202368) | Marine microbial communities from water near the shore, Antarctic Ocean - #129 | ecosystem: Environmental > Aquatic > Marine > Unclassified | place: Southern Ocean | collected 2014-07-24 | reverse complement strand
TGTTGTTAGAAGTTATTGTTTAGAATTTATTACAATGAAGGTCTAAGTAGTAGGTACTAGTAACTCAAAATTTAGGGTGGTTATCGCATTGGGGCTCACCTCTTCCCATCTCGAACAGAGAAGTTAAGCCCAATAGCGCCGATGGTACTGCATTTATGTGGGAGAGTAGGTCGCCGCCTTTCTTAATCTTTGAAAATTAAGATTTAAAAAACCTCATATCATAAGATATGAGGTTTTTTTATTGGTAAAAATATTACTTCTAATATATTTAAACGGTTAGGTAGTAGATTTTTTTTGCTATTTACATAGCAACTAAGTCACCAGCAACATCTTTTGATGGTAGTGAAGATTTACCCATTAAAAATATATCTACTTGTCTTGCAGCTTCTCTTCCCTCTGAGATTGCCCAAACAATTAGGGATTGTCCACGACGCATGTCTCCTGCAGTAAAAATATTAGAAACATTGGTTTGATATTTTCCATAGGTTGCTTTATAATTAGAGCGGGCATCTGTATTAAGGCCTAATTTATCTGCTAAGGTACTTTCAGGTCCTGTAAAGCCTAAAGCCAATAAAGCCAAGTCACAAGGCCAAGTTTTTTCTGTACCCGCGATTTCAATTAATTGAGGTCTCTCTCCTAAAACCATTTTCCACTCTACATTTACTGTTTTTAGTGCTATTAATTTACCGTTTGTATCTTTTACAAATTCTTTTGTGTTAATTAACCAATTACGCTCTGCACCCTCTTTGTGAGAGGAGGAAGTTTTTAATTGTAAAGGCCAAAAAGGCCATGGTGTTGTGGCTGATCTATGTCCTGGTGGTTTAGGCATAATTTCAAAATTTACCACAGATTTTGCACCGTGTCTATTGGAAGTTCCAATACAATCTGAGCCTGTATCTCCACCACCAATAACAATTACGTCTTTATCTGTAGCCATTATTTGATTTTTTACTTCTTTACCAAATAGTGCTTTTGTTTGTTGTGTTAAGAAATCCATGGCTTGCACAACCCCGTCTGCCTCAACTCCAGGAGTTGGTAAACTACGTTTCTCAGTAGAACCACCACACAAAACTATAGAATCGAAAGATTTTAAATCTTTCACATCATAGTTTATTCCTACATTTATATTTGTTTTAAAAATAATTCCTTCAGCTTCTAAAATTGCTATTCTTCTGTCAATAATACCTTTTTCCATTTTAAAATTTGGTATTCCATAACGCAACAATCCACCAACTTCATCATCTCTTTCAAAAACAGTAACAAGATGGCCAGCTCTATTTAGTTGTTGGGCTGCGGCTAAACCAGCAGGTCCAGAACCAATAACGGCTATTGTTTTACCGGTTCTAGATTTTGGAGGTTGTGGTTTAATCCATCCTTCTTTAAAGGCTCTTTCTACAATATTTTTTTCAATATTTTCAATGGAAACTGGGTCTTCAATAATACCTAGAACACATGCTTGCTCACAGGGTGCTGGGCACAGTCTACCTGTAAATTCTGGGAAGTTGTTTGTTGAATGTAAGATCCAAGAAGCTTTCTTCCATTCTCCTTGATGTACCATGTGGTTAAAGTCTGGAATTAGATTTCCTAGTGGGCAACCACTATGACAGAAAGGAATACCACAATCCATGCAGCGAGAACCTTGTTTTGAGAGTTCTTTCTCAGATAACGGTACTGTAAATTCTTTATAATTTTTTACACGGTCTTTTACAGAGGTGTAGGTTTCATCTTGTCTCTCAAACTCTTTAAATCCTGTTATTTTTCCCATGACATTATGCTATTGTTAATTCTTCGAACATTGGTTCTTCTGTTTCTAAACGTAGTAAAGCTTTCTTATATTCCGTTGGCATTACTTTTATAAAGTTTTTTAAACTTGTTTCCCAATCTGCTATAAGTTCTGCACCTCTTTTACTATTTGTGTATAAAATATGTTTTTCTATGGTTTCTTTTAAATCTGTGGCATCTGCCTCACAGATGTCTTCAAATTCAATAGTTTCTGTATTACAAAGACCATTTATAAATTTACTTTCTGGATCATATACATAAGCAATACCACCACTCATACCGGCTGCAAAGTTTCTACCTGTTTTACCTAAAACAATTACTTTACCCCCTGTCATATATTCACAACAGTGATCTCCAACTCCTTCTACTACAGAAGTTGCACCAGAATTACGAACTGCAAAACGTTCTCCTGCAATTCCGTTAATATATGCTTGTCCATCAACGGCACCAAACATACAAACGTTACCAACAATGATATTGTTTTCAGCTAAGAAGTCTGCTTTGGCGGGTTTTTTAACAATTAGTTTTGCACCTGACAATCCTTTTCCAAGATAATCGTTTGTATTTCCTTCTAAAATAAATGTTAATCCAAACGCACCAAATGCACCAAAACTTTGTCCTGCAGAGCCTGTAAAATTAATATTCAATGTATCTTCTGGCAGGCCTAAATGACCATATATTTTTGAAATTTCATTACTAACAATTGCACCAACGGCCCTATTTGTATTTTTTATAGGGTATGCAAGATTCATTTTTTCTTTTCTATATAAGGCTCTATGAGAATCTTTTAATATTGTAAAGTCTAAAACCCCTTCTAAATTATGATCTTGTTGTTCTGTATTTCTAACAGTCATTTTTCTGTAAGCCTCTGGTCTGTATAGAATACTAGATAGGTCTAAACCTTTTGCTTTGTAATGTTTTACTGCTTTATTTGAGTTGATTTTATGTGTTTGGCCAACCATTTCTTCTAAAGTTCTAAAACCTAGTTGCGCCATAATTAATCTTAATTCTTCAGCAACGTAAAAGAAAAAGTTAATTACGTGCTCTGGTGTTCCTTTAAAGTTTTTACGCAACTCTTTGTCTTGTGTTGCAATACCAACTGGGCACGTATTTAAATGACATTTACGCATCATAATACAACCAGAAGCAACTAATGGTGCTGTTGCAAAGCCAAATTCTTCTGCACCTAATAAAGCTGCAATGGCAACGTCTCTACCTGTTTTTAATTGTCCGTCACATTCTACAACAATTCTACTTCTTAAATTGTTTAAAACTAGTGTTTGTTGCGCTTCGGCTAAACCAAGTTCCCATGGTAAACCTGCGTGTTTTAGAGATGTTAAAGGAGAGGCTCCCGTGCCCCCGTCATAACCAGCTATTAACACAACATCTGCTTTTGCTTTTGCAACACCTGCAGCAATTGTACCTACCCCAACTTCAGAAACTAATTTTACATTAATTCTAGCTTCACGATTTGCATTTTTTAAGTCATATATTAACTGCGCTAAATCTTCAATGGAATAAATATCATGGTGTGGAGGCGGAGAAATTAAGCCTACAAAAGGAGTTGAATTTCTCGCTTCAGCAATCCAAGGTAAAACTTTATAACCCGGTAATTGGCCACCTTCGCCAGGTTTTGCACCTTGTGCCATTTTAATTTGAATCTCTTTTGCATTTGTTAAATAGTGAGAAGTAACCCCAAATCTACCAGAAGCAACTTGCTTAATAGCAGAGTTTCTACTATCACCATTTACATCTTTTTGAAATCGTTTTCTATCTTCACCACCTTCACCAGAATTAGATTTACCACCAATTCTATTCATTGCAATAGCTAAATTTTCATGTGCCTCTCTCGAAATAGATCCATAAGACATTGCACCTGTTTTAAAACGTTTTACAATCTCTGTCCAAGGTTCTACTTCTTCTAAAGGAATAGGGTCTAGATTGTCAAACTGAAATAAACCACGAATAGTCATTAAGCTTTCTGCCTGCTCATTAATAGCTTCTGCATACACATTGTAACTATCTTGGTCACTTAATCTAACTGCTTGTTGTAATTTAGAGATAGTGGTTGGGTTGAATAAATGACGTTCGCCATTTCTTCTCCATCTGTATTCTCCTCCAACATTTAGACCTAGATTTTTATCAATTTTATTGTCTGGATATGCTTGTTTATAACGCTGATCAATTTCTTTTTCAATTTCATACAACCCAATACCTTCTATTCTTGAGGCAGTATATGGAAAATATTTTTCTACAAACTGAGAGTTAAACCCTACGATTTCGAAAATTTGAGAACCTCTGTAAGAATGTAAAGTAGAGATGCCAATTTTGTTCATCACTTTAAGAATTCCTTTTCCAATAGCTATATTGAAGTTGTCAACTGCTTGTTGCTCATCCATATCAGTAATGAAGCCCTCTTTTACTTGCATTCTAATAATTTCATTTACCATATAAGGATTGATGGCACTTGCACCATACCCAAATAATGTAGCAAAATGATGTGGCTCTCTTGGTTCTGCAGATTCAATTATAATATCGAAGTAAGAACGTTTTCTTAATCTATTTAGTTGATGATTTACAAAAGAACACGCTAACAAAGCGGGAATAGGGGCAAACTCTTGGTTTACACCTCTGTCTGATAAAATGATAATATTATTTTTATTATCAATTGCTTTTTCAATTTGAATAATAATGTTGTCTAATGCATCTTCTAAACCGTTTAAGCCTTGTGCTTTTGGGTATAAAATCTGAATAGTTGCAGCTTTAAAGCTTTCTATATTTATATTTCTAATTTTTTCTAAATCGGCATTTGAAATTACAGGATTTTGAATTTTTAATTTTCTACACTGTCGATCTGTAATACTGAATATATTTCTATCCTTTCCTAGATTTAAACTAATATCTGTTACAATTTCTTCACGAATACCGTCTAAAGGTGGATTAGTAACTTGTGCAAATAGTTGCTTAAAGTAGTTAGATATTAACTGAGGTCTGTCAGATAAAACAGCTAATGGAGTATCTATTCCCATAGAAGTTAAAGCTTCTTTACCAACCTGTGCCATTGGTGTTATTACCTCTTGAATATCTTCAAAAGTATAATTAAATAAACGCTGACGAGTTTTAATGTCAATAGTTTCTATAGGGCACGTTTCACTTGTGTATGGTACATCTTTTAAATGCAAGCGCGTGTTGTCTAACCATTTTTGGTAAGGTCTCTCTAAAACAATTTTACTTTTAATTTCTTCATCCTGAATAATTCTACCGTTGTTCATGTCTACCAAGAACATTTTTCCGGGTTCTAATCTACCATGTGCTTTTACGTCTTCTGGTGCAACATCTACTACCCCAATTTCTGAAGACATAATTAATTTACCACTTTTAGTAATGGTATATCTAGAAGGTCTTAATCCGTTTCTATCTAATAAGGCGCCAATATAATCTCCATCGGTAAAAGGTACAGATGCAGGACCATCCCAAGGCTCCATAATACAACTGTTGTATTCATAAAAAGCTTTGCGCTCTTTAGACATTGTCTTATGTTTTTCCCAAGCTTCAGGAATCATCATCATCATAATTTCTGGCAAAGATCGGCCAGTGTGTGTTAATAATTCTACTACCATGTCCATAGAAGCAGAATCTGATTTTCCTGGTAAAATTATTGGAAATAATTTCTCTATTTGTGGTCCGAAAACATCACTTTTCATGATTTCTTCACGAACACGCATTCTACTCACGTTTCCACGTAATGTATTTATTTCTCCGTTCTGACACATAAATCTAAATGGTTGCGCAAGCTCCCAAGTAGGCATTGTATTTGTAGAAAAACGCTGATGTACAAGTGCTAAACGAGTAACTAAATCTATTTCTTGAAGGTCTTTATAATAAGGGCCAATGTCTTCTGGCATTATAATACCTTTGTATATTATTGTAGTTATCGAAGCACTAGAAACATAAAAGTAGACACTTTCAGAAATTTTAGATTTTCTAATTTCGTGTTCTGTTATTTTTCTTGCGGCATATAATTTAGCTTTAAAGGTAGCTTCGTCAATTTCATCTGTTTTACCAATAAAAAATTGCTCAATATTGGGTTCTGATGCTAATGCAATAGGCCCTAATTGAGTTGGGTCTACAGGTACTTCTCTCCATCCTAAAATAGAAAGTCCTTGTGCTTTTACCTCGTTTTCAAATGTAGTTTTACAAAAATTATATTGATTTGTAACCTTTGGAAGAAATACCATAGCAACTGCATATTCTCTTTGTGCTGGTATTGTAAAATCACAAATTCTTTTAAAATATTCATGAGGAATATCTATCAATAGACCTGCTCCATCACCGGTTTTTCCATCAGAACTTACACCACCTCTGTGTTCTAGTTTAACTAGTATTTCTAGTGCATCATGTATAATCTGATTTGTCTTTTCTCCATTTAAATTACAGATAAATCCTGCTCCGCAATTTTCGTGTTCAAACTCGGGTAAATATAAGCCTTGTTTCTCCATTTTCTATTGAATTATATTAACAAATCTATGACTTTTGTTGAATATAACTCAGTTTTTAGGCTCCTTTAATGCAATTTTTATGATGAAAACAAAATAATAGTAAGAAAAATTCATTTATGATAATTAAACGTATTTTAAATGTGATATTCATAAAAACATAGAATACGTCTTTAAAATATTAACTTTAAAGACGTATTTTGTTGTAAAATGTAATTTTTAGTGCTCGTTTAGTCTAAAATCTGGGTATGCATCCATACCGTGTTCATGTGCATCTAAACCATCTAATTCTTCTTTTTCAGAAACTCTAATTCCGACAGTTTTCTTAAGTGTAAAAATAATTAAGAAAGATGCAAGGATACAAAAAGCAGCATAACAAGCAACACCAGTTAATTGGATTAGAAATGTATGTTCTGGGTTTGTAGAGAATATTCCAACGGCTAAAGTTCCCCAAATACCACAAATTAAGTGAACAGCAATTGCACCTACCGGATCATCTAATTTAATAGCATCTACAAAAGAAACTGCAAATACAATAAGAGCACCAGCAATGGCTCCAATAATAATAGCGCTTTCTGGAGTCATTACATCTGCACCAGCAGTAATACCAACTAAACCTCCTAAAATACCATTTAAGAACATTGTTAAATCTAAATTCTTATATTTAATAAAAGATACAAGGGCAGCAACAACACCTCCAGCGGCAGCAGCTAAACATGTTGTAACTAAGGTTAAAGAGGTTAATGCAGGATCTGCAGATAGCACAGAACCACCATTAAAACCAAACCAACCTAACCAAAGGATTAAAACTCCTGCAGTAGCTAACGGAATATTGTGACCGGGTATTGCTTGAGGTTTTCCATTTTTGAATTTTCCAATACGAGGTCCTAATAACCAAACAGCAACTAAAGCTGCCCAGCCTCCAACAGAGTGAACTAATGTAGAGCCAGCAAAATCATAGAATCCCAGTTGATCTAAAAATCCACCACCCCATTTCCACGATCCAGCAATTGGGTATATTAAACCTACATATAGTACTGTAAAAATCATAAATGGTCCTATTTTCATTCGTTCTGCGACTGCTCCTGAAACAATAGTTGCAGCAGTTGCTGCAAACATTCCTTGAAACAAGAAGTCTGTCCAATAGGTATACCCTTCATTATAAGCTAAATCTAGTGTTCCTTCTGCTGCAAGTGGTGCGTCAATTCCAAATCCTGCAAATCCTAAGAACCCATTAAATTCTCCGGGGTACATTAAATTAAAACCGCCAATATAATATAATAGTAAACCTGCTGTAATTATAAATATATTTTTAAATAAAATATTTATTGTATTTTTTTGTCTTGTTAATCCTATTTCTAAAAATGCAAAACCTGTATGCATAAAGAAAACTAGGGCTGTACAGATCATCATCCATACGTTATTTGTTGTAAGTAATTCCATAATAATTAATATTGTAATTGTTTAGTTTAAAGTTGTTCCGCCTTTTTCTCCTGTTCTAATTCTATAAGCTTCATTAATATCGCTTACAAATATTTTCCCATCACCAACTTCACCTGTAGATGCAGCTTCAATGATTGTTTTAATAGTAATTTCTTCAAAATTATCATTAACAACTATTGCAATATGTCTTCTTTGAATATCGCTTGTACTATAGCTAACACCTCTGTATACGTGTCCTTCTTTTTCATTTCCTAAACCAGTAACATCCCAGTAAGAGAAAAAGTTTACACCAACTTCATGCAGCGCATCTTTTACTACTCTAAACTTTGATTTTCTAATAATTGCTTCTATTTTTTTCATTGTAAAGTTTAATTAATTGCTATTATTTATTTATTATTTTTTATGACATAAGTGCTATTTAATTATCCTGAAAAAATCATACAACCTAATTAATAGGATGTATGATTTTATAAATAATAAATAAAACTTTTCTTAGTTTTCTAATTCTCTTTCTCTTTTTCCGGGGTATGCAATAGAACCATGCTCAGAAATATCTAAACCTTCAATTTCTACTTTTTTGCTTACACGTAAACCTATCGTTGCTTTTAGTATTCCTAGAACAATAAAAGATAAGAGAATAGCCCATGCAGCATATGCTAGAACTCCGATTGCTTGTGCGCCCAATTGAGCAGCGCCACCACCGTTAAATAGTCCAATACCAGTATTGCCGTCTACACCCCAAAGACCAATTACTAAAGTACCCCAAGCACCAGCAACACCGTGCACTGAAGCCGCTCCAATAGCATCATCAATTTTTAACTTCTTTTCAATAAATTCAATAGAGAATACAACAATTATACCTCCAATTAAACCTGCTAGTACTGCTCCTCCAGCTGTCATGTTTCCACATCCAGCAGTAATACTAACCAATCCAGCTAATGCACCATTTAAGGTCTGAGCTAGGTTTGGTTTTCCGTACCAAATCCAAGTTGTAATTAGAGCTCCAAGTCCACCTGCGGCTGCAGCTAAATTTGTAATTAAGACTACATTAGATGCAGCAATTGCGTCTGCTCCACCCCAAGCTAATTGAGAGCCACCATTAAAACCAAACCAACCTAACCATAGGATAAATACACCTAAAGTTGCTAATATTTGGTTGTGTCCAGGTATTGGTAAAACTTTACCGTTCACATATTTTCCAATTCTTGGTCCTACCATAAAAGCAGCAACTAATGCAGCCCAACCCCCTACAGAGTGCACAATTGAAGAACCAGCGAAATCAATAAATTCTGCAGGCATTATAGCAAGATCATTTAACCAACCACCGTTCCATTCCCATCCACCAGCAATTGGATAGATGATTGCAGTCATTACTACCGAAAATATAATGTATGTAGAATATTTTGTTCTTCCTGCAATAGCGCCAGATACTATGGTTGCAGTTGTTGCTGCAAACATTGTTTGAAAGAATAAATCTGCTCCTTCACCTTGAAATAAACCGCTCCAGAAAAACCATCCGTTTGAAGTATCTCCATACATCAAAGAATATCCTATTAACCAATATGAAAGTGAACCTACACAAATGTCTAGGATGTTTTTCATTGCAATGTTTACTGCATTTTTAGACCGTGTCATTCCAGCTTCTACTAATGTAAAACCTGCTTGCATAAAGAAAACCAAGATTCCGGCAATTAGCATCCATAGCATTCCCATGTCTCCATTTATTTGCGCAACTTGTGCTGCTAGGTCTGCAGTTGTTACGGCTGTATCTTGTGTTGTTGTTAGAAATAAACTCATATATATGTGGTTTTAAATTCTTTTTTTTTATTGATAATTTACAAAGGTTAAACCTTGTAAGCTTTTTCTTTTTCAGCGCATTTGTTAGAAAGAGTAAACAGCAGCAATGGTTAAACCTGTTACATTACTTTCTCCACCTATAAAAGTTACATCATCAGAGGTGTCGTACCTTAGTTCTGTGATTAGTTTTAATGCATCTGTAAGGCTTGTGTTTCCTGTTAGTGTAAAAGCAGATTGGCTTGTATCTCCAGATCCTGAAGTTACTGTGTAAAATTCTGGTCTTAAGCCTAAAGAGAAAGAGTTAGAAAATGCATTTTGTAAATATAAAGCAACACCTTGGTAACCTGCATCTGCATCTTCAGAGTTTGCGTAAGCAGCATTTACTCCTAAGTATAAAGAGTCAGAAATATCAAATCCACCTGTATAATCTAAGTATAATACGTCTGTGTCTCCAAAACCATCTGCACCATATGCAAGGTTAAAGAATTGCCCTTTGTATCCTGTTTGAAAACCTAACTGATAGTTGTCAGAGTCGCTATTTGCTCCTGCTACCACACCATGAGGATTTGTTACTGCTATCATGAAAGATAAATCTTCTGAAGCTGCATAGTCCATTTTTAAACCTGTGTGAGAAAATGGTCCTGCGTTAAATAAATAAGAAACAGAATAGTTAAAGTTACCTGCTGGAGAAATTACTTCGTACCCGTAAAAGGTATTAAATTGACCTAAGGTAAAAGTTATCTTTTCTGAAGCATTGTAATAAGCATACAATTGATTGATTGCTCCGGTATATGCATTTGCTGCATTTGCTCTTGGCCCAAAAGCTAAATCTGCTACAACTCCTGCTTTTCCTTTTTCGTAAGAAAAAATAGTATTTGCCATTCCTAAGCCAAATCCGTTTGCAGAAACATCTGTTAAAACTCCTGTAGTTCCAATGTCTGAAGTTGATAAATTTGCAGAGTAATAGCTATCTACAGTTCCGCTTAGTGTAAATGTTCCTTTTTCTTCTTCCTGCGCTGTTGCAATAAAACTTACTGCTAATAATGCTGTAAAAATAATTTTTTTCATAATTTTTAATGTTTGTTGATTGTTGTGTTGATGTATTATTATTTGTCAAAAGTATATCTTTATTTTAAATTAACAAGGGGGTGTGTTTTTGTAAACTGTGTAATTTAACATAAGACCCTAAAAAAAATAGGGGTTAAATTAAGATAAGTGTATTTTATGGTTTTTGAAGGGTCTAAAATATTGGGTTCTCAAAAAAGAAACTAATAATTTTGAGATATTCATAAAAATGCAGGTTTGGCAAAAAAATGTGTAATTATTGTACTTTTGTAGCTATGAAATACTCATTTTCTTATCTAATTTGCTTAGAATTTTTAGGTTTTCGCTTTTCTGGTTGGCAAAAACAAACAAATGCAAAAACGCTACATGACATGGTAGATAAATCTTTATCATATGTCTTTGAGGATACACGCTATAAGACCATTGGTGTAGGTAGAACCGATGCTAAGGTCTCTGCAAATTCTTATTACTTGCAATTATTTAGAGATACTGAAATTGATGAAATTACTTTTATACAGTCTTTAAATTCTAATTTTTCTCCAGATTTTAGAGCCGTTTCAATAATGAAAGTAGCCACAAACTTTAATATTATACAAGTCGCTAAAACTAAAGAGTATCATTATTACTTCTCTTTTGGGGAGAAGAATCATCCTTTTGCAGCACCTTTTATTGTAAATATTGATGAAATTTTAAATATTGAATTGATGATGAAGGCTGCAAAGTTATTTGAGGGTGAGCACTATTTTCATAAATATTGTACCAAGCCAAGTGAGCACACCGTCTTTAAAAGAACCATAGATACTTGTGAGGTTATAGAGAATACTGTTTTAACGGCAAATTTTTTTCCAGAGACCTCTTATATATTAAAAGTGAAGGGTACTGGTTTTTTAAGGTATCAAATACGTTTAATGATGGCAACTTTGTTTGAGGTTGGTAAAGGAAATCTAGATTTAGAGTTTATTGCCGCTTCTTTAAAAGAAGATAATGATAGACTGTTTTTTAGAAATATTGCACCTTCTTCTGGTTTACAGTTGTTTGATATTCAATTGGTTTTGTAAATAGGCTAGGTTTATGGCAGGTAAGCACGCGCAAAGGATTGCAGCAGTTGTTTGAGCTCTTTTTTCTTTTTGAGAAAAAAAGCGAGTGCGGAAAGCCTGACCTGAAGGGTTGCGCTAAAATAAAAATCCACCTTATAGAAAAGATGGATTTTTTAATACTATATATAAGGAGTAAATTATCCTTTTATGATTCCTCTAGAAATTACAATTTTCTGAATTTCAGAAGTTCCTTCGTAAATCTGTGTAATTTTGGCGTCTCTCATTAAACGCTCTACATGGTAATCTTTTACAAAACCGTTACCTCCATGAATTTGAACCGCTTCTACAGTATGCTCCATAGCTACTTTAGAGGCGTATAGTTTTGCCATTGCAGAAGACATGTCGTAATTATTACCTTGGTCTTTGTCCCATGCAGCTTTCATGACTAGCATTCTTGCAGCTTCAATTTCTGTATGCATGTCTGCTAATTTAAACGCAATTGCTTGATGGTTGCAAATCTCTGTACCAAATGCTTTTCGTTCTTTAGAGTATTTTAAAGCCAATTCATAAGCTCCGGCAGCAATGCCTAAAGCCTGTGCAGCAATACCAATTCTACCTCCAGAAAGAGTTTTCATGGCAAATTTAAAACCGAAGCCATCTTCACCAATTCTGTTTTCTTTTGGTACTTTTACATCGTTAAATTGTAATGTATGTGTGTCTGAACCACGAATTCCTAGTTTATCTTCTTTTGGGCCAACATGAAAACCTTCGGCTCCTTTTTCTACAATAAAAGCATTAATACCTTTATGTCCTTTTTCTCTATCTGTTTGTGCAATTACTAAGTAAACGTCTGCACGCCCACCACTGGTAATCCAGTTTTTTGTGCCGTTAATTAAATAATGGTCTCCTTTGTCTTCTGCAGTTGTTGCTTGTGATGTAGCGTCTGATCCAGCCTCTGGTTCACTTAAGCAAAAAGCACCAACAAATTCTCCTGTAGCTAATTTTGTTAAATATTTTTCTTTTTGAGTTTCAGAAGCATACGTTTCTAGACCATAACAAACCAAAGAATTGTTTACAGAAACAATTACAGAAGCAGAAGCATCAATTTTAGAAAGCTCCTCCATGATTAATGCATAAGAAATGGTATCCATTCCGCTTCCTCCGTATTTTGGATCTACCATTATTCCCATAAAACCAAGATCTCCCATTTTTCTTACAAGTTCTTGCGGAAATTCTTGTTTATTATCTCTTTCTATAACTTCTGGTAATAATTCTGTTTGTGCAAAATCTCTTGCTGCATCACGAATCATGATGTGTTCTTCTGTTAAACTAAAGTCCATTTTATATTTTTATTCGTTATATCGACTCCAAAGATATCGATTTCGTAACCTATTTTCAAAAGACAATTGTTAAATTTACAGATATGAATAAAAAAGAGATTTTTGCAATAGGTGTAATGTCTGGAACTTCACTAGACGGTATCGATTTAGTTTACGTAAAATTCTTGAAAAATGATTATAGTTTTTTTGAGATTTTACATGCGGAAACAGTTGATTATTCTAAAGAATGGAAACAATTGTTGCAAAACGCACTTAATTTTTCTTCGGAAGAATTAGTGCATTTAGATGTTGCTTACGGCAAGCATCTAGGAATAATATTGAATGATTTTATTGCTTCTTATAAAATTAAAAAAATTGATTTTATTGCATCTCATGGGCATACAGTTTTGCATCAGCCAGAAAAAGGAATTACCCTGCAGGTTGGTTCTGGGAAAGAAATTGCAGAAATAACGCAGCAAAAAGTAGTGTGCGATTTTAGAACACAAGATGTAAGTTTAGGAGGGCAGGGAGCGCCACTTGTGCCAATTGGAGATGCCTTACTATTTTCTAATTATAAATTCTGTTTAAATCTAGGGGGTTTTTCTAACGTGTCCTTTGAAAAGGGAGAAGAAAGAATTGCTTTTGATATTTGTCCGGTTAATATTGTTTTAAATCATTATGCAAATAAAATAGGTTTGGCTTATGATGCCTCTGGGAAAATTGCTTCCGAAGGAAAGATAAATAGCGAACTTTTAGAGCAATTAAACTCTTTAGAATTTTATAAAGATGCACCACCAAAATCTTTAGGGTTAGAATGGGTGCAAAAAGAAATATTTCCTTTAATAGATGGTCTTGAAGAAGAAATTTCTGTAATATTAAGAACCTTTGTTGCACATATTTCTTTTCAGATATCTCGGGTTATAGGCAATTCAGATTCCGTTTTAATTACAGGAGGAGGTGTCTTTAATTCTTTTTTAATGGAGGAGATAAAAAGTCAGTCAAATATTAAGGTTGCACAAATTTCTAATGAGGTAATTAACTATAAAGAAGCATTAATTTTTGCTTTCTTGGGGGTGTTAAAGATTGATATTCAGATTAATTGCCTTAAAAGCGTCACCGGTGCTCTTAAAAATCATTCATCTGGTGTTATTTTTTCACCTTAGTTTTTAAGTTGAAAAAGTAATAAAAATCGTATTTTTTACATTAAGTTTGCGTGTAACAATAGAGCTAATAATAATTTTCTAAATATTTAAAAATGAATCAACTTTAACTTTTCTAAAAACAGAAGTGTCGGAAAAAATCGCATTAAAAAGATAGAAATTAAGTTGAATATTTAAAGTAAATAAAAATGAAAGAATTATTAAAAAAATACGAAAACAAACAACCAGAAATCGTTTTTCACTGGAAAGATCAAGAAACAGTTGCAGAAGGTTGGGTTGTTATAAACTCTTTAAGAGGCGGTGCTGCTGGTGGTGGTACAAGAATGAGAGAGGGCTTAGATATGCACGAAGTTTTGTCTTTAGCTAAAACGATGGAAGTGAAGTTTACTGTTTCTGGACCCGCAATAGGAGGTGCAAAATCTGGTATTAATTTTAACCCAAATGACCCAAGAAAAAGAGAAGTTTTAGAACGTTGGTATAAGGCTGTAACCCCTTTATTAAAACATTATTATGGTACTGGTGGCGATTTGAATGTAGATGCAGATAAAGATGTAATTCCTATTACAGAAGATTGCGGAGTTTGGCACCCACAAGAAGGTATTTTTAACGGGCATTTTAAACCCACAGTTGCAGATAAAATTAATAGAATTGGTCAATTGCGTTTAGGCGTAATTAAGGTTATAGAAGACAAACAATTTTCACCAGATTTGTCTAAAAAATATACCGTTGCAGATATGCTTACCGGTTACGGTGTTGCAGAAGCTGTAAAGCACTATTACACTATTTACGGTGGTAAAGTGGAGGGGAAAAGAGCTATTGTACAAGGTTTTGGAAACGTAGGTGCTGCCTCTGCTTATTACTTAACGCAGTTAGGTGCTAAAGTTGTAGGAATTATAGACAGAGAAGGTGGGGTTATAAATGAAGAAGGTTTTTCTATGAAAGAAATGACAGCTTTATTTTTAGCAAAAGATGGGAATAAACTAGTTTCTGAAAAGATGATTTCTTTTGAAGAGATTAATGATAAAATATGGAGTTTGCCCGCAGAGATTTTTATTCCAGCAGCGGCTTCAAGATTGGTATCTAAAGAACAGGTGCAACAGATGATAGATGCTGGGTTAGAAGTAATTTCTCCGGGAGCAAATGTTCCTTTTGCAGATAAAGAAATTTTCTTTGGACCAATAATGGAGTACACAGACAATCATTTAAGTTTGTTGCCAGATTTTATTTCAAACTGTGGTATTGCAAGAGTATTTGCTTATTTAATGGAAGCAAGAGTGGCCTTACCTATGGAAGACAAAGATATTTTTGATGATACTTCTAATATCATTAAAAAAGCATTGCAAAAAACGTTTAAAAAGAGTGCATCGAAAACAAAAATATGTTCTACTGCATTTGAAATAGCATTAAAACAATTGGTATAAATTAAAAAAGAGAATATGGAGTCAATAATTATTATAGTATTTGTAATGGGGTATTTGGCCATTACTTTAGAGCATAATTTAAAATTAGATAAACTGATACCCGCTTTAATTATGATGGCGGTTTGTTGGGCACTTGTTGCCTTAGGTGTAGATAATTTTACACAATGGTTTGATTCTAGTCAACATGGTTTAGTAGATGGTTTTGCAGCAATGGTGCATGATGATAAATTGCATTTAGTAGAAGAAACATTATTGCATCATTTAGGAAAAACCGCAGAAATATTGGTTTTTCTTTTAGGAGCGATGACTATTGTTGAAATTATTGATTATTTCGATGGATTCTCGACAATTAAAGGATATGTAAACTTTAAAAGTAAAAAGAAATTACTTTGGATGTTTTCTATTTTAGCTTTCATCTTGTCAGCAATTATTGATAATCTTACGGCAACTATTGTATTGATTTCAATTTTACAGAAAATTGTTAAAAAGAGAGAAGACAGAATTTGGTTTGCAGGTTTAACTATTATTGCTGCAAATGCAGGTGGTGCATTTTCTCCTATTGGAGATGTAACTACCACCATGCTTTGGATTGGAGACAAAGTAAGTACAAGTATGTTGTTTACTTATTTATTTATACCCTCTTTAATATGTATGCTTGTTCCTACTTTTATAGCAACATTTTTACCAGCATTTAAAGGAGATATAGATTTTGATGAAAACGAAGTAGAAAAACCAAAAAGCCAACACAGTGCTAGAATGTTGTATTTAGGTTTGGGTTCAATATTATTTGTTCCTATATTTAAAACAGTAACACATTTACCTCCTTATGTAGGTATGATGTTGTCTTTAGCCGTTGTAGCTACTTTTGCTGAGATTTATAGTAAATCTAAATTCTCTATCTCTACGATAGAAGGTACTGAAGAGGATGAGCATTCTTCAGGAGCGCATCATAGTCCGGTGCATGCATCGTTATCTAAAATAGAAATGCCAAGTATTTTATTTTTCTTAGGGATCTTAATGGCGGTAGCTGCACTAGAATCTTTAGGTATTTTATTTAATTTTGCAGATAGTTTAAAACAAGGAATACCGTTAATTGGTTCTGAGTTAGAAGGAACAGTAGTTTCTGATTTGGTGGTAATTTTATTAGGCTTTGGTTCTGCTGTAATAGACAATGTGCCTTTGGTAGCTGCAAGTTTAGGAATGTTTTCTGAATCTTTAGACAATCCTTTATGGCACTTTATTGCATTTTCTGCAGGTACAGGAGGTAGTATGTTAATTATTGGTTCTGCTGCTGGTGTTGTGGCAATGGGAATGGAAAAAATAGATTTCTTTTGGTATATTAAGAAAATATCTTGGTTAGCATTAATTGGCTTTTTAGTTGGTTCGTTAGCTTTTGTAATAATTAGATCATTTGTTTAATTACTAGCATATAAAATTTAAGATGTCATTTTGTGTAATTACAAAATGGCATTTTTTTTGATTTAAACATTTTCTATTCTGTCGTTTTGAAACAATTTTAAAAAAGAATAGTCGTTATTTAGTATGAACTTTAAACCAATAGTGCATGTTGTCATTTTTTCAAGAAAATAAAGTGTTGTTAGATGAAGTAGTATCCGAGGAAAAAACGTTGTCTATCTATAAATTAATTATGGATGGTGGTTTAGGAGGACAAATAATTATAGCCATTCTTTTTGTGCTACTAACTGTTGGTTTGTATATTTATTTCGAACGCTTTTTTGCTATAAAATCTGCGTCTAGAGTAGATGAAGATTTTATGAACCAAATTAGAGATTATATCTCTAACGGAAAATTAGAAGCAGCAGATGCGCTTTGTAAGAATAATAAGACACCAACTGCGCGTTTAATTGGCAAGGGTATTTCTAGAATAGGAAAGCCGCTAGAAGACATAAATACAGCCATAGAAACTGCCGGAAAACTAGAAGTATATCAATTAGAGAAAAATGTAAGTGTACTGGCAACTATTGCTGGTGTAGCACCTATGATTGGTTTTTTAGGCACTGTTATTGGAATGATAATTGCCATTCATGAAATTGCAAATGCAGGTGGCCAAATAGATATAAAAATGCTTTCAGACGGCCTGTATACTGCCATGACTACTACTGTAGCAGGACTAATTGTTGGTATTATTGCCTATATAACTTACAATCATTTAGTGGTAAGAATAGACAAGGTAGTCTATCAAATGGAGGCAAAGTCTGTAGAGTTCTTAGACTTGTTAAATGAGCCAGCATAGCTTTTAGTAGGATTTAATGATTAAATAATTAAAGGATTGAGTCTTTTATTTATGAAATATTTCAATATATGAATTTACGCGGAAGAAATAAAATAAATCCAACATTCAATATGTCTTCAATGACAGATATTGTTTTTTTATTATTAATATTTTTCATGCTTACATCTACTTTAGTAACTGTTAGTGCAATTGATGTTTTACTACCAAAGGCAGGCGGAAAAACAGAAAACAGTGCATCTATAGCAGTTTCAATTACAACTAATTCGCTTTTTTATATTGACAAGACTAAAGTAAGTGCTGCCAATTTAGAAAGTGAAATTTTAAGAAAGATAGGAGTAGACAATCAAAAAACTGTTATAATTCGTGGTGATAAGGATGTGCCTTATAAAAATGTAATGAAGGTAATAGACATTGCAAATAGGAATAAATTAAAAATGATTTTAGCTGTAAAAGGTAGATAATATGTCAGTTTTAAACACGAAACATAAACGTAAATCTGCTGCAATAACGGCTCTCATTCTAATGCTTTTAATTTTTGGAATTTTTAATTTCGGAATGCAGTATTTAGACCCGCCAGAAGAGTATGGTGTAGCTATAAATTTTGGCGATGCTAATGTTGGTTTTATAGCGGCTGAAGAAAATTTAGAAAAAATAGTATCAAAAGAAGTTGCAGAAACAGCAGTAATTACGAAAGAGGTTCTAAAAGAAACAATTGTTGAAGAATTTATTACAAAAGAAACAATTGAAGAGGTTCCTGTGGTAGAGAAAATAAAGAAGACAGAGCATACGTCTGCAAAGAAAATCATTAAAAAAGAACTACCTAAAATAGTACCAAAACCAAAACCATCCAAAGAGAATATAGATGCTTTAAACAATCTATTAAAAGGTAATTTGATAGAAGCAAAGCAAAAAGGAAAAGGAGATGACGTTATTGATGGCTTTAAGGGCAAAAAAGAGGGCGATTTAACTTCTTCTAAATATTATGGAAATACAGGGAATGATGCTGGTGGCAATTACAATTTAGCAGGTAGAAAAGCTTTATCTAAACCTAAAAAACAACCAGATTGCCAAGAAGAAGGTATTGTCGTAGTGCGCATTACGGTAGATAAAACAGGAAAAGTAATACGTGCAATTCCGGGAGTAAAAGGAACTACAAATACAGCCCCTTGTTTGGCAAAACCTGCAAAAGAAGCGGCTTTAAGTACTGTTTGGAATTCAGACGCAGATGCGCCTAAAATTCAAACAGGAACGATCATTTATAAGTTTTCTTTGTCTAATTAATCTTGTATTTTTACATTTCTATTTTATTGGTGTAATACTTCGTTTTATAAGGTAAACTCAATAAACTTATTTTAATATTTTATGACTTATAAAGAAATCTTAGATTGGATGTTTGTGCAATTGCCAATGTACCAAAGTGAGGGCAAAACGGCCTTTAAAAAAGATTTAACCAATATTTTAGTTTTATCAAAAGAGTTAAATTTTCCCAATCATAAATTTAAATCCATTCATGTTGGGGGTACAAACGGAAAAGGATCTACTAGTCATATGTTAGCATCTATCTTGCAAGAAGCTGGTTATAAAGTTGGTTTGTACACGTCACCGCATTTAAAAAGCTTTACAGAGAGAATTAGAATTAATGGCATAGAAATCTCAGAACACAAAGTAACCTCATTTATACAAAAAAATAAAACTTTCCTAGAAAATCAAAAGATGTCTTTTTTTGAAATGACGGTTGGTTTGGCTTTTGACTATTTTGCTGCTGAAAAAGTAGATATCGCAATTATTGAAGTTGGTTTAGGAGGACGATTAGATTCTACAAATATTATTACTCCAGAGGTATCTGTAATTACAAATATTGGTTTAGATCACACCCAGTTTCTGGGAGAAACATTGCCAGCAATTGCGTTTGAGAAAGCAGGTATCATAAAAAAGAATGTGCCCGTTATTATTGGTGAAGAGCAACTAGAGGTAAAAAGTGTTTTTATAGAAAAAGCAGCTCTAGAAAGTGCTCCAATTTATTTTGCTTCAAATACTACAGAAAACTATACCTGTGATTTGTTAGGTGATTATCAAAAGCAAAACGTAAAAACGGCAGTAGCTGCTATTAAACAATTAAAAGGATACCAAGTATCTGAAGATAATATAAAAAACGGATTGCTACATGTTGTGAAAAACACCAATTTAAAAGGGCGTTGGCAAATTTTACAAGAGCAACCTCAGGTAATTTGTGACACCGCGCACAACAAAGAAGGTTTAGAAATTGTCTTAAAACAATTAAACAGACAGCAGTTTAAAAAGCTGCACATTGTTTTAGGTGTTGTTGCAGATAAGAAACTAGCTGCTGTTTTATCTCTTTTTCCGCCAGCTGCAAACTATTATTTTTGCAAACCAGACATAGTTAGAGGTCTTTCTGAAGCTGTTTTACAAGAAAATGCAAAGGAATTTAAGTTGATTGGTGAAAAATATTCTTCAGTTAAATTAGCCTTAAAAAGCGCGTTACTAAATGCAAATCAGCAAGATATAATTTATGTAGGTGGTAGTACATTTGTTGTTGCAGAAATTATTTAAATAAAAGTTCGATTTTTGTTTGGTAAATTGAAAATCAGTACTATATTTGCAACCGCTAAGGGCAATTAGCTCAGTTGGTTCAGAGCATCTCGTTTACACCGAGAGGGTCGGGGGTTCGAATCCCTCATTGCCCACCAAGGTAAAAATCCTTCACATTTTGTGAAGGATTTTTTTATTCCTAAAACTTTCTTTTTCTAATACTTCCTTTGTGTATTCTTTTTTTAGTTTAGAAAACTACCTTTCAAACGAATTGGTTACTAAATAAAAATAGTTATTTGTAATTTTATCTCTTGCAATTTTAGCAAGCAACATTCAGGTTGTTTCTAATTAAATAATAGAGAGAACTAGTATTGATTTGAATAATTCACGATTAAAGGAGATTTTTGATGCCAGTTATATTTATACTATTTTTCTTTACACTAAACTTATCGTTGGGGTTAGAGAGTATTCTATAAGATAAAAGGCGAAAGTTTATTGGATAAACATAAGCCAAATAGGTTAAAACGAGCAAACAATGTTTTTTTATTGGGTATAAAAATAAGATGACAATGGAATTGCCAAAAAGGAAAAAGGTTTTGTCAGTATTTCTATTATCTTTATTAATTTATAGGTATAAAATCCTTTACACTTTGTGAAGTGTTTTTTTGTTTTTAAGTGTATTTTTGTAAAGTAAGTGTTTTGTTTACAGATAGGTTCACTTATATAGATGATTGCATAGAGGCTAGCAATAACCCCAAAGATTATAAATTTTATAAAATGAACAAAGCATTAAAAATATATATTGCAGGTCACAAAGGCATGGTAGGTTCTGCTATTTGGAGAGCTTTAGAGAAAAAAGGTTACACAAATTTAATGGGTAAAACTAGTAAAGAGTTAGACCTAAAGAAACAGCAAGCTGTTTTAGATTTTTTTAAGGATGAAAAGCCAGCTGTGGTCATAGATGCAGCGGCAAAAGTTGGTGGTATTTTAGCAAATAGTAGTTTTCCGTATCAATTTTTGATGGAAAACATGCAAATTCAAAATAATTTGATTGATGGAGCTTTTCAGTCTGGCATAGAAAAGTTTATTTTTTTAGGAAGCTCTTGTATTTATCCTAAATTAGCTCCTCAACCTTTAAAAGAAGCATACTTGCTAACAGATTCTTTAGAGCCTACAAATGAATGGTATGCAGTTGCTAAAATTACTGGTGTAAAAGCTTGCCAAGCTATTAGAAAGCAATTTGAAAAAGATTATGTGAGCTTAATGCCCACAAATTTGTACGGTTATTTTGATAATTTTGATTTAAAATCTTCACACGTATTGCCAGCAATGTTGCGAAAATTTCATGAAGCAAAAAATAACGGTAACGCTAATGTTACTTTATGGGGAAGTGGAACGCCGATGAGAGAGTTTTTATTTGTAGACGATATGGCTGAGGCTGTAGTATTTGCTTTAGAAAATAAATTACCAGAATATTTATATAATCTGGGCTCTGGAAAAGATATTACTATTAAAGAGTTGGCAGAATTAATTCAAAAAGTAACAGGCCATAAAGGTACTATTGTTTGGGATTCAGAAAAACCAGACGGAACACCAAGGAAGTTAATGGATGTCTCTAAAATGAAAGATATTGGTTGGGAATACTCAACAGAACTAGAAAAGGGTATAGAAAAAACCTATAATTGGTTTTTAGAAAATATAGAAAGTATAAAAGAGACGAAGATGTAGTTTATTTCTGCTAGTTTTGTAAAGCAATTAGAGCGGTTTAAATAATTATTATCGAACAACGAATAAATAAAACAGTATGAAAGTAGCATTTATAACTGGGGTTACAGGACAAGATGGGGCTTATTTGAGCGAGTTTTTATTAAAAAAGGGATATGAAGTTCATGGTATGAAAAGAAGATCTTCATTGTTTAATACTGATAGAATTGATCACTTGTATCAAAATCCTCAAGTAGAGAACCGTAACTTTTTCTTGCATTATGGAGACATGACGGATAGCACCAACATAACGCGTTTAATTAAAGAAATTCAGCCAGATGAGATTTATAATTTGGCGGCAATGAGCCATGTTGCTGTTTCTTTTGAAACGCCAGAGTATACAGGAAATGCAGACGGTTTAGGTACGCTGCGTATTTTAGATGCTGTCCGTTTGTTAGGTTTAGAGAAAAAGACTAAAATTTACCAAGCATCAACATCAGAGTTGTTTGGAAAAGTTCAGGAATCACCGCAATCGGAAACGACACCGTTTTATCCGCGCTCACCATACGCAATAGCTAAAATGTATGCATATTGGATTACTGTAAATTATAGAGAAGCCTATGGTATGTTTGCCTGTAATGGTATTCTTTTCAACCATGAGTCGCCCTTAAGAGGAGAGACTTTTGTAACGCGTAAAATTACAAGAGCGGCCTCTAGAATAGCAATGGGTTTGCAAGATAAATTATATCTCGGTAATTTAGACGCTAAGAGAGATTGGGGCCATGCGAAAGATTATATTCGCATGATGTGGATGGTTTTACAAGCAGAAGAGGCAGAAGATTGGGTAATTGCTACAGGTAAAACAACGTCTATAAGAGACTTTGTGAGAATGAGTTTTGAAGAAGTTGGTATAGAACTAGAATTTATTGGAGAAGGTGTTACCGAAAAAGCATTTGTAAAATTATGTAAAAATAAAAAATACCAATTAGAAATCGGTACAGAAGTGTTGGCGGTAGATCCAAAATATTTTAGACCAACAGAAGTAGATCTGTTAATTGGAGACCCTTCAAAAGCAAAACAAAAATTAGGTTGGGAATGTCAATACGATTTAAAAGACTTAGTAAAAGATATGATGCAGTCTGATATTAAACTGACGCAAAAAGATGAATATTTAAAAGAAGGTGGCTATTTAACGTTAAATTATTTTGAGTAAAATTCAATAATAATATAAATTTTTTCAACAAAACTAAGGGTGTTTGTTGCTAGAAATAAAGAAACATGAAAGAGATAAAAATTGCCGTTATAGGCTTGGGATATGTTGGGTTGCCTCTGGCACGACTTTTCGCAACAAAATATACTGTGGTAGGTTTTGATATTAATAAGCAGCGTGTAGCAGAATTAATGAAGGGAAAGGACTGTACTTTAGAAGTTACAACTGAAGCCTTAAATGCAGTTTTGGTAGCGAAGTCTTCAAATGAGAAGGGGTTGTTTTGCTCTACAGATATTGCTGCCATAAAAGATTGTAATTATTATATTATTACCATGCCTACGCCAGTAGACAAAAATAATACTCCCGTTTTAATACCGTTGTTAGCGGCTAGTAAGACGGTGGCAAAAGTATTAAAAAAAGGAGATATTGTTATTTATGAATCTACCGTTTATCCCGGTGCTACAGAAGAAGATTGTATTCCTGTTTTAGAAAGAGAATCAGGCCTTGTTTTTAATCAAGACTTTTTTGCAGGGTATTCGCCAGAACGAATTAATCCGGGTGATAAGATAAATACGATTGATAAAATTTTAAAAATAACCTCAGGATCAACTCCAGAAATTGCTAAAAAAGTAAACGATTTGTATGCCTCTGTTGTTACTGCAGGTACCTATTTAGCACCTTCAATAAAAGTTGCAGAAGCTGCCAAGGTAATAGAAAATTCTCAACGAGATATTAATATTGCTTTTGTAAATGAATTGGCAAAAATATTCAACCTTATGGGTATTAATACGCATGACGTATTGGCTGCCGCAGGCACAAAGTGGAATTTTTTACCTTTTAAGCCAGGTTTGGTTGGTGGGCATTGTATTGGTGTAGATCCTTATTATTTAGCACACAAAGCACAAGAATTTGGGTATCATCCTGAAATTATATTAGCAGGTAGAAGGGTGAACGATAGTATGGGTACCTACGTAGCTGCAGAGGTTACAAAATTAATGATTAAAAAAGATGTAGCTGTTAAAGATGCGGCCATACTCGTATTAGGAATTACTTTTAAAGAGAACTGTTCAGACGTTAGAAATACTCGTGTAGTAGATATTGTAAGAGAATTAGAAGATTTTGGAACCAAAGTAACCATATATGACCCCTGTGCAAATCCTAAAGAAGTATGGGAAGAACACGGTGTTGTTTCCCAAAAAAAGATACCAAATATAAAATTCGACGGAATTGTTCTAGCAGTTGCGCATAAAGAATTTAAAGAAATGGATATTAAAATATTACAGAAAGAGGCAAGTATTATATATGATGTAAAGAATTATCTTTCTAATAAAATAGTAGACAAAACGTTATAAATTTATGAAAAATTTTGCATTAATAGGTGCTGCAGGTTATATAGCACCAAGACATTTAAAAGCAATAAAAGACACTAATAATAATTTAATTGCAGCATTAGATAAGTTTGATTCTGTGGGGGTTATGGATCGTTATTTTCCGAATGCAGATTTCTTTGTAGAGTTTGAAAGGTTTGATCGTCATGTTGAAAAATTAAAAAGAAATCAAAATATTAATTTAGATTACGTAAGTATTTGTACACCAAATTATTTACATGATTCGCATATTAGAATGGCCTTAAGAAGAGGTGCAGATGCTATTTGTGAAAAACCAATTGTCTTAAACCCTTGGAATATAGATGCTTTAATGGCAATTGAGAAAGAATCTCAAGGCAATATATATACTATTTTACAATTAAGATTGCATGAAGCAATCATTCAGCTTAAAAATAAGGTAGACCTTGCAAATAAAAAAGGAAAATATGATATTGATCTAACCTACATTACTTCTAGAGGAAAATGGTATGATATTTCTTGGAAAGGAGATGAAAGTAAGTCTGGCGGAATTGCCACAAATATTGGTGTTCATTTTTATGATATGCTTTCTTGGGTTTTTGGAAACGTACAAGAAAATATGGTGCACCTTAGAGAAAAAAACAAAGCTGCGGGTTATTTAGAATTTGAAAATGCAAGAGTAAGATGGTTTTTATCTATTGATGAAAATGACCTTCCAAAGGAAATAAAAGAAAAACAACAACGAACTTTTAGATCTATAAGTATTGATAATGAGGAGCTAGAGTTTAGTGAAGGGTTTACAGAATTGCACACAAAAAGTTATCAGAAAATTCTTTCAAATGATGGTTTCGGTTTGGCTGAGGTGCGCAATTCAATTGAGATAGTACATGATATTAGAAATAAAGAAATTATTCAAATAGGAGAAAAACACCCATTTGTATAGTTAATATTAAGTACTACATTTGCAACGAAAGAAAAAGTACAACAAAAATGAAAAAAAAAGCTATTATAGTTTCTGGGTATTTCAACCCAATACACAAAGGGCATTTAGAATACTTTAACAATGCCAAAGATTTAGCAGATGAATTGTTTGTTATTGTAAACAGCGATTTACAACGTGTTCTCAAAGAATCAAAAGAATTCCAAAAAGAAGAAGAACGTTTATTTATTGTTCAGAATATAAAAGCTGTAGACAAGGCTTTTATTTCTGTAGATAAAGATAGGACAGTTCGTGCTTCTATTCGCGCTATTTTTGAAGATTATGGGAATGAATATCAGTTGGGTTTTGCCAATGGAGGAGATCAAGATAATAATTCTATACCAGAAGCGCCAATTTGCAAAGAATTAGGAATACAACTAATAGACGGTCTTGGAGACAAGATACAGTCTTCTTCTTGGTTGTTAAACAAAAAATAAAGAGATGAGAATAGGAATTACGTTTAGTTCATTTGATTTGTTGCATGCCGGACATATCACAATGTTAGAGGACGCAAAGCGTCAGTGCGATTATTTGATATGTGCCTTACAGTCAGACCCAACAATAGACAGGCCAGAGAAAAATAGGCCAGTACAATCTGTAGTAGAAAGATATATTCAATTAAAAGGATGCAAGTATGTAGACGAAATTATACCCTATGCTTCCGAGCAAGATTTAGAAGATGTTTTAAGGTCTTTTAATATTCAAGTTAGAATTATTGGAGAAGAATATGCCAGTAAACAATTTACAGGAAGACAATATTGTGAAGAAAAAGGGATTGAATTGTATTTTAATAAGAGGGAACACCGTTTTTCGAGTAGTGAATTAAGAAGAGAGGTGCAGGTAAAAGAAAATTTAAAAAATAAATAAATGAAAGTTGCTATTATTGGTGCTGGTTATGTAGGTCTTACTGCAGGTGTCTGTTTTTCAGAAATGGGGAATCTAGTTACTTGCGTTGATATTGATCAAAATAAAATTGATAAATTACAAGAGGGAATCACTCCTATTTTTGAGCCAGGATTAGAGCAAATGGTTTTAAAAAACCTAAAAAATAAAAATTTATTTTTTACTACAGATTTAGCAAAGGCAATTAGTAATGCTGAAATTGTTTTTATTGCGGTTGGCACGCCCATGGGAGCTGATGGTGCAGCAGATGTAAAATATGTTTTGGAAGTAGCTAAGAAAATTGGTGCAACCATGCAAAAAAAAATAGTGGTAGTAGATAAGTCTACAGTGCCTGTAGGTACTGCAGATAAAGTAAAAGCTGCCATTCAAATAGAATTAGACATTAGAAAAATAGCTTTAGAATTCCATGTGGTTTCTAACCCTGAGTTTATGAAAGAAGGCACGGCTATTAATGACTTCATGAAACCAGATAGAGTGGTTATTGGAGCAAATTCGAATTTTGCTTTTGATCAAATGAAACAATTATATTCGCCATTTTTTAGAACACATGATCGTTTTATTACAATGGATATTCGTTCTGCAGAAATGACAAAATATGCAGCAAATGCAATGTTGGCAACTAAAATTTCATTTATGAATGAAATTGCAAACATTTGTGAGCGCGTTGGTGCAGATGCAAACCAAGTAAGAATAGGTATTGGTTCAGACAAAAGAATAGGGTACAGTTTTATATATCCGGGCGTTGGTTATGGAGGTTCTTGTTTTCCTAAGGATGTGAAGGCATTAACTAAAATAGCAAAAGAACACGGTTATGAGTCTAAGTTAATAACTGCGGTTGAAGAAGTGAATGATGCTCAGAAATCAGTAATTGCGCAAAAGATAGTAAAACGATTTGGAGAAGATTTAACAGGTTGTTGTTTTGGTATTTGGGGATTGGCATTTAAGCCAGGAACCGATGATATGCGCGAAGCACCTGCAATTTATGTAATTAAAGAGTTGGTAAAACGTGGCGCAAAGATTAAAGCTTACGATCCTAAGGCTATCAATGAGGCGAAACAAGAATATTTAAAAGGAGTTCAAAATATTGAGTATGTTGCTTCTAAATACGAAGTTTTAAGGAATGCAGATGCATTGGTCTTATTAACTGAATGGAAAGAATTTCGTTCTCCAGATTTTGAAGAGTTAAAAAATCAATTAAAAAACCCTGTTATTTTTGACGGGAGAAATCAATACAATGCTTTTAATTTAGAAGCAAAAGGTTTTGAATATTATCAAATAGGAAATGTAATGAATAAGGAAAAGAATGCATCATGAGTTAAGAGTAAATTTGTGAAAAATCAGTAAAAAAAGTTTGCCCAATATAGATAAAGAATCAAATTTGTAAATTTGATTCTTTACGTCAATACAACCCCAAGTAGAACGCATAAAATTAATGCCAATTAAATTACTAAAATGAAAAAAATATTTCAACTATTATTAACTGTATTTTTATTTTTCACAATGTCTTGTTTGCATGCGCAAGATATTGGTCAACTTAAAAACGTAGATATAAATACACTGTCTGATGACCAAATAGCGTCCTATTGGGAGCAAATTAAAGGGAAAGGATATACAATGCAACAGGTAGAGGTTCTTGGAAAAGCACAAGGAATTTCTGCAACAAAAATAGCAGATTTTAAAAGAAGAGTTAATAGTTTAGGTACTATGAAAACTTCTGAAAACAAGGAGTTTGAAGCAACCGAAAAAGCTACAATTATAAATGAACCCTTTGGTTTAAAAGAGGGGCAAGAAGTAGATAAAAACACGTCTAGTGTTTCACTTTTCGGATATGATTTTTTCAATAATTCTAAAATATCTTTTACACCTAATATAAACATAGCTGTTCCAAAAAATTATCAAATTGGTCCTGGAGACGAAATTATGATTGATTTGTGGGGAGCTTCAGAAATAACCTACAAAGCCATTGTAAATAATAGTGGTAGCATTAAAATTAATGGTGTTGGTTTTATCTATATAAATGGCTTTACGTTAGAAAGTGCTTCTAGAAAAATAATTTCAAAATTAAAAAGGAAGCATGCAGGTATTTCTGCAGCAAATAATAGTTACAATAAAATAAATACCAATATTACAGTTTCTAAAATTAGAACAGTTCAAGTAAATATTATAGGGGAAGTAAAGGTGCCAGGAACGTATGCACTTAATTCACTATCTACCGTTTTAAATGCTTTGTATGCTGCAGGAGGGCCAACAAAAATGGGGACTTTTAGAGAGGTACAATTAATACGTGCAAACAAACAAGTAGCTGCATTAGATGTGTATGAATATATGTTGTTTGGTACACAAGCAGGTAATTTGAAACTACAAGATCAAGATGTGCTGCTGGTTGCTCCATATAAAAATTTAGTATCTGTGGAGGGTGCTGTTAAAAGAGCTGGAATATATGAGCTAAAAGAGGGGCAGACCTTGGCGGAGTTGGTGGAGTATTTTGGAGGGTTTACACCCATAGCATACACTAATTTATTAACTGTAGAACGTTTAAATGGTACACAAAAAGAAATAAGAGAAGTTGCTTTAAAAGATGCCAAAAACTTTACAATGCAGGCGGGTGATAAATTAGTGGTACAGGAAATTTTAGATGAGTATCAAAATAAAATAACCATTGAAGGCGAAGTCTACAGACCAGGTAATTTTGAGCTTCTAGAGAACATGTCTTTAAAAGATCTTATAGAAAAGGCAGCAGGAGTTACACCAGAAGCTTTTTTATCGAGAGGATTGTTGGTTAGAACAGAAAACTTAGCAGATAAGGAAAATATTGCTTTTTCTGTGGAAGCTATTTTAAAGGGTACAGCAAGTATTCTTTTGAATGCAAAAGATGAAGTGCGTATTTTTAGCAAAAAAGAATTAAGAAGCGAAAGAACCATTTCAATTAAAGGAGCGGTGAATGCTCCAAAAACAATCGATTTTATAGACAAACTGCAGCTAGAAGATGTAATTGCATTATCTGGTGGTTTGCAAGCAGGTGCAGATGCAGAAGTTATAAGTATCTCTAGAAGATTAAAAGACGGGAGTTTTAGAACTTTAAGTGAGGTATATGCCGTTGCTTCAGATAAAAATTTAGCGATTAATAACGGAACTCCGTTTTATTTAAAACCTTTTGATATTATTACCGTTCGGTATTCGAAAGGATATACAGCACAGCAAAATGTTTCTATTAAAGGAGAGGTGCAATATCAAGGAGCATATACTTTAAAAAATAAAAACGAACGAATTTCTGATTTAATAAGGCGTGCAGGAGCATTCACAGAATTTGCGAATATTCAAGGGGCAACTTTAATTCGTAAGAAAAGTACGGAAATAGAAAAAGAACTGATCGAAAATATTAAAAAAGCTGAAGGATTAGAAGAATTAGAAGAAGAATTTACAGCATTTAAAATTGGAATTGATTTGGAAGCGATTCTTAAAAATAAAGGATCTGATATAGACCTACTTTTAGTTGCAGGTGATGAATTGGTAATCCCTTCTAAAAGCCAAATTGTAGAAGTGATCGGAATGGTTTTAAAACCATCTTTGGTGCGCTATCAAAAAGGCCAGTCTTTAAAAAGCTATGTTGAGAAATCTGGTGGTTTTGGCGAGACTGCAAAAAAATCTAAAGTGTATGTTGCTTATGCCAATGGCGACATTAAGACGGTAAAGAACTTTCTTTTTTTTAGAAGCTATCCTAAATTAATGCCGGGTGCCACTATTTTTGTTCCTACCAAGCCGTTGAAAGAGAAAATGTCTACAGCAGAAATTATGGGAATTACCACATCTATAGCTACATTAGGTATCTTAATTCAAACAATTTTAAACTAGTTTTAAATTGGCAAATAATATTGCTAATTAGAATATAACCATATGATACAAGAAAACATCAATACAGACCAAGACCAAGAAGATACTATAGATATCATTGCGCTTTTAAAAGAATTTTGGGGAGCCCGTAAAACCATTCTAAAAATAACAGTTGCATTTTTATTTTTAGGAGCATTTGTTGCCATTTTTTCAAAAAATGAATACACGGCAGCTACTACTTTTGTGCCTTCAGCCCAAGGAAGTTCTGCAGGTGGAGGTAGTTTGGGGAGCTTGGCTTCTTTAGCTGGTATTAATATTGGCGGAGGTATGAGCAGTGAAGAAATATCACCAGAACTATACCCACAAATTGTAGGTAGCATTCCGTTTCAGTTAGAGCTTTTAAACATGCCGCTAACCATAGAAGGGCAATTACAACCTGTCTCGTATAGATCTTATTATGAAAATATTTATAGCCCAGGTTTGCTGGCCAATATTAAAAGGTATACCATAGGCTTGCCAGGGGTTTTAATTTCATTGGTAAAATCTGCTCCAGACACAACGGAAGTTCCTGCAGATGCAAAGGAAAATCAAATTATTACCATTTCTGAGGAAGATAACGAACTTATTAAACTTTTAGAGAGTCAAATAAGTTTAGCTGTAAACGACAAGGAAGGCTTTATTTCTATTGCAGCAACTTTTCCAGAAGCCAAAGCAAGTGCAGAAATTACGCTAAAGGCGCGTCAATTGCTCCAAGCATACGCTTTGCAATTTAAGACGCAGAAATCTATGGAGCAATTAAAGTATATCAAAGAACGGTATGCTGAAAAGCAAAAAGAGTTCAATAAAATTAAAATAGCTTTGGCGCGTTTTCAAGATCAAAATACGGGTATTAATACCGCTTTAGGAAGAACAAAGTTGTTACAATTACAAGCCGAGTACGACCTTGTTTTTACAGTATATTCAGAATTGGCAAAACAGTTAGAAACACAACAGTTGCAAGTAAAAAAAGATACTCCTTTGTTTACTGTTTTAAAACCGGTAATCATTCCAAATGAGAAGTCAGCACCTAAAAGAGCGATTATTTTAGTAATGTATTTATTTTTAGGATTTGTATTAAGTCTGGGTATTGTTTTAGGAAAGAAGTATTGGAAAGGTTTTAAAAAAGAATGGACTTTAAAATAACTAAGATTTTAATATTTTTTATTGTGTTCGGTATCAAAGTAATAGACAGTAGTTATTGGTAGTGGGCCAATAATGGGCTGTGTTCTGTTTTATTTTTTTATATATTTGCAATTGTTAGTTATTCTTAGTACGTTTGTATTGGTTATTACAGACATGAACACCCTACTGTTTGAAGATGTATGAATTCGTCGCGAATACCTTTGTTGCTAGGGGTGTCGTGCATGTAAAAAAGAAAAAAGTATGGAAAATATTTATTATTGTGTGTTGCTATTTGTCACAATTTTCATTGTAACCTATTATTTAATTCCAAAAATAAGGTTCATTTCTTTAAAATTTAATCTTACGGATATTCCTGGTGTTCGTAGTTCCCATACCAATGCTACGCCTTCTTTCGGCGGCATCGCGTTTTACATCAGTTATATTATTGCGCTTTACAGTTTGCAATTCTTTTTTGAATCACAAGTTTCACTCACATTATTAGTTTCTATATCCATCTTATTTTTTATAGGTTTATTAGATGATATTTTAAATCTTTCGGCGAAAATTAAGTTTTTAGGACAATTTATAGGAGTCGCTTTACTCATGGTTCAGCCAGACTTTAGAATCCTTTCCATGCACGGTTTCATGGGAGTTTATGAGATTCCATTTGCTATTTCGGTAGCAGGGAGTATGTTTTTTTTATTAGGATTGATCAATGCATTTAATCTTTTAGACGGTATCGATGGTTTAACTGCTATTACAGGTATTATTGTAGCTTCTTTTTATAGCTATATGTTTTACCAATTAGGGTATTTTTATTATGTCTGCATAAGTATTACCACCATTGCGACACTTTTGGCTTTTCTTCGTTTTAATTTTTCAATAAAAAGAAAAATATTTATGGGAGATACAGGTAGTTTGTCTATTGGTTTGGTTTTAGGCTTGCTAACCTTGAAGCTAATGACAGCAGATAGTGTTTATACAGCGTTGCATTTCAATCCAAAGCAATTGCCATTGTTGTTGCTAGGGGTGTTGTTTATTCCTATTTTAGATACGTGTAGAGTGATGTTGATTCGTTTTTTTAAGGGAGTTTCTATGTTTAGTCCAGATAGGAATCACATCCATCATATTATTGTAGATTTTGGATTGTCTCATAGAAAAGCCTCTTCCTTAATCGGATTTGTAAATTTTTGTGTAGCTCTTGGGATGTTTTTTGTAATTATTAATTTTAATATGGCGCAGTCTACATTACTGCTGATTGGTGTCTTTTTTGTGGGTATTTTATTATTGTTTTTAATGAATAAGAACAAAACAGCCTTGCGATTAAAAATAAAATTAAAAGCTTCGATGTTGAGAATGTTTTTCTTTATTTGGTAGTGTTTCTAATTGCTGAAATTTCACTATCTTGAAAGAAATGAGAATGCGAAGTTCAAAAAAATGGTTTGTCTTATGTACAAAACCTAGAAATGAGATAAAGGTTACGGAACATCTTAATAGAATTGGAATAGAGGTATATACTCCTACTAAAACAGAGATCAGGCAATGGTCCGATCGTAAGAAGAAAGTAACTACGCCTTTGCTACCCTCTATGGTGTTGGTTCATGTATTAGAAAAAGAGGTAGACACAGTGTTTGAGGTTCCAGGAGCAGTTCGTTTTTTATTTGAACAAGGCAAACGTGCTAGTGTGTCGAATGAAGAAGTAATAGCTATGCGAAGTTATTTAGAGGCTTCGTTGGTCAAGTCAGAAAAAGGTTTGGCTGTTGGAGATGTTGTAAAAGTACCCTTGTTAGAGCAACAGGTAACCCTGTTGTCTATCAAAGGAAAAAAGTGTTTGGCCCAGCTACAAAAATTAGGTGCCATTGTATCATTTCAATTGCAGTAAGCAATTGGAATTTTTTTATGTAATAAAAAGCATTACTGTGGGTAGTGCGGGCGAAGCCGTGGAAAAAACGAATATTTTGAGGTTTTAAAGAGCACTAAAAAGAAATAAAAAAAAATACAAATAAACAGACTACCGGTGGTAGGCCAGAAAAAAATAAACTTATGAAAGTAGGAATCACCTTTTCAACCTTTGATCTTTTGCATGCTGGGCATGTAAAGATGTTAGAGGAAGCAAAAAGACAGTGCGATTATTTAATCGTTGGATTGCAGTTAGATCCTTCCATAGATCGTCCTGAGAAAAACGCACCTTCACAATCGATCATTGAACGCTATATTCAGTTAAACGGCTCTAAGCATGTAGACGAAATTGTACCGTATGTATCTGAACAAGATCTTGAAGATATTCTGCGTTCTTTTAAAATAGATGTTCGTATCATTGGAGACGAGTATATAGATAAGAAATATACAGGTAAAGAGTATTGCTCCACAAAAGGTATTGATACCTATTACAATACTAGAGACCATCGATTTTCTTCGAGTGGACTGAGAAAACAAGTAAAATTAATAGAAATAAAAAACAATTAAATGTTAAACTTAAACGGGAAATCAATATTAATAACCGGAGGAACAGGGTCTTTTGGTAAAATGTTTACTAAGCTAATTCTAGAAAGGAACCCAAACGTGAAAAGGCTTGTTATTTTATCTAGGGATGAACAAAAGCATTTTCAGATGGCCCAAGAGTTTCCTGTAGATAAATATCCTTCTATTAGATATTTTATTGGGGATGTAAGAGATAAATCAAGATTAAAAAGAGCTTTTGAAGGTATCGATATTGTAATTCATGCTGCTGCTATGAAACATGTTCATTTGGCAGAATATAACCCTATGGAGTGCGTTAAAACAAATATAAATGGTGCAGAAAACGTAATAGATGCTGCTTTAGAGGCCGGCGTTAAGGAGGTTGTTGCTTTGTCTACAGATAAAGCTGCTGCTCCTATTAATTTATACGGTGCTACTAAATTAGCTTCAGATAAATTGTTTATAGCCGCTAATAATATAAAAGGGAATAGAGATATTCGTTTTTCTGTAGTTCGATATGGAAATGTAATGGGATCTAACGGGTCTGTTATGCCTTTCTTTTTAAATAAAAAGAAAAATAATGAAAAATTCCTTCCAATTACGGATTCTGAAATGACGCGTTTTAACATCTCTTTACAAGATGGTTGTGAAATGGTCTTCTATGCGATTGAAAAAGCTTGGGGTGGAGAAGTTTTTGTTCCAAAAATCCCATCATACAAGATTTCTGACGTAGCAACTGCTATAGCTCCAGGATTAGAGCAGAAAGTAGTAGGAATTCGTCCTGGAGAAAAATTACACGAAGAGATGATTACATCTTCGGATTCTTATAATACTGTAGATCTTGGAAAATATTATGCAATCCTTCCCCAAAAATCGCCTTATTCACAATATTCAAAAAGTGAGTATAAAAAATCTTTTAATGGCACTGATGTGCCCAATGGTTTTTCATATAATTCTGGAAATAATACAGAATGGGAGACTATAGACTCATTGAGAGAACTTGTAAAAATTCACGTAGATCCTAACTTTAACGTCTAATGAAATCAATACCTTACGGAAAGCAGAATATTGATCAAAAAGATATTGATACAGTAATTAAAACGCTTACTGGTGATTTTCTTACTCAAGGTCCAAAAGTGAAAGAGTTTGAAGATAAGTTTGCAGAATATGTTGATGCTAAATACGCAGTAGCAGTAAATAATGCAACTTCAGGATTACATTTAGCAGTTTTATCTTTGGGTTTAAAAAAAAAAGAACGTGTAATTACAACGCCTATTACTTTTGCTGCTTCAGCAAACTGTGTGCGTTATGTTGGAGGAGAAGTTTGGTTTGCAGATATTGAAGAAGACTCTTACTTACTATCTTTAGAAAGTACAAGGAAATTAATAGAAAGTAAACCGAGAGGTTTTTTTAAAGGAATAATACCTGTAGATTTTGCGGGGCTTCCACTCGATTTAGAGGCATTCCGAGAATTAGCAAATAAACATGATTTATGGATTATTGAAGATGCATGTCATGCACCAGGTGGTTTTTTTACAGATTCTAAAGGAATTGTTCAAAAATGTGGAAATGGAAATTATGCTGATGTAGGTATATTTTCATTTCACCCGGTAAAACACATCGCTTGTGGAGAGGGAGGAATGGTTACTACAAATTCCGAGGAAATCTATAAAAAATTAATATCTCTAAGAACACATGGAATCACAAAGGAAAATATGGAAGAAAACCATGGTGGTTGGTTTTATGAAATGCAAGAGTTGGGGTATAATTACAGATTAACAGATATTCAATCTGCTTTGGGGATTACGCAGCTTGCTAAAAATAAACTTGGTGTAGAAAGAAGAAACGAGATTGCTACTGTTTATAAAGATGCTTTTAATTCAAAAATAAAGTTTCAAAGTTTAGGAAAAGGTTTATTGAATGCACATCATTTATTTATAATCGAAGTTGAAGATAGAAAAGGTTTATATGATTTTTTAAAAGAACAATGTATTTTTGCTCAAATACATTATATTCCGGTCCATATATTGCCTTATTATAAAAATATTGGTTATGAAGGAGCAAATTTAATTAAAGCAGAAAAATATTACGAAAATTGTATTAGTTTGCCAATGTACCCATCATTAAGTAATAAAGAACAGCAATTTGTAATCGAAAAAGTTTTAAATTTTTTGAAATGAAAGCAATAGCAATGGAGTCTGAAAGACTCTTATATCTTCCCCTTTCAAGGAAGCACCTTTCAATATCTTATGTTAACTGGCTTAATGATCCTGAGGTAAATAAATATCTAGAGTCTGGCGGAGGATATACTATACAAGTACTAGAAGCTTTTTTGAAAGAACAAGAAAAAAATAATATTTTATTTTGGGGGATTCATTTAAAAGAAACAAATAAGCATATAGGTAATATAAAAATAGACCCTATAAATCATAAACAAAATTCCGCAGAATATGGAATTTTAATGGGGGATAAGAAAAACTGGGGAAAAGGTTTTGGAAATGAAGCTTCAAATCGAATTTTAAAATATTGTTTTGAAGACCTTAAA
>Ga0308010_1000300_pt1 | contig 36521 bp, 69 predicted proteins | sample Neamet129_FD_202368 | JGI IMG/M metagenome (GOLD analysis project Ga0308010, IMG submission 202368) | Marine microbial communities from water near the shore, Antarctic Ocean - #129 | ecosystem: Environmental > Aquatic > Marine > Unclassified | place: Southern Ocean | collected 2014-07-24 | reverse complement strand
ATGTCTGATATTGCCATTAACAATGACTCGCCTTCTACGTAATTAAAACTAATATTTAAGTTTGAGCCAATGCGTTGTGTCAGGTCACCATTTACTACAACTTCTTCCATGTTAGAGAACCCAGCGTATAACCTATCTCTAAGAGCACGGGTTCTAACTTCTTCGTCTGCCATCATTTCTTGTGCAATAGCAAACGCTTCGCCTATGCCAACAATTTGGTGTGTTGCTAGTGTGCCTGAACGCATACCTCTTTCATGACCGCCGCCATGCATTTGTGCTTCAAGTCTAACTCGAGGCTTGCGTGATACATAAAGAGCGCCCATACCTTTTGGACCATAAATCTTATGTGCTGAGAAACTCATTAAGTCAACTGGAAGTTCTGCTAGGTTAATTGGTATTTTACCAACTGCTTGTACAGCATCAACATGAAAGAATATTTTGTTTGCTCTGCAAATATCACCAATTGCTTGTAGGTCTTGTATAACACCAATCTCATTATTAACGTGCATGAACGAGGCTAGAATAGTATCTTCTCTTATTGTAGCTTTGAATTCTTCAATGTCTAACAGTCCACTTGGTAATGGATTCATATACGTAACTTCAAACCCTTCTCGTTCAAGTTGTCGACAACTATCTAATATTGCCTTGTGCTCTGTCTTCAATGTAATGATATGCTTGCCACGTTTTTCATAGAAATGTGCAATACCTTTAAGTGCTAGGTTGTTTGATTCAGTTGCGCCACTAGTCCATACGATTTCTCTAGGGTCTGCACCTACTAACTCTGCTACTTGCGAACGTGCTTTTTCTACTGCGGCTTCAGCCTGCCATCCATAATAATGTGAACGTGATGCAGGGTTTCCAAATGTGCCTTCTAGTGTTAGGCACTCTGCCATTTTCTGAGCGACACGGTGGTCTACTGGTGTTGTGGATGAGTAATCCATGTAAGTTGGTGTTTTCATTTTAGTCTCATGTGGTCTCGGGAACTTCATCGTTATTGCTTACTATAGTAAGTTTGGGAGGAGTGGTTAGTTTGTTGTATGTGAGTACAACAACGTCATTGCCATCTGCATCAACGCCTTCTGTTGCATCAACACGTATACTAGCAACTCCAAAGCGTGTGGCTAGTTCATCACCTAGTGCGTACATGTCCTCACGGCTGTCGTCGTCCATTTGTAGGTCGGCAACTCCGCCCAGTACATTCAGTGCGCTTTCTAGCATATCACGTGTTTCAACGTCTAGCTCATAGTATGGGGGATCTACTTTGCGGGTCATAATTATTTTCCTTTGTTAGTGTATAGTATACTGTCATTACACAGTGTTGTCAAGTTCTTGTGTTTTAAGCCATTCGAGATACTCTGGGATCTTAGGGCATACACCTTCGTGTACATACATCTCTTGCTCTGTGTACATTTTGTTGCAAGCCATGCATTCGTAAATCTCATCTACATGAATAATACTAGTTGTGCCTGCACGTTCAAAATCAACCATAATAGTCTCCTCACACAAGTACTTATTCTAGATCATAGTTAATCTTAGAGTGCTTGGGACGTTTATTCTTGGTCTTGTTTTTGATTGCAACAGGACGATAAGGGCCGTTAGGATCCCTTACCGCCCGAGCTGTCCAACTCCTTACTTTAGGAGCTTGGGGTCTTCGTGTGCTCTTCATTGGCCTGTTGCTTCAATAGTAAGTAACAACGATTGTGCGGCCTTGTGTATAGCAGTGCCGTTGACTTTGTCCAACACTTGAATAAGCAACAGCATTTCTTTGCGGTACACTACATTGAAGCTAGGGTCATTGCTACCAATATCATGAGCATTGTCTATGATGTCAGCACACTTAACAAACTGAGCTTCGCGTGTTGCCTCTGCACTATGCTGTCTATCCATTGCTTTACGTAATGCACGATTGCCGTCTTCTGGCACACTAATATCAGTAAGACCATCAACGATAATTGCAACATCTAGACCAAACATATCTTGTATGTCAGCAATGCTTACACCAGTGTCTTCAACAACATCGTGCAAGTAAGCGGCCGCAATCATCTCGTCAGTGCCACCAAACTTGTCTACAATGTTAGCAACACGAATAGGGTGTACAATGTATGGGTCGTCGGTGTACTTGCGCATCTGACCAACAGCCGCATGAGCCGCTGTAGCAAATACAAGTGCTTTCTGTGCGAGTAATTCCATTGTCTTGCCCTCTTCAATTAACTTATTGTACTATTATACTACACAACAGAAAAACGGTCAACCTCTAAAGGGACCGTTTGGTTAATAAAAGGAGTTAATTTTATCTCTTAGGAGATACAGTGCCACCGCTTTCTTTGTACAAGGATTTTAACAACCAGCGATGCTTTTTAAAGTAGTAGGTTGAGTCATACTCAGGAGTATTGCGGCCTGTCCATTGAAAGATCTCGTCTTTGTGTTCAAACCACTTGTCCATACAGAACAGTTTAAAGTTAGACTGGCCTGGCCCCGAATATTGGGTAATAGGTTCATTTTTCATAATGAGTTCTCTAATTGTTTTAGTTCTCGCTTGATTCGATAGATGTCTTCTTTAGTACCTTGCTGCCGCTGGTACTTGACATTATTTGCTTGCATCTCTTTGAGTTCTGCGAGCTTTGTTTCTAGCAATGCATGTAGCCCTTGCATTTGGGGAGTAATCTTATTCTTCGTCATGTTTAAGTATTTCTAGATTAGATGATGGACCACGGGTCTTTAAATACCCACCATCAATTAGATTATCAACGACTCCTTCGGTAGCAACTATAATACCCTTGTTGTAACCAAACCAAAGACCAAATGCTGTACCAAATGCATAGAACACAACAAACCATACTAAAATAGAATCAATCATCGTCCGTCATCCTCTGTTTCAACCCAATGTACAATATCAATATCCGAAAGTTGATCGAACGGAACAAAGAAGTTCTTTCCGCTCTTTCTGTCCGTTAGTTCGACCATCTCAGTGTTCATATCACGCTTGACTATTAAGCCAAAGCCTTCATACATGCCTGGCCCGTATGCTTGTTCGCCTACGTTTAACTGAACAGGATGACCGGCTACGTCTAGCATAGTTTCAACTTTAAACTTGCAAGCGTAGGACTCTCCTGGAACAACATATCTGATATCGATCATTTAGTTACCTGTTGAACAATTACTGCACCTTTGTTAATGCTGTCTTTAGCAACATCAAGCCCAACGGCTCCCATGTCAGCTAATCCGCTAACATCACCTGGGTTCATGTAAAGATACGCACCTGCGGCACCGGCCATTAATAGTAGTATTGACTTAATCATAATATCCTCCTGTTAACTGTTTATACAGTATACATTCATTCAGTGGGTTTGTCAACTTCTTTTGGGGTAACTACTGGCTCAGCAACTTTCTTCTTCTTGCCCCATGAGTAACCAATGTTCTCAGGATCAGATCGCATGCCCGGAGGACATACTTCAATTTCGTTGCCTTTAGCAAGCCACTCAGCCATCATTTGTTTGTCTTCGTCTGTAGTTTCTGGTCTAGCCATTATTTAATTCTCTCCTTATGTAATAATTTTAAACGGGCACCGTCATCATCCCACGATACCCAATTAGTTGGTAGGAATCGTAAATGTAATGGCCATGGTCGAGCTTTCATATCAGTCCATACTTCGTTGCGATATCGTGCAGTAAACCAAGTGCCACCTTGCCAAGACAATCCGACACACGCAGGATACTTCGATTCATACAACTTAGGATTCATTACTCGTTCTTTCTCTAACTATACACAGTATAGCGTACTATTACAGATTAGTCAACCTGTAACAACTCCATAATTGAAGGATACTGCAATTCTATTTCCATTGCCTTTATTTGTTGTAACTCCGTGTCTAGTCCAGCTAGGAAATACAAGCATTAATCCAGTCTGAGGTTTATATGTTGCTTCTATACATGTTATACGATTATAACTTTTTAAATTTGGTGGAATATAATATTCGGCATCATCATTCCTTTGGAATTCTATGTTACTAGTATTATCATTTGGAATATCAATATAAAACACTCCAGATAGTAGTGATCCTAGATGATTATGAAATTTGTGTGACGAACCATAGCCGTTTACATTAATCCAAAAATTTTGAAATTCTAATTCTGGAAATTCCATTTCTTTTCTTACTTCTTCAATAACATTATCGAGCTCGTTTTTAAAAGCTACTATGCCATCTTTGAGTTTATCTTCAACAGCATCAATAATTTCAATACTTCTACTATGCCATCCACCGTCATTACTATTCTGACCATATGTTGGTGCAGGCTCTAGAGATTGCCAATATAATGCAGTTTCTTTAAGAAACTTACAATCAACGTTTTCATTTAGTCCTGCATAAATGACTGTTGGAAACCACGATGTGGGTGTTAGTGCCATAGCTTTACTTTCACTTGTATTTGTTTGTTCATTTTTCATATCCAAATTACTAATGCAACTATTGCGATAACAACCACTGCAATCTTTTTCGTATGACGAACAGGCTTAGGTATTACTATTGGTGTTTCCATATCACCGTATCCTGATTCCCAATCCCAATGCGCCTTAGACTTAATTATATGAGGATGCTGAATCCTAGTCCTGCGATCCTCTTCTTTCTGTTCGTCCGTTAGCTTATGTTTCACAAAGTATAGTACTTGGGCATTTCATTGTTGATAGCCCGTTCGACTTTGTTGTTAACGAGTTGAGTGTGTTTACATTTGCCTCTAAACATAAAGCCTGGACAGTCGCAATCAAACCCTTTAGGATGTAGCGTGACAGCATAAGTGCCTGTGCCTTTTGAATTAGGCTCGCTCCATATGAGGCCTTCGAATATGCTCTTGTTATATTCAAACGAAGGCTTCATGTATTTTTGTGAAGGCTTAGGCACCGTCGTCCATCTCCATAACTTCTACCAACCCTTCGGCTTCTGCTTCTAGCTGGACTTCGTGCCAAACTTCAGCATTAGATTCTCCGTAGGTTTTATTGAACTCAGTCAACGTCATATAGTATGCATCTTCCTGCATCGAAAAAAACCAGTTACCTGTCTTACTCATAATCATATCCTTTTGGAGTTGTGTTCATGTTAGTAATTAGTATGTCACCTTCACGTCTAGCAACGTACCGCTGTTCTGTTGTAGCAATAGTATCAAATACTACGCCCCAGTAGTTTCTAGCCCATGCGCTAAGATCATCTCGCTGAAGTATAGCAAGTACATTTGCTTTGCGCTCTAGTTGTTTTTCTTCGTTCCATGGTCCCATATGCTTTGCCCTGCTTTGTTATCTTATATACAGTATAGCAATAGATCTAGCTATTGTCAACCCCTAATTTAATCCCACAAGTTCTCGTAGTACTTGCCAAACAATTTAAAACCATTTGTCATGCGTTCTTGGTGTGTTTCTGCACCTTCACGGTCTTCCCATACAAGTTTTAATCCAAAAAGATTGTCGCCCTTGTCTTCTTCCGGGCCTAGTTCTCTATACTCGTAATAGTCACCTTGCCAATCATCACGACACTTTTGTTCGAACGCCCAAATCATTTCGCCCATGATCCAATCCCAACGCTCAAAGAACTTGTCATCAGTTGATCCATCTTTGGCACACTGTTTCATATCTTTTTTAGTAGCACGAAGTTCTTTAGGTACATCTAACATCTCTACTATTGGAGCACCATGTTTAGTTTCTTGTAACTGTACAAGCATAGGTAGGATGATAGGAGCAAGAGTAGAGTCCATACTCCAAGTGTCCCACTTGTCAATGCGCACCTTAATTTTTTGTGTACGTCTGTCTAGCCACAGCCAGTTAAGCACATTGTACACGCTTTGTACTGCTTCTTCGATAACTTCTAGTACATGGTCTTCATGTGTATGGTTATTGTATGAATGTCCTTCATACTTTTTATTCATATGATTGGCATGTATATTACATACAAGTCTATAAGGGAAATTGCCTATTTTAACTTTCATGATGTCCCCTAAGTTTTTTGTCCCTTAGAAATACTTTAAGTGTCTTTCCATCGTCTTGATAGTTTAGCTCAACACTCACGTCATACTTAACTATAACTCTACCAGTTTCATCAATTAATTCAAATCGATTAATGTTTTTATCTCGAATTCGACGATCTGCGCTAACTTTCATTTTACATTATTTCCAAGTAATTGGACAAAATTGATAGGCTAACATCATCATTAGACTATCTTCGTCCTTAAAATTGCCATAGGTGCTTAGTAGTTGTTCCTTGTCCCATTGGCCGTCGTACTCAACAAGCATGTCGTGATACCAATTTGGGGCATATGATACTGCTGACGTGTGCATTTCATTAACAACAGTTACAGCAGTGTAGCACATGTATGTGTTGCTTTTAGGTTCGCTTGCATTTACCATATCAGTATATGCAAGCGTCATTAGTATTACAACTAGTAGTTTAATCATTGCTGAACTCCTGAGTGTTGCGGAGGATTAGGAAGGAAGATCCAACTTTCACCGCACCTAAAACATGGATCATGTGGCTTATAGCCGTAATCATTGATTGTTGTACTACCAGCCCATTCAGGAAGCGTAGCAGTGCCAGCACAACCTGTTAGACTTAACAACAATAAAATAACAATAGTGTTGTTTTTTATCATGTGTATTATCCTATAGTAACCAAAAAGGGATGACCAGTAACGATAACGAACGCAGTATTAATAACTAAAGCCGCGCCCAACATAGTCAAATAAAATGTCATAATCTACCTACTTTCTATCTAATTTTTATTACTTACTTTTACAGTATAATGCCACTTGGAACATATGTCAATCATTTTCTGCTGGATAAATATTTGTACGGGCGGTTTGCGTACTGTCTGATTTCAAAACAGGAGAACTTTCCAATGTCATTAAAGCAACTTAACCTTAACCTAGAGCTAGGTCAAACTATACTTGTAGGCCAGAATAATGAACATGCACAGATTACTAAGATAGAATTTCACGAGAAGTCAGGAACAGTCGCTATTAATACGACAGCTGGACCACGCAACGCTTTAACATTCAGACTATACAAAGGTGCTGAGGATAAGGCCGCAAGCAACCCCGCTGACAGGTATCGGTGATAAATACTTTTATGAAAGTAGATAACATATTAGAAACTGATGATGACATTGCAGAGTGGAAAGCTACTAAAGAGCTTTGCACCGGATCTAAACCTGACACTGCAATAGGGTCAAGTGCTTTATCTTCTTGTAAAGCACAAGGCTACCGAGCTAGAAAGACTAAGAAAACCCAAAAGATTGGCAAGACCAGAAAAAGGGTAGACGGTAAGAAAAAGTCAGAAAAATATGGCGGACCAGTTAGTCCAACTAAGACAGGCTAATGAATTATACAGGGCGACTATTAGTTGCACATCCTAAACTAAATTCGCATTTCTTTAAGCACTCTGTTATCTACATTTGTGATGATTCTGAAAACGGATCACAAGGTGTTATAATAAACCGCCCTAGTCAGTTTTCAGTTAGCAATGTCTTTGCTAACAAAGGATTTTCTATTACATCCAATCAACAAATATACCGGGGTGGACCAATACAAGAACAGGCTGTTAGTATGTTGCACACAGCAGAATGGTATAGTTCAAACACATCGCCAGCAGGCAATTATAATGTAACAAGTGACGACTTTATGCTTGAGAAGATGGCAATGGGCAACACGCCTGCAGAGTGGAGAATGGTAAGCGGAGTATGCGGATGGGCACCAGGCCAGCTACATGCAGAAGTTACTGGTAATCCTCCGTTTAGTAAGCACCAAGGGTGGTTGACATTATCACCTACAGACAGTATAATGTTTGAATATGAGGGAGAAGCACAATGGCAACATGCATTACAGCTTAGTTCCAAGCAAATGGTTGACCGCTTCTTCTAACTTTTAAGGAAGACTTAATGAAGAAAGTTATCATAATAGCCGCATTGTTTATGCTCGCCGCATCTACAGTCGCCGCAGAACCGAGAATATTTCTCTCACAACTAACATGTAACTCAGACACCCAATTACCATTTGACATTGTTAAAGAAAAACATGGCGAAGAGGGAGTAGCAATGGGCAAAGCAGTTATACAAGATGCTAGAACCAAAACTATACACACAATTGATTTAGTAATTACTCTTAATATAGAAAGCCGGAAGTTTACTTTGATTGGTATCTTTGCTGACGGAACAGGTTGTATTATAGCAAGCGGTAAAGACTTTCAACGTTTTCAACCAAAGGAAAAGGAATCAATCTAAGTGAGTCAAGTATTATTACTTAACAACGATGCACAACCAGTCAGTTACCTTCCATTAAGTGCAATACATTGGACAGACGCAATTACATATCTATGGCTTGACAAAGTTCATGTACTTGATTGGTATGACGATTGGATGGTACGCAGTGAAACTTGGGAAACTAAGGTTCCGGCAGTAATGATGCTAAAGAAATATCAACGACAACGCAGACAGCCGCGGTTCTCTAAAGCTAATCTTTATATACGTGACATTTACACTTGTCAGTATTGTAACACACCTTACACAAAGTCAAACTTAACATTAGATCATGTAATACCTTTGTCTTTAGGTGGTAAAACTAATTGGACAAACATTGTAGCGGCGTGTGGTCCATGTAACAACCGCAAAGGTGACAAAACGCATATGAAGCCTATTAAAACTCCATATGCGCCTAGTTATTACGACTTAGTTAATAAGCGTAAGCAACTTGACATGCAAATTGCTCACCCTTCTTGGAATGCTTACTTAAAGTAAGTTACTTCAGCCAAGCAATCTTTTTACCTAGCTTAACACGTTTAGCATGTTCTTCATGCGACCCTGGAAATCTCCAAGCCCATATAGCACACAGGGCCATAAACCCGCCGCTCCATAGTGCAGCCTTAGGATTACCTGTAGTAAACCAAAGTACTGCTACACTTGAACTCATTGTTACAAGCATAAAGTATTTGAACTTGGTAGGGAAGACTCGCTTCTCTGCCCAGCCTGTTAGGAATGGTCCAAACAACTTGTGATTCATAATCCAATCGTGCATACGTTGGCTTGACTTAGCAAAACAATATGCGGCTCCAACAGCAGGAGTGCTCCAAGGTAACCCTGGTAGGTAGACACCAATGAAGGCGACTCCTAATAAGATACAGCCTAAGCTGAACCATAATATTTTCTTAATCTTCATGTAATTTCCTTATATTATAAATTGTATCGTTTAAATACTTTTCTCAGCGACTCGACTAAGTTATACATCATTGCATCAGTATGTAGCGGAGTAGGTGCAATACGCAATCGCTCTTCTCCGTGTGCAACTGTTGGATAACCAATTGCTTGTATATAAATGTCATACTCGTTTAACAGCATGTCGCTCATTTCTTTACAGAGTACAGCATCCCTTACCATAACAGGTACGATATGGGTACAGCTATCCTTGTGTACTTCAATGTTAACATCTGCTAACATTTGTTTAAGTCTAGTTGCACGTTCTTGATGTTGTATTCTGAGTTCATTATGATCTTTGAGGTACTTAATGGAAGCCAAAGCGCCAGCACATAGCACAGGGCTCATACTAGTAGTAAATATAAATCCACTAGCTACACTTCGGATCGTGTCTATGACTGTCCTATCCCCAGCAATGTAACCACCCTGTACTCCATAAGCCTTGCCCAGCGTTCCATTGACTATGTCAATTCGATCTTCCCCCACCATTTCGCAGTATCCTGCTCCAGTTTTTCCGTACATGCCAACGGCATGCACTTCATCAATGTAGGTCATCGCATTGTACGCTTCTGCAAGATCGCAAACTTGAGAAATAGGAGATACATCACCTTCCATGCTATACACAGATTCGAAAACAATACATGGTATCATTCCCCTTTCATTGGTATCAACTAGTTTCTCCTCAAGGTCCATCATATCATTGTGCTTCCATATCTGTTTAGAAGCACCACTGTGTCTTATGCCTTGTATCAGACTGGCATGATTCGAAGAATCGCTTAAGAACTCAATGTTGGTAATGATTTTGCTTAATGCTATGAGTGTCCACTCATTGGCAACGTATGCACTTGTATATAAGAGCGCTGAACTATTGCTATGCAAGGATGCCAGCTCGTGCTCTAGTGCAACGTGGTAATGACTTGTACCGCCAATGTTACGTGTACCACCCGACCCACTTCCTGTTTGGTTCAAGGCGGTATGCATTGCATCGATGACAACTTTGTGTTGCCCCATTCCTAGGTAATCGTTACTACACCAATTAACAATGTTCTTGATGTTGTACGGTCCGTACCAGATGGCTTCAGGAAACTGTCCTTTCTCTCGAACAATGTCGTTAAAGACTCTGTATTTGCCTTCACTCTTTAGAGTGTTGAGTGTCGTTTGGAATGGTTCTAAGTTTATCATCAGTAGTATTTATGTGCGTGTTTAACTTGAGGTCAATGTAATGACTTGTTGCACCAAACTGATGATACACTGTAAACACTCCCATGTCGTTTAATTCTTTTTGCAATTGATTCCAATCGTCGGATCGTTCTTTAACATAGTTCCATATTTTCTTAAACATTTTTATCCCCAGATTAATTAACTCTATATGCTTATTTAACATAAATATTGTATAGGAGAATACTAATGGCAAATATCGCAGTAAAATATAAAGGTCTTACAGGACAGCTATATGACTTAACAATTGACAACGGGCAAACGTTTACGCAATTAAAGGCAGCTATTGCTAGTGCTGAGGGATTGTCAGCGGCATTTTACAGCAATGTGACATTAGAAGCAGACTTCAGTAAAAGTTTAATTATTACAGCAAGTACCACATTAGCTACAGCAGGAGCAATAGCAGGTAGTAGATTTATTTGTGCATGTGCAAGTGACGGCACAAAACAAGTCAAGCAAGAGCGTAAGCTAACTATAGCAGAAGAAAAGCGCAAGGCAGACGGCGATACTAATGCAACGTTTTATAGAGCTAAGAACACAAAGAACTTTGACAGACTTCCAGCAAAGTATATAACAAACACAGCAACAGATGCTGACCGCACATTAGACGCAAGCCGTCCGTGGACATAAGGAGAACAAAGTATGAAGATGTCAGATATATTAAGAGCGTTCGCAGATACGTTAGATGCTACAGATAATAATACAGATAATGCTCCAGATAATGACCAATCTGGATTACCCAATAATCCCGTTATGGTTGCTCCACAGCAACAAGAACTTGAATTAGCAAAAGCCAACCTAGGCAAACAATCCCCCGTAATAGACAAACTTACACAACCAGACAATATAGGCGCTGAAGATGGCGGCGATACTCTAAAGAGAATTGTACATCTTAGCAAATCTCAATAAATGTCTGATTTCACACAAGACTTTCGATCGCAACGCCGCAATTACCAAGACGGCACTACTAGAGTAAATCAAATTGGGCGTTTATGGTACGACTCAAATACTAATTCACTTCGAATAAGCGATGGCGAAACGCCAGGCGGCAACGGTTTATGTACTAGAATAATTGCAAAAAAAGATAACAACGATACTTCAGTTGCTATAACATCTAGTACTCCTACTATCATTACGGGTATGACACAAGACGTTTCAGACAACGTTCAGCAACTAGTAAATTTTAACAGCCAGTTCACAGTAAACACTACCTCTAGTGAAACTGCTCAAGCTAAAACAGATTTAGTTGCTCTGTACGATAGATTAGTAGCACTTACAGCAACAGTTACGGATCACGCGGCAACACACGGCAGTGAAACATTAGGCCCAGGCGTTTACACTACAGCTGGCGCAATGAATATTACAGGCACCTTAACATTAAATGGTAGTGCAACTGACTTGTTTGTGTTCCGTTGCGCAGGAGCGTTTACAACAGGCGCATCAGCAGAAGTAATATTAACTGGCGGTGCAGTTAGTAGCAATGTTTGGATTGTAGCAGAAGGTGCCGCGAGTACAGGAGCAAGTACTGTATTCAGAGGCAACATTATGGCTAATACCGCGGCAGTTAGTACAGGAGCATCTACTTCAATTGAAGGTCGTATGATGGCTATTAGTGGAGCAGTAGGTATTGGTGCCGCAAGTATTGTTACAGCACCTACAGGAACCAGTGTCCAAGCGTTAGGAACATTAGATTCTTTTAATTTATTTACTGGTACCGGTGCTGTTTCAACAACCGGAACAGATACAACAGTTGCATTAGGTATAGGAACAAATAGCGGCAACATCACAGGATTTGTAGTTGCTAATGTCGGTGGAAACATAGTGCCAGGTGGCGCACCTCTCATAGCAGTATTTCACGTTGGGGTTTACATAGACGGTGTTGTTATTCCAGACTCAATTAGAACATCTCGTAGATCCACAGACCACGAAGGTTCAGAACATCCAATTGTATTACAAACTGTGGCAGACATTAGTACCGAAGGACAAACAATTGACATCAGGGCGTACAGCACACTTGGCACGTGTACAGTCGGGCCAGGAATGATAATGGTGCTAACTCCTGTCACTACCCTTTAATCAAGATTAAGCCCTAACACTGTTTCCAATGCTAGGGCTTGCTAACTTCTCTAATGTATCACCGGACTATGTCCAGAGGATCTAACTCTTATTATTATTTTGGCTTGTTACCGTTAACAAATTCAATAAACATGTTAGCCGCATCAAGTACTGCTTCGGCGCCAGGTACTTCAGGTGCTTCAATAGTTGTTACAACTTCGTTACCTTCTTTGGTGACTAGTGTTGACCAGCCTGCAAACTTAGCATGATAATCGTTCCATACATTGGTCTGCGCCATCTCCAACACCTTAGTGCGGATCTCGTAACCATTTTGATTAGTTGATACTTTAGGCATCATGCCTTTAACCATTTCGGCCATTGCTTGAGTCTGCTTTAAAATTTCAGCCCCATGTTCTGATTCTACTTTGTTACTCATTTTAATTTCCTTTGTTGGTGTGTATGTGTGTAGTGTTACTAGTGTAACAAGGTATTTAGTGTCTGTCAAGTATTGTAGTAAGAAAAAGGGTGACATAAAGCCACCCTATTTTATATTAGAAAACAATAAACAATGTAAATGACTGCTACTAATGCACCAATCATTCCATCAATTGCTTTTGCCTGTGCGTGTTCTTCTTCACTCATGATTATTCAAACTCATATTCTTCTGAAGACCACACTAGGAATTGTACATCGAATGTTTGTGGTCAGCAATTTCACTTGCCGCTTTAAAATGACCCTGGTTGCGAAGCTGTTGAATGACCATGCAGTATGCTCTGTACTCTTGTGCTTTGACAAAACGCTTCCAACCAGCAACTAAAAATGAATCATTCATTAGAAGCCGCCTCTATGTATCTTACCACCACGACAGATGTGATTGATGTCACCGCGTGTGATACCAATGTCTTTCAATTCGTAATCGCTTAATCTGCTTAGTTGCTTATAACCTTTGCTATCCCAGCCAGAATCAAATCTGCTTTCAGTTACGAAGCCTTTGAAGAAGTTTGTGATTGTATCACATAATGAACAATAAACTCGTGTAAGTGTTGTACTCATTTCTCATCTCCCATCATAAGTGCTCTAGCTTCTTTGTGCATGCCCATCTGGCTAAGGTGTGATGCCGCCCTTGCTCTACCAGCTGATTCGCCAAATGCGATCATACTGCAAAACACTGTGATTGCGATTGTTTTAACTGCTTCGCAAATTGAGCAGTAGTAAGTACTAAAAGTTGTCATTATACCCATCCTGTAAGGTTTGTATTTGGTTTAAATTTTGAGCCGTCGTTCCAAGGATTAATATCCCTAGTTGTCGGTGGGGCTCCGTTATTGTCGAGCATATGTTGATAAGCAAACTGCCAATCTTTACTATACTCTGTCTTTGCCCATACGAGGTAATCGTTCTTAGAGGATGTTTTAGATCCAAACAATACTCGTAGGACTTTTTTCAATGAAATCATTGATCTCTCCTGTAGATAGTTTTGGATGCTTGAGGAATAGCAATACCCCGTGTCTTTGCACGGCGTCAAAGCCCTTTGGACTTCGTCAATTGCGTTTTTAGGAGTGCTTTGTAACTCCCATAGTCTATCCTATGTGTCTGTGTGTGGTCAAAATCGCCGCTTACGGTTCCTTTAACACTGTTATTTATACAATAACTATTCTAGTATACACAGTATTTGGGCTAAAATCAACTATATTTTTTACATACTCGTTATGCATTGTATGCATACCTAAATCGTTTGACAAAAGCTTCTGGTAGTGTTAGTATAAGTAATTAAGAACAAACCTTTCTAATAAAGGACAAGATATTGATAGATAATAAATTAATAAAGAAGGTAAAGAAAATGGAAATGAACTCTCCAGTCTTAACTGTTATAGTAGGACTAGTAATCTTTTATATCGGACTGAAAATGTTCTCCGGCGGCATGAAGTCAATGGGGAACATGGATCACTTGCAGTGGTTCGTGGCAAACCCGATGTATATGTTCTTTGGCGGCATTGTAATGACATTACTATGGCAAAGCTCAAGCCTAAGTACAACAGCAATTATTGCATTAGTAGCAAGCGGAGCAGTTCCGTTACCTGCGGCAATAGCATGTGTGCTCGGAGCAAACTTAGGAACAACAGGAACTATTTGGTTAGCTGGATTCTTAGTCAGTGACGGCATGCCCAAAGGCGATACACTACGGATAGCAATAATACATAGTGGAGCCAACTTGTTTATGGCGGCAACGCTATTACCATTCGTACATCATATAGCAAGGTTTGTAACTAGGTTTACGTAAACTTTTGTCTTGACTAGCGAGTGTAACTGTAGTATCATATAAGTATAATTACTTACAACACAGGACGGGCCACAATTGAAAATGAAAATTATCACAGGTAACGCTAACCCAACACTAGCACAGAGTATTGCAGATAAATGTTTTGCTACACTAGTACCAGCGGATGTTAAAACATTTGCAGACGGGGAAACAAGTGTAGAGTTTTTAGAAAATGTTAGGGGTGAAGATGTTTTTATTATTCAAAGCACATCAAGTCCTGTTAACGACAATCTAATGGAACTATTAGTAATGATTGATGCGGCAAAGCGTTCAAGTGCTAGTCGTATTACAGCAGTTATTCCTTACTTTGGTTACGCACGTCAAGATCGAAAGAGTGCAAGTCGCACACCTATTACAGCAAAACTAGTAGCAGACTTACTAACAACCGCTGGCGCTGATCGTGTACTAACTATGGACTTACACGCTGGACAAATACAGGGATTCTTTGATATTCCTGTAGACGACTTAACAAGCCGTATTGTATTTGCTGAAGACATTAAAGCAAATATAAGTACAGACGGAAGTACAGTATTTGTAAGTCCAGATGCAGGTGGCGCAGTTCGTGCTAGGAAGTTTGCAGACATGTTCCATTCAGATATTGCTATCGTTGATAAGATGCGTCCTCAAGCAGGCAAAAGCGAAGTCATGAACTTGATCGGCGATGTTAAAGATAAACACGCTATTCTAGTTGATGATATTGTAGACTCGGGTGGCACGTTATGCAAGGCCGCTGAAGCAATTATGAAAGCCGGAGCATTGTCAGTTCGTGCTTACATTACACATGGTGTTTTAAGTGGCGAGGCATGTCAGAAGGTTGAGAAGAGTTTACTCACAGAACTAGTAATTACTAACACTATTACTGATCGTTGTCCTAAGACTTGTAAGAAGACACGACAGGTTAGTGTTGCTCCATTATTTGGCGAAGCAATCCGTCGCGTAACTAACGAGGAATCAGTATCTAGTTTATTCACGTAACTAACCAATGTTGACGCTAACAATCAACTAACCGTGTAAGTATTAATATGAACATAGATGAACTTAAAAAGGTAAACGAAATGTTTTGGGCAGTCAAAGGCCATATGTTTCCACCTGGATATACTCCAAAGGAAATGCGTAGTATATATGATTCTTATTTTAAACGTATGTGGGGCAACAACGAATTCTATCTACACCTAGAAGGGTTTGAAGAAGCGTGGAACAATCGTAAATGCTGGCAAACTGAAATAGAAGAAGACGAGTTAGAGTTTGTTGTAGTACTGGGCGGACATTTTGATTAGAGTTTAGATATGTGCTTAATATATTCATCTATTGAATGATCACTAAAGCTATCCACCTTACCTAATTTAATACTAGTCCACATGCCGCGCATTCTATCTTTAACCATTTGCCATCCAGTAGGTGCTCGATACTGTCCATATGAGTTTAAGTAGTGCTGAGTGCCGTGATGGTTATATCCCATTAGAGCAAAAGGAACAGTAGTAACAATATCATTATTGTTCTTCCAACGATGATGTACTACACCTAAATGTACAACATAACCTTTCCAACCTACACGCGGTGAACCATATGTGTAAAGTTCTTCAGGATTAGGTACTTTAGTATTGTACATACAACGACTTGCCATAATAGTTGCCATACCAGCACCAAGGCTATGTCCACAAAACCAAAGTTTTTGTTTAGGCTTCTTTGACATTAAGTCTGCCATTATCATTGGCCAAAGCTCATCTACTTCTGCTTTGAATCCTTGATGTACTCTTGATACTGTCTCTGCTACTACAGGCACAGCTTTTAAATCTGCGCTAATGTCGTTCCATTCAGTAGGTTGTGTGCCGCGACACGCAATTACCAAGTCTGTTTTATTTTGGAAAAGATATGCTTGCGCTCCGTCCTTTTCATAAAACTTAACAGTTGTAAATCCTAAGCCTTTTGCTTGACTTTTTGCTTCTTTCATGCTATTATATGCTATGCTTGAAAGTGTTGCAAACAAAAGGGCCCGTTTTTGGAAACTTAATAACTCAATGCTCATAACATACCTCTTCTATAATTACATTAGTATTTATATGCTTGCTAAATACTATATCGGAGTACAACAATGAAAAAACGAACACGAAGTATTTTGGAAGAACTTAATAACTTATCAATGGCCAAGAGTAACGACCATTTAATAGAGTCGTCTGCAAACAACATCATTGAGAGTGCAATTAATCTATTAAACAGAATTAATGAACAGTATGATGATGCTACAGCTAGTGAACTTGAGAGACGTTTCCTCAATTCAATTAGGACAGGCGATCCTAAGAAGTTTAAAAGAGTAATTAATAAAATTATTGAGAGTAAAAGATGAAAATAGATGATCTGTTAGAAGCAGGCAAAAGTAAAAAGGGCGACAGTTGGGTTAAGAAAGCCGATGACTGGATGCGCGGAACATTTGCACAGCAACAAATTAATAAAGCACAAACGCAATCCGGACGCAAAGGTCCTGCATCAACTGCATCAGCTGTTAAGACAAAAAGTGCGCCAAAGAAGAAAGCACGATTTAAATCAGATAAGATAAATCCTAGCAAGATTCCAAGCTCGGCACAGTATAAAGATAACGCCGGCGTTATGTATACCTGGGATCAAACAAAGGGTGCTTGGTTACCGAATGATAAGAAGCAAATTCCGTTAGATGCCAAGCGTGGTGTAGTACAATACAACCAAGCAAACAGAAATGATAGAGGCTTTTACGAAAGCGCAGTGTCTACAGGGCAAGTATTAAAAGAAGGCGGCAACATATTTAAAACTGAACCAGACAAAAAACTAATGGTTCAGCGTATTGCTACAGCAGACGTACATCCTACTATTCAGTTTATTGAAAAGATTACAGGCTTAGTGTTTGACGAACAAGATTGGTTAGGTACTACTGGTAAAAAACAACATGCAGATGGGTCAGTTGAAAAGAATAGCTCAGGTGACTTGGATCTAAACACAGACGAAAACAAAGTAAGCAAGCAAGAATTAATTGCTACACTTACAGCGTGGTGTAAGAAGCAAGGCATTGCTGATGCAGATATTATGAACAAGGGGCGTACTAAGCAGGATGGTTGGATTCAGCTAGCCGGAGCCCAAGTACACTTTCGCACACCTATCAAAGGTGATGCTAAGAACGGCTTTGTTCAAACAGACTTTATGTTTTCACTTACTCCTGACTTCCAACGCGGAGCCAAGCGTGGAGGAACAGAACAGTTTGGTGGAATGGACAGAGCAATATTGTTGTCAAGTTTAGCAAGAGGTCGAGGTTACAAGTTTAGTCCTGTGTTAGGTGTTGTTGATCCTAACAATGGTGACCAAGTAGTTACTAATGACTGGAGTAAAGGTATTCCGGAACTATTGTTAGGCAAGGGTGCCAAAGAAGCTGACACGCACACGGTTGAAAGTATGCTTGCATATTTAAAGAAAGATCCAAACTACGCAGAGCTAATTGCTCCGTGGAAAGAATCAATGGCTAAGGCAGGTAAAGAAGTGCCTGAGAGTAGCAACGAAATTATTGATATGGCACACAGGATGAGCAGATGAGATTTGTTGAATTTAAACAACCAGTAAAGCAACCTCTTAAAGAAATGCAAGCACGTATCCAACATGCAGAAGATTTAGTATTTTGGGAAGGCTCTAAAGGAGCAATGCGAGCAGTTGAAGCACTTCGCAGTATGGCAGGAGACGACCATAAAACAGTAACACTTAAATGGGACGGAAGTCCTGCAATGGTGTTTGGTCGCGACGATGCAGGCGAGTTTATATTCACAGACAAGTCAGGATTCATGGCAGTCAAAACAGATGGTAAAGCAAAGAGTGCAGAACAACTACAAGATATTATGCTTAGTCGCAGTGGCGGCAAGTACCGCGAAGATCCAAAGCGCATAGCATTTGCCGCTGAGTTATCAGGACTGTTTACTGTATACGAAAACGCAACGCCAGCAGATTATAGAGGGTTCTTCAAAGGCGATCTATTATATAAGTCAACACCAGTAATTAAAGAAAAGAACTATTTGTTCAAGCCACAGATTGTTGAGTATGCAGTAGATGTAGACAGTAACTTAGGTAAGCGTATAGGCGCAAGTACATCCGGTATTGTAATACATAGAGAAGTAGATGCAGATGGCAACGAAAGTCCGTTTAATAGCATTGACTTGTTTAATAATCAAAAGGATTTATTAGTAGTACCTAGTGTAACTACAGTAGCACCTGTTGATGTTGACACAGCGTCAATTGACAAACTTACTCAAGTAATTAAAAACAATGCCGCAGGTGTAGATGAACTATTAAATGCGAACACACTAGCCACACAGCAAATGAAAGGGTTTCCTGAATTACTATATACATATATGAATAGCAAGGTAGACTCAGGACTAATTGATCTAGGTGGAGACTTCGCAACTTGGTTAGAGAACAGAAAACAAGTTTCGGATAAGATGAAAGTGAAAGTGTTACAATATATTGGTCAACACAAGGTTGCGTTCACATCAATGTGGACTGTAGTATCAGCAGTTATGACTACCAAGGACGATATTATTAATAAATTTGATAGCCAAGGTGGCGAAGTTAAACAAAGCATTAACGGCCAACCAGGCGGTGAGGGCTATGTACTAGCTCACCCCAAAGGCGATATGAAGTTTACATCAAGAGCAACGTTTAGTGCGGCAAATAGAGCAGAAGTAAGATGATGGACTTTGTTAAAGAGATAGCAGAAGCAAGAATGACTAGCGTTGGCGGCAATATTAAGACGTTAACATATACTGACTGTACTGAACGTATGTACCTTACAGTGTTAATGCTTGAAGTAATGCGCCAGTACCCAACATATGCAAGTCAGGCCGCACGTTATGCCAAGAAGTCACAAGGTAATTATTTAAACTTTAGTGTTACCGGTACTGACTTACATAACTTTATCTATTTTATTGTAGGACCTGATTCAGCACAAGAGAAACTTAAAGATCCAGACGCGGCAAAACGTGCAAGAGCATCTACTAAGATTAATACCAAAGTATTAGATGCATATTTAAACAGCGTCGGTAACAACACAGTTCCTAATAGAGTAATGACACTTCTAATTAAACTAGAAGCTGATCTTAACATAACGAACAGCGACTACAAAGCAATAAGAAGAGCACTTGCAAAATACAGTAGCACCAGTATGCAAGAGAAGAAAAAGATAGTTACTAGATTGCTTATTGCGGCAAGAGCAAAACTACGTACTAGTGATTTAATAGACGAGTTTAGTAAACTAGCTGCCGACAACAACTTAGAAACGTCAGCAGTTGTAGACAATGAACCTACAGTTAGTAAGCCTGACTTGGGTATGAGTGCAAAGGATGCTAGTTTATACAGATACCTAGTAGGTACACAAAACTTAGCACAAGCACGTAAGTTTTTAGAATTAGCTTCACAAGGTAGATCAATACCAAACACTATGGTACAAGCGTACTTGCCTGTTATTAAAATGATAGACGATATAGTACAAGCTGGACCTACATATGTGCAACATTTACGAGTATTACAGCAGAGAGCCAAAAAGACCCGATAAGTCGGTGTTTTTATGCAATTGGCTAAATACTTATAACAAACTCATAGAGTAATGAGTATGTCCATTTAAGATTATAGGAGAAATAAAATGGCAGGAATAGGATTTGGAACTAATTATGATGTATTTGCAGGAAACGGTTTAGGCCCGCAGACACGTATCATTAACTTAGCAAAGTCAAACATGACACAAGCAGAACTTGATGCGGCTATACAGTATCTATCACATACTGATGTTGCAGGAACAAACGATGCACATACCATTGCTGGTATTAGTGTATTAACTGAATCGGGTGTTTTCACAGGCGGAACAACTGATGCAGTACAAGTTGCAATTCAAGGTACAGGCGTAGCAACAATGGCGTCTAACTTTGGTACAGGTTCAACTGGTATCACAGCAACACTAGTTGCTACATTTGTAGATTAAAAATTAGTTTATAGCACAACAAAGGGGTAACATTTATTTGTTACCCTTTTTTTTTAAAGGAGTCATTTGACATGGCAGGATTAACAAAAACAAACGGGTTCGGTAACTACGTAACTGGATCTGTAAGAACACACGGAATGGACATAGCTTTTTATAAACTAACTGTTCGTTCAACAAGCGACGGAAATAATACAGCAGTTGACCTTAGAGCCGCAGACGGCGATGCCGCAGGCGAAGCTAACCAAATTGTAGAACTTATTGTCGGCGGAACTGGTGCAGTTGCATCATTCACTGCAACAGGTACAGCAGGAATTATGGCATTAGTATTTGATCATAACAACCATTCACCAGCATCAATTGCAGTAGCAGTAGAAGCATTAAGTGGTATTGGTACAGACACAATTGTTGAAGTAGCAGATCAGCTAACCTTCAAATAAAAGAACCTACCTTAGGTATCGTGACTACGGTCACACTAAAGACTCACTTTACAGTGGGTCTTTTTTTATGACTAATAAATATCTATATGCAAATTGTAATACATACATTAATAGATATAACTGAAACTAACGCCCGTAAAGGTAGTGATAAACTACTTTACAGTCAACAACAAAACTACATGACACTCATGCAAACAATAGGATTGCGCAGTAACTACGAGCTTGTTACTGAAGTGTCTAGGCAAGAGGTTGATGTTACTGGAAAGTTTGGTAGTGCGTTCACAGGCAACCATAATGTATGGAGTATTCAATTGCTATTCAACAGTCAGGCAACTGATAACGTTGAGATATTAGCAGACGATTTAAACTTAGTTCCGATTATTTATGGACTTAGCGAAACTGAACTTGTAGACACTAGTGTATTTAGAACCAACGATCCTTTGTATAAGAACATAATCTTTAAAGTAGTAGATAATACTATATTCTAGTTGTATAAATATTAATTAGAACAGGCAAACACAACATCTCTATTACATCTTATATCTAGGCTCCGGGTAACGTTAAACAAAGGAAAAGACATAATGGCAACTGCCTTAGAAAAGAAAAATCTCGAAGCACACGTTGATTTGTGCGAACAACGGTATAACGCACTCGACGGCCGTATGTTGAAGATCGAGACCAAGGTAGAGCACATCCACACAGATATCATCCATGGCAACAAAGCGATGATGAAAGTACTAATAGGAACAGCAGGCACTATCGTAGCTGGCTTGCTTTCAACTATAGTCGTAATATTAATTCAATTTAACTAAAACGCTAAATAGTTGTATGTTATTAAGAGAGTTATACACATCAACACCACCTATTGAATCCAATGACGAGCTTATTGGAGAGAAACAAGTATGGGCCCGTAATGGAAAAAAGGTAGTCCGTAAGTATCGATGTTCAGGTGGCAAACGACATGGCAGGATTGTAGCAACTCCAGCATCATGTTTTGCCGCACCTAATATGAAAGCTAGACTTACACTTAAAAAGACTAAAGCTAGATTAGGCAAGCGAATGATCCGTAAAGCAAAACGTACTAAGAGGCAGAATCCAGCTAGTCGCAGAGTACAAGCAATGAACAAGAGCAGTAGACGCAGATGAACTTGCGAGAGCTTATAAGTACCGACTGGGAACCGTTAACAGTTGAAGGCGCAACTCCTATTTGGAGTAGAAGCGGAAGCAAACAAGTTCGTAAGTTCCGTTGTACTAGTGGGCAACGTAAAGGACGTATTGTTGCCAAAGCGGCTACATGTAATGCTCCTATTAATCAAAAAGCTCGAGTAACACTAAAGAAAACAAAACGATCAAAAGGTAGTAAGATTAAAATTGCTACAGCAAAGACCAAAAGAACAAATTCAGCTTCGAAACGTTTGTCACGTATTAATAAACGTCCGAAGAGAAGATTTGCAAAAGGAAGGAAGAAGATATGAGATACAGTGAATTCAAAATTGAAAAAGTTGAAAACCGTACAGACGAAGTTCTTCCAGCCATTGCAGGAGCAGTAGCTAGAGGGGCGGCCAACGTTGGCAAGTCAGCAGTTAAAGCAGTTGCAGGAAGTACAGTAGGCAAAAAACTTGCCGCAGTAGGTTCTAGCGTAGCTTCTAAAGTAGCTAACAAAGCAAATGACACACTTAACAAACAGTTAGTTAAAAAGGGATCTTCTATCCCAATGCCAACAAAAGGCGGTCAAGAAGCAGAATTTGAAATTGATGATGTGCAAGGTGATGAAGTAACTCTTATTAATCCAGACGCATCTAAGGCTCCTGAAGAGCCAGAGAAATTAACATACAAAAAAGCAGATATTGATACTATTGTAAAAGGTCTCCAGGGCGATAGCGGCGGCGGACCAAACGGCACAATAGGGAACCAAAGTTCATGAAAATCAATGATCTGATATCAGAGTTTACAATTGCAATGAGTAATGAGGAGAAGAAGCTTTATAATTCTATTAAAGGAGCAATGCCTTTAGAGAGTTTTGACGAGCGAGATCAAACCATAATGAACAATCTCATACGCAAGAGTTTAGTAAGTAAAGTACACAACAATGGGTATACTCTGGTAACACAAAATGGACAACAAATTACTAATAAATGAGCTAGAAGCTATTATTAACAAAAGCTTCGAAGATTTTCCTTTTCCATATGTTAAAGGGAATAGCATTCGCATAGGCAAAATGGTAATCCGTAAAAGCAAACACGGCTACTTGGTATATAACACCGAGCTTAACAAACAAGCTGGGCACACATTTAGTAAAGCAAGTGCAATTGCATTAGCTAAGAATGTAGTAGACAATAAACAAGATGCTTCAGACGATATTTTAAAGATTGATAAAGTTATAGAAAAGAACTATATGGACTCAGTATACTTTAAAAACAGTTATGAAAAGAGTAACGATGATTTTAGAAAAGATGTGTTATCTATTAGATTAGATGTTGCACTCTCGAGAACGGAGCAAGCATGTTCCCTTTTGGATAACTATATATACTGTTAAATGATAAATAATAGTAACAAACTAATAGCAATACTAGGAAAATTGAAAAATGAACATTAGAGAAATATCAAAGAAGATAACATCAGCAACACTAAACGAAAGTCTTGCTCAGAAATTTGGAACTAACCTTGACTTAGAGAAGTTCAACTTTGAACAGCTAGAAGATGCACGTAACAAGTTGCGCTCGCAAGTACGAGATATTGAAACTAATGAAAGTTTCAACGCAGTACACACTGAAAGCTATCAGAAGTCAAAACTGTTCCTAGACGTTTTGAACCAAGCTATCATTGAACGTGCTGACGAAAAAGGCATCCCAACAGCAGAAGATCTTGCTGAAACAATAGTAACTGAAGGCGAAGAAGACAAAGCACAGTTAGTAATGGCTTCAAAGGATATGGTAGACAAGCTAACAGGTTGGATGGAAGACACAGCAGAAATGCAGTCAGAGTCTATGTTAGAACTAGCCGACGCTATTAGAGACGAAATGGGATCAGAGACAGCAGAAGCATTTACAGCTTCAATTAAGCCAGCTCTTGATGCATTATATGCTGAGATGGAAGTGACACGTATTGCACTAACAGGCGGCGTAGGCATGCTAACAGGCGAAGGCGAGCCAGTAGATACTATGGGCGCAGAAGAGCCAGACATGGATATGGAAGAGCCAGCAATGGAACCAACTGACGACATGGATGACGGTGATGCAATGGCAGACATGGACGATGGCATGGGCGCAAGTGCTCCGGCAGCTGGAGGCGAAGAGCCTGCAGGTCGACCACAACGTGAGTCAATTGAGCGTTCACGTAAACTTGGGCAAGTACTGTCTAAAAAAAAGAAGTAACTGAGTCTGTAAGTACAGACAAACTCTACAAAGTTCTTAAAGTATTATCGAACAACGAACGTAAAGATTATACGTTCGATGAGCTAGATTTGATAATGCAGAATGCCCTCCAAGTACAATTTAACTACGAAGTATTCAAAGCAGCCTATGATGCAGACGAAGGTCTTGCCTCATTGATTGCAAACTTTGACAAAGATCACATTGAGTTTGGCAGCGGCAACGATGCACCTACAGCAGATGCTAAAGGCGATAACACAGTAGCTAACATGGCTAAATCAGCAACTACTGCAAATACTGGCATATAAAAACTTGACACGCTCCTAATTCTCTGTTATACTAATAACTAATTAGGAGCGACAATATATGGCTAGAACAGATGATGATATCATCACACAAATCAAAGAATTAATTGAAGAGCAAGTTAAACCTGCGGTCGCCGGTCACGGCGGTACTATTGAATTCACATCATATACAGACGGACACTTACTATTAGAACTAGGCGGCGCATGCTCCGGTTGTGCTGGTAGTACTGCTACCCTTAGACAAGGTGTAGAGCAAATGATTAAACATTATGTTCCAGAAGTAACAACTGTAGATGCAGAAGACGGAGTTAGTAATGTCCAGCCATACTACAACGACTTTGATATGAATGACTACAGTAGATTTGAACCAAGCCAGGATTATCATGACAGTCAGGATTATCAACCTACTGACATGATTGCTACAGACAAAGATGACGGAGCAGTATAATGGCTAGTTTAATAATGGAAGGTAAGTTTGATTACCAAAAGATATCTCGTAAGACTGATGCAGTAACAGGCAAGCGTAAGTACATGACACCCGATGGCGGTGCTGTTGCTAGTGTAACAACAATCCTTAGTGCAACTAAAGATATGTCACACCTTATAGCTTGGAAGAGACGTGTTGGTGAAAAGAAAGCACAAGAAATTGTAACTGAAGCAAGTGGTGTAGGCACACGGATGCACAAGTATCTAGAAGACTATGTTGACTACGGCGAGTTACCGACTCCAGGAAGCAATCCGTTTGCTATCAAAGCGCATCGTATGGCTGAAGTTATACGTGACACAGCTATGGTAAACGTTGATGAGATTTGGGGTAGTGAAGTAGCACTTTACGTACCAAAGTTGTATGCAGGTATGTGTGACTTAGTAGGACAATACAAGGGCGAACCTTGTATTATGGACTTTAAGCAAACTAACAAGCCTAAGAAACTAGAGTGGGTACAAGATTACTACTTACAAATGGTTGCATACGCAGAAGCACACAACGAAAACTTTGGTACAAACATTCGCCAAGGACATATTTTTATGTGTAGTCGTGGTGACGATGGCATGGCACTTGGCGGTGAAACATATCAACAGTTTGATCTTTGGCCACATGAATACAATGAGTGGAAGAACGAATGGTACGAACGTGTACATCAATATTACAGTGAGCTCAAGGAATAATAGTATGAGTAATACAAGAGTTTGGAAAAAGTTTTTGGGTCAGTTAGCACCGCCAGTTGGTGTGTTTGTCTATGTACTTGCAACACTTGAACTAGGCAAGTATACAGATACATTTTATGAACGTGGATTCTTTACTGTGGTTGGTGTTTTGATTATACTACCTTGCATATTAATGTGTCTAAACCACTGTTGGAAAATGGCAAAGCTCGATGTCGACAATGAGAATCGAAAGATACTCAGAGACATTAAAGGCAATTGATGATGGCACTTCCGATAAATACTAATAATAAATTAGGAGAAACATAGTGGCTGTTGTTCAAATATCCAGGATTCAAGTACGTAGAGGGCAGAAAAACGCTGGTTCAGGCCTCCCACAATTAGCAAGTGGAGAGATTGGCTGGGCAGTTGACACCCAAGAGATGTATATCGGTAACGGTAGTGTATCGGAAGGCTCGCCAGCAGTTGGCAATAGTAAGATACTTACTGAGCACGATAACATTTTTACATTTGCAAACACGTATACCTATAAGGATACTGCACTACAAACTGGTGCATCCGCAACTACTCCTATTAAACGTACACTGCAAGCAAAACTAGACAACGTAGTAAATGCGCAAGACTTTGGTGTGTTAAACGACGGAAGTGACGTTACTGTTGCATTACAAAGAGCAGTTGATCAACTATTCCTAAACAGTGCAACTAAAGCTAATAGTTCAAGCAGAGTAACACTGCACCTTGATGCTGGTGAGTACACAATTAGTAATATAATTTTTGTACCTCCTTACACTTCAATTGTTGGTGCAGGCATGGATAAGACTGTAATTAATGCTAGTACTAACACAGCATTTAAAATGGTTAACAGTTTGTCTACTCCAGGTGCACCGGCGCTTGAATCAACAACTGCAACATCAAACCAGTCAAGAAGCATTTTAATGCAAGGCATGACAATTAAGCAGACTACTGCTAATACAGCAATAGAATTACAAAGTACTAAAGATAGTACGTTTAGAGATATTAAATTTTACGGTCCGTGGAGCGTTGGTGATCAGGCAATAGCAGGTCAACTGGCTATTAATGCAATTAGTTTATCTACAACTGTAACTGTTAGTAACAATAAGTTTGAAAACTGTACCTTTACTAAGTGGAGTTATCCAGTCTTTTCAAATGACGATATCACTAATAATATGTTTACTAATTGTGTATTTGATACAAACTTATATGGATTTGTACTTGGACAAGGCACTGTACTTGGAGCACCGAACCAATTAACTGGCCCAAGCAAGAATCATATTAGTCATTGTACTTTTGAAGAAATTGCACGAGAAGCAATATGGGTTGAACACGGAACACACAATCAAAGCAATAACAACAGATTTAATAATGTAGGCAACGTAAACGGCACAGAAGCCGCAAGTGCATACCCAGTTATTAAGTACACTAGTGTTGGTAACGATAGTATATCCGATTACTTTAAACGTTTTGAACTATTATCGTATAATTCTACATATACAAATCGTAAGTTTACTCCAATTATTGACGGTACATGTAACAGCGAACTAAACTTCCAAGACCAGTTAGCAGTAGTTACACAAGACCCTGCACTACGTTTCTTTAAACTACCAGGTGACAAAGATGTATCATATACAATTGAGTATGTTTATAACAGCACCGCAGTTGCGGCTTACCGAAATGGTATATTAAATATTACTTTAGATTCAGTAAATGAAAACATATTAGTTAGAGACGATTACGATTATGTAGGTGATGCTTCTTATCAAACGAACTTATCACTTTCAGCAAACTATATAGACCTTGACTCGGATACAACAAAAGAAACTATCGAAATCATGATACTTAATTCAACATCAGCAGACACTGGTACAATTAAGTTTCGTGTTAAACAAAAACGTTAATAATTAATGTTGGACAGATGAAACAAACTGAATATGAGGGAAGACTCTTAGAATGGTCGAACTTCAGGAAGTCATTAGAAGTCTCTAGTGACCCACTACAAGATGTAATAGATTATTATAACCAGTTTCCACAGGTTAGCATACACACAGACCCTTACAGCAAGGAAACGTGGCCAGATCCGTGGGAATTAATACACGAAAATGAGTACTGTGAGTATTGCATTTTACTAGGAATGTGTTATACTTTACAATTAACCGATCGGTTTTCTGGAGTCAAATTTGAGATACATATAACACTGGACGAAGATAATAGTCACCATTATTACCTTTTGCATGTAGGTGATAGAGTATTAGGATACAACAAAGAGAAGCACATTAATGCAACAGAAATTAAACAAAACCTTATTTCGCAATCTGTCTTCCAGATGCCAGCGCGACAATAAATATCAGCAACAAACACACGAATAGGAGAAAAAATAGATGTCAAACGGAATTATGGTTGTAAAGCGTAATGGTACGCAAGAAAGACTAAACATTGATAAAATTCATGTTGTAGTCGCAGAAGCATGTGAAGGTCTAGCAGGGGTTAGCAGTTCACAAATTGAGATGAATGCTAATTTACAATTTTATGACGGAATGAGTACAAACGAAATACAAGAAGTATTAATTAGATCAGCAAACGATCTAATCAACTTAGAAACACCCAATTACCAGTATGCCGCGGCGCGGTTACTATCTTATACAACTAACAAAGCAGTGTTTGGCGAATACGCTCCAATCACACTAATTGAAATGATTAAGAAAAACATTGAACGTGGATTATATGATCCGACTGTTCTAACTGATTATTCTGTAGATGAACTAGATCAACTTAATAGTTACATGCGGCACAAGCGCGATGAAAACTTTACATACGCAGGACTACGTCAAGTAGTAGACAAGTATCTAGTACAGGATCGTTCAACTGGAGCTATTTTTGAAACTCCACAAATTATGTACATGATGGTTGCGGCAACATTGTTTGCACAGTATCCTAAAGAAACACGTATGCAGTACGTAAGACGCTATTACGATGCAACATCATTATTTAAAATTAATATTCCAACTCCAGTTATGGCAGGGGTGCGTACTCCAGTTCGTCAGTTTGCAAGTTGTGTGCTTGTTGATGCAGATGATACACTTGATAGTATCTTTGCAAGTGATATGGCTATTGGCCGCTACACTGCTCAAAGAGCAGGCATTGGCATTAACGCAGGACGAATTCGTGGTGTAAACGCTAAGATACGTGGTGGCGAAGTAGCACACACAGGTATTGTCCCGTTTATGAAGAAGTTTGAAGCAACAGTTCGTTGTTGTACACAAAATGGTGTGCGAGGCGGCAGTGCTACTACACATTTTCCGTTGTGGCATCAAGAGATTCAAGACATCCTTGTTCTAAAGAACAACAAGGGCACTGAAGATAACCGTGTACGCAAACTAGACTACAGCATACAGTTAAACAAAACTATGTATGAACGGTTGTTATCTGGCGGTGACATAACTTTATTCTCGCCGCATGAAGTACCTGGTTTGTATGAAGCATACTTTGGCGATCCAGTACTATTTGAAGAACTATACGAGAAGTATGAACGTGCTACAAGCATTAAGAAAACTAAAGTATCAGCAATGGATTTGTTTTCTGCGTTAATTAAAGAACGTGCAGAGACAGGGCGCATTTATATTATGAATGTCGACCATGCAAATACACACAGCTCGTTTAAAGACAAAGTGTATATGAGCAACTTATGTCAAGAGATTACATTGCCAACTAAGCCACTTAATCACATTGATGACGAAGAAGGCGAAATTGCATTGTGTATCCTTAGTGCTATTAATGTAGGACTTATTAAAGACGTAAGTGACTTAGAAGAACTATGTGAACTAGCAGTACGTGCGCTAGAAGAAATTATTGACTATCAAAACTATCCAATAGCGGCTGCTGAGAAGTCAACTAAAGCAAGACGTAGTTTAGGTATAGGCTACATTGGCCTAGCACACTTCCTTGCAAAGAATAAAGTAATGTATGCAGACAAGAAAGCATGGCAATTAGTACACGACTTGAGTGAAGCATTCCAGTACTACTTGCTCAAAGCAAGCAATAAACTTGCACAAGAGCGTGGTCCATGTGATTACTTTGATCGCACTAAATACAGTGATGGCATACTTCCTATAGACACTTATAAGAAAGATGTTGATACTATTGTGGAGCACAAGTTAAATTATGATTGGGATACTTTACGGAATGATATCACCGAGCACGGACTCAGGCACAGCACTTTGTCAGCACAAATGCCTTCAGAGAGCTCGTCCGTTGTGTCAAATGCCACAAACGGAATTGAACCACCTAGGGGATACTTGTCCACTAAATTATCCAAAAAAGGGCCTCTTAAGCAGATTGTTCCACAGTTTCAGACTCTAAAGAATCACTACACATTGCTATGGGATATGCCTAGTAACGAAGGCTACATCAATATCGTTGCAGTAATGCAAAAGTTCTTTGATCAAGGCATTAGTGGTAACTGGTCATACAATCCTACACAGTTTCCAGACAACGAAGTACCAATGAGTGTAATGATGCAGGACTTACTAACAACTTATAAGATGGGTTGGAAGACAAGTTACTATCAGAACACATATGATTACAAAGTAGACCCAAATGAACTACCAGATGACACAGCATTACCAGCATTACAACGATCAGAATTTTCAGGTACTGACGATGAGTACGATGAATTTTGCGATAGTTGCGCAATTTAAAGGTTGACGGACACGCTGAGACAGCGTATACTAAGTTATATAATAAGGAAAGACACACATGGCTAAGACAGTATTTAATCAGGAAATAGTAGATTTCACAAAGCAGGACATGTTCTTCGGAGCAGACATGAACACACAACGTTATGATACGTTTAGGTTTCCTGTGTTTGATAAACTCAATCAAACAATGCTTGGTTACTTTTGGCGACCAGAAGAAGTAAGTTTGCAGAAAGATCGTGCAGACTTTGCTAACTTCCGCCCAGAGCAAAAGCATATCTTTACTGCTAATTTAAAATATCAAACACTACTCGATAGTGTCCAAGGACGTGGTCCATGCCTAGCATTTTTGCCGCATGTGTCACTTCCTGAACTAGAAGGGTGTATTGTTACTTGGGACTTCTTTGAAACAATTCACTCACGTAGCTACACACATATTATGAAGAATGTGTACGCTGACCCAGCAGAAGTGTTTGACACTATTCTAGACGATGACAAGATTATTGCTCGTGCAACTAGTGTTACTAAGCACTACGATGCGTTTACTCAAGCCGCTGATGCATACAATCACCGAGGTGAAGGTAGCATGGCTGATGTAAAGCGTAAGTTGTACATGGCAATGATGACAGTAAATATCTTAGAAGGCTTGCGTTTTTATGTAAGTTTTGCTTGCACATTTGGCTTTGGAGAATTAAAGCTAATGGAAGGTAGTGCTAAGATTATTAGTCTTATTGCTCGCGATGAGGCACAGCACCTAGCGTTATCAACACACGTATTGAAACTTTGGGCACAAGGCAAAGACGATCCAGAAATGGCCGGCATTGCTAAGGACTGCGAAGAAGATGTATATGACTTGTGGCGCGAATGTGTTGAAGAAGAAAAAGATTGGGCGGAGTATTTGTTCAAAGACGGATCGATGATTGGTCTTAACACTACATTGCTTAATCAATATGTAGAGTACATTGCAAATCGTAGGTTGAAAGCACTTAACCTAACTGCTATATTTGATCAACCAGTTAATACTAATCCGCTTCCGTGGACTACACATTGGTTGTCAAGTTCAGGCTTGCAAGTTGCTCCACAAGAAACTGAAAATTCTTCCTACATTGTAGGCGGCATTAAACAAGATGTAAGTACTGAAACACTTAAAGGATTTAGTTTATGATCGAAATTTGGGGAAAGCCAGCTTGTCCGTTTTGTGACATGGCAAAGGCACTATGTGAACAAAGAAAGTTAAAGTATACCTATAAACAATTAGGTACAGACTTTACTCGTGAACAAGTGCTGGAATCATTTCCAGGAGCAAGAACATTTCCTCAAATTAAAGTATGGAGTACTAACATCGGCGGCTACGATAAGCTAGGAGAATATTTAGAAAACACTAACTATAACGGAACAGGACACTCACTATAATGATTATTGAAATACCCTACAAAGTAGGCGACAATGTAAGTTTTAAACTAAGCTCAGGTGAAGAAATTATCGGACGCTTAGATTCTGAAACTGCAACGTCATACACAGTTAAAAAGCCAATGGTATTAATTATGCAAGAACAAGGACTAGGACTTGCTCCTTTCATGTTCAGCGTATCACCCGATGGTAAGTTTGTATTGCAAGCTAATTCTGTGCTTTGCATGGCTAAGACCGAAAGTGAAATTAGCAAGCAGTATACTAAACAGACATCCGGTATAGCATTGGTATAAAGGAATAACAGATGCCCGAAATAACTAGAGTAGGATTAGACAAACACGCTGGACACGCAAGTCCAACACCTAATCCGTTTCACCAAACAGCATATGCAACAGGGTCACCTGATGTAAATGTAAACGGTGCAAAGGTTGTTCGAGTGGACGACACTACTAGTTGTGGAGACCCTGCAACAGCAGGAAGTGGTACTGTAAAAGTGAATGGTAAACCTGTTCACAGGAAAGGTGATGCTACTGGAGGCCACGGAAGTTGGGTTCCTAATACATCATCATCTGGCAGCCCTGATGTAAATGCAGGTTGACAGAACACCAGGAAGGTGTTATAATTATATTACTAACAACAATAGGAGAAGTAAAATATGAGTATTCATGAAGAAATCGTACAAGCATTTAACAACTATCTAACAGAACATGATAGCTGGGAAGATAAGAGCGTGAAAGCGGCCGCGGCACGAGCACGTAAAGCACTTGGTGATTTAGGTAAATTGACTAAAGGTCGCAGAGCAGAAATCCAAGATAAAAAGAACGGCATGTAAATGAGCGGGCAACGGCGCTGGCTCACAACATGGGCAAGAACCGTTGGTATGCCCGTTGGTCTTACAGACAATGATAAGCCAGAGTTTCTTCCTATATCACAACGCGATGTAAAGAAGGCTCTGGCTTTTCGCTCTTTTTGGATCATACTTCATGTACTAACATGTTGTATGATTATTACAGGTAATGGCAGAACATTAGGCTGGTGGTAGTATGAAACTAAAAGTAATTGAAGTAGAACATTATACAGACAAGCTATTTCGGATTAGAACAGAACGACCACGCACATACAGATTTGCCGCAGGCGAGTTTGTAATGATTGGGTTAGATCATTTTTCAGAGAAGCTTCAAAAGAACAAACCGATACTAAGAGCATATTCAATTGCAAGTGGTCCTTACGATGACTATTTAGAATTCTATAGTATCAAAGTACAAGATGGTCCACTAACAAGTAAGCTACAGCACATTCAAGTAGGTGATGAACTAGAAGTAGGCGAAAAGCCAACTGGCACACTTACACTAGCTAACGTAACACTTGGCGGACATCTTTGGTTGATGGCAACAGGAACAGGTATTGCTCCTTTTATTAGTTTGCTTAGAGATCCAGAGATATATGATATCTACGATAAGATAACACTTTGTTGGACAGTAAGGCAAGTAGCAGAACTACAGGCATACAACGCAATGCTAGAAGACTTACCAATTGAATATATTCCAACAGTAACACAAGAAGATTATATAAGACGCGGACGCATTACACACTTCATTGACAATGAGGATTTGTGGTACGGAGTTAATCCAACTGATGACAGAGTTATGTTGTGCGGTTCGATGGGATTTAACGAAGAAATGAAAGCACGTTTAGAAAGCCTTAGCTTTGTAGAAGGTAGTACCAAACAATCAGCAACCTATGTACAAGAGAAGGCATTTGTATCATGAAGTGTAAACAAGGCGACTATGCTAAAATTATCTACTCAGTGCGTCCAGAGAATATTGGACGAGTTGTAAAAGTAGTTGAGTACATAGGCAAGTTCCAAGAAAATGAAACCTTTGAATTTATGGGGTTTACTTGTACTTGCTTAGTTACAGACCACTATTGGTGGATCGGTGGAGACGACATTACAATACAGATGGGCCCAAGTCCTAAAGCATACATTGCTGACACATGGCTAGAACCTATCCGTCCTGAAGAAAAAGAAACAAAAGAGACTGTAGAAAAAGAACTTGACATGTTTATGTAAATATGCTACAACTGTAGTACACAAAAGGAACATATAAATGTCAATGAATCACAGCCCAAATAAAAAAGATAAAGAAACAGAAGACTTAGTAGCACAGTTCCTTGCAAAGGGTGGCGAAGTAATTATTGGCAAAACAAAAGATATGCCTAGTGAACTTGGCATTAGTAACAACACCTGGAACAATAAGTTAACTAAAGCAGAAAAAACTGCAAAAAAAGGTTAACACATTGTCTATTAGCTCATAGGATCATTCAATTAGACTTTCTTCATTTTACGTGTTATTATATATTAAATACATTGTAAAGGAGAAAGTGTAATGGGTGCAAGAAACCACAAAGATTGGTTAGCAGAACCAACAGTCGAATACATAAGTAGCGAGTGCTACAGTAGTCATGAAATTTACAAACAAGAAATCGAAAAGATATTTTCTAAAGTTTGGATCCCTATCATTCACAAGAGTGAAATAAAGAATCCAGGAGACTATCGAACATCTCAAATTGCATTTCGAAACATAGTTATAATCAATCACGGTGATCGTATTGGATGCTATATCAATCCTGGACTCAAGGGAGTAGCTGGTACAGTTGATCCAGACTATAAAATTGAATCTAGAGAGTTACACAGCGAAGTAAAATATGGCGGCATGGTATGGACAACACTAAACGATAACCCAACCATGGACGTAGAGCAATGGACAGACGGTGCATTTGATTGTATTGCTACAGCAATTGACACAGAAGAACTAGAAGTATTCCATTACCATAAAGCAATCATTCCTACAAACTATAAGTTATGGCATGACACTAACAGTGAGTTCTATCACGACTATTTACATTACTTTAATAGAATAACTGGATTCACTGATGAGTACTTTGCTCGTGCATGTACAGGATTTGACAACGGACACGTTAACGTTGGTAGCTTCGAAGTGCAGTATGACAAGTTTGAAGGAGCCGCAGACCGTGGAGCATTAACCTTTCCAGGAGTTCCGCCCAACCAGTGGTACATGGTAGACTTGTTTCCAGGCTACAACTTTAACCTACGAGGCAGTGCTTACCGTACAGATAGTATTACTCCACTAGGTCCAGACAGTGTATTAATTGAGTTCCGTGGATACGGTTTGTTAAGTGATACTCCGGAAGAACGCGAACAACGTATAAATGATCACAATACAATATGGGGACCGTTCGGACGTAACTTGCACGAAGACTTGTTGGCTGTTACCGGACAAGGCGTAGCTATGGCTCCTGGCACTGAGAAGAGAAGCATACTACATGGTAGACATGAAAACAATACTATACATGATGAAGTTGGCATGCGTCACTTCTATGCAGAATGGGGCAAGTATCTAAACTTAGACCCAGCACATCCATTAAAACAGGAGGAAACCCAATGACACAAGATGCATTTTTGTTAGCAGGATTAACGCGGTGGAAAACATCGCAACAAGCAAAATGTCGTTCGTATGCTGGCTTTTTAACACTCGAAGGTATATAATAAAAGAACTTGATATCATTATCTAAAACAGCACAGGTACAGATTAAAAGACATTTAGAGATGCGCGGCAAAGGCATTGGACTTCGTCTTGGTGTAAGAACTACAGGATGTTCGGGCATGGCGTATGTGTTAGAGTTCGTTGACGTAATAGAATCTCATGATGTTGTGTTTGATACTAACGGAGTAAGTTTAGTAGTAGATCCTAAGAGTCTAACTTACATAGACGGTATTGAAGTAGACTATGTACGCAATGGATTAAACGAAGGGTTTGAATTTATTAATCCAATAGAAAAAGATCGTTGCGGCTGTGGTGAAAGTTTTAGAGTTTAGGTTGACAAGTGCTTAAAACTAGTGTATAAATATACTTGTAACGATGAAGCAAGCCAAACAACGAACTGGACCCGGGGGCGGTACCCGGCAGCTCCACCATAAACACATCTGTAAGGCGTAGTAACGATTTTGCAGATAGTTGACTTAGAAGACTATGCAGGGTGTGTTTATGATGGGGCTGAAATAGGATCGACAGGCGGATTAATAGGCAAGTGGAGTTACCCCGATCTAAGCTGGGTTAACGCGAAGAAAACTTATAATTGCAAATGACAATTATGCGCCAGAAATGGCATTAGCGGCTTAGTCTAACTAAGCACGTAGGGGTTGGCAACTTACCTGGCAACAGAAAAGTTGCGTTTTTTACTCATAAAAAAAGGTACGCCTAAACGTACCCTTTTACTTTATTTTATTATATATTAAAACTTAACAGTAAT